>Ga0247713_1000644_pt1 | contig 19921 bp, 5 predicted proteins | sample 21E_NmetaG_FD_189936 | JGI IMG/M metagenome (GOLD analysis project Ga0247713, IMG submission 189936) | Soil microbial communities from hillslope of Landscape Evolution Observatory, University of Arizona, Oracle, AZ, United States - 2-1-E_N | ecosystem: Engineered > Artificial ecosystem > Mesocosm... | reverse complement strand
TAGCCGCCCCACCCGTGCCGCCGGCGCCGCCGAAGCCGCCGAAGCCGGCCCCGCCCGGGCCGCCGGCGCCGCCGTTCCCACCGATGCCGACGCCGGTGGCGACGCCGAAGGCCGCGAACGCCGAGGCTGCGGCGATGCCGGTGCCGCCGGCGCCGCCAGGACCGCCGAAACCGCCGAAGCCGGCGCCGCCGGCGCCGCCGGCGCCCCCGGTGCCGCCGGTGGCCGTCCCGCCGGTGCCGCCGGCCGCGCCGGTGCCGCCGACCATGGCGTTGAGGGCCGCGCCGCCCGGGCCGGCCGCGGCCACGACGACGCCGCCGTCACCGCCGGTGCCGCCCAGTGCGAGCAGATCGACGTCGTTGGTTGCCGTGCCGGTGTCGCCCGAGACCGACAGGGAGTCGACGGTGGCGCCGGAGTTGGCGAAGGAGCTCGTGTCGGCCGAGGCCAGGGCCGCGCCCGTGGCGCCGGAGGCGCCGCTGTTGCCGGAGGTGGCGCCGGCAGGGGTGGCGCCGACCGTGCCGGAACCGGTGTCGCCCGTGCTGGCGTCGCCGGTGTCGCCGGTGCGGCCCGAGTTGCCGGAGGTGGCGACGGGAGCCGAGGTGGCGGTGGACGTGGCCGCGCCGGTGTTGCCGGTGTTGGTGGCGCTGGCCTGGGAGACGGACGCACCCGAGTCGCCGGAGGTGGCGCGCGGGTTGCTGGTGATGGTGGCGGTGGCGCCTGCGCCACCGTTGGCCTGGCCGGTGGCCACGCTGTGGCCGCCGGTCGCGGTCGGGCTGCCGTTCACGGCACCGCCCGCCCCGCCGGCGCCGCCGGCGCCGCCGGTGGCGGCGCCGCCCGTGCCGCCCGTGCCGCCGAAGCCGCCGAAGCCGGCGCCGCCGGCCCCGCCGGCACCGCCGGCGCCGCCGATAGCGGCCGCGGTGGCCACGCCGAAGGCTTCGGTGACAACTGCCGATGCGGTGGCCGGGCCACCCACGCCACCGGCCCCACCGAAGCCGCCGAAGCCGGCGCCGCCGGCCCCGCCGGCGCCACCCACGCCGCCCCTGGCTGCCCCGCCGGTGCCGCCCGTGCCGCCGGTGCCGCCGACCATGACGTTGACGGCCGCGCCGCCGGGGCCCGAGACCGGGACGACCACGCCGCCGTCGCCGCCCACGCCGCCGAGCACGGTGGCCACGATGACGTTGTCGGCGTCGCCGCTGTCGCCGGAGATGGCGGTGGAGACCACGCCGGCGCCGGAGTTGGCCACGCTGGTGGCCGAGGCCACGGCGGCGGTGTCGCCGGTAGCCCCCGAGTTGCCGGAGTTGCCCGAGGTGGCGGGGCCGCCGACGGCGATGGCCGTGCCCAGCAGGCCGGTGTTCTCCGCCTCGGGGATGCTCTCGGCGTCACCGGTGTTGCCTGTGTTGCCCGAGTTGCCGCTGATGGCGACCGGGTTGGCGGTGGCGGACGAAGCCGCCGGGCCGGTGTTGCCGGTGTTGGTGGCGCTGGCCTGGGACACCGCGGCGCCGGTCTGGCCGGACGTGGCGGTGGGAGTCATGGAGAGGGTGGCCGCCGCGCCGGCGCCACCGTTGGCCTGGCCGGTGGCCACGCTGGAGCCCCCGACTGCGATCGGGCTGCCGGTCACCGCGCCGCCGGTGCCGCCGGCCCCGCCGGCACCGCCGATGGCCGCGCCGCCCGTGCCGCCGGCCCCACCGAAGCCGCCGAACCCGGCGCCGCCGCCGCCGCCGGCCCCACCGGCGCCACCGATGGCCGCGGCGATGGCCGTCCCGAACGGGGCGGTGACGACGGCGGCAGCTGCGCCGGCACCGCCGGCACCGCCGGCACCGCCGGTGCCACCGAAGCCCGCCGCGCCGGCACCGCCGGCACCGCCGGCACCGCCGGCGCCCACGCCGCCCGTGCCCCCGGCACCGCCGGTGCCACCGAGCAGGACGTTGGCGGCCGGGCCGCCAGGGCCGCTGGTGGTCAGGACCACACCACCGTCGCCGCCGATGCCGCCGATCACCACGGCGTCGACGTCGTTGACCGCGTCGCCGCTGGTGCCGGACAGCGCCGCACCGGTGGTGTGGGCGCCGGAGTTGGCGAAGGAGTTGGCGTCGGCGACGGCCAGGGCGTCGCCCGTGTCGCCGGAGTTGCCGGAGTTGCCCGAGGTGGCCGGGCCGCCGACGGCGATCGCCGTGCCCAGGATGGCGGTGTTCTCGGCCGAGGGGTTGCTGATGGCGTCGCCGGTGCCGGCGGTGTTGCCGGAGTTGCCCGAGCGGGCCGACGGGTTGGCCGTGGCGCTGGAACGGGCGGCGCCGGTGTTGCCGGTGTTGGTGGCGCTGGACTGGGAGGTGGCCTGGCCGGTGTTGCCGGAGACGGCCGTCGGGCTGCCGAAGGTGAGGGTGGCCGCCGCACCGGCGCCACCGTTGGCCTCACCGGTGGCCACGCTGTGGCCACCGCGGGCGACCGGGCTGCTGGCGACAGCGCCGCCGAGGGCGCCGGCGCCGCCGGCCGCGCCCGTCCCGGTGCCGCCGGTGCCGCCCGCACCACCGTTGCCGCCGAAGCCGGCGCCGCCCGCACCACCGGCCCCGCCGGTGCCGCCGATGACACCGGCCCCGCCGGCCCCGCCGGCCCCGCCGCCTGTGGCGACGCCCGCCGTGCCCGCGCCGCCGCCCGCGCCGGCGGCGCCGGCGCCCGCGGCGCCGTTGGCGCCGGCCGCGGTGTTGCCGCCCACGATGACGTTGATGGCAGCCCCGCCGGCGCCCGAGGTGGAGGTGGCGACGCCGCCGTTGCCGCCGAGGCCGCCGATCACGGTGGCGGTGGTGGTGTTGATGGCCAGGCCGCTGCTGCCGGTGACGGCGAACGACGAGGTGGCGGCGCCGGAGTTGGCGAAGGAGTTGGCGGTGCCGATGGAGGCGACCGAGCCGGTGTTGCCGGAGTTGCCGGAGCTGCCCGAGGTCACCGGGGAGCCGACGAGGTCGACGACCTGGGCCAGGGAGCTGCGGGGGCCGAACACGTTGGCGATGCCGAGGATGCCGGTGTTCAGGGCGAAGGGGTTGGAGACCGGGGTGCCCGGGGTGCCAGGGGTGCCTGAGTTGCCCGAGGTCGAGACCGGGCTGGAGGTGGCGGAGGAGATGGCCGCGCCGGTGTTGCCGGTGTTGGTGGCGCTGGACTGGGACGTGGCCGCGCCGGAGTTGCCCGACGTAGCGCTCGGGTTGACGGTGAGGTTTGCGGCCCCGCCGGCGCCACCGGTGGCGCTGCTGGTGCCCACGCTGCTGCCGCCGCCGGCGGTGGCGGCCACGTTGGCGGCCGGAGCGCCGACGGCCACGTTGGCGGCCGGGCCGCCGGTGCCCGAGGTGGAGTTGGCCAGGCCGCCACTGCCGCCGGTGCCGCCGCTCACTGCGGCGTTGGTGGTGTTGTTGGCGCCGCCGGCGTTGCCGGACTGGGCGGTGGCGTCGGACTGGGCGGCGGAGTTGGAGCTGCTGGACGAGCGGCCCGAGCTGGTCGCCCCGCCGCTGCCGCCCGTGTTGCCGGTCTGGGCCGGCGTGGCGACGGCGGCACCGCTGGTGTCACTCGGCGTCGAGGCCGGGGGGATGGTGGCCGGCGTCGTGGTGGACGGGGCCGGCGGCAGCGTGGACGGCGTGGTCTGAGCGACCGCCGCCCCCCCGCAGAACACCAGGATGGCGGCGATGAGTGCGCCAACCGAGGCGGACACGCTCGAAATCTTGGAACCGGGCTTGCTCTGCATGCTCATCCCTTGCTGGTTGAGGTCCTCGACGACCCTGTCGGTGCTCACGAAACGTGCGGGAAAGCCGGGGTGGCTGTGCCCACTGGAACCGAACCGCTGTACCGCCTACCGCCCTGCTGACGCCGGACAGACGGGTGGTAGCTCGTCTGACCGCTGTGGTTTAACACGCCTGCGCCGGCAACGAAAGGATGCTTCTCGGCCAGGTTTAGGCCGCTGACCTGCGCTTTTGCCGTGTTGGAGGGCCGTTGGAGAGCCAACGCGCGACGTTGGAGCGTCTGGCGGGCCCGTTGCGGGGCCGCGGGAACGATCTTGCGACATGAAACGTCGCAAGACGCCATGGTGTGCATGAAGGACCGGCGAGGACCGCCGGCGGCAAAAAGAATTCCGCCCGCCAGGACGAAAAGGGCCGCCATGAGGAGCAGTGAACCGGTGTTGGAGCCGGTCAGTGCCAGCCGGGAGAGGGTCATGGACTGGTTGAGGGTTTGCCGGGCGGAGGTGCCCGCCGGGCTGGCGGAGACCGGAACCCTCGAGCAGCCGGAGGCCACGGAGCCGGTGATGGCGATGCTGCAACCGGAGGCGACGGAGCCGTCGATCGCCACGGAGTCGCCGGAGGCGACGGAGCCCTCAGAGGCATATCCGCACCCCGAGGCCACGGAGTTGCGGGCGGCGTGGGCGCAGGTGCCGGAGGCGACCGAGGTGCCGTCGGCGGCGACCGCCGAGCCGGACCGGAGCCCCGGCGAGGTGGGGGCTGGTGCGGGACGGGTGGCGCCGGCGGCGGAGTCCGCCCCACCGCCGGCGCTGGTGCCCGTACCGCCGCTCGGGTTGGTTCCGCCACCCGAGCTGCTGCCGCCACCTGGCGAATCGGAGAGTGCTGAGCCGCCGCCGGCGGAGGCGGCGGCGAGGAGACCGGCGGCGGCCGAGCCGGCGGCGGGAGTCGTGGCCGCCTCGGCGGCCTGCAGGGCCGGCGAAGCGGCGGGCTCGGTGCCGGCGGCCTCGGCGGCCTCCAGGGCCGGCGAGGCGGCGGGCTCGGTGCTGGCGGCCTCGGCGGCCTGGAGGTTGGCGGGAGCGGCGCCGGCGGCGAGCAGCGGGGGGGCCGGGAAGGTGCCGCCGGCGCCGGCGACGGCCGCCGGCGCGAGGAGGGGCGCCGGGGTCAGGAGGTCGACGGTGGCGGTGCCCAGCACGGCGGCATTGGTGGCGCCGGCCGACGCCGACAGGGGCCCGCTGGGCCCGGTGGCGCCGCTGGCGCCACTGCTCGATGCCGGGCCGGCGTTCGAGTTGCTGCTGGAGGCTCCGGTGCGGCCGCTGTTGGAAGCCGAGGAGCCGGCGTCGGAGCCGCCCGAGTCGCCGGTGGCGGCCACCGGAGCGGCGGTGATGGTGCCGGCGGCCCCAGCCCCGCCGGCACCCGTCGAGGTGGCCACCGAGGCGCCCGCCGCCGCAGACGCCACGGTGGGTCCCGCCACCAGGACTGCGTTGAGGGCGGCGCCGCCGGCGGCCGAGGCCCCGAGCGCCGCTCCCCCGTCGCCGCCGGCACCGCCGCCGGCGCCGAGACCCGAGAGGTTGCCGGCGGCACCCGTGCCGCCCGACAGGGCGCCGGCCGTGGAGCCGGCACCGGAGTTGGCCGCCGAGTCGGCGCCGGCGTCGGCCAGGGCGGCGCCCGTGTCGCCGGTGGCGCCCGACCCGCCGCCGCTCACCGGGCCGGCGACGACGGCGGCCAGGCCGAGGATGCCGGCGTTCGTGGCCGTGGCGTCGGCCCGCACCGCGCCCGTGGCCCCGCTGGGGCCGGAGGCGCCGGAGGCGGCGGACGGGACGGCGGTGGCGGCGCTGGTGGCCGGGCCGGTGGTGCCGGTGTTCGTCGAGCTCGACTGGGCCCGGGCGTCGCCGGAGTCGCCCGAAGTAGCGGTCGGGGTGAGGGTGATGGTCCCGGAGCCGCCGGCGCCGCCCCGGGCGTCGGCCGTGCCGACACTCGAGCCGCCGGCGGCGGTGGCCGTGGCCGGGCTGGCGGCACCGGCGGCGATCACCACGTTGAACGCAGGGCCGCCGGCGGCCGACGCCGCGGCGCCGATGCCACCCGCTCCCCCGTCGCCGCCGGCGACGGCCACGACGCTGTTGTTGGCCGCGGTGCCCGAGGCGCCCGAGATGCCGTCGGCCAGGGACAGGGCGCCGGTGTTGGCGCTGGAGGCGGCCTCGGCCAGGCTGGCGGCGGCACCGGTGGCGCCCGTCGCCCCGCTGTCGCCCGAGGTGGCCGCCCCGCCGGTGACCGTGGCCCGGCCCAGGATGGCGGTGTTGGTGGCCGTCACCGAGGCGTTGACCGCCCCCGTGGCGCCGCTGGCGCCCGACGGCCCGGAGACGGCCACCCCGCCGGCGACGGCGCCGGAAACCGCGGCGCCGGTCGTCCCGGTGTTGGTGGCGCTGGACTGGGCGACCCCGTCGCCGGTGGCGCCGGAGGCGGCGGTGGGCGAGATCGTGGCCGTCGACGCCCCACCGTTCCCGCCGCCGGCGGCGGCGGTGGCCACGCTGGCCCCGCCGGTGGCGGTGGTGACGACCGGGCTGAGCACGCCGGCGGCCACCACGACGGTGCCCGCCGCCCCGCCGGCGTCGGCGACGGCGGCCGGCGCAAGCCCGCCGGCCCCGCCGGCCCCGCCGGCCAGGACGGCCCCGGTGGTGTTGGAGGCGGCGCCGCTGGGGCCGGACTCGCCGATGGACGTTGCGTTGGAACCGCTGGTGGCGTTGGAACGGGCGTCGGAGAGGGCGGCGACGGCGCCGGTGGCGCCGGTGGCGCCCGAGCCGCCGCTGGTGGCCGCCCCCCCGGTGGCGATGGCCGAGCCCAGGATGGCGCTGTTCGAGGCGGTGGCGGCGGAGGTAGCCGGGCCCGTGGCCCCGCTGGCGCCTGAGGCGCCACTGTTGCCGGCCGGCGAGGCGCCGGCCGCCGACGACGCCGGGCCGGTGGTGCCGGTGTTGGTGCTGGAGGACTGGGCCACGGCGGCACCGGTGTCGCCGGAGGCGGCCCGGGGGCTGACCGTCAGGGTGGAGGATCCGCCGGCCCCGCCGGCGGCGGCCACGGTGGCCACGCTGGAGCCGCCCACCGCAACCGCCGTCACCGGGCTGGCCACGCCGGCGGCGACCACCGCCACCGCGGCCGGGCCGCCGTCGCCGGCGCTGGCCGAGCCGGCCAGCCCGCCGGCGGCACCGGCGCCGCCGACCGAGAGGAGGACCGAGTCGTTGGCCGCGGGGCCGGACTCGCCCGAGCCGGCCAGCGAGAGCGCCGTCGAGCCGGTGGTGGCGTCGGAGAGGGCGGAGCCGTCGACGGTCACGTCGCCCGTCGCACCCGTCGCCCCGGAGTCCCCGCTGCGAGCGGCGCCGCCGGTGGCGGTGGCCGTGCCCAACGCCGGCACGTTGATGGTGATGCCGGCGACGGTGATGGAGAGCCCGGTGTTGGAGGCGGTGGAGCTGTTGGAGGCGGTTCCCGTTGGACCGCTGGCGCCCGAGGGGCCGGAGACGCCGTTGGGGTTGGACACGGCGTTGGAGTTGGCCGCCCCGGTCGTGCCGCTGCCGTTCAAGCCAGCATCGTTGGTGGCGCTGGACTGGGCGGTGGCCGGGCCGGTGTGGCCGGACAGGGCGACGGGGGAAGCGGTCACCGTCGACCCCCCGCCGGCGCCGCCGCCGGCGGCCAGGGTGGCCACGCTGTTGCCCCCGGAGGCGGAGGCGACGACCGGGCTGAGCACGCCGGCGCTGCCCACGACGACGGCCGCCGCCCCGCCGCTGTCGGCGGTGACGGTGGCCAGGTCGCCACCGTCACCGCCCGCCCCGCCTTCGCCCAGGGTGAGGAGATCGTTGGTGGCCGCACCGGAGTCGCCCGAGGTGCCGTCGGCGAGGGCGGAGGCGCCGCTGCCGGCGATGGAGCGGGCCGTGCCGGTGACGTCGACGTCGCCGGTGTCGCCGGTGGCGCCCGAGCCGCCGCTGGCGGCGTCGCCGGCGGTCGCCGCGGTGGCGGAGCCCGTGGCCCCGGTCGGGCCAGAACTGCCGCTGCGGCCCAGGGGCGCGGTCGAGGCCGAGCCAGTGGCCGACCCGGTGGTCCCGGTGTTGGTGGCGCTGGCCTGGGAGATGGCGGCACCGGTGTCGCCGGTGTCAGCCATGGGAGCGGCGGTGATGCTGGACGATCCGCCGGCGCCGCCGCTGACGTCGAGAGTGGCGACCGACGAGCCGCCCCGTGCGTTGACGACGACCGGGCTGGCGGCGCCGGAAGAGTCGACAACAGACAGGGCCGGCCCGCCGGCCGACGCCGTGACGGTGGCGAGGTCGCCGCCGTCGCCGCCGGCGCCCCCGAGGGAGACCACCAGCATGTCGTTGGTGGCCGGGCCCGAGTCGCCAGAAGTTGCGTCGCCCCGGGCGATGGCGCCCGAGCTGGAGGCGGAGAGGGCGGTGCCCTCGACCGTCACGTCGCCGCTGTCGCCGGAGTCGCCCGAGCCGCCCGAGGCCACCGCAGGGGCGGTGACCTGGGTGCTGTTGATCGTGCGGGTGACGGTGCGGCTGCTGGAGGAGGTGGTGGCGCCGGTGGGGCCGGTGGCGCCCGAGTTGCCGGAGGCGGCCACCGGGTCGGCCGTGGCCCCCGAGGCGGCGTCGCCGGTACGGCCGCTGCCGTTGAAGCCAGCACTGTTCGTGGCGCTGGACTGGCCGTCGGCCGAGCCGGTGGAGCCGGTGCTGGCGACCGGGCGCAGGGTGGCGGTGGCCGCCCCGCCGTCGCCGCCGCTGGCGTCAAGGACGGCCACGGCGTTGCCGCCGACGGTGTTCACGGTGACCGGGCTGAGCGTTCCGGTGCTGGTCACAAGGGTTGTAGCCGCCCCGCCGGCCTCCGCAGCGGCGCTGGCGCCGAAGCCGCCCTCGCCGCCGGCGCCGCCGGCCACGAGCAGGGTGCCGTTGTTGACGGCGGCGCCGCTGGCGCCCGAGTCCGCCTCCGCGCCGGCCAGGGCGCCGGTGTTGGCGTCGGAGCGGGCCAGGCCGTCGGCGACCACGTCGCCCGTGTCGCCCGAGTCGCCGCTGGCGCCGGAGGCGGCGGGGACGACGGTGAAGCTGACCGGGCCGCCGCCGGCCACGGTGAGGTTGACGGTACGGGCGCCGCTGGAGGTGACCGGGCCGGTGGCGCCGGTGTTGCCGGAGCTGCCGGAGATGGCGACGGGGTCCGAGGACGCAGTGGAGGCGGCGTTGCCGGTGGTGCCGGTGTTCGTCGCCGAGGTCTGCGAGCTGACGGAGCCGGTGGAGCCGGTGGTGGCCCGGGGCGCGGCCACCGCGGTGGCCGAGCCGCCGTCGCCACCGGAGGCGTCGACGGTAGCGATCGAGGCGCCGCCGCCGCTGGTCACCGTGACCGGGCTGAGCACGCCGCTGGAGGCGACCACGTTCACCGCCGGCCCGCCGGCGCTGGCCGTGGCCAGGGCGGCGTCGCCCCCGTCACCGCCGGGGCCGCCCAGGGCCACGATCTCGGTGTTGTTGACGGCGGGGCCGCTGTCGCCGGAGATGGCGTCGCCGGCGGCGACGGCGCCGGTGTTGGCGGTGGAATCGGCCCGGCCGGCGGCCAGCACCGAGCCGGTGGCGCCCGAGTCGCCGGAGTCGCCGGACCGGGGCTCGACGACGACCTCGGTCACGGGGCCGGCGCCGGGGGCGACGGTGAGGTTGACGGTGCGGTTGCCGGTGGCCGTCACCGCGCCGGTGTCGCCGGTGCGACCGGAGTTGCCGGAGGCGGCCACCGGGTCCGACGAGGCGCTGGAGCGGGCCGAGCCCGTGGTCCCGGAGTTGGTGGCGCTGGCCTGCGACGACACCGAGCCCGTGTCGCCCGAGCGGGCGTAGGGAGTGGCCTCGACGGTGACGTCGCCGCCGTCGCCACCCGATGCGTCGACAGTGGCGATCGAGGAGCCGCCCCGGGCCGTGGCGGTGACCGGGCTGAGGACGCCGGTGCTGGCAACCACGTTGGTGCCCGAGCCGCCGGCGCCGGCGGTGCCCACCGCGATGTCCCCGCCGTCGCCGCCGGGGCCGCCCAGGGCCACGATGTCGGTGTTGTTGACGGCGGCGCCGCTGTCGCCCGAGCGAGCGGAGCGGGCGGCGTCGGCCGAGGCGCCGGTGTTGGCCACCGAGTTGGCCTGGCCGTCGGCGACGGTGACGCCGGTGGCGCCCGAGTCGCCGGAGTTGCCCGACAGGGCGTTGCCGGAGGAGCCGGTGACCGTGCCGAGGACGGCCGTGTTCGAGACGGTGCGGTTGCTGGCGGCGTTGCCGGTGGCGCCGGTGTTGCCCGAAAGGCCGGACGTGGCGACCGGGCTGGAGGACGACGAGCTGCTGGCGTCGCCGGTCGTACCGGTGTTGGTGGCGCTGGTCTGGCCGGTGGCCGAGCCGGTGGAGCCGGAGATGGCGGTGGGGGCGACGTTGACGGTGGTCGACCCGCCGTTGCCGCCGCTGGCGTCGGCGCTGGAGATGCTGGCCCCGCCGCCGGCGACCAGGGTGACCGGGCTGAGCACGCCGGCGTCGACGGCGGCGTTGACGGAGTCGGCTCCGTTGGCGCCCAGGGCGATGGCGGTACCGCCGTTGCCGCCGGCGCCGCCGCCGGAGACGATCGAGGTGTTGTTGGCCGCGGGGCCGCTGGCGCCGGACACGCTGTTGGTCTCGGCGTTGGCGCCGGTGTTGGCCGTGCTGTTGGAGGTCCCAACGGCGATGGTGGCGCCGGTGAGGCCCGAGTCGCCACTGCCGCCGGAGGCGGCCAAACCAGCACCGTCACCCGACAGTGCGCCGCCGGAGGTGGCCCCGGCGCCGGCCCCGCCGCCGAGGACCGCCGCCGTCCCGAGGATGGCCGTGTTCGTCGCCGAGGCGTTGGTGGTGGCCACGCCCGACGGGCCGGTGGCGCCGGAGTTGCCGCTGCGGGCGACCGGGGTGGAGTCCGAGGAGCTGGCCGAGTCGCCGGTGTCGCCGGAGTTGCTGGCGCTGGTCTGGGCGGTGGCGTTGCCCGAGCTGCCCGACGTGGCCTTGGGGGTGATGGTCGTGGTGTTGGCCCCGCCGGCGCCGCCGGCCGACCTGGCGTCGGCCACCGTGCTGCCGGCCACCGCGGCGGCGACCACGTTGGGCCCGCCGGCCACGTTGACGGCCCCGCCGCCACCCAGGGCCACCGGGGCGGCCAGGCCGCCGGCGCCGCCCGTGCCGCCGGTGGTGGTGACCGTGGTGCGGTTGTCGGCCAGGCCGGTGTCGCCGGTGCGGGCGTTGGCGTCGGCGTTGGCGCCCGAGTTGCCGATCGAGTCGGTGTCGCCGAAGGCGCCGGCCGCCCCGGTGCCGCCCGAGTTGCCGCTGGTGCCGGTGTGGGCCGAGTTGCCGGCGACGGTCGTGCTGGCGACGGCGGTGCCGAGAATGCCGGAGTTGGTGGCCGTCGGGTTGGAGGTGGCGTTGCCCGTACCGCCGGTGGCGCCGGTGTTCCCGGAGGTGGCCGAGGGGTTGGAGGTCGACGACGAGGAGGCGTCGCCGGTGTCGCCCGAGTTGGTGGCGCTGGCCTTGGCGTCGGCGTCACCCGAGTTCCCGGAGATGGCGGTGGGGGTGACGGTGGTGGTGGAGGCGCCGCCGGCCCCGCCGCTGGCGTCGGCCGTGGCCACGGTGGAGCCGCCGGTGGCGGTGGCGGCCAGCGGCACGGTGAGGCCGAGGATGGTGTTCGACGCCGTGCCCCCGGCGCCGGCCACCGGGGCCGAGGAGCCGCCGGCGCCGCCGGCGCCGCCCCGGCCGGTGACGACGGTGGTGTTGACGGCGTCGCCCGTGTCGCCCGAGGTGGCGTTGGCCACGCCGTTGGCGCCGGTGTTGGCGATGGAGTTGGAGTCGCCGCCGGCCAGCGCCGGCCCCGAGTCGCCGGAGCCGCCCGAGTTCCCCGTCGAGGCCCCGCTGCCGCCGCCGGCGGTGGCCGTCCCGAGGATGGCCGTGTTGGTGGCGGTGGGCGACGAGGTGGCCGAGCCGGTGCCGCCGGTCGAGCCGGTCCCGCCCGAGCCAGCCGTCGGGTTCGAGGCAGACGAAGACCGGGCGTCGCCGGTGTTGCCGGAGTTGCTGGCCGACGCCTGAGCGGAGGCGTCGCCCGAGTCGCCCGAGATGGCCGTCGGGGTGACGGTGACGGTGTTGGCCCCGCCGTCGCCGCCGCTGGCGTCGCCGGTGGCCACCGAGGAGCCGGCCCGGGCCACGGAGGCGAAGGGAAGGTCGATGTCGGCGCCGGCCACCAGGTTGGTGACCGCCCCACCGGCGCCGGAGACGGCGGTGGTCGTGCCGCCCGCCCCGCCGGCGCCGCCGACCGAGTCGACGACGGTGATGTTGCGGGCAACACCGGCGCCGCCGACCGAGTCGACGACGGTGATGTTGCGGGCGTCGCCGGTGTTGCCCGAGCGCGAATCCGCGGTGGCGTTGCCGCCGGTGTTGGCGATCGAGCGAGCGTCACCGTCGGCGACGGCGGCCCCGGATGCACCCGACGAGCCGGACCCCCCAGAGGCCGCCCCGCCGCCGGCGGCGGTGGCCGAGCCGAGCAGGCCGTTGTTCACCGCGGTGGGCGAAGAGGTGGCCGAGCCGGTCCCGCCGCTGGAGCCGGACCCGCCCGAGTTGGCGACGGGGTTGGACGAAGACGACGACGAGGCGTCGCCGGTGTCGCCTGAGTTGTCGGCGCTCGACTGTGCGGAGGCGTTGCCGGTGTTCCCGCTGATGGCCGTCGGGGTCACGGTGACGGTGGACGCCCCGCCGTGGCCGCCGGCGGCGTCGCCGGTGGCGATCGAGGAGCCGGCCACGGCGTTGACCGCCATCGGGGTGTTCGGGCCGCCGAACACGTTGTTGGTCACCGAGCCGCCGGCGGCGGAGATGGCCGTGGTCGTCCCGGCCCGGCCGCCGGCGCCGCCGGTCGAGCTGATCACGGTCACGTTGGTGGCCGAGCCGCTGTCGGCGGTGACGGCGGTGGCGTTGGAGTTGGCCCCGGTGTTGGCGATGGAGTTGGCGTTGCCGCCGGCGAGCGCCTGGCCGGTCGGGCCGGTGTTGCCCGACCCGCCAGACGCAGCCCCGCCACCTGAGGCCGAGGAAGATCCGAGGATGCCGTCGTTGGTGGCCGACGGGTTCGACGATGCCGCCCCCGTCGAGCCCGACCCACCCGAGCCACCCGAGTTGGCCACCGGGTTCGAGGTGGAGCCCGACGACGCCGAGCCGGTGTTGCCCGAGTTGGTGGCGCTCGACTGAGCCGACGCATCACCAGTCGAGCCCCCCCCGGCGCCGTTGGCGACCGGGGTCACGTTCACGGTCGAGGCCCCGCCGTTGCCGCCGCTGGCATCGGCGATGGCGATGCTGCTGCCGCCGGTGGCCACCGCGTTGATCGGCCCGCCGCCGACGCCGATCACTGTCTGGGTGGCGTTGCCGCCGGGGCCGGCGATGGCGAGGGCCGAGCCGCCGTCGCCGCCGGCGCCGCCTCGGGAGTCGACGGTCGTGGCGTTGCCGCCGCCGCCGTGGCCGGAGGTGGTCGGGTTGACGGTGACGTTGGACGCCCCGCCGTTGCCGCCGCTCGCATCGGCGATGGCGATGCTGCTGCCGCCGATCGTCGTGGCGTTGACCGGACCGCCGCCGATGCCGATGACGGTGTTGGTGGCGTCGCCGCCGGTGCCGGACACGGCGAGCGCCTGGCCGCCGGCGCCGCCGGTCCCACCGACCGAGACGATGTTCGTGGTGTTCGTCGCCGCGCCGCTCGAACCGGTCTGGGCGGTGGCAGTGGAGTTGGCGCCGGTGTTGGCGACGCTGTTGGCGTTCCCGTCGGCGATCGCGTTCCCCGTGTTCCCGGTCGAGCCGGACGGGCCGCTGGTCGCCCCGCCGGTTGTCTGGGCGCCTGCCGTTTGAGTGGCGGTGCCCAGAGGAGCGGAGTTGGAAGCCTGAGGAGTCGAGGAGGTGGTGCCCGTGCCCCCGGTGTTGCCGGAGGAGCCCGAGCCCGCCTGGGGGCCGGCGCCGGCGTTGGAGTCCGCCGAGCCGGTGCTGCCGGAGTTGTTGGACGAGGAGCCGGCGGCAACGGTGCCTATGGCGCCCAAGGGCGCAGCGCCACCTGTCGAACCCGTCCCTGCTGTCGGTGCTGCGGTGACGCCGGAGCTGCCACCGTCGCCGCCGCCGGCGCTGGCCGTGCTGCGGCTGGTTCCTCCGAGGGCAGTACCACTCACCGGCCCGCCGCCGATGGCGAGGGCGAAGTTCGTGGCACTGCCTGCAGTGCCACCTTGAGTGTCACCACCCACGGCGATTCCATTTGCATATCGGCCCCTGCCGATTGCAATGGCCAGTGTTTCGGCATCACCGCCTCCATATCCACCGATTGATTTGCAATCGGCATCACCACGAATGGCGATACAGGAGGCCTTTGCATTTCGGCCATGCCCACCGGTGGTAATCGAATTGGCACTGGAACCAATCGAGATCACCATGTGGGAGGCGTCGCCACCGAGGGGGTTGCGGTGCGTGCCCTGGGAGTGGCACCCCGAACCGATCAGCACCTCAGTCAGGTTCCCGAAGCCGTCGTCGTCGCGCACTGCACGGCAGCGCGTCCCGTCGGCGTTCTTGGTGAAGGTCACTCCGTTGACCGGGCTCACGCTGGTGCTGCCGTCGTCCTTGCGGACCTCGTCACTGTTGTGACCCGAGAGGGCGCCGGAGACCGCGGTCTTGCCGGCGGCCGACGGCGAACTGCTCGTCGGACCGGCGACGGTGGCCGCGGCGGCGAAGGTCTGCAGGGCGGCGGGCGAACTACCGCCCGAGCCCGACGTCGGACTGGCGGTCTGCGCGGCCGGGGCGGAGCCCTCTCCTGTCGCCTTCGGCGTCTGGGCCACCGAGGTGGTGCCAGCCGTCACGGGGGCGGTGGTGGTGCTCGTCGTCTCGGACGGCTTCACGGCGGCCGACCCACTGGGTTGCGTCGGTACGGTCGTCGTGGTCGCGGTGGCCTGCTGGAGCACGGCGAAGGACGGCTTGGACCCTCCGCTCCCGGTGGGAACGGTTGTCGTCGGCGCCGGCGCCGCGGTGGCGGGCGCAACCGTGGTCGGCGCGGCGGCGGGCGCCACCGTCGTGACCGGGCTGGCCTCGGTGTTGCTGGAAGTCCCCTGGGACTGGGTACCCGCCGGCGCAGTGGCCGGGGCAGTCTCGGCGGAGGCGGCCTGGGCGCTCAGCAACAAGAGGAGACCAGCGAGAAGCGCGAAGGACGCGACCCACCTCAGGGGCCGCACCACCTCGATCCTTCTGCTGGCGCTCATCGGGCTGAACCGGCCGCCTTGCTCGGGCTGCGAGAGCGAAGGCCGTGGGCCTCCGCAGGGACGAGGGAAGTAAATCACGGCCCGAAGGGTCGAACAAGCGACCTCTGGCCCCCTGACCTGCGGTTTTGCACCTGTTGGAGCGTGTTGGAAGGCACCAACGGATCCCGTTGGAGCGCGATTCCCTACCTAGCGCTCCGCGCCGGCGCCCTTATCCACAAGATGTCACGGCCAAAGAATTTCTGCCGTCACCGGGGCCACCGGGCCGGGCCCCTGCTCGTGATGGAGCAGCCGGGCCTCGGATCCGGCCTCCAAGGTGGCCCTGATGGAAAGAGAGCCGCCTCCTTCGACCGTCGCCAGGGCTCTGTTGGAAACGCCGGCTCCGACCGCGGTCAGCACCAGCCGGGGTCTCCCGCCGCCCGCTCGCCCGTCGAGGACGAAGGCACCGGCGCCCCCCGGCACCAGCGCGAAGGTGGTCTCGCACGCCGCCGCGCACACGCCCGCCGGCCTCGCCGGGGTCACGACAGTGGTGTGGCGGGTAGCCGGGACGTAGGTCACGAGAAGCTCTTCGACGGTTGCCGGGACGGACGTGGCCCGGGCCTCGAGCCCGCCGAGGAACCCGAGCTCGACCCCGCCGCCGGCCGGCAGGTCGACACACTCGCCGTCCCTCGGTGAGGGGCTGGCGGAGGCGATCGGGCACACCGAGACCGCGCCGCCGCCGCCCCGCCGGCGGACGGTCAGCCGCTCCGACGACGACCGCACGAGCATCCGCAGACCGGTCCCCCCGGCCCGCGCGTCGGGCAGCGAGAACCCGCTCACCCGCAGGGTCACCGACCCGGCGGGGGCGACGGTCGTGGTGGTCGAAGGCGGCGGGACGATCGTCGTCGACGGGGCCACGGCGGCCGACGTCGACGTCGTCTCGGGGGTCACGAACGAGCCGCCGTCGCCGGTGCTGCACGCGCCGGCGACGAGCACGGCGACGGCGACAGCAGCGGGTCCAACGCGCACGGGGTGGGCCCGGCTGGGCTCGAACCAGCGACCGACGGATTATGAGTCCGCTGCTCTGACCGACTGAGCTACGGGCCCCGTGGGGCATTGCTCCGGGGGTGGGACTCGAACCCACAACAAACGGCTTAACAGGCCGGTGCTCTGCCGATTGAGCTACCCCGGAATCAGCGACGATCGTAGCAGCAGCGCCGCGGCCACCCTCCTGACGCGAGGGTCGTCCCTCCCCTGGCGGGGTACAACAGAGGCATGAGATTCCGTTTGGGTTTTGTGACCGGAATGGCGACGGGTTACTACATGGGCGCCCGTGCCGGCAGGCAGCGTTACGACCAGATCAATCGGGTCATTGCCAAAGTGAAGCGCTCGGAGGCCTATGAAGAGGTCACCGAATTGGCAAAGATCAAGGTGGAGGAGGCGGCCGAAAAGGCGAAGTCGGCGGTGGAGGAAGGTGTCGACAAGGCCCGCTCCGTCGTCGAGTCACGCACCGAGGGCAATGCCAACGGCCAGCCGGCGGAGGTGACCGATCTCGGGGGTTACTCGTCGTCGAGGTAGTCCCGCAGCTTCTGGCTGCGGATGGGGTGACGCAGCTTGGCCAGCGTCTTGGCCTCGATCTGGCGGATGCGCTCGCGGGTCACGCCGAACTCCTTGCCCACCTCTTCGAGGGTGCGGATCTGCCCGTCGTCGAGCCCGAAGCGCAGCCGCACGACCGCCCGCTCGCGGTCGGTGAGCTCCTCCAGCGCCTCCCCCACCGCCTCCGAGAGCAGGGCGCGCGTGGCGGCGTCGGCGGGGGCGACGGCCTGCTGGTCCTCGATGAAGTCGCCGAGGTGGCTGTCGTCCTCTGAGCCCACCGGCGTCTCCAGCGACACCGGCTCCTGGGCGATGCGCTGGATCTCGCGCACCCTCGCCGGAGGCATGCCCACCTTCTCGGCGACCTCCTCGACGGTCGGCTCGCGGCCGATCTCCTGGAGCAGGAGGCGCTGCATCCGCAGCACCGTGTTGATGGTCTCGACCATGTGGACGGGGATGCGGATGGTCCGCGCCTGGTCGGCGATGGCCCGGGTGATGGCCTGGCGGATCCACCACGTGGCGTAGGTGGAGAACTTGAAGCCCTTGGTGTAGTCGAACTTCTCCACCGCCCGGATGAGGCCGAGGTTGCCCTCCTGGATGAGGTCGAGGAAGAGAAGGCCCCGCCCCATGTAGCGCTTGGCGATGGAGACGACGAGGCGCAGGTTGGCCTCGATCAGCTGCTTCTTGGCCTGGAAGCCGTCGGCCACCAGGCGCTCCAGGTGGCGGCACTCCGCCTCGGGGATGGCCACGCCGGGGCCGTACCTGTCCTCCAGCTCGGCGATCTCGGCCACCGCGTTCAGCCCGGCCTCGATGCGCTTGGCCAGGGCCACCTCCTGGGCGCCGGTGAGGAGGTTGACCTTGCCGATCTCCTTCAGGTACGTGCGCACCGGATCGGAGGACCCGCCCCGGCCGCTGTCGGTCCGGCCCCCGTCGTCGACGTCGAGGACGCGCCGCGCGGGGCGGGCCGCGGCCGGCGGGACGGGCGGCGCCGGCAGGAACGCGCCGTTCGGTCCCACGGCCGGCGGAGGCGCAGGCAGGGGGTTGGTGAACCCGGCCGGCGGCGCCGGCTCGTCGGGAGGGACGAGGTCGGCGCCGTTGAGCTCCACCTCTCCCTCGTCGAGGTGTATCCCTTCGTCGGAGAGCCGCTGGCGGACGCCCTCGATCAGGTCCTCGCTGAGCTCGACGTTCTTGAGGACGGCCATGACGTCGTCGACGCTGAGTCCACGCCGCGCCCGGCCCTGGGCCAGCAGCCGGGAGAACTCGTCCGCTGACACTCCCGCCGGTGGCGTGAGCGCATCGCTGCTTTGGCTCATGCTTCCACCTCGAAACGGTCGACGATCCAGCGTACCAACCTGCCCGTCGCCTCGACGCCCTGGGCGGGATCCCCCACCTCTTCGAGGGTCTGCTTGAGCCACGCGATCTGGCCGGCGTAGGCCAGCGCGTCCCCGTGGCGGGCGGCGGCCTCCAGCTCGGCGACCACCCGCGTGCCCGCCTCCCGGGCCAGCCGGGCCAGCACGTCGGCGGCGGAGGTGTCGGCGTCCTCGACGGCGAGCCGGCGCAGCAGGGTGGCCGCCTCGTCCTCCGCGGCGTCGATGGCCTGGGCCAGGGTGGTCGACGCGCACAGCGCCCGGTACCCGGCCACCACGACGGGGTCGACGAACAGCACCTCGTGGAGGGCCTCGGCCACGTCCTCCGGCCGGTTGACGGCCAGGCGCAGGGCCTCCACCTCGGGCCCCTCCCGCCGGGTTTGCCGGCGGGCCGGCGGCGGCGGCCGCCGGCCCTCGAGGAGCATGCGCAGGCGGTCGGGGCGGATGCCGGTGCGGTCGGCGGCCTCCATCACGTACTGGTCGCGCACCAGGTCGCTGGGATGCTCGCGGACGGCGTCCATCGCCGCCTCCGCGGCCCGGGCCCGGCCCCCCGGCGTGCGCATGTCGGCCCGCAGGAACAGCCGGTCGAGGCGGAAGGTGAGGAAGGGCTTGGCCCCCTTGACGGCGGCGGCGAGAGCCCCGGGGTCGCGGGATCCGAGTTCACCCGGATCCATGCCCGGGGGCAGGTCGGCCACCGCCAGGTCCAGCTCGTACCGGCGCTCCCATTCGTAGAAGTGCTCGGCCGCGGCCTGGCCGGCGGCGTCGGCGTCGTAGGCCAGGACCACCCGGCGGGCGAAGTTCTTGAGCACCCGCACGTGCTCGTCGGAGAGGGTGGTGCCGCACGTCGCCACCCCGGTCCTGACCCCGGCCCGGGCCAGGCCGATCACGTCGGTGTAGCCCTCGCACACCACCACCTCGTTGGTCTCGACGACCGCGGCCTTGGCCCAGTTGAGCCCGTAGAGCACCCGGTTCTTGGAGTACAGCGGCGTCTCGGGCGAGTTCTTGTACTTCGGCCCCTCGCCGTCTGCCAACCTGCGACCCCCGAAGGCCACCGGGTCGCCCCGCACGTCGAAGATGGGGAACAGCACCCGCCCCCGGAAGAAGTCGTTCAGGCGGCCGACCTTGTTGACGAACCCCAGGCCGGTGTCCTTGGCCAGGTCGGCTGGCAGCTTGAGGGCCCGGCACAGCTCGTCCCAGCCATCGGGAGACCATCCGATCCGGTAGGCCCGGACCACCTCGCCGTCATAGCCCCGGGAGCGCAGGTACGCCCGGGCCCCCCTGGCGTCGGGGCTGGTCAGCAGGCGCTCGTGGTACCAGTCGACCGCCTGCGTCATCACCGCGACGAGCCGGGCCCGGCGCTGGCGCTCCTGGGAGACGGCCTCGGTGTCGTAGCGGATCTGGATGCCCGAGCGGGCGGCCAGTCGCTCCACCGCCTCGGCGAAATCCAGGTGCTCGATCTCCCGGACGAAGGTGATGACGTCGCCGCCGGCGCCGCAGCCGAAGCAGTAGTACAGCCCCTCCTCGGCGTTGATGGAGAACGAGGGCGACTTCTCGGCGTGGAACGGGCACAGCCCCTGCCAGCGCCGGCCGGCCCGCTTGAGGGCGATGTGCTCGCCGGCCACGGCGACGAAGTCCGTCGCCGCCCGTACCCGCTCGATGTCCTCGGCGAGGATGCCCATGTATCGGGACCGTAGTGGGAAGGGACCTCCAATGAGCGACGCAATAGTCGTGGGGGCCGGCCACAACGGCCTGGTGGCGGCCAACCTGCTGGCCGACGCCGGCTGGTCGGTGCTGGTGCTGGAGGCCCAGCCCGAGCCGGGGGGCGCCGTGCGCAGCGGCGAGCTCACCGTGCCCGGCGTCGTCCACGACCTTTTCAGCGCTTTCTATCCCCTCGCCGCCGCCTCCCCCCATATCGCCGGCCTGGGCCTGGCCGACTTCGGCCTGCGCTGGCGGCGGGCGCCCCAGGTGCTGGCCCACCCCACCCCCGACGGCCGCTGCGCCGTGCTCTCGACCGACAT
>Ga0247713_1000642_pt1 | contig 19940 bp, 18 predicted proteins | sample 21E_NmetaG_FD_189936 | JGI IMG/M metagenome (GOLD analysis project Ga0247713, IMG submission 189936) | Soil microbial communities from hillslope of Landscape Evolution Observatory, University of Arizona, Oracle, AZ, United States - 2-1-E_N | ecosystem: Engineered > Artificial ecosystem >... | reverse complement strand
CGGCGTAGGCCGGCCACATCTTCTCCCCCACGACGTTGGTCTGGGTCCGGCCCGGCCCCCGGAACTGGGTGTGCTTTTGCCGCCACAGGATGGCCATGTGGACCGAGATCAGCCCGAGGATCATCAAAGGCACGATATAGACGTGGGCGACGAACAGGCGGGAGAGGATCTGGGGGGACTGGTACTCTCCGCCGAACAGCAGGAACACCAGCCAGGGTCCGATCACCGGAACCGACAGAGCGATCGCGTAGCCCAGGCGCAGCCCGGTTCCGTGCAGGGTGTCGCCCGGCAACAGGTACCCGGCCCAACCGTTGAACAGGCCCAGCACTAGCAGGCCCACCCCCACCAGCCAGTTGATCTCCCGGGGTCTGCGGAAGGCCCCGGTGAAGAAGATCCGGGCCAGGTGCAGCAGGATACTGCCGGCAAAAAGCAAAGACGCCCAGTGGTGCATCTGCCGAATCAACAAGCCCAGCCGCACCTCGAAGCTGATGTCCAGGACCGAGGCGTAGGCCCTGGACATCGTGACCCCGCGCAGCGGCTCGTAGCTTCCCTGGTAGACGACCTCGCTGACGCTCGGCTCGAAGAACATCGCCAGAAAGGTGCCGGTGGCCAGCAGAACTATGAAGCAGTACAGGGCCACCTCGCCCAGCAGAAACGAAAAATGGTCGGGAAACACCCGGTTGAGCGTTGTGTGGGCAAAGGGAGCGGCGGCCAGGCGGTCGTCCAGCCAGCGCACTACCCGGCGGGCAATCATGAACGTCCCCGGTTCCAGAAGCCGACTCCCACCGGCTCCGGGAAGTCCCCTGCGGCCCGCAGAAAGCCCTGCCCGTCCACCCTCAACGGAAGCTCGGGCAGGCGGCGGGTCACCGGACCGGCTATGGGGCGGGCACCGTCGGCGGCGTCGAAGGCGCCCTGGTGGCAGGGGCACAGCAGGTTCTGAGAGCGGGGATCGTAAAGCCCGACCAGGCAGCCCGCATGGGTGCAGATCTTGGAGTAGGCAACCAGATCCTCAGGGGCCTGAGCGCCCGGCCTGCCTCCGGTACGGCGGTCGATTCTCAGGCGGACCAGGACGGCCTGGGCATCGGCGTCGTTCGTCCTGCCTTCCGGGAAGACACTGAGCAGCGTTCCCACCGCCAGCTCGTCCGCACGAACCGGCTCCCCATCCGAGGTGACCAGCCGGATCCCGTCCGCCCAGGCGGTCTCGAACAGGTCCCTTCCCGGCCGGGAGCCCAAAGACCGTACCGGAAACAGCATCGCCACCCCGAGCGCACCCATAGCCGCGGCGAGGCTCCAGCCCAAAAAGCGCCTGCGGCCGATCTGACGCCCGCCGCGGGCGAAGTCGGCGGCCACCTTCTCCCGCTCGTGGTCCTCCGAGGACAACGAGTCGCGCTCCTCGACGAACGGACCGTCGGGCATCAGGTACTTGGACCAGGCCACCAATCCGAAGGCCAGTCCACCAAAGGCGATTCCCACCATCAACCCCTCGGCTTGGGTGTGCCCGCCTGCCAGATAGACGATGCCCAGACCGGCCGAGCCGAGGGCGCTGACCAGGAACGACAACGCGATCAGCCGGGGAGCCCGCTCCTCGGCCGGCCCCCGCTTCACTTGCGGCTCCCCGCCCAGAACATGAACAGCAGCAGCGCCGGAAGGGCAATCCCCAGCAGCACCATGCCCTCCCCAACCGGACCGGTTCGGCCGAGGGACGCACCGCCCCGATGCTCGGGGCTCTGCAGGTACTCGACGTACCTGAGGACCGAGTGAAACTCGTGGTCGTCGAACACGTCGGGACCAAACACCGGCATCGATCCGGTGAAGGTACCTTCGCCCCCGATCAGCATCGCTTCGGCCACGTCCAGGGAGGAAACTCCCACCAGAGTCGGGGCGATGTTTCCCTGCGGGACCGCCCCGCCCACCCCGGTAACCGAGTGGCACGCCGCGCAATTGTCCCGGTACAGCTCGGCTCCCAGTCCCAGGTCACCGCGCTGCGGGTCTATCGAGGGGATCTCCGGGCCCGACCCCAGGGACCCGATAAACGCCACCATCTGTTCGATCTCCCCCGCGCTGTAGGCAGGCTCGCTGCGGCGCGGGGGCTCGTCGGCCGAGTCGATGGGCATCCGTCCGGTTCGAAGGTTGAAGTCGGCCGAGGCCGCGCCGACGTCCCGTAAGGTGGGCCCCCGGTTGGTGCCTTCCCCTGCCGGGCCGTGACACCAGGCGCAGTCCCGCAGATAAGGCTGGGGTGCCTGTGCACCCTGCGGCGACTGGGTCGTGGCAGCCGTCCCGGCGTGCGCCGGGGAGGAGGCGAGGAGTAGGAAGGACAGGGCGAACACGGCCCAAACCGGATTCAGCAGGCCGCGGCTCAACCCCTTGACCCCCGGGCCTCCGGCCATGAAGCTGCACCACCCCCGAACCGACAATCCCGGCGGTTCATCGATTCCTGCCGCTCTGCTCCGCACCCCTAAGGAGGAACTCCCTTCAGGTCAGTACCGAACGCCCCTTCAAGCCGTCGGGCGCGCCTGTTCACCGGTAAGCCTACTTGGTGCAGGAGCAATCTCCCCGGCTCGGTCGCCGGTCAGACTTGAGGGGCTGTGTTCAGCGCAGGGAGAGCAGGTAAGCCGCAATGTCGCGGGCCTGCTGTTCGGTCACCCCGACGTCGGGCATCGCCGTGCCCGGGTTGACGCTCTGAGGGTCCAGGATCCACTGGGTCAGGTTGTCGGCGTTGTTGGGCAGCATGCCGGCAATGTAATGTCGCCTGCCAAAATCAGTGAGCGGCGGCCCCACCGTACCGTTGACTCCCCTCAGCCCGGGGACGACGTGACAGCCTCCGCAGCCGAAGTCGGCGATAGCCTGCAGACCGGCTTCCGCATTTCCCTCGGGCAACTGCGGCGGGTTGGCCGGCTCGGCCGAGCCACAGGCCGCGCCGGCAAGAGCCAGCAGCACAGCCGGCACCAGGCTCCGTAGGGTGCCAGGTTGCCGTAAACCCCGGATGAAGCTCACCAACTCCTCAATCCCTGCACGCACAGGCAGTTACCCGGATGGCGGGCGGGCGACACACGAGCCCTGGATCCGCCGGGATTACTCGCTGGCCGAAACATGCACCGTCGCCACCCCAGGACCCGGTCAGACGCCCACGTAGGCGGCAAGGTGTTCCCCGGTAACGGTGGATCGGGCGGCCACCAGCTCCTCCGGCGTGCCCTCGAAGACGATCCGGCCGCCGTCGTTGCCCGCCCCGGGGCCGAGGTCGATGAGCCAGTCGGCGTGCGCCATGACTCCCTGGTGGTGCTCGATGACTATGACCGACTTGCCGGAGTCGACCAGCCGGTCGAGCAGGCCGAGCAGCTGCTCGACATCGGCGAGGTGCAGGCCGGTGGTGGGCTCGTCGAGAACGTAGAGCTCGCCCTTCTCGCCCATGTGGGTAGCCAGCTTGAGCCGCTGCCGCTCACCTCCGGACAGCGTGGTCAGCGGCTGCCCCAGCGACAGGTAGCCGAGCCCGACGTCGGCCAGCCGCTGCAGGATCGTGTGGGCGGCCGGCGTGCGAGCCTCACCGGAACCGAAGAACTCGCCGGCCTTGGTTACCGACATCGCCAGCACCTCGCTGATGTTGCGGCCGCCGAGGCGGTACTCGAGCACCGATGCCTGGAACCGCTTTCCTTCGCAGTCCTCGCAGGTGTTGGCGACCGTGGCCATCACCCCCAGCTCGGTGTAGACGACGCCGGCGCCTTTGCAGGTGGGGCAGGCCCCTTCGGAGTTGGCGCTGAACAGCGCCGGCTTCACTCCGTTGGCCTTGGCGAACGTCTTGCGGATCGGGTCGAGCAGGCCGGTATAGGTCGCCGGGTTGCTCCGACGGGAGCCGCGTATCGCCCCCTGGTCGATGGCCACCACCCCCTCGCCTACGGCCACCGAGCCCTGGATCAGCGAGCTCTTTCCCGACCCGGCGACACCGGTTACGACGACCAGCACCCCGAGCGGGATGTCCACGTCGACATCCTTGAGGTTGTGGATGCCGGCACCGCGGATCTCCAGCGTGCCGGTGGGTGTACGCACGCTGTTTTTGAGGGAGGCCCGGTCGTCGAGGTGGCGGCCGGTGATCGTGCCGCTGGTCTTCAGCCCCTCCACCGTTCCCTGGAAGCAGACGGTGCCGCCCGCGGCACCGGCGCCCGGGCCGAGGTCTACGACGTGGTCGGCGATGACGATCGTATCGGGCTCATGCTCGACGACCAGCACCGTGTTGCCCTTGTCCCTCAGCCGAAGGAGCAGGCTGTTCATCCGCTGGACGTCGTGGGGGTGCATACCGGCGGTGGGCTCGTCGAAGACGTAGGAGATGTCGGTGAGCGACGAGCCCAGGTGGCGGATCATCTTGGTGCGCTGAGCCTCGCCGCCGGAAAGCGTGCTCGACGGGCGGTCGAGCGACAGGTAGCCCAGCCCGATCTCGGCAAACGACTCGAGGGTCTCGGCCAACCCGGTAAGCAGCGGCGCGACCGCCGGCGCTTCGAGCCCGCGGACCCACTGGGCAAGGTCGCTGATCTGCATGGCGCAGACCTCGGCGATGTTGACGCCGTCAATGCGTGAGGCACGGGCGGCCTCGTTGAGCCGGGTCCCGCCGCACTCGGGGCAGGGCTTGAATGTGATCGCCCGTTCCACAAATGCCCGGATGTGCGGCTGCATTGCGTCGACGTCTTTGGAGAGAAAAGACCTCTGGATCTTCGGGACGAGCCCCTCGTAGGTCAGGTTGATCCCCTCGACCTTGATTTTGGTGGGCTCCTTGTAGAGGAGGTCGTGGAGCTCACGCTTGGTGAACTCGGCGATCGGCTTGTCTGGGTCGAAGAAGCCGCAGCCGCGGTAGATGCGCCCGTACCAGCCGTCCGACCCCCACCCCGGGATGGTGAAGGGGCCGTCGTTGAGCGACTTGTTGTCGTCGTACAGCTGGGTCAGGTCGAAGTCGGTGACCCGGCCCGTGCCCTCGCAGCGGGCGCACATGCCGCCGAGGTAGCGCTGCTCGCGAACCACCTTTCTCTCGTTGACCTCGCCCCGCTCGATCTCCATCACGCCACGCACGGTGCTCGAGGGCGTGTTGAACGAGAATGCGCTCGGCGGCCCGACGTGCGGATCCCCCAGCCGGCTGAACAGGATACGCAGCAGCGCGTTGGCGTCGGTGGCGGTGCCGACGGTGGAGCGCGGGTTGGCGCCGATACGCTCCTGGTCGACGATAATCGCGGTCGTCAGGCCTTCGAGCACGTCGACCTCGGGCCGTGACAACGCCGGCATGAAACCCTGTACGAAGGTGCTGTAGGTCTCGTTGATCAGCCGCTGCGATTCGGCGGCGATGGTGCCGAACACCAGCGAGCTCTTGCCCGAGCCGGAGACGCCGGTGAACACCGTCAACCGGCGCTTCGGGATCTCGATGCTGATGTCCTTGAGATTGTTCACGCGAGCCCCGTGCACCCGAATCCAATCGTGGCTGTCGGCGGCGTGGCGCGCAGCCGGCAGTGCGTCGTTGCCGGTGGCTTCGCTCATTTCGACGATGCCGGCTCCGTCACCGCTTGTTTCAGGAGCTTGGCGATCTTCGCCTCTTCGGTCGCAGTCAGTTTCGCCAGCGCAAAGCTCACCGGCCAAATGGCGCCGTCATCCAGGTTGGCCTCTTCGGTGAAGTTGAAGGTCGAGTACCTGACCTTGAATTTGTCTGCGTTCTGGAAGAAGCAGAGGACCTTGCCATCTTTGGCGTACGCGGGCATCCCGTACCAGGTTCTGGGTGTCAGGTCCGGCGCGTTGGTTTTGACGATCTCATGGAGCCGGCTGCCCATCGCACGATCAGGTTCGGGCATCTCGGCAATCTTTGCGAGCACCTCGGCTTCCCCGTCGGCTTTCTTACCGGATGCCTTCAGCTCTTTGGCCCGCTCCTTCATGGCCGCTCGCTCCTGGTCGGTGAATCCGGCGGACCTCTTGCCGGTCCCGCTGGTGCTCTTGGCAGACTGCGTGGCCTTTTTTGGGTTCATGGTTCCCTCCTGTGCAGGCATTTCTCGGATTCCAGCTCGGCCGGCGATCCCCGTCCCTGCAGGCAGTGCAGCTCCCGGATGCGCATCAGGTGCCGCCGGATCGCGGAAAGTGCAGCCGCGCACTCCAAACGGTGGTCGATCGGCTCCTGCACGACCTCGGCGCTGCCGGCGTACTCGCCACATGCGAGATCGTGCCACATCACACCGTAGTTGCCCAGTTGCTCCGGCGCCTCCCTATCTGACATTCGCACTTTTCCTGGGAGCCGTTGTCCCAACGGCGGCTAGGCCGTCTTGACGATCAGCGCCCCCGCGCCCGCCATCACCGAATCGTCCGTGACGTCCGACACATCGGTTGAGTAGGTGGATACCAACGTCTGCCAACCCGGCTCCACAGCCGCCCCCGACAGGGCGTCCCCCAGGCGCACCGGCTGGTCGGAGAAATTGACCAGGACCAGGCACCGGTCGTTCCCCAGCTCCCGCCGGTAGAGCAGGGTGCCCTCCGGGGAGGGCAGCGTCCGGAACGAGCCCTCCCGGAGGGCGGGAGAAGCCCGGCGCAGCCGAAGGACCCGCCGGTAGAGGTGCAGGATCGACTCGGGATCCGCCTTGAGGGCCTCCATGTTCCTGGCGTCGGGCTCCGGCGGCCACGGAAGCCAGGGCTCCGGGCCCCAGCCGTGTCCCGGGGACCCGTCCCAGGGAATTGGAGCCCGGCAGCCGTCCCGCCCGCCCGGGTCCACCACCCGGTCCGGGGGAACCTTCGCGTCCTCCAGACCCAGCTCTTCGCCGGCGTACATGAACGGGGTCCCCCGAAGCGTGAGCAGCAGGACCGCCGCCGCCCGGGCCCGGTCCTCGGTCCCGTACCTGGTGCGGTGCCGGGGTTCGTCGTGGTTGCTGAGCACCCAGGTCGGCCAGGCGTTGACCGGGCCGAACACTTCGTCGGCGTGCTCCAGCTGGTGCTCCCACGCCTGCGCGTTCCAGTCGGCGTACAGCGCCGGGAAGTTGAACGCCAGGTGCAGCTCGTCGTTGTCGCCGTAGTAGGCACCGATCCTGGCGGTGTCCAGCAGATGAACCTCCCCCACCAGGACCGGATCCTGGTCGTAGGCATCTGCCAGCGAGCGCAGCCGGCGAAGGATCGGATGGGTGCGCGGATCGTCGTGTACCGAGGACCGGGGGTCGAGAGCCAGCTCCGGCGGTGAGTCCGGGAGCGCCGGGTCCTTGCCCAGGGCGTGGACCACGTCGATGCGGAATCCGTCGGCGCCCCGGTCCAGCCAGAACCTCACCACGTCGTGCATCGCGTTTTCTACCTCGGGCTCCGCCCAGTTCAGGTCGGGCTGCTCGGGCAGGAAAAGGTGCAGGTACCACTGCTCGGTGGCCTCGTCCCAGGTCCAGGCGGGGCCGTTCAGGAAAGCGCCCTTCCAGTTGTTCGGAGGCTTGTCCGGCACGCCGTCCCGCCAGATGTACCAGTGCCGCTTGGGGCTGTCGCGAGAACTGCGGGACTCGATGAACCAGGGATGCTGGTCGCTGGTGTGGTTGGGCACCAGGTCCACCAGCACCCGGATCCCCAGACGGTGGGCCTCCTCGACCAGCCGGTCGAAAGCCTGAAGGTCTCCGAACAGCGGGTCCACGTCGCAGTAGTCCGAGACGTCGTACCCGAAATCCTTCATCGGGGAGGGATAGAAAGGCGACAGCCAGACCGCGTCGATCCCCAGCCACGCCAGGTACTCCAGGCGGCTGCGGATGCCCTCCAGGTCGCCGACGCCGTCTCCGTCGCCGTCCGCGAACGAGCGGGGGTAGATCTGATACACGACGGCGCGGCGCCACCACGGACCGCCGGCCGGTGGCCGGTCTTGTGCCTGTCGATTCAGGGCAGGCGGGGGATCAGGAGGCTACCGCCGCCAGCTCACGGGTCAGGTTCTCACCCGACACCGGGTCGAAGAAGTGCATCTTTGAGGCGTCGAAGACCAGTTTTGCTTCCTTCCCGGGTTCGATCCTGCTTCCTGCATCCAACGCTACCACCAGCTGGGTCCGCAGCGACTCGCTGTCCAGCTCCCTCGCCAGGGTCTTGAGCCGTTCGTGGATCTCGGACGAGGTCTCGAACGGAATGTAGGCGAACAGCTCGTTGCCGAGCCACTCGGTCACGTCGACGTGGGCGCTGAAGGGAATCGACTGGCTCGTCGCGTCTACCAGCGCCGCGTCCTCGAAGTGTTCGGGCCGGATGCCGGCGATCAACAGCTGGCGGTCGCCGAAACGGTCCGCCACTTCCTGGGCCACCTCGAAAGACACGAACGGCAGGCTGACCTTTCGGCCCTCGATCTCCGCCGGCACGAAGTTCATCGGAGGCGACCCGATGAAGCCGGCCACGAACAGGTTCACCGGCCGCTGGTACAGCTCGCGGGGTGAAGCAACCTGCTGGAGGACTCCCTTGCGCAGCACCGCGACCCGGTCCCCCAGCGTCATGGCCTCGGTCTGGTCGTGGGTGACGTAAACCGTGGTGATCCCCAGGCGGCGCTGGAGCCGTGATATCTCGGTGCGCATCTGGCCCCGCAGCTTGGCGTCCAGGTTGGACAGCGGTTCGTCGAATAGAAACGCCTCGGCCTGCCTGACTATCGCCCGGCCCATGGCCACCCGCTGCCTTTGGCCTCCCGACAGCTGACTGGGCTTGCGCTCCAGGTGGTCTCTAAGCTCCAGGGTGTCCGCCGCCTCCTCCACCTTGCTGCGGATCTCGTCGTCGGAGAACTTGCCGTTGAGCCGCAGAGGAAAGGCGATGTTCTCGTACACCGACAGATGGGGATACAGCGCGTAGTTCTGGAACACCATGGCCAGATTGCGGTCCCGCGGCGCCTTGTCGTTGGCAGGCTCGCCGCCGATCAGCAGCTCCCCCGAGGTGATGTCCTCCAGCCCGGCAATCATCCGCAGCAGGGTGGACTTACCGCATCCCGAGGGTCCGACCAGGATCATCAGCTCGCCGTCGCCGATATCCAGGCTGACGTCGTTGACCGCCTGGAATCCGTCGGGATACTGCTTCACCACGTTCTTCACGGATATCGATGCCATGACCAGTGCTCCTTCAGCTTGCCGTTGCGAGGTTGAGGGCGCTCACCCTTTCACTGCGCCGTTGGTGAGGCCGGCGACGATTCTCTTCTGGAACAGCAGTACCAGCACGATCACCGGGATCGTCACCACGATCGAGGCGGCCGAGATCGCGCCTGCCGGCCGCTGGAACTGGGAGGCGCCGGTGAAGAAGGCCAGCGCAGCCGGCACCGGCCGGGCGGCGTCGGTCGAGGTCAGCGAGATGGCGAACACGAAGTCGTTCCAGGCGAAGAAGAACGCCAGGATCGCGGCGGTGAACACCCCGGGCGCCGCCAGCGGCACAATCACCTTGCGAAACGCCTGCCACGCCGTGGCGCCATCCATCTGGGCCGCCTCCTCCATCTCCCACGGGATCTCCCGGAAGAAGGCCGAAAGGGTCCACAGCGACAGCGGCAGGGTGAACGACATGTACGGGATGATCAGGCCGAGCCAGGTGTCGTAGAGACCGACGGTCCGCCAGATGTTGAACAGCGGACCCACCAGCGAGACCGCCGGGAACATCGCGATCGCCAGTGCAATCGACAGGACCGTCCGCTTGCCCGGGAAGTCCAGCCGGGCAATTGCGTACGCCGCCACGGTAGCGATCGCCACCGACAGCACCGTCGAGATCAGGGCGATGCCGATCGAGTTACGCAAGCCGCTGGTGAATAGTGGGGTGTTGAAGACGGTTTCGTAGTTCTCCAGGCTGAGCCTGGTGGGCCAAAAGCGATTGTTGTTGATGTCGTCGCCGGCTTTGAACGACAGCGACAGAATCCACACCACCGGAGCCATGGCCCAGGCAATGATCAAGATGGCTCCGACGACGGTGGCCCACCCGTGGCGCTGTTTCATCCGCCCCTCACCTGGCTGAGATCGACCTTGAACCCTTTGATGAACGCGGCGGCAATCAGGAACACCGACAGGAACAACAGCACCGAGACCGCGGACCCGAGCCCCAGGGCGGTCCGGCTGATCATCTGCCGGTAGGCCAAAAACGACACCGTCTCGGTCTGCTGGGCTCCCGCAGTCATGATGAACACGTTGTCGAACAGCCGGTAGGCGTCCAGGGTCCGAAACAGCACCGCCACCAGGATGGCCGCCTTCATGTTGGGAAGCGTCACCTTGAACAGGCGCTGCGACCAGGTGGCGCCGTCTATCTTGGCCGCTTCCTGCAGCACCTCGGGCACCTGCGCCAGCCCCGCCAGCAGGAGCAGGGAGATGAACGGGGTGGTCTTCCAGATTTCGGAGAGGGAGATGACGAAAATTGCACTCCAGCGTGAGCCGAACCACGCCATGTCCCCCAGGTTGAACCACTGGTTGATAAAGCCGGAGTCAAGAGCGAAGGCGTAGCGCCACGCAAAGGCCGAGACCACCGTGATGATGCCGTAGGGGATGAGGATCGCGGTGCGCACGCCCCGGCGGCCGAAGATTATCCGGTGCATGACCATGGCAAAGCCGAAGCCCAGGATCAGCTCCGCCACCACGGTGATGATCACGATGATCACGGTGGTCTGCACGACCTGCCACCACAGGCTGTCGGTGAGGACCACGCTGTAGTTGCGCAGACCGACGAACTCCCGGCCCGCCGGATCGGTCAGCCGGTAGCTGAACAGCGAAAGGTACAGGGCGTTCATCATCGGGTAGGCGGTGACCAGCAGCATGACGATCACCGCGGGGGCCACCAGCTTCAGGCCCAGCCGGCGCTCCCCGACCGCCCGGTCGCTGTACTTGTTGCCGACGGGCGCCGGCGCCGCTTCGACGTTCACAACAGGACCCGGTCGTTCAGGACGTCGACGATCAGGGTCGCCGCCTGCCGGGGTGTCTGGGCGGTCACCGATGAGGGCGGGTGGAAACTGCGGACGACCGCGGTGGAGACGTCGGTGTAGTACGGCGTCTTCGGGCGGGGAGCGGCGGCGTTGATGGAGTCGCGGATGAGGTCGGCCATGGGAAAGATCTGGCGGACCTCGGGGTCGTCGTAAACCGCGGCCCGGGCAGCCGGATTCTTGGCGCCGACCATGTATTCCGTCTGGCTATCCAGCGAGGTGATGCACCGCACCGCGTCGATCGCTAGATCGTGGTGCTGTCCGAAAGCGCCGATCCCCAGGCTGATACCTCCGAGCGGGGGCCGGCTCTCCATGCCGGCGGTCACCTGCGGATAGCGTGCCCAGCCGATGTCGTCTACCACCGCCTGGTCCAAGGACCCGGCCTCAACCGCCTCCTGTGCCGCCCCGTAAACGTAAGGCCAGTTGACCATGAACCCTCCCCTGTCGGACTGGAACCCCGCGCGGCCGGCTTCCTCGTCCGCGGTCGACAAGGCCGGGTCCCGGGCGCTCGACGAGGCAATGGCTGAGATCACCTCGGCGGCCGCCCGCCCGGCTTCGGAGTCGATGGCCGGCCTGACGTCCTTGCCGGCCTCCGGGTTCTCCAGGATCTCGCCCCCGGCGGAGGAGACCAGCGCCGAGATCAGCACCATGTACCCCTCGTAGCGGTTGCCCTGGATCTGCAGCGTCACTCCCGCCTGTTCGGCGGCGGAGATGAGATCGCTCCAGGTGGCATCGGTCTGCGACGGGTCCAGGCCCGCCCGCTGGGCGACCGACTTGCGGAACCACAGCAGCTGGGTGTTGGCCCAAAACGGGGCGGCGACCAGTTCCTCGTCCCAGGTCGAGTGGTCGATGGGCCCTTCCAAGACGCCCTCGGTGAACTCCGCCGCCTCGTCCTCGGTGAACGGGCGCAGGAAGCCGGCCGAGGCGAACTCGGGGATGAACGGAGGATCCAAGCTCATCAGGTCGATGGAGGCGTCCTGGGCAGCCAGGCGGCGGACCAGTTGCTCGCGCTGAGCGGTGGCGTCGTTGGGCAGGACCGAGGTGACGATGTCGTATTGCCCGTTCGACTGGTCGGCGCACTTTCGCGCCAGAGCCGCCTGTCCGCCGTTGTCGGGGTTGATGTACCAGTTCAGAGTGGGAACGCCGTTGTCCTGCCCGCAGGAGGCCAACACGGAGGCCAGCAGGACCAGGCAAACGGCAGCGGTTCCTCGCCGGGGCCGCGGTGAGAGTGTGGCGGGATGACCGGAGCTACGGCCGGTATGCCGCCGCCACGATCCGCTCTCCACGGGGCCCTCCCGCCCGCTGATCCATGCCTCCTTGTCTCGGACGGTCATGGACACCTGGTGAAACGCTGCGCACAGTCTACTCCCGGCTATTCCTCTAAAAAAAGGGCTTGTTCGGATGGTCGAAATCGCAACACCGACTCCAGATAGGAACGCAGCCCGGTGTCGTTGTCCACCTCGTGCCCCGCCGCCTCCGATAGGTAGTAACGGTGCTCCAGCAGCTCGTGAAAAAGCTCGGCCGGCTCCAGGCGCCCTCGCAGGTCGTCGGGGACCTGGGCAACCACCGGCTCGTACACCTCGGTGATCCACCGGGCTGCTCCCACCGCGGTCGGCGGGACCTCTCCTTCGATCCGGGCGAGGTAGGCACCGTAGGAGGCAATGTCGTTCAAGAGCCGGCGGGCCTGGTTTTCCTGAACCTCGAGTCCGGTCATGCGCCGCAGCTCTCGGGAGTGATGACCCTCCTCCACCAGAGCCGGGATGACCCGCAGGCGGTCCCCGGCCGGCTCGTGCTCCAGCACCAACTCGTCCACGTCGAACCCCATTTCGTTGATCCGCCGGATCCGTTGGTCGATCAGATGTCTTTCCCGGGCGTCCACCTCGGTCACCCCGGTCAGCTCGTCCCACAACGTGACGTAGCGCTCGACCAGCAGGTTCACGACCTCGATCACCTCTATCTCAGGGGAGAGGATCCCCTCGGCTGCCAGGTCCATCAGTCCGCCGGCGAAGTTTTCCCGGGCCACTTCCAGCTCGTGCTGGCGCATGCCCTCAGGGAGGGGCTCTCGGTGCTCGGATGTCTCGGCATCTACCAGGTAGGCCATCAGTGAGCCGGCGTCCCTGCGGAACAGCAGGTTGGAAAGCGAGCAGTCCCCCCAGTAGAAGCCGTCGACGTGAAGTCGAACCAGCAGGACCACCGCAGCGTCGATGAGCTTGTGGCTTAGCGGGGCTCCTCCTTCGAGGCTGAACAGGTAGCGAAAGGGAAGCGAGTAGTCCAGGAAGCGTGTGACCAGCACGCCGTCGAGGGGCGATCCTTCGGGCGTCGTCCTGCCGGTGACCAGCCCCACCGCGTCCACCGCCGGCAGGCCCGCCGCCCGAATCTGCCGAAGCATCCCGTACTCCTTTTGGGCCTCGCGCTCGGACGTCTCCTTCAAAGCGTAGGTTCGGTCCCCCAGGCTGACGAACCGCACCACGTGGCGGCTCTGGCCCCGGGTCCGGCTGACCAGTGAGGGATGGTCCCACCGGTCGAGCGGGACCGACCATGGGAGGTCGATCAGATCGGCGGGCTCGCGACCCGTCAGAAACCGGAACTGTACAGTCCTGGCCATACCGCAAAAGCTAACACCGGGGAGCCTGCGTAGTATCCTCAATAGGCGCGGTCGGCCGGCAACTCCGGTTGCTTTCTTGCAGGAACGCAGGTCGCCGTAAGGCCAGATAGCTCAGTAGGTAGAGCACGCGGCTGAAAACCGCGGTGTCGCTGGTTCGATTCCGGCTCTGGCCACCCCCCTCCCCCTATCCACCGGCGGAGGCGCGCCCTATGCTTTGCCGGGTGGGCTCAACAATAAGGAGGGCACGCTCGATGAGTGACGGCATTTTGCGTGTGGGTTCCTCGGGCGCCCAGGTGCGGGTCCTCCAAAGCGCCCTCGCGGCCGCCGGGTACGACCCGGGACGAATCGACGCAATCCTCGGGCAAAAAACGGAACGGGCGGTCAAGGCATTCCAGGCCGCCCGGGGCCTGTCGATCGACGGCCTGGCCGGGCCGCTTACCGTCGGCGCGCTTCGATCCCTGCGGGTTCCTCTGCTCTCGATTCGCCAGCCGCGCCCGTTCGACATAGTGGGCGACCCGGTGCTCGTTGCCGGCATGGTCATGGGCTTCGAGGCCACCTTCCATGCCCGGGTGCTGGACTCCAACGGCAACTTCCTGGTGGACCAGCCCAAGACTATGGGAAGGGGCGACGGGATCACCGAGGTAAGCTTTGAGCTGACAACCGGGGTGCCCCCCTCCGCCCACGGCTCGATCGACATCTTCGAGTTCTCGGCCGAGGACGGAAGCGTGATCAAGCGCAACCTGATTCCGGTGGTCTTCGGCCGGGGGATCTTGGATACCTACGGCGGCTTTCTTCCCCACCTGGTCCGGCAAGGCGAGACGCTGGGTGCAATCGCCGGCACGTTTTACGGGGACCCGGCGCTATCCAACCGGATTTTCCTGGCGAATCCGCACCAGCTGGCCGATCCCGGCCAGATCTTTCCCGGCCAGGTCCTGCGCGTTCCCGTCGAATAACCCGGTGAAGCTGTATGCCGAACTGCCGGGGCATCGCTTTAGGCAGGCGTTGGGGGACGCCGCGATGGCCGGGTGGTCGGCCCTTTGGATATGGCTGGGGATGCACGTCCACGACCTGGTCCAGTCGCTGGCGGCAGCCGGCAACCTTTTGGTCGAAGCGGGCACCGATCTGGAGCGTAACGCCTCCTCGGTTCAGGACTCGGTGGTGCGGGTTCCTATCGTCGGCAGCTTTTTGCAGGAGCGGTTCGACGGATTGGTAGAGGTGGGCCGATCCCTGCGACGGTCGGGGATGAGCCAGCTGGAGACGGTGAACACCCTCTCGCTGTGGATGGGCTTTTTGGTGGCGTCGCTGCCGATCCTGGCTGTGCTTTGGATATGGGGGACCCGCCGGTCCAGGTGGGTGCGCGACGCCACGGCTGCGGTCCGGTTGAGATCCGAGCCGGCGAACCTTTACCTTTTCGCGCTGAGGGCCGCGACCACCCGCCCGGTTTCCGATCTGCAGTCCCCGGCCGCCCTGAAGGCAATACGCAGCTTTCACAACGGCGACTACGGCCCGCTGGCCGGCGTCGAGTTGCGCCGGATGGGGCTTCGAGCACCGGGTGAACCGCCCGCCTGACGGAGGAAGCTTCGAACTACTGGAGATTGAGGGGTGCCGGGCTCAGTTGTCCTGGTGCTCGGCAACCCATTTGATAAAGCCCTCGACACTCCCGGCGCCCACCTCGCGCACGTAGGCGTCGGTCCATTCGTCGATCTGCTGATCGGTAAAGCCCTGTTCCTTGAGGCGGGGCTTGGCATCGGTGGCCAGCAACTGGGCCCCCTCTATCTGAGCCAGGTCCGGGGTGCTGTCGTCCACCCCTGCCTCCTCGGGATACTGTGGTTCTAGGTCCGCCATGCCGTCCTTTCGTCCAACGGTGCCTCTGCCGGCTTCTTACCCCGGTGCCGGGGGGCCAAACGGTGCTAGGGAAGCACGACCTCGGGGCTGCCGTCGTCGGGGCGGGAGCGGATCACGCCGATTTGCTGGGCCGGGTATCCGGCTTCGGCGGCCACCTCGAGGGCCCGGTCGGCCTCGTCCTCGCCCACGACGCCGACCATGCCGATTCCCATGTTGAAGGTTCGAAACATCTCGGCCACCGAAACACCCTCCGATGCGATCAGCCGGAATATCGGCGGAATGGTCCACGAGGACCGCTCGACCACCGCCTGGAGGCCGGGTGGAACTATCCGGCCCAGGTTGTGGGCCAGCCCCCCGCCGGTGATATGGGCATACCCCCGGGCCAGCTCCTCGGCCTGGAGCGCGGCTACCGCTCTCCAGTACATGACGGTGGGGGTCAGCAGCTCCTCGCCCAGCGGCCGGTCCAACCCTTCAGGCTTTTGGTGCAGGTCGAAGATGCTCTCGGTGATCACCTTGCGCACCAGCGAGAAGCCGTTGGAGTGAAGCCCCGAGGAGTTGAACCCGATCAGGACGTCACCGGGCACCATCGACGCTCCGGTCAGCACCTTGCGCTCGTCCACCGCGCCCACGCAGAAGCCGGCCAGGTCGTAGTCGCCGGCCTTCATGTGCCCGGGATGTTCGGCGATCTCGCCTCCCAGCAGCGCGCAGCCGGCCTGCAAACACCCCTCGGCCACCCCCGAGACGATCTGTTCGATCATCTCCGGCACCACCTTGCCGGTCACTATGTAGTCCAGGAAGAACAGTGGCTCGGCCCCCTGAACCGCCACGTCGTTGGCCGACATGGCCACCAGGTCTATACCCACCGTGTCGTGGATTCCCATCTCCTGGGCGATCATGATCTTGGTTCCGACTCCGTCGGTGGCAGACACCAGCAAGGGCTGCTTGTACCTGGACCGGCCGAGCGAGAACAGGCCGGCGAACCCGCCGATCCCTCCAATGACCTCGGGCCGGTCGGTGGCCCGAACCCGGTTCCGGAACAGCTCAACGGCCCGTTCGCCCGCCGCGATGTCAACCCCTGCGTCTGCGTATGTGGCGGAGCGTCCAGCGGGGGGTTCGGCGGTCAAATTCGCTCTAGCATGTTCTTTGTGACCTTCACCTCGTCGGGGACGGGGATCGGGTAGCTGGACGAGAAGCACGCGGTGCAAAGCATCCCGGCGGCCACCTCGGTGGCCTCGATCATCCCTTCCTCGGAAAGGTAGGCCAGCGAATCGGCCTCGATGTGGGCGCAGATCTCATCGACGGTGTGGTTCCCGCCGATGAGTTCATCCCGGTTGGCGGTGTCGATCCCGTAGAAGCAGGGCCACTTGATCGGCGGAGAGGAGATTCGCATGTGGACCTCGGCCGCGCCGGCGTGCTTCAGCAGCCGCACGATCTGACGGGTGGTGGTCCCCCGCACTATCGAGTCGTCGACCACCACCAGCCGGTTTCCTTCGATCAGGTGGGCGATCGGGTTCAGCTTGGCGCCGATTCCCCGCTGTCGGACCGCCTGGGACGGCTGGATGAAGGTGCGCCCGACGTAGGAGTTCTTCACGAAGCCGTCGACGTAGGGCAGGCCGGAGGCGTGCGAGAAGCCCGCTGCGGCCCCCCGCCCGCTGTCGGGCACCGGGATCACTATGTCGGCGTCGGCCGGGCTCTCCTTGGCCAGCTTTTGGCCCATCTGGTACCGGGCCTTCTGGACGCTCTTGCCGTAAAGAATGGAGTCGGGCCGGGCGAAGTACACGTACTCGAAAACACATAGCGCCGGGGTGGCCGGGGCGTAGCGGTGGGATCTGACGCCGTCGGCGTCGACGGTGACCAGCTCGCCCGGTTCGACCTCGCGGATGAAGGTGGCGCCGATGGTGTCCAGCGCTGCCGTCTCCGAAGCCAGGGCATAACCGCCGGCGCCCAGTGAGCCCAGCACCAACGGTCGAAGCCCGTGGGGATCGCGGGCGGCGAAGACGGCATGATCCTCCATGATCACCAGGCTGAAGGCTCCCTGGAGCTTGGGCAGGGTATGAAGAATGCCCTCCTCGACGGTTGCTTTGCCGCTGGTGACTATCAGCTCGGCAATCAGGTCCGAGTCGTTCGACACTTCCCTCGGACGCTCACTCTCTCCCGCCAGCTCGGCGGCGAGCTGCATGGTGTTGACCAGGTTGCCGTTGTGCCCGAGGGCCACGCCAAGATTGCTCTCGTGCCGGTAGATGGGCTGGGCGTTCTCCCAGGTGCTCGAACCGGTGGTCGAATAACGCACGTGGCCGATGGCCAGGTTCCCGGTCAGGGAGTTCAGAACGTTCTCGTTAAAAACCTGGGCCACCAGGCCCATCTCCTTGAAGGTGGTCATCAGGCTGCCGTCGGCGACCGTGATCCCGGCGGACTCCTGCCCGCGGTGCTGCAGGGCCAGCAGTGCGTTGTAGGTGAGCTTGGATACCTCTTGACCCGGAGCGTAGATGCCTACTACTCCACAAGCTTCCTGAGGTTTGTCCCGGCCAGAAGTCATCGCATCTCCTTGAGTCCACCTTAGCCGATACGCGAAACTCGGTGTCCGATCCAAGCTGGGGTCTGCATCACATTCCAACGCACCTTTGGCCTTCTAAAGTCCCCAAACCCGAAGAATTCCGGGTGCCGCGATACCTGCCCGGCCGATCCGGCTACCGCAGCGAGGACCGGCCCATGCCGGCCTCCCGCGCTCGGATGATCGCCTGCGCCCGGTCCGCCACCTGGAGCTTGGTGAAGATGGACGAAACGTTGTTGGCAACAGTCTTTCCGGCTATACCGAGCCTCTCCCCGATCGCCGGGTTGGACAGTCCCGAAGCCAGCAGGTCCAGGATCCGCTCCTCCCGGTCGGTCAGCTCGGGAAACCGGCCCTCGCTTGCGGCCGGCGGATTCGATAAGAAACCGAGCACCTGGCCGGCAACTCCCGGCCCGAAAATCGCCTCTCCTTGGGCCACCGCCCGGATGGCTCTCTCGATCTCCTCCTGTTCGGCGCCCTTCACCAGGTAGCCCCGGGCTCCGGCCCTCATCGCGGCGAAGACCGAGGCATCGTCGTCGAACATAGTGAGCACCAGTACCGCCACCTGCGGGGCCACCCGGACGATTTCCCGCGTGGCATCAAACCCGTCCAGGTCCGGCATCTTGAGATCGACGATCGCTACCTCGGGGCGGGTGGAGAGCACCGCGTCCACTGCCTCCCGGCCGGTTTGCGCAACCCCGACAACCTCGATCCCCTCCAGCGAGCCGAGTAGCGCAGCAAGCCCGGTCCGCACCACCGGGTGGTCGTCCGCGATCACTACCCGGATCACGCTCAAGCCGCCCCCAGGGGAAGCGATACACAAACCCGGGCTCCCTCGGCAGTCGGGCCGGCCTCGCAGGTACCGCCGAGCTCGGCGGCCCTTTCCCGCATGCCCTCCAATCCCACGCCCGGCCGCCACACCCCGTTGACCGGCCGGCCGTTGTCGATGATCTCTATCTCCAGCGCAGCGCCATGGGTCAGCCGCACCACCGCCTTGGAGGCCTGGGAGTGGCGAACCACGTTGTTCAAGGCCTCGGTGGTGATCCGGAATGCGGCCACCTCGATCGCGGCCGGGAGTGGGGGCAGCGGGTCGCTGACGTTGATCTCAACCTGCACCGGCCCTCCATCGGTCCGCCGCACGGTCTGCTCGGCCCGCTGGCGCAGGGCGCCGATGAGGCCGAGCTCGTCCAGGGCCGGCGGGCGCAGGTTGTCCACCAGGCGGCGAATGTCGCCGACGGCCTGGCGGCCGTCCCGCCGCAACCCGTCCAGCAGCTCTCTCGTTTTGCCGGCGTCGGTCTCCACCAGATTTGCGGCCGCGTCGGCCGCGAGGGCCATGCCGGTCAGTGTCGGCCCCAGCCCGTCGTGAAGGTCCCGCCGCAGCCGGCGGCGCTCCTCCTCCCGAGCCGCCACGATCAGCTCACGCGACGCCTGGAGCTCTTCCGAAAGGCCGGTGGCATGTATAGCGACCGCCAGCGGGGCTGCCACCAGGGCAAGCGCATCCCGGTCCTTCGGCGACATCTCGTCCTCACCTGGCCGCAGCCCTACAACCAGCAGCCCAAGAAGCCGTCCGGCAAAGCCGAGCTCAAGGGCCGAGGTGGGCCCCGACGCCTTACCTGCCGATGCGATGGTGCGCCCGGCCGCCTCGATCGCAACGTACGGCAGGCGCAGGGCCCTTCTCACCGCCTCGGCGACCCCCGACAGCTCTCCCCCCGCTTCGGCCAGGAGTTCCTCGCCCACCTGCGATGCCACCTTTGCCGGATCGCGCCTGTCTCCGTACATCGCCCGGTCGACCAGCCTCTGCGCCCGGGGCAACAGCGGCGACATCAGCACTATCAGCAGGGCCGTCGCCACCGCCGACCCGCCGAACCGGTCCGACACCACCCGGTCCAGGATCGCGACCAGCCCCAGGTAAACCAGAACCGTTGCTACCGACAGAAGGACGAATGCCAGGGCCCGCGATACCACCAGGCGGATGTCGAGCAGCTGGTGGCGCACGATTGCAACTGCAACCGATGCCGGCACCAGCGGGATCGCCAGCAGGACACCAACCGGGGTCCCCGCGA
>Ga0247713_1000640_pt1 | contig 19998 bp, 21 predicted proteins | sample 21E_NmetaG_FD_189936 | JGI IMG/M metagenome (GOLD analysis project Ga0247713, IMG submission 189936) | Soil microbial communities from hillslope of Landscape Evolution Observatory, University of Arizona, Oracle, AZ, United States - 2-1-E_N | ecosystem: Engineered > Artificial ecosystem >... | reverse complement strand
CTTCGCCCCACGACAACTGCGTCGTCTGGCTTCGCCAGCTTTCTTCCCGTTCCGACGGACGCATCCTCGCTGCGCTCGGGCGTCCGTCGGTGGGCGCTTCTCGCTTCGCTCGGCGCCCAGCTGGCGCCCTCCGCCGTTTCTGCCCCCGGCTGACGCCGCAGTGGGGCTTCGCCCCACGACAACTGCGACGTCTGGCTTCGCCAGCTTTCTTCCCGGTTCCGACGGACGCATCCTCGCTGCGCTCGGGCGTCCGTCGGTGGGCGCTTCTCGTTTCGCTCGGCGCCCAGCTGGCGCTGTGTCCGCCGTTTCTGCGCCCAGCTGGCACCCTTGGCCGTTTGCTTGGCGCCAGAGTGCGGTCCACGGCCTGTCCTGGCCGACGTGGACCGGCGAGAATGCCGCCGTGGAACGGTTCGTCGCCCGCGCTGCCGAGCTGGCCCACCTGGACGAGGCGTACCGGCGGGCCGAGGCCGGCCAAGGATCGGTGACGGTCGTCCTCGCCGAAGCCGGCGGCGGCAAGACCCGCCTCGTCGACGAGTTCGCCGCCGCCAGCCAGGCCCCGCTGGCGTGGGGGCGGGCGGTCGAGGACGCGGCCGTCGCCCACCGGCCGTGGCGCCAGGCCTTCCGCCGCCTGGGCATCCCGTTCCCCGAGCCGGAGGAGGGGCCGGCCGGGGGGGCGGACGAGCGGGCCGGCCGGCTCCTGGACGTCGCCGAGGAAACCATCACCGCACTGGCGCGGGCGTCGGCGGAGCGACCGGTGGTGATCGCCCTCGACGACCTCCAGTGGGCCGACGATGCGTCCCTCCACCTCCTTCGCCTGCTCACGGCCGAGGTGGCCGGGTTGCGGGTCATGGTGGTGACCACCGCCCGGCATCCGGAGCCCGGTTCGGCGTTCGAAGCGACGCTCGGGACGTTGACCGGTCGGGTTGGGGTGACCGTGCTCAACGTGCCCCCGCTGTCGGAGGCCCACGTCGCCGAGTACCTCTTCGGCCGGTCCGACGCAGAGGCGGCCGCCTGGGTCCATCGCCAGAGCGGTGGCAACCCGCTCTACGTGCGCGAGCTGGGCCGCCTGATGGCCGACGAGCCCATCCCTCTCGACCAGTCGTCCACGTGGCTGCCCGTTGAGCTGCGTGCCCTGCTGGCCCGCCGCCTGGGCCAGCTCGACGAACCCGTCCTCGAAGTGGCCGGGGCGGCCAGCGTGCTCGGCGACGAGTTCGCCATCCAGGTGCTGCAGGACGTGCACGGACGGCCCGTGCACGACGAGGTCGAGGTGGCCGTTCAGCGCGGGATCGTCGTGCTCGACCCGGAATCCCCGGGCTGGGCCCGGTTCAGCCACGGCCTGGTGCGCACCGCTCTCTACGCGGGCCTCCCTTCGGCCCGCCGAGTCGACCTCCACCGGCGGACGGCCGGCGTGCTCGAGCGGGGCGGTGCCCTCGAGCGGGAGGACCAGCTCGGCGAGCTGGCTCTCCACTGGCTCCGGGCCGCGAGCACGCCCGGCGAGCGGGCGACGGCCGTCGAACGGCTGCGGAAGGCGGCTCGGGTGGCGACGCGGCGCCTGGCCTACGACGAGGCCGCCCGGCTCCTCCGCTCCGCGGCGGCGACCGCCCGCCTGGGCCCGGCCGGTCTCGAGGAGCGGGCCCAGATCGACCTCGACCTGGCCACCGCCGAGTTCAGCGCCGGCTTCGTGCTGCGGGCGGTCGAGACGGCGCGTCGGGCGGTCGAGCTGGCCGAGGCGGCCCGGCGACCAGATCTGGGCGCCGCCGCAGCCCTGGTGGTGTCCGGGATCGGCGACGCCGAGAGCCAGGCCCCGCTGCTTTCCCTCAAGGAGCGGGCGCTGCGGTCGATGGGCCCCGAGCTCAGTCCCCTCCGCGTCCGGCTCGAGGCGCAGATCGCCCACATCCGAGCCGACCTGTACTCGCCCGCCCAGGCCGCGGATGCCAGCCGCGCCGCCCTGGAGGACGCCGAGGCGCTGGGCGATCCCGCGGCCTTGGTCGATGCCATCCAGGCCCGCCACTTCGTCTGCTCGGGCCCGGACGGCCTGGGCGAGCGGGAGCGCCTCGCCCTGCGAATGATCGAGCTCGGAGGAGGTGCCGGGGGACCGGCGCCGGCCATGTGGGGGCACCTGTGGCGCATCGACGCCGCCCACGAGCGGGGCGACCTGGCTGGCGCCCACGCCGAGGTGGCCGAGCTGGCCCGGGTGGTGGAGCGCCTGCGCCGTCCGATGGCCGACTGGCACCTGCTGATGGTGCGCGCCGGCTCGGCCATCCCCGCCGGTCGCTTCGACGAGGGGGAGCGACTGGCCCACGAGGCCCGCCGGCTTGCTCATCGCCTCGAGGACTTCTCGGTCGTGAGCGTGACCTACGCCATCACCGCCGAGATCGATCGTCTGCGCGGCAGCACCGACGATCGGGCGGAGTGGACGGCGGCCATCGAGCGGTTCTCCTACCCCATCGCCAAGGCCGACACGGCGTTCTTCTGGGCGGTCGTCGGCGACGTCGAGACGGCCCGCCGGCTGCACGACCAGGTGAAGCCCTACATCCCTACCTTGCCGGTCAACGGCCGTTGGCTCCCGACCATTTGCATATTCGCTCAGACAGCGTGCGAGCTGGGGGACCGGGACCACGCGGATCACTGCTACGCCGTCCTCCTACCCTACGCGTTGCGCTGCATTGCCGGCGGTGCCGGCTCGGTGGCCTGCCAGGGCTCGGTGTCGGTGGTCCTCGGACGCCTCGCCGTCCTACTCGGCCGTCGTGACGACGCCCACCGGCACTTCGCTGACGCGGCCGCCGAGAACCGGCGAATCGGCGTGGTCCCGTACCTGGGCGAGACCCTGCTGCAGTGGTCCAAGCTTCTCGCGCCGACCGACCCGGCTGCCGCCCGACCCCTGGCCGAGGAGGCGAACGCCATCGCGTCCCGCCTTGGCATGGGCGTCGTCACCCGGGAGAGCGAGTTGGTGCTCGAGCGACTGCGTGCGCAGGGCCGGTCTACGCCCGATCCGTTGACCCGGCGGGAGCGAGAGGTGGCGGTCCTGGTCGCCCAGGGCCGGTCCAACCGGGAGATCGCCGAGCACTTCGTCCTCTCCGAGCGGACGGTCGAGACCCACGTGAGCCGGATCCTGGCCAAGCTCGGTCTCTCCTCCCGCACGCAACTCGCAGCCTGGGTGCTGTCCCGGGGCTGACACCTACGTACCGAAGTGACGTGGTCGTACGGATGTGCGGCGGCGTCGATCGGCGCATCGTTCTCCTTGTCGCTCACCCCACAAGCAAGGAGGAACCATGCACGCCAGGCTCCAGACGGTCCGGGCCCTGCCCGACCAGTTCAACGGTCCCGAAGCCGCCGGATATCTGATCAAGGTCCTCGAAGGGCACCCGGGCTTCCGCGGCGTCCACCTCATGGTCCAGATCGGGTCCCGCCAGGGCCTGAACCTGAGCCTCTGGGACTCAGGTGAGGACGCCGAGGCGGCACCGGCGCGCACCCGCTCGGTGATGGGCCCCCGGCCGTTCCCGCTGGACCATGACGAAGTGTACGACGTCGTCTCCACGGCATCCGGCTCCACCGCCCTCGCAGACGCCACCGTCTGCCAGGTCACCTGGTTCGACGGGCCCCGGTCGGCCGCCCAGGTCGAGGCCATGCGCCGGGCCGGCGAGGAGCGCATCCGGCCGGTGGTCGAGCAGGTCCCCGGGTTCGTCGCCACCTATGTCCTGTGCCACGCCGCCGACTCCGCTGTCGTCGTCCTCACGCTGGCCACGTCCACCGAGGCCCTCGAGCGGATCACCGACGCGGTGTTCTCGACGTCGCTGCTCCCGGGGGAGGACCCCGCCCTGCTCACCGACCCGGACCGGGTCGAGCTCTACAAGGTCGAGAACCAGTCGCTCGCGGGGATCCCGGTGCGATGAGGCGGCTGGCCCGGTTCACCCTTGCCGTCCTCGTCGAGGCGGCCAAGCGCTTCCCCCTGTTCCCCTGGTCGACCCTCGGAGGACCTTCATGAACCGCTACGGACCCGTTGAGCGGGCAGTGGCCGGCTCGATCCTCGTCAACATCGTCGTGCAGCTGGCCGTGTTCCTCCCGGGCGTCAGCGACGACGTCCCGTCCGATGCCAAGGTCGTGTCCGTCCTGACCGCGACCATCGCCGCCGCCGGTGCCTGGGGGCTGTGGAACCGCCGCACCTGGGGACGCCGCACCACCCTGGTCCTCACCATCCTGAACGTGTTGTCCACGGTCCCTTACCTCTTCGAGGCGGACAGCGGCGAAGTCACGGCCTTGGCGGCGACCACGGTCGCGCTCGGCGTGATGCTCGTCGCCCTGCTGCTGTCGAGCGACCTCAAGCGCGAGGTCGGCCGACCGGTGGCCACGGGCTCACCGTCGCCGTCATTCTGAGCCGACCAGAGAAACCGGTTGTTCATGAAACCGCGACCTGTCTGTCTTGCGCATTGAGTAGGGTGATCTTGGGTAGTCGCTCAAGGAGCAACCCATAAAGGTCGACGTAACGGGAACAGGCCCGGCTGCCCAGCGTTTGGAGTAGTGATGAACGAAACACTTGAGATCGAGGCCATCAACCAGGCGCTCGCCATGATCGACCAGAGCCTCGGTGTCATGCACACTCGCGAGCTGGTCTCTACCAGCGAGGTGTCCGACCTCCTGCTCGACATGCGCTCGATCCTCGCCTCGGCGGGAATCGAGGTCGTCGAGGTGCGCGAGGACGTCCTCAGCCCGAAGTAACGGGGGGGCGCACCGGCAGCAGCCGGCGCCCGATCATGCCCAGGACGACACCGACGGCCACCCCGCCGGCCACGTCCGAGGCGTGATGGATCTTGACGTAGATCCGGCTGGACGCCACCACCGCGGCCACAACGACGTAAAGCGGCCACCACTCGTCGTCCTCGGAGAGCATCATCGCCGCGCTCACGGCTGAGGTGGCGTGCCCGCTGGGGAAGCTGCTGGTGAGCGGCCGGCGCACCCGTAGGGGCCGGTCGACCTCCCACGGCGGGCGGGTACGGCGGAAGAAGGACTTGATGATGCCGTTGACCAGGATGGACTCCAGGCCCATGGCCGCCGTCATCCGTAGGGCGGTCGGGAGGTCGTCGCCCTTGCGTAGTCCCTTGACCGTGCCGAGCAGGACCCAGACGAGCCCGAAGTCGCCCAGCTCCGACGCCGCGTAGAAGACCCGGTCGGCGGTCTTGCGGCCCCGCAGGTGGTCGAAGGCCCGGTCGACGGCCAGATCGAAGCTGGCCACACCCCTGCGGGCAGTGAGGAGGTGGCCCTTCACGATGGCGGTGACGCTACTTCAGGCGCCGACCAGCTCTCGAACCCGGGCCGGGTCGCCGCCGAAGCTGGGGCAGAACTCCTGGAAAGAGCACCAGTTGCACAGGGCAGACGGGTGGGGGCGGAAATCCTCGTTGGCGCACGCCCGCTCGACGGCCTTCCAGATGGCGGCGGTGCGCTGCTCGAGGCCCCGGATGGACTGGGCCGACGGCTCGCACACGATGGCGACCGGCTGGGACAGGTAGAGCAGCTGGATCCGCGCCGGGCGCCGGCCCAGGACCCGCTCGCACAGGAAGGCGTAGAAGTGCACGCCACCGAGGCGGCTCTGCTCGTGGATGACGCCCGGGACCTTGCCCGTCTTGTAGTCGGTCACCACCAGGCCGCCGTCGGCGTCGAGGTCGAGGCGGTCGATGATGCCCCTGAGCTTCAGCGACCCGACCTCGGCTTCCAGCATCAGCTCCAGTCCGATGGGGTGGACGGTGGCGGGGTCCTCGAGGGTGAAGTACCGCCTGAGCAGGACCTCCGCCTCGGCCGCGAACTCCGCTTCGGCCTCGGCGTCGAGCTCCAGGCCCACGAACTCCGGATCGCCGGCGAACTCGGCCCGGGCGCGGTCGAGGCAGGCCAGGGCGGCGGGGAGGGTACGGGCCGGCGCCGGCTCGCAGAACAGCAGCTCGAGGGCGCGGTGGACAAGTGACCCCTTGGTGGCCGCCGGCGACGGCGGCTCGGGCAGCCGGTCGATGTTGGAGAAGCGGAACGCCAGCGCACAGTCCTTGAACGAAGCCACCTTGGAGGGCGACAGCGACGTCGGCAGGGGGAGCACCATCGGTCGGAAAGGCTACCGAGGGGGTGTGACACGGCCGCGGATGCTAGGGCCCGAGCGGCCCCGAGAGCGGGGTGGAAGGCGGGAAGACCGCCCCTGCGATCGCCCGCGGCGCCTCCATCGGGCCGAAGTGGCCGACGTCGGGAAAGGCGATGAACCGGGCGTCGGGCAGCTCGGCGACCTGGGCCTCGGGCACGCTCCGGTCCATGGCCACGCTCCGTTCTCCCCAGCCGATCGTCACCGGGCAGACCACCTGGGCCAGACGCGTGAAGCCGTCGTGGGCCAGCCCGTGGCGGTAGATGGCGGCCTCCACGAAGGGCGGGCACTTCAGGCGCACGCCCTCCTTGTCGGGGCCGAACCCGCACTCGACGTAGGCCCGCAGCGCCGGCGTGTCGAAGGACTCCAGCGGCGGTTTGGAGGCGAAGTTGTCGTAGGCCTCCTGGCGGGAGGGGAACTGGTCCCGGCGCTTGAGGGCGCCGGAGACGAGCGGCCGGCGGGACTGGGCCAGCTCGTCGGTGAGCTCGGGCCACACGATGGGTTCGTAGCACCACAGGGCGGTGAAGGTCCCCGGACGGCGGGCCTCGGCGTCGAGCATGGCCGCCCCGCCGCAGGAGTGGCCGAACCCGTACGGGCGCTCGAGGCCCAGGCCGTCGACCACCGCCAGCACGTCGTCGGCGAAGCCTGACCACTTCCAGTCCAGTCCCTGTGGCCACTCGGTGTCGCCGTGGCCGCGCTCGTCGAAGGCCCAGCAGTGGAACCGGCCGGCCAGCGCGGCGGCGACCGGGCCCAGCACCGCACTGCAGAACCCGGTGGCGTGGGCCATCACCAGGTCGGGCCCGTCGCCGCCGAGGTCGTGGACGGCCAGCTTCACGCCGTCGGTCGAGGGGAGGCGGATCACCGGGGGAGGCTACCGTCGCAGGCGGTGATGACCGATCTGGAGTCCGTGACCGCGGCCAACAAGGCCTTCTACGCCGCCTTCGAGGGGCGTGACCTCGACGCCATGTCCCTGTTGTGGGAGCACTCAGACCGCATCGTCTGCACCCACCCGGGCTGGTCCAGCCTGCGGGGATGGGGCCAGGTGGCGGCGTCGTTCTTCGCGCTGTTCCAGAACAGCCAGCAGCTCCAGTTCATCCTGACCAAGGAGAAGGCGGAGGTGGCCGGCGACGTGGGCTGGGTGACCGTCGACGAGAACATCCTGCAGACCGACAGCGCCACCACGGTGTCCGCCCTCAACCTGTTCGTGCGGGACAAGGACGGGGACTGGAAGCTCGTCGCCCATCACGCCTCGCCGGTCACCGACACGGTGGAGGTCGAAACCTAGGGGCGCACTCCGAACTGGTGACAGAACTCGGGGTTGGGACCCCGGATTTCGTCACCAGTTCCGGAGTGCGGGTAGGCGTCAGCCCGCGGCGCACTCCCCGGCGCCGACCTCGGCGATGTAGGGGCCGGTCTCGCCGTAGTCGACGTAGAAGTCGGGGTTCTCCGCCGGCGTGGGGAAGGCGTCGAGGTCGGCCAGGCCACGGGCGACCTCGGAGGCGCCGCCCACCCGCTCCAGCCAGGCGGTGAAGCTCTCGCCGGCCGACCGCTCGGCGGCGAACCGGCCGACGACCCGGACGGTGGCCTCGCCGGCGGTCTTGGCCGGCAGGCGCAGGGCCTTGTGGCCGAACTCGATCTGGGTATGCCCCACATACCCTCCGAGGAGCATCTGGTAGCCGGGCGCAGCCTGGCCGTGGGCCCGGCGCTCGACGCCCATGAAGCCGATGTCGGAGATGTGGTGCTGGCCGCAGGAGTTGGTGCAGCCCGAGATGTTGACCCGGACGCCGCCGACGTCGGCCAGGCCCGCCTCCTCAAGGGCCCGCCCGATCTCATCCGCCAGGCCGCGGGACTGGGTGACGGCCAGGTTGCAGGTGTCGGCGCCCGGGCAGGCCACGACGTCGCGGGCCAGCTCGGCGCCGGGCTCGGCCATCCCGAAGAAGGCCAGCCGGGCGTAGAGGTCGGGAAGCTGCTCCTCGGTGAGGCCCCGGAAGACGAAGTTCTGGCGGTTGGTGACCCGCACTTCCAGGTGGAGCTCACGTTGGATCGAAGCGACGGCCCGGAATTGCTCGGCGGTGACGTCGCCCAGCCGGCAGTAGGCGTAGGCGGAGACGGTGCCCTTGGCATTGCCCCGGACCACGTTGGCGTCGTCCCAGCGGCCCATGGGGTCGGACTTCTTCAGGACCACGTTGGTGCCCCAACCCATGGGCGTGGGGCTGATGGTGGCCGACACGCCGGCGGGCTCGTCGCCCTCGGCCTCCACGATGGCCGGCACGCCGCCGGGCCAGGTGGCGGAGGCGGGCAGGAAGCGGCGCTCCTTGAGGATGCGCCGGCGGACCTCGTCGGCCCCCATGTTGTCGACCAGCCACTTCATGCGGGCCCGGAGCTTGTTGTCCCGGTTGCCGTAGTGGTCGAAGGTGCGGAGGATGGCCTCGATGGTGGGCAGCAGGTCCTCACGGGAGGTGAAGTCCTCCAGGGCCTGGGCCGGGTGGGGGTTGGCGCCCAGGCCGCCGGCGAAGAAGACCCGGAACCCGGGCTCGACGGTGCCGTCGTCCTTGGCCCGGTTGACGGCCACGATGCCGACGTCGTTGAACATGGCCTGGCCGCAGTCGGTGACGCAGCCCGAGAAGTTGATCTTGAACTTGCGGGGCAGGCGCTGGGCGTAGGGGTTGCGGAGCAGGTGCTCGAACGTGGCCTGGGCCCAGGGGCTGATGTCGAGGACCTCGAACGGGCAGGCGCCGGCCAGGTGGCAGCCCATGACGTTGCGGACGGTGTCGCCGCAGGCCTCGCGGGTGGTGAGGCCCACGCTGGCCAGTTCCCGCATGACGTCGGGGATCTGCTCCAGCTGGACGAAGTGCATCTGCACGTTCTGGCGGGTGGTGATGTGGCCCCAGCCCCGCGAGTACGTCTCGACCAGATGGGCCAGCATGTCCAGCTGCTCGGGCTGCAGGGATCCGTAGGGGATCTTCACCCGAACCATCTGGTTGGTGCCGCCCTGGCGCTGGCCGTAGATGCCGTTGTTGAGGCGGAAGACCCGGAAGGCGTCCTCGTCCATCTCGCCCTTCAGGTAGAGGGCGAGCAGGCGCTCGAACTTCTGGATGTCGGCCAGGGCGGCGGGGCTGATAGCGCCCGGGCCGACCTCGACGTCGATCGCTTGTGACATGTCGTAGGCCCTCCTCGACGGATCAGGCTACCAAAAACCTGACCGTTCCGATCAACAATGTCAACTATCGGCCAGCGCAGCCGTCACTTGACGGACCATCGCCGTGAGCCGTGGCGGGTCGGGCCAGATCGGGGCGTCGATGCCCTCGTCGGTGGCGGCCGAGGCGCACACGGGGCCGACGCAGGACGCCACGACGCCGCCGGCGTTGAACGCGTTGCGCAGGTCCTCCCGGCGGTCGCCGGCGAGGCGGAACAGGTTGTGCACCGCGGGCTGGGCGGTGAAGGTGACGGCGTCGAGGTCGCCGGCGATGGCGGCGTCGACCAGCTGGGAGGCCGGCGCCGGGTCGTCGGGGAGGGCCCACTGGTACACCGGCACCTCGACCAGTTCCCCGGACATGGCCCGCAGGAGCTCGGTGGAGGGGTGGCCGTCGGGGTCGAAGAGCTGGAGGGCGACGCGGGACCGGCCGACGTCGTCGAAGGCAGCCAGGTGGTCGACGATCTCCTGCATGGTCTCCTCGGGCGCCCGCCACCAGACGTCGAGGTTGGCGCCCCGCGCCGCCGAGGTCGCCTTGGCGCCGCGAGCGACGACCCGGCTGCCGGCGGCCAGGCCGGCGAGCAGGGGAGTGTCGAGCCCCCAGCCGGCGGCGGCCTCCAGCCAGCGCCTCATTCCCATGCCGGTGGTGACGATCAGGTAGTCGGGCGGAGATCCGGCCAGCGCGGAGGTGACGGCGCGCAGGGACTCGTCGCCGGAGAGGTCGATGGTCCGCATGGTCGGGCCGTGGACGACCTCCACGCCTCTGGTTGTGAACAGCCGGGCCTGCTCCTCCCACCGCCGGTCGGCGGTGATGCCGACCTTCATCGGCGGCTCCAGGCGTCGGGGTCGGCGGCCAGCCGGCGAACCTCGTCGGGGAGCTCACCGGACGCGACGTCGGCGATCGTTGTCGTCTCCAACACCGACCGGAGGGTGGCCCGGGTGGCGATCCACACGTCCTGGAGGGCGCCGGCGGCGCCGGCGTAGGCCACGTCCTCGGCCGCCTCGCCCCGCACGTCGGCCAGCGGGCCCTCCACATGGCGGATCACATCCGCGATGGTGACCGACTCCGCCGGCACCCGCAGCAAGTAGCCGCCCTCGGCGCCCCGCTGGCTGGCCACCACGCCGGCCCGCCGGAGCTCGCTGAGGATGTTCTCGGTGAACCGCAGCGGCATGTCCTGGGCCGCGGCGATGGTCTCGCCCTTCACCGGCCCGGTGCCGGCGGCGGCCAGCTCGACCAAGGCCCGCACGGCGTAGTCGACCTTGGCCGAGACGCGCACAAGGGGCAGTCTCTCAGGTCGCCTGCCGCTCAGCTCGCTGCCTCTCAGGTGGAGGTGTCGATGAGCCCACGCCGGCGGCGGATGGTCATGTCGGCCCGCCCGAAGACCGTGTCCACCACGATGCCGATGACCAGGATGACGAGCATGAGCGCCAGCATCCCGTCGGCGTCGGAGAACTCCCTGGCGAACTGGAGCTGGTCGCCGATCGACGGCCGGTTGGCCACGATGACCAGCAGCTCGCCGGCCATGAGGCTGCGCCAGGCGAAGGCCCAGCCCTGCTTGAGGCCGGCGACGTAGGTGGGCAGAGCCGCCGGCAGGACCACGTGGCGGTAGAGGTTGACCCCCTTGGCGCCGATCATCCGCCCCGCCCGCACCATGAGCGGCGGCACGTGGTCCACGCCGGCGATGAGCCCGTTGGCGATCGACGGCGCGGCGCCGAGCACGACCACGAACATGATGGCCCGCTCGGTCAGGCCGAACAGGAGGATGGCCAGCGGGAACCAGGCGATGGACGGCATGGTCTGCAGGCCGGTGATGAGCGAGCCCACCGCGCTTCGCAGCAGCCGGCTGCGGGCCACGGCGATGCCGAGCACCGACCCGATGACCAGGGCCAGCGCGTAACCGCTGACGGCACGGCGCATGGTGATGCCCACCGCGGTCCAGAACTTGGCCGTGCCCAGCATCTCCAGCAGGGCAGGGAGCACCTTGTCCGGGCCCGGGAGCACGTAGTCGGGCTTCCATCCCGACCACACGACCGCCTGCCAGGCGAACAGGGCGATGGCGATGGCGGCCAGCTTCGGCCACACGGTCGTCCAGATCTGGCGGGCCCGGCTGGGGTGGCTCTCCAGGTGCGTTTCGAGGGCGTCGAGGCCGGCGATCTCCTCGGCGAGCTTGTCGTGCTGCTGGAGCTCAGTCGCCATGGGTCATCACGGTCATGTCAGTCGCCATGGGTCATCACGGTCATGTCAGTCGCCATGACGGCGGACCTCGGCCCGCAGGCGGTCGGTGACCGACGCGGCCAGGCCCATGACCTCGGGGGAGTCGATGCGGCGGGGCCGGTCGATGGTGACGGGGAACTCGTCGGCCACCTTGCCGGGCAGGCTGGTCAGCAGGACGATGCGGTCGGACAGGCGCGCCGCCTCCCGCACGTTGTGGGTGACGAAAACGATGGTGAGCCCGGTGGCCGACCACACCTGCTCCAGCTCGTCGTGCAGCAGGTCACGGGTCATGGCGTCGAGGGCGCCGAAGGGCTCGTCCATGAGCAGGATCTCGACGTCCTGGGCCAGGGCCCGGGCGAGCGCCGCCCGCTGGCGCATGCCCCCGGAGAGCTCGTGGGGCCGCCGGCCGCCCTGCCCACCGAGGTGGACCTGCTCGAGCAGCTCGTCGGCCCGCCGCCGGCGCTGGGCCTTGCCCACGCCGGCCAGGCGCATGGGCAGGGCCACGTTGTCGCGCACGGTCAGCCACGGGAAGAGAGCGGCCTCCTGGAACATCAGCGCGGTGCGGCCGTTGACGCTGACGTCGCCCACGGTGGGGCGGTCGAGGCCGGCGATGAGGTTCAGGCTCGTCGACTTGCCGCACCCCGAGGCCCCCACCAGGCAGACGAACTCGCCCCGGGTCACGTCGAGGGTGATGTTGTCGAGCGCCAGCACCGCGCCGGCGCCGTGCCCGAACGCCTTCGAGACGCCCCGCAGGGAGATGGCGGTGGAGGTGGCTACCAGCTCTTCGATCAGCGTCATCCCTGGACCTCCGGCTGGTTGGCGGCGGCGAGCACCTGGTTGAGAGCGGACAGGTCGTAGATGCCTTTCAGGTCCACCCGGCCGAGCAGCCCGACGTCGCGGGCGTGGGCGGCAGAGGCGGTCAACGACGGGGCGATGGGGTCGTTGGTGAACTCCAGGTTCTTCCACGACTCCTGCAGCACCGCCGGCGCGATCCCCCGGCCGGTGACGGCGGTGATGGCCTGGTTCACGAGCCTCTGGGCCTCGGCCGGGTTCGAGTTGACGAAGTCGTTGGCCTGGACCTGCCCCTCCACCAGCCGGCGTACGGCGTCGGGGTGTTCCTTGAGGAACTTCGTGCGCACGACGAGGTGGGTGGTGACGAACTTGCCCCCCGGCCACAGAGACCGCTCGTCGACCAGCACCTTGCCCCCGGCCTCCTGGACCAGGCGGGTGGCCCAGGGCTCGGGCACCCAGGCGCCGTCGATCTGGCCGGCCCGGAACGTCTCCAGGGTCTGGGCGTTCTCCTGGGGCGTGATCGACACGTCACCACCGCCCTCCAGGTCGGCCTTGAGGTTGTTGGTCTTCAGCCACTGGCGGAGGGCGACGTCCTGGGTGCCGCCCCGCTGGGGGGTGGCCAGCTTCTTGCCCTTGAGGTCGGCCGGGGCCTTGATCGTCGGCCTGACCACCAGCGAGGCACCGCCCGACGTGGCGCCGGAGATGATGCGGATGGCATCGCCGCCGGACTGGGCGTAGGCGTTGATGGCCGGGTTGGGGCCGATGTAAGTGGCGTCGAGACCGCCGGAGAAGAGGGCCTCCACGGCGGCGGGGCCGGCGTTGAAGGTCTTGAGATCGAGTCGGTGCTCGCCGAGGGCGCTCTTGAGGATGCCGCTCTCCACCCCGACGAGGGCCGTGGCGTGGGTGAGGTTGGGGAAGTAGCCGAGCCGTACGGTGGTGTTGGAGTCGCCCGACCCGGCGCCGGAGGAGGTCCCGCCTCCACCGCAGGCCGTCGCCAGCAGAGCTGACGCCAGCGCCACGGCGGGAAGGGCCCGCCGGAAAGTCGAGCTTCTCAATCGCATTTGTGCAGAATAGCTCCCCGAAACCCGGAAAACCAGATCATATAGGTCAGGAATTGATAAGTTGTCCACGTGGCCGACCTCTCCCAGGGAGTGACCGTGTGGCTGACCGGCCTGCCGTCGGCCGGCAAGACCACCATCGGCAGGGCTCTGGAGAAGCGCCTGCTGAGCGCCGGCCACCGGGTGGAGGTCCTCGACGGTGACGTCGTCCGTACCCACCTCACCAAGGGCCTGGGGTTCTCCCGGGAGGACCGGGAGGAGAACGTGCGCCGGATCGGCTTCGTCGCCCACCTCCTGTCCCGTAACGGCATTGTCGTCGTGGCGTCGGTGATCTCGCCGTACCGGGCGGTGCGCGACGAGCTGCGCGAGCTGCACGCCGGCCGCTTCTTCGAGGTCCACGTGGCCACGCCGGTCGAGGTCTGCTCCGAGCGTGACGTGAAGGGCCTCTACGCCAAGCAGCGGGCCGGGGAGCTGACCGGCCTGACCGGCGTCGACGACCCCTACGAGCCGCCGCTGCACCCCGAAGCGGTCATCCATACTGAGAGCCAGACCCTGGAAGAGTCCGTGGAGACCCTGTGGCAAGCGCTGTCTCGCTAGAACTGGCCGATCTGAGCCGCTCGTTCGAGACCGCGCCGGCCTCCAAGGTCATCCGCTGGGCCGTCGAGCGGTTCTCGCCCCACCTGTCGCTGCTGGCGTCGATGACCGACGCCGTGCTCATCGACCTGGCCGTGAAGGTCGACCCCTCGATCGAGGTCGTCTTCATCGACACCGGCCACCATTTCCCCGAGACGCTGGAGACGGTGGAGCTCGTCCGCCGGCGCTACGGGCTGAACCTGCGCATCGTGACCGTCGGCCCCGAGCCCGCACCCCTGGTCGACGGCTGCTGCTCGGCCACCAAGGTGGCCCAGCTCGACCGGGCCCTCGTGGGTCGCGACGCATGGCTCAGCGGCCTGCGCCGGTCCGAGGCGGCCACCAGGGAGGACGCTCCCATCGTGGGCCTCGACCGCCGGGGGCTGGTGAAGGTCAATCCGATTGCCACCTGGACCGACGACGACGTCGCCGGCTACATCGCCGACCACGACGTACCGGTCAACCCGCTGGTGGCCCAGGGGTACCTGTCGGTGGGCTGCCGGCCGTGCACGTTCCCGGTGGCGGCCGGCGATGACCCCCGGTCGGGCCGCTGGGCCGGGTCGGGCCGGACGGAGTGCGGGATCCACACCTGATCGCGCGTTGACACCGGCTTGACCGACCTCGAGTAGGTCGAATGGCTCAAGCCCGGCCCAACGGGCGTCGATACCTCCTCTGCCAGCACGGACTCGCAAAGGGGGAGCCGCCCGTGATCGACCTCGACCGGATCGAAGCCCAGCTCGCTGCGGCCGTGACCGAGGAGGCCGGTTCTCCCCGAGCCACCGTGCGGCGTGCGCCGGCGCCGGCGCCGGCGCCCACCCCGGCGCCGGCTCCCACTCCCCGCGCCCGACCTCGCCCCCAACCGGTGCCGGCGGGCGTCCGGGAGCTGCTGGAGCTGGGACTTCTGGACCAGGTCGACGCCCGCATCGCGGCGACCACCGATCGGCTCGACCAGACCACGTGGGCGACGATGCGGGCGCTGCTGCACGGCCGGCGAGACGCGGTGCGGGTCGGCGTCGACGCCCTGGCCCGCCTGGCCCAGGACGGTGACCGGGAGGCCCTCGCCCGCGCCTGGACCGTGCGGTACTGGGACGCCCTGGAGTGGGGTACTAACGACGAGCGTCACGACGTCCTCGACCACTGCCGGGAGCGGGCCTACCGCTTCGACGACCTCAGCTGGTGGGGCAACCTCACGCTGCTCCTCGCGGCCATGGGCAAGCAGGACGAGGCCGTGCGGGCCTTCGACCAGGCCCTGCCCCTCGCCGCCGGCGCTCCGAGGGACGGCGTCCGGCTGGACGTCATCACCAACCTCGTCGAGGCCGCCGCCCTCCTGGGCGACGCCGGCCGGGTGGCCATCGCCGGCCGGGAGCTGCGGGTCGCCACGGGCACGCTGGTGGTCGTGGGCGACGCCGTGGTCTGCAAGGGCTCCGTCGACCGCTACCTCGGCCTTGTCCATGCCGCCGTCGGCCAGTGGGGCGAGGCGGCGGAGTACTTCCGCAGCGCCGAGTCGGCGCACCAGTCCCTCGGGGCCGAGCGCCTACTGGCCCGCACCCGCCAGCAGGCGTCGGGCATCCTGGCCGCTGCCTGAGGCACCAGGGCCGCGGCGGGGTACGCCTCCCGCAGGTGTCAGGCGGCGACGAGGGACCCGCTGGCCTGCTGTCGGGTGCGGGCGAGGAGAGGCCCGGCGCCGATCTCCTGGTGGAGCGACTCGGCGGCGCGGAAGTACCGGTCGGCCTGCCTCCACTTGCCGGCGCCGGCGCAGCCAAGGGCCTTGTACCGGTCGACCGAACCCTTGCAGACGATCCCGTTGCCCACGACGACCACCCGGCCGTCGGGCCACCGCAGGGCCCGGTGGCAGGCGGCGAGGCGGTCGGGGTCGCCGAGCAGCGCCGCGGCCTCCATCAGGTTGGTCACCTCGTCGAGCCACACCCGGTCTTTGGGCACGCCGTTGACGAACTTCTGCGTCTCGTCGAAGGCGCTGAACGCCTCCTCGTGCTTGCCCGTGGCGGCCAGCAGCAGGGTGAGGTTGGCCCACCAGTGCAGCTCGTCGAAGCGGTAGGCCCGCTCCCGGCAGTGGTCGAGGACGTCGAGGCGCTCGTCGTGGCTGCCCCACTCGAACGCGGCCCAGAAGCGCTGGATCCAGTACCGCTCCCACGGATCCCAGGCCTGGCTGATCCGGGCCAGCTCCCCGAGCTTCTCGATCCCGGCCGTCGCCGGCTCGCGGTGACCGAGCAGGAGGGAGCGCATGTTCGCCCAGGTCAGAACGTCGAGGCGGTCGGTGGTCGAGGCCAAACGAGCCTCGACCTCGTCGATCATGCCCAGCTCGAGCAGGGCGGGCAGCCCCATCGAGCGCGCCTTGCGCGAGGACCGGCGGCGGGTCTTCTCACGGTCGGACGCATCCACTCGTCTGGCCATCGACCGGCGGGTTCCTTTCCTGAGGTGGACGGCGATTCAGGAAGGCTCATACCCAGGAGTGGGCGAAGTTTCTCCGCCGACGGGGGAGACGTCGGCCCGGCTTGGGACCTTCGCCCCTGGGCATGGTGACGTTCAGCCCTGGGAGCGGCGGGTCGAACTGAAGAACATAGGACGCCGTAGCCACCCCACGAGTGAAAGCGGGGCAGCAGTGTCGAGCCGAAGGCCGGTGAGTCCCGCAGCAGGTGAGGTGGGTCGACTCCAGGCGCGGCCCCGCCGCGACGCTGACCGGCACGACCCGGGGCCGCCGGATGCGGACCCGAAGGTGGTCACCGCATTGCCCCTGGCCCGGCTCCGGCACAGCTGCCCGCAGTGCCACCGGGGGCGTCTCAGCCCCGTCCAGACCACGGCATCGGTGAATCTGCTCTGCTCGACGTGCGGGGCGTGCTGGACCCCCAGGCCCCACTGGTTGTGCCGCGTGGACCCCGCCGTGTGCCCCGGGTGCCCGTCGGAAGCGCTGTGCGCGCCCGAGGGCCCAGACGACATCGGCACCGCCGCTGGATGAAGCACGCCGGCCGCCCGGCCGTGTGTGTGAATGACGAGAACAGCAGGGACTCTCGATGACCAAAGGGCGAGGTTTGGAGGATGACATGAGAACACGGTCGTCGGCGGGTGGGTACGGGCTCCAGCAAGCGGGGGAGGACTGGTGACCAGCGTCGTTGAAGGCGGCGAGGTGGCGAGGTGCTCCTTCTGCGGCAAGTCGCAAACGCAGGTCCGGAAGCTGATCGCCGGCCCGGGCGTGTGCATCTGCGACGAGTGCATCGAGCTCTCCAACGAGATCATCGAAGGCGAGATGGCGGAGCTCTCGCCCGAGCTGGCCTTCGACGAGCTGCCCAAACCCCGGGACATCTGTGCGTTCCTGCATGACTACATCGTCGGCCAGGACCAGGCGAAGAAGGTCCTCTCGGTCGCCGTCTACAACCACTACAAGCGGGTGCACGCCAGCCGCCACCCGGACTCCGGTGTCGAGCTGGCCAAGTCGAACATCCTCTTGCTCGGACCGACGGGCTGCGGGAAGACCCTGCTGGCCCAGACCCTGGCCCGGCTCCTCCACGTCCCATTCGCCATCGCCGACGCCACGGCTCTGACCGAGGCCGGCTATGTGGGCGAGGACGTCGAGAACATCCTCCTGAAACTCCTCCAAGCCGCCGACTACGACGTCAAGAAGGCCGAGATCGGGATCGTCTACGTCGACGAGATCGACAAGATCTCGCGCAAGAGCGAGAACGCCTCGCTCACGCGCGACGTCTCCGGCGAGGGCGTCCAGCAGGCGCTGCTGAAGATCCTGGAGGGCACCATCGCATCCGTGCCGCCCCAGGGGGGCCGGAAGCACCCCCACCAGGAGTTCATCCAGATCGACACCACCAACATTCTCTTCGTCTGCGGCGGGGCCTTCGCCGGGCTGGAGAAGGTCGTCGAGGACCGGACCGGCGCCAAGGGTGTCGGCTTCGGCGCCCGCCTCCGTCAATCCTCCGGGGACCAGGTGGGCGCCGCCCCGGCCCGGGTCCTGCCCGAGGACCTGCTCGCCTTCGGCCTCATCCCCGAGTTCGTCGGCCGCCTGCCGGTGATCGCCTCGGTCGCCGACCTCGACCGCGAGGCCCTCGTCCGGATCCTCGTGGAGCCGAAGAACGCCCTTCTCAAGCAGTACCGCCGGATCTTCGAACTCGACGACGTCGACCTCGAGTTGACCTCCGATGCCCTGGAGGCCATCGCCGAGCAGGCCATGCTCCGAGGCACGGGTGCCCGCGGTCTGCGGGCGATCGTGGAGGAGGTCCTCCTCAACGTCATGTACGACCTGCCCAGCCGCAAGGACATCGGCCGCTGTGTCATCGACCGCTCGGTGGTGCTGCAGAAGGTCAACCCGACGCTCGTGCCCCGTTCGAGGAGGAACGAGCCGCCGGAGGTGGAGCGAGCGGCGTCATAGGCCCGCCCTGGCGGGGGCTATTCGCCCGCCAGTAGCTCGGCCAGCTCTGCGGCGTTGACGGCGGCGTCGTCGCGGTAGCAGTTGTTCATCAGGACGTGGACCTGGCGGGCCGACGCCGCCATCTCCCGGATGCGGGGCACCCACTCCACCAGCTCCTCGGTGTTGTAGCGGTACCGGAACCGCTCGGCCGCGGTGGTGATCTCGGGGTCCTCCCACGTCGCCGTGTTGCGGCCGTGGAAGCGGACGACGGCGAGGTCGGAGGTGACGGCCACGACGGGCGGCATGGACGACGGGAAGCCGGCGGGCTCGTCGACGCACACGAAGCTGACCCCCAGCTCTTCCAGCAGCTCCAGGGTGGGCTCGCAGTCGCCGCCCTCGAGCCAGCGGGCGTGGCGGAACTCCACGCACAGGCGCAGGTCGGGCAGGCGGGCGACGGTGTCGCGCAGGACCTGGCGGTTCTCGGCCTTGGGCCCGAACCACCGCGGGTACTGGAGCAACACGGCGCCCAGCCGGCCGGCCCGGTGCAGGGGCATGAGGGCGTGGCGGAAGCGGTCGAAGGCTTCGTCGAGGGCGTCGGGCGGCAGGTAGTGGGCGTAGAGCCGGCGCTTGTCGCGGTGTTCGGCCGGGACCGCCGGCTGCATGTCCTCCCACAGGGAGTGCTGGAACGTCGGGTGCCCGGTGAGCAGCGACCACGCCTTGACGTTCATGGTGAACCCGTCGGGCGTGCGGTCGACCCACGTCTGGGCCAGCTCCGGTGTGGGCGGGAAGTAGTAAGTGCTGTCGACCTCGACGATGGGGAACTTGCTGGCGTAGTAGGCCAGCCGCTCCGCCGCGGTCATCGACCTCTTCGGGTACCAGTCCGTCTCTTTGACCAGGGTGGCGTCGGTCCACGAGCAGGTGCCGACGAGGACCCGGCTGCCGCCGAGCTGGAGAGCGGTCAAGGGCTCAGCCGTTGACCACGAGCGGCCCCGACGCCTTCAGCACCTCGGCGAACGCCTCGGCGACCCGGGCGTGGCCGGCGGTGCTGGGATGGAAGCCGTCCCGGCTGATGAAGGAGGCCTCGGTGCCGGCGGCCCGGGCGGCCATGCCGGCGGCGTGGAGGTCGACGAGGAAGGCGCCCTGGCGCTGCACCACCCCGGCGATGGCGGCGTTGTACCGGGCGACGACCTCCTGGACATCCTCGGGCGCCGGCAGGTCGGCCAGCAGGCGCCCGGCCTGGTAGGCCGGCAGCTGGTCGAGGGGCGGGGTGTTGGCGACCAGCACCCTGGTCTGGCCGCCTCGGCGGAGCTGGCGCACCAGCGACTCCAGCTGGGCCTCGTAGGTGGAGACGGCGACGCCCCGGGTGATGTCGTTGACGTTCAGCCACACGGTGACCAGGTGGGGCCGGGCGTCGAGCGTCGTGGGCAGCTCCTCGGCCAGCGCCTGGGCCACCGTGGCCCCGGGGATGCCCATGTTCACGTGAATGGCGCCGGCCGGCAGGGCGGTGCGGTGCAGGACCCTCGGCCAACCGTCGCGCAGGGGCTGGTCACTGCCGGCGCCGGTGGTCTCGCTGGCACCCACCGACACGTAGACCGGCGGCGGGCCGGTGTCGGGGGGCGGGGG
>Ga0247713_1000639_pt1 | contig 20023 bp, 24 predicted proteins | sample 21E_NmetaG_FD_189936 | JGI IMG/M metagenome (GOLD analysis project Ga0247713, IMG submission 189936) | Soil microbial communities from hillslope of Landscape Evolution Observatory, University of Arizona, Oracle, AZ, United States - 2-1-E_N | ecosystem: Engineered > Artificial ecosystem >... | reverse complement strand
GAGAAGAGGCGGATGATCGGCAGCGATCCTCGCCGTCCCAGGGCGAGCAGGACGCCGATCGGGAACGACGCGACGATCGCCACTACCGCGACGATCAGATTCACCATGAACCCGCCCCACAGGCGCTCGTTGACGCCTCCGAAAAAGCGCAGGACCACGATGACGACCGGGAATGCCGCGATCCACGCATACAGAAGGGCTTTGCCCCTGATCCACGAGCCGAAGGTGCGCCCGATCCACACGCCGATTCCGATCGCCGCCACGACGCCGGCTATCAACGCGTGCACCAACAGGGTGGTTACGACGTAGAGCTCCACCAGGAGCGCGAACCCAAGGACCGGCACGAGGGCGACGACCCGCCTGCGCGACATCGTAAAGCGAAGGGGAAGGACCCCGCGCGCAATTCCCGCCAACAAACCGATCCCGTAGACGCACAGCCAGATGCGCCACATCTGTTCGAGCGGCCACCTGCCGGTCATGTAGCTCCGCGCGTTGACCTTGAGGATCGTCCAGTCGGCGGACACGAAGACGTATTTGAAGAGTTGGTACAGCGTCCACGCCGACACGAATGCGGCCACGATCGTGACGACGCTGTTGAACGGACCCGAGAACAAGTTCGCCTTGATCCATTCGGCGGGCGTCTGTGGTTCCTTTCCCGGTGCGGCGCGGAGGCCGAGCCCTTCGTCGGGAATCGTTGCCCCCACGACCTCTTCCTCGAGGCCGAGAACCATCTGCGATTCGCGAAGCTCCCGTTCCGTGCCGCTCATCGCGCACCTTTCCGGGTAACGGCGCGGTTGATCAGGTTCATGAAGAACGAGATCGTCAGGCTCAAGGCGAGATAAGAGCCGACGAGAATCAGCACGATCTGGTACGAGGCTCCACCGGACTGGTTGATAGCCGTCTTCGCGACGTTGCCCAAGTCGGGAAAACCGACGATCACGCCGAGCGTCGAGTTCTTGGTGAGGTTGAGGTACTGACTGTTGAGCGGAGGAATGGCAATGCGCATCGCTTGAGGAAGGACGACGAACCGCAGTTGCTGGAACGGCGTCAGCCCCATCGCCTCGGCCGCCTCCTTCTGTCCCTTCGAGACCGCCTGGATGCTCCCGCGAATGATCTCGGCGATGAAGGCGGAAGTGTAGAGGACGAGGCCGAGGAAGACTGCAAAGTACTCGGGGCTCAAGTTGAAGCCGCCCTCGTAGTTGAAGCCGCCCTCGACGAGCGTCGCGACGTCGAGTCGCAACGGCCCCCCGACCAAGATGCCGCCGAGGGTCGCGACGGCGAGAAAGGTCGGGAGCGCGTAAAGAACTCGGTGGTGCGGCTCGCCGGTGCGTTCGTTCACCTGCGTCCGCCACCGCCACACGGCCCACGCCACGGCTCCGGCCAAAACCACGAACCCGAGCCACGGCAGGAACGCGGGTTCCGGACGGACCGTCGAGACCGCAGATCCCCGGTTCGACAGAAAGAACAGTCCGGGAATCGAAAAGCCTCCGCCGATCGGAGGCAGGGGAAGGATCACGCCCACGTACAGGATCACGATCACCATCAACACGGGCGTGTTCCGAAGCGCCTCGACGTACACCTGCGCCATCTTTCGCACGAGCCAGTTAGGAGACAGGCGGCCCACACCCACGATGAGGCCCAGAATGCTGGCCGCCACCAATCCCGGCGCGGCGACGCGCAGCGTGTTGACGAGGCCGACGAAGAGGGCGTCCCTATAGGTATCGTTCGGGCTGTAGGTGATGCCTTCGCCGATCCCGAATCCGGCGCGGCGACCGAGAAATCCGAAGCCGAGCTCGACGCCGATCCGGTCGAGGTTGTACGCGAGATTCAGCCATATCTCGCGCCCCGCCACCACGACCGCGATCGCAAACAGGACCTGGCCGGCCACCCGGAGGGCGCGCACATCTCGCCACAGGGGGGGCTTGGTCGGCGCCACGGCAGACATGTTCAGAGCGTATGAGGAGGGGGCCCGCTACGCACGGGCCCCCTCCGTGGGATCAACCGCTAACGGATCGGCAAGGCGTACTGAACGCCGCCGTTCGTCCACAACGCATTGATGCCCCGCTCCAGACCGAGGGGCGAGTTGGGTCCAACGTGCCGCTCGAAGACCTCGCCGTAATTTCCCACGTCCTGCAGCACGGTCTGCATGAAGTCGTTGGGAAGCGCGAGCCCGTTGTCGACCGCCTCGGTCCCCTCGAACGCGACACCGAGGAGGGCGGCGATGCCCGGGTTGTCCGGGTTCTTAGCCTGTTGCTGGACGTTCTTCGAGGTTACGCCGAGTTCTTCCGCGAGGATCATGCCGTTTACGACCCAGTTGATTGCCTCGGCGAGATCCTCCTCGCCGTCGAGGACCGCCGGCGCCAGCGGCTCCTTCGACATGACCTCCTCGAGGATCACGAGCGACTCCGGCCCGCCTTCGTTGTTCGGCCACGTCGACCGGATGCCGGCGAGCTGCGAGCGGTCCGACGTCCAGCCGTCGCAACGTCCGGCGATAAATGCTTCTTGGAGCTGCGGGTTCTCGGCAAAGGTGACCGGCTTCACGTTGATGCCTAGCTGCTGGGCGTAGTCGGCGAGGTTGAGCTCGGTGGTCGTGCCGGACGTGACGCAGACGTTGGTTCCGTCCATCTCGTCGATCGCGGAGAACTCGCCCTTCCTTACCATCATCGCCTGGCCGTCGTAGAAGTTGGGGTGGGCGAACGTCACGCCCTCGGCGCCGTCGCGGCTCGAGGTCGCGGTGGTGTTTCGTACCAGCACGTCGTACTCGCCCGCGCGCAGAGCGTTGAACCGGTTGTCGGCGTCGATCGCCACGAGCTCGTGCTTCTCGGCGTCGCCCAAGATGGCGGCGGCAAACGCCCGGCAGAAGTCGATGTCGAACCCGTCGATCTCACCGCCGCCCTCATCGAACCCGAAGCCCGGCACCGTGTTGTTCACCCCGCACCGGAGTGAATCGTTCTCGACGACGTCGTCGAACAAGCTGCCTCCGGCCTGCGCCGCGTTGCCGCCCTCTCCGGATTCCTCTCCGCCTCCGCGATCGCAGGCGACTGCAAACAGCGCGACCACGGCCAGCACCGCACCGAGTCGAACCGAGATGCCCCTCTGCATCCTGAGCTCCCCCTTTTTCGAGTTCAGACACTCCCGTCGAAGCGTCCGGCCGCTGCCGGAGCGCAAGTGCCGTGAGCATAGTGTGACGAGGCGGGTTTGACCAGGGGACGCGGCGCGGTTCGGCTACGCTCCTCGCCGTGTCCGCCAGAGTCCTCGGTTGTGCCACCTTGACGGTGTTCGTCCTCGGGTCGTGCGTCCCGCCCGAACCGAGCAACGACCTGGTTCAGGACTACGACGCGACGACGGCGATGGGCGCCATCCAAGCGGAGGGCGTGATGAGGATCGGCGTGGAGGAACATGCGTTCCCCCTGGGAGGGGACGGCGCCGACCCGGCGGGCTTCACGTCCGAAATCGGCCGGGAACTGGCCGACAGCCTGGGCGTCGAGGCCGATTTCGTCGTCGGCCCCCGCGACCTTCTTCTGCGCCTGATCGACGAGGGGGAGCTCGACGTGGCGTTTCCCCTCGCCCCCGTGACGGAAGGCGCGGTACGGAAGCATGCGTACTCGGATCCGTGGTGGGTCGGCCATCAACGGCTCCTGGTGACCGGCGAGCGGGTAAAAGAGCCGGGAGACCTCGCCGGGGCCGTCGTGTGCGACGCGCCCGACCCCGCCACCGGGATACCCATAGCCGACCTCGTTGCCGCCGTCGGCGAGGTCGTCTCCGTCGACGACGCCCGCGGGTGCAGGATCCCACTCCGGCGCGGCCGTGCGTCGGCGGCGAGCGCCCCCGACGTTCTCCTCCTCCCGCTCCTCTCGGACGTGGCCGGCAGCCGGATCGTCGGGGAGCAGCAGACGACCGCCGGCTACAGCGTGGTCATGTCGAAGGATTCGGTCGGCCTCAACGTCTTCGTCGACCTCGTGCTGCGCGAAATCGATTCCGAGGGCCGGTGGGAGCGGTGGTACGAAAAGTACGTCTCGCCGCTCACCGGCGAGCCTCCTCCCGGGATCCCCACCATGACGATCGAGGAGGCCGCCGCGCTATACCCGAAGTGACGATCAGCGCGCCGGGGGTAGACAAACAGCCTCCCTTTATAGAGGCTGGCGACGTGAGCGAGCATTCTTCCGCAGACGGGCACAAAACCGTTCTCATCGTCGACGACGACGAGGAGATCCGTCACGTCCTCCGCATCCTGTGCGAGACGGAGGGGCTGAAGGTGATCGGGGAGGCCGCCAACGGGGTCGAAGCGGTCCCGCTCGCCCTCAACCACCAGCCGGATTTCGTCATCCTCGACTACATGCTGCCGCGCCTCGATGGAGAGGGCGCGGCCGAGATCCTGCGGGCCATCACCCCGTCGAGCAAGATCGTCGCCTTCTCTGCGATCCTCGACAAGCAGCCCGACTGGGCGGACGCCTACCTCAACAAAGAGCGGATCGCCGACTTGATGCCGCTGCTCCGCACCTTCATCCGCTGACCTCATCCGCTACCCTCAGCGGATGGCAAAAGACGCTTCATTCGACGTCGTCTCGGAGGTGGACCTCCAAGAGGTACGCAATGCCGTCGACCAGGCCGCCCGTGAAATCTCGCAGCGGTTCGACTTCAAGGGGACCGGGTCCTCGGTCGAGCTCGCCACCGAAGGCGAGGCCAACATGATCAACGTGCGCGCCGACACCGAGCAAAAGGTGAAGGACGTGGTCAAGGTCCTCGAGGAAAAGCTGGTGCGGCGAAAGGTCGCCCTCAAGGCGCTCGAGCGGGGAAAGATCGAGCAGGCGGCGGGAGGTACCGCGCGGACCACGCTCAAGCTGAACGAAGGGATCTCCACCGAGAAGGCGCGGGAGATCGTGAAGTTCGTCAAGGACTCGAAGGTCAAGGCGCAAGTTGCAGTGCAGGGGGATCAGGTTCGGGTGTCGTCGAAGTCGAGGGACACGCTGCAAGAGATCATCGCGATGCTGAAGGAGCACGACTTCGACATCCCGCTCCAGTTCACCAACTACCGCTGACGCCGGCGCTTCCCCTTTCTGCGCGGTGCCTTTCTCTGCACGAAAGCACAGGCACACAAAGCGCAGGATCCTCAGCGGAGGGCGAGGTCGAGGAGGTCTTCGAGCTCGTCGAGCGTCTCCGCCGGCGAACGGTGGAGCACCGTGCGGAGCCCGAGGCCCGCGGCGGCCTTCAAATGCCCGGGGTGGTCGTCGACGAACACCGCGGTGGCGGGCTCGACGCCGAGACGGTCGAGAACGAGGCGGAAGATCTCCGGGTCGGGCTTCCGAAGACCGACCTCGCCCGAGATGATCATGACGTCGAACAGCCCGTCGAGGCGCGTGCGCGGGTAGAGGGTCGTCCCCCACGAGTTCGACAGCAGGGCGGTCATGAGCCCGGAGCCGCGCGCTCGTTCGACCGCCCGAAGCATCTCCTCCTCGAGCTCGAGGCCGGCAAAGAGGCGGGCAACGAGCCCTGCCGCCTCTATGTCGACTCCGGTCTCCTCAGTTATCCGGGCGGCGAACTCCACCTCGAACTCGTCCTCTAAGATCCGGCCGGTCTCGAAGTCGACGACGAGCGGGTCGGGATGACCCGTGTAGGCCCTCAGCGAAATGCGAACGAGATCCTGCAGCTCGATTCCGACACCGGCGGAGAAAGCCTCCATCGCATTGTGGAGGGGCGTCGTGAGGACCCCGCCGAAGTCGACGACGAGTGCCCGGATGGGGGGACGGATCAAACCGCCAGCTCTCCGGCGCGCCGGGCGAGCGCGGGAACGACGCCCTCCATTGCGGCAAAGAAGGGGTCGTCGGTCATGCCGGCGAGGTGACGGGCGTAGGAGCCCTCGAGGAGGATCGCGAGCTTCCACACGGCGAGCACCACGTACCAGTCGAGCGCGCGCACGTCCGTCCCGGTGCGGTCCTGGTAGCGCGCCACCAACTCGGCGCGCCGCGCGAATCCGGGCAGGACGGTGACGCTCGGCGCCCCGGCAATATCGGGCTCGTCCAAGTCGTCCGGCTCCCGCCAGAACGACAGCAGCCAACCGAGGTCGGCCACGGGGTCGCCGATGGTCGACATCTCCCAGTCGAGAATGCTCACGAGGCGCGCCGGAGCATCCGGCGCGAACATGACGTTGTCGAGCTTGTAGTCGCCGTGAACAAGCGTCGCCGGGGGCGACTTCGGAAGATTCGCCTCGAGCCACCCGCCGACCCGTTCGAGGTCCGGCACGGGCCGCGTGAACGGCAGCGTGAGCTCCATCTGACCTCGCCATCGTTTCAGCTGGCGCTCGAGGTACGCGCTCGGATGGCCGAACCCCTCCAGGGGGAGAGAACCGTGGTCGAGGGTGTGAAGCTCGGCCAGCGCATCGACGATTTCGCTCCCGATCGCCTTCCGGTCCTCGGGAGCCGTCAAATTTCGCGGAAGCCCGTCCCGGATGACACATCCCTCTACCCGCTCCATGAGATAGAAGGGCGCTCCGATCACGCTTTCGTCGTCGCACAAGAGGATCGTCCGCGGCACGCGGACGGGCGTTTCCTGGAGGGCCGCAAGAATGCGGTACTCGCGGGTGACGTCGTGCGCGCTGGGAAGAAACGCGCCGCGAGGCGGTCGCCGTAGGACGTATCGCCGGCGGCCGTAATCGACAAAGAACGTCTCGTTCGAGTGTCCGGCCCGGTGACGTTCGATCCTGATGGGCGCGGCGCCCAAGCGATCGGCTAGGAACTGCTCGAGTGGTTCGCTGCGCACGAGCGGTTCCTGATCCGCCATAGTGCTCCCTTCCGCCGATTCCGCGCCCCCTGCAGGGGAGGGCCGGCGGTAAGAATCTCATACGCTGTCGCGCGATGACCTCACCGAGATGGCGAGCGACCGGCGCCGCGCTCTTCGTATTGGGGGCCGCCTGCACCCCTGATGCCGCCGACGCCGGTGGCGAGGAGATCGAGCGTCTGTACAACACCTTCTCGGTCATAGCCGCCGCCATCTTTTCGATCACGGCCGGGCTGATTCTGTGGAGCATCCTCCGGTACCGGCGCCGGCGGGGAGACGAAGCACTTCCCACCCAGACGCATTCCAACGTCGGGCTGGAGGTCGTCTGGTTTGCCATCCCTCAGGTCATCGTCGTCGGCTTGTTCGTTCTGTCCGTAACGACGCTGGGGGCGTTCGACCGCCGGAGCCCCGCGGCGGACGACGATGGAGATGACACTCTCGTGCTTCAGGCGCAAGGCTTTCAGTGGGGGTGGAGGTTCACGTACGTGGAGTCGGGCGTCGAGGTGGTGGGGACGGCGCGCGAGGATCCGGAGATCGTGCTGCCGGTGGGAGTGACGATCGCGTTCGACCTCGTCTCGAACGACGTCATCCATTCGTTCTACGTGCCGCGCTTCCTTTTGAAGCGCGACGTGGTTCCCGGTCTCGACAACCGCGTGGAGGTCACGATCGAGGAACCGGGAACGTACGACGGGAAGTGTGCCGAGTTCTGCGGGCTGCTGCATGCGGAGATGAATTTTTCGATCCGGGCGGTCGCCGCAGACGAGTTCGAGGCCTGGTTGAACGAGCGACAACTCGAGATGGAAAGCGGGGTGCCGACCCGTGACTGAAGCCGTTGCGCCCTCTGCAAGCCACCGTGGCGGCGTCGTCGACTGGGTGACGACCACCGACCACAAGAAAATCGGCGTGCTCTACATGGCCACCGCGATGGCGTTCTTCGTCGTCTCGGGCGTGCTCGCGCTCCTGATGCGTCTGGAACTCGCGCAACCGGGCCTTCAGGTGATGAGCGAGCAACGCTACAACGAGCTCTTCACGATGCACGGAACCGGGATGATGTTCTTTTTTGCCACCCCGATGGTGATCGGGCTCGCCAACTACTTCACGCCGCTGCACTTAGGGGCGCCCGACGTTGCGTTTCCGAGGGTTAACGCATTGGGGTTTTGGATGTCGCTGCTCGGCGCACTCACCGCATTCGCCGGGTTCCTCACCGCAACCGGGGCTGCGGCCTTCGGATGGACGGGATACCCACCTCTTTCGAACGCCACCTATTCCCCCGGGACCGGCGCCGACCTTTGGATCGTCGGATTGCTCTTGTCGGGTACCGCCGCGATCCTCGGTGCCGTGAACCTCGTCGCAACGCTATTCGGGTTGCGCGCACCGGGAATGACCATGTTCCGCCTATCCATCTTCAACTGGAACATTCTCGTCACGTCTGCACTGATCATGTTCTCGTTTCCCGCTCTCACGGCCGCGCTCGCGATGTTGTTCGTCGACCGCAACTTCGGCGGGACTTTCTTCGACGCGTCCCAAGGCGGCGATCCGATCCTGTTCCAGCACCTCTTTTGGTTCTTCGGGCATCCCGAGGTCTACATCGTGATACTGCCGTTCTTCGGGGTGGTGACCGAGATCATTCCGGTGTTCGCGCGCAAGCCGATCTTCGGCTACAAAGGCTTCGTTCTCGCGACTCTTCTGATCGGCGCCTACTCGTTCTCGGTGTGGGCCCATCACATGTTCGCAACGGGTGCGGTGAACAGCCCCTTCTTCGCGGCGACGTCGATGCTGATCGCGGTTCCGACCGGCATCAAATTCTTCAACTGGATCGCAACGATGTGGCGCGGAAAGATCTCGTTCCAGTCACCCATGCTGTTCTGCATGGGATTCCTGTTCATGTTCCTCATCGGAGGTGTGACTGGAATCTTTCTCGCGAGTCCACCCATCGACTTCGCCGCGCACGACACCTACTACGTCGTCGCCCACTTCCACTACACCCTGGTGGGCGGGACCGTTTTTGCAGTGTTTGCCGCACTCTATTTCTGGCTGCCCAAGATCATGGGGCGGATGCTCGACGAGCGCCTCGCCAAGCTGCACTTCTGGTTGATGCTCATCGGCTTCAACCTGACGTTCCTGGTCCAGTTCCAGCTCGGCCTCGACGGAATGCAAAGGCGAATTGCGGACTACCCGAGCGTTTACGGAGGTGAGAATTTGCTGTCGAGCATCGGCGCCGGGATACTCGCGCTCTCCATCGCCGTCTTCGTCGTCAACTTCTGGCGGGCCCGTCGTAAGGGACCGCCGGCGGGAGACGACCCGTGGAACGGCTACACGCTCGAGTGGTGGACGACGAGCCCGCCGCCGCACCACAACTTCACCAGCCTTCCCCCGATCCGCAGCGAACGCCCGGTCTTCGATGCTCGTCACGGCACCTCGTCGACCGAGGACCGCGAGGGCTGACGTGGCCGAGGAGCTGAGGTTCTTCGTCCGCATCGGGCTCTTCACCCTCGTTGCCGGAGCGGTCTATTGGTCCTTGACCTACGAGTGGGCGGGAACGTTCTTGTTCGGCTTCGTCGTCATCGGCTGCGCGTTTTTCGCGATCGCCATAGGGACGCTGATCCGTGGGACCCGGCCGCATCCCGAAAGCGAGGAACGGCAGCGGAACATGATCGTCGACGCCGCGTATCGGATGATCGGTTTCGCGCAACATCCCGGTGACGCGAACCACCCCCCGCTGGCGGTCGGAGATGAAGGCATCCCCCCGTCCAGCATCTGGCCCCTGGTTGCTGCGACCGCGGTCGCTCTCGTCGGACTCGGACTTGTCTTCGGCGCATGGTTCTGGTTCCCCGGCATGCTGCTCGGTGCGGTGACGGCGTACGGTTGGGTGACCGAACTCGTTCGCTAGCGCCACGGAGGAACATCTGTGCCGACCAAATCGGAGTTTTCGCTCACGCTCGAAGCCGGTGGTGACGTTGTAATGCGCGGCACCGATGCCGACGACTTCTTCGGCGACCCCGGCTACGAGTACGAGGTGAGGATTCCCGGCATCGAGCGCGAGCGCCTGGCCAGGCTCCTGGCGTCCGAGCTTCCGGCCGCCGAACGGGCGCAACTAGATGGAATGCGTCTCGAAGACGTCATCAGGAGGTGCGTCGAGCGGCTCGTCGCCGACCGGCCGGATGCATCGAGCGCCTTTATGGGCTGGCTCAAGAAACGCGGCGTTCCTTACGGTTTTTCCTCGTAGCCGCCGCTCGCGCTCCGTTCGAGGAAGGTAGCTTTCTTCCGCCCGAACACGCGCCGGTCACCGTCGCGCAGCTCCAGCGCGATCCGGTAGGTGACCGCAGCTACTGCCGCAGGCACCACGAAGATCGCAACTCGCAAGAACCACGTAACCGACTCGACCGGCACGTTGAACATCAACGCGAGCACGTCGTTTCCTCCCGCGAGCGTAAGCACGGTGACGAAGGCAAGGCCGCCGGCGCCGACGGCGGTGCGGAACGGCACATCGCGGGGGTGGTCGAGGAGATGGTGCTCCTCGTGGTCCTTGATCGCGCGCGCCTCCACGAACGGCCACAGCGCGAACAGCGTGAAAAAGATGCCCGGGAGAAGAACGCTCGGGATGAACATCGCCGGCAACGTGATGCCGAAGAAGTGGGGCTCGAACGGCGGCCACAACCGAATGGCTCCCTCGAGCCACCCCATATACCAGTCGGGCTGCGCCGGAGAGCTCACGGTCGTGGCGTCGAACGGCCCGTACTCCCAAATGGCATTGATCTGAACCAGTCCGCCCATCACCGCGAGAACTGCGGCCGTTATGAGCATGAGGCCGGTCGACTTGAAGACCTGGCTCGGCCACAGTCGTTTTCCGACGACGTTCGTTTCGGTGCGTCCCGCCGCCGGGAACTGAGCATGCTTCTGGCGCACGAGGATCGCGAGGTGCGCCGAGATCAGCCCGATGATGATCGCCGGAAACAGCATCACGTGCATTACGAACAGCCGCGAGATCACGCCCTCGCTCGGAAACTCGCCGCCGAATGCAAGATAAGCAAGGTAGGGGCCAATGAACGGGATCGAAATGATCGCGGAATACCCGATGCGAAGACCGGTGCCGGACAGCAAGTCGTCCGGCAACGAGTATCCGGTGAACCCCATCATCAAGGCCATCACGAGAAGCCCGACACCGACCAGCCAGTTGATCTCCCGCGGGCGCCGGAACGCTCCGGTGAAGAAGACCCGGGCCGCGTGGACGACGATCGACGCGACGAATACGAGCGCGGCCCAATGATGGATCTGCCTCATCACGAGCCCGGCGCGCACCTCGAACGACAACCGGAGGACGCTTTCGTACGCGGCCGACACCTCTCGCCCCCGAAGCGGTGCGTACGGCCCCTCGTAGACGACCGGCGTCGCGTCCGGCCGGTAGAACAGCGTGAGGAACACTCCGGTCGCCACCAACACGATGAACGTGAACAGAGCGATCTCGCCCAGAAGGAACGACCAATGGTCGGGAAACACCTTGCGCAACGCCTTCCTCGCCCACGAGTCGACGCCCAGGCGAGAGTCGATCCAGCCGATCACTCGTCGCCGCCTCTTTCGAGATTCCAGAACGAGGGCCCGACCGGCTCCGGGAAATCTCCGAGCGCGACCAAGTAACCCTCGTCGTCGAGGCCCAACGGCAGTTGAGGCAACGCGCGCGCGGCGGGGCCGAACACCGGCACCGCGCCTCGCAGCACGTCGAAGGTCGACTGGTGACACGGACACAGCAACTCGTGTGCCGCCGAGCGGTAGAGGCCGACGGGGCATCCCGCATGGGTGCAGATCTTGGAGTACGCGACGCAATCTTCGGGCGTCCACGTAGCCGCGCGCCCATCCAGCTGAAGGAGGCCTGGCCTCAGTCGGATCACGACCGTCTGCGAATCGGCCGAACCGACCTCGCCCTCGGGAAAAGCCGTGGTGACACCCTCGAACGGGATGTCCGCCGGTCGCAGTGCTTGACCGGCGGCGGTTACCAGGCGCGCCCCGGCCGTCCATTTCGTCTGTCGGAGGCTCGATCCCGGCGTCGGGCCCAGCGACAGCGTCGGGATCGCGAGGGCGGCCGTGAGCGTCCCGCCGGCGCCGATGAGCATGCGGACGAGCGCCGAGCGCCGCGTCACGGCTTCCCCCTCACCTTCGAGAGGCCCGGGCTCGCCTTCGGCCGGGGAGACGAGACTTTCCCGGTCCTCGGTCACCTCGGGTGAGTTCATGAGGCGCGTGGCCCACACCGCGATGCCGATGCCGAGACCTCCCAATCCGGCGCCGAGAAGCAGGCCCTCCAGCTGTGGGTCTCCCCCGCGTAGGTAGACGATCACGAGCCCGATCGATGAAAGAGTCGACAGGACGAACGCAAGTTGAACGCCTCGCTCGGCATTCATGATCCTTTTTCGCCCCTCTGCGTTCCAATCACCACAACCGTCAGCACGAGAATCAGCATCGCAAGGACCCACGCGACATAGCCTTCGCTCACCGGTCCGATCCCACCGATGTCGAACCCGCCGGGCGATTCCGTGGTTCGTAGGTATTCGACGTAACGAAGAATGGAATTGCGCTCCCCTTCGGAGAACGCAAACACCGGCATCTCACCGGGACCGGTGATCATTGCCTCCGCCACCGTCAACGGCGACGACTCATGAAGCCCGGGAGCAAAGGCATTGCCGCCCACGGCTCCGCCGGTGGCGGTGGCGCCGTGACACGCGGCACAATGGGCGATGAATAACTCCGACCCTTGCGGAAGCTCGCCCGACTCCGGGTCGACGCGAGGGATCTCCGGTCCCACACCGAGTGAGCCCACGTACGCAACGAGGAGAGCAATCTCGTCCTCATCAAACGCCGGCGGCTTCCGCAACGTCGGCGCGTCCGGATTCGAAAGCGGCATCCGTCCCGTGCGCAATTGGAAATCGGCAGATGCCTCGCCCACACCCTGGAGGGACGGCCCCGCCTCCGTGCCCTGCCCGTCCGCCCCGTGGCAGGACGCACAGTTCGACACGAACAAATCACGCGCCTCCCGCATGGGATCCTCTTGCGCCCGCGCCACTCCCGAGCCCAACGACGCGCCGACGAACACGATGACCGCGACCGCCGTCAGGGTGGCGCCTCGCATCAACCCGTGACCGCCAGACGCCACATGAGCCCTGTGGTGACGAGCCCCCCGGCGGTCAGCACCTTCGCCCGCGCCCCGGGGGGCGCCTCTCCGGCAAAGAAAGATGCGAACGGCAACGTAACCAAGGCCAACACACCGTAGAGGAGGTGGAGTGATCCGGCCGGACGGGCCTCGTTCAAGAAGGATGCAACACCGAGCGTCACCTGGATTCCGAGCGCGGTCGTGAGCGCAACGCGCACGCCCTCGATCCATGATCCGCCGCCGAGGGCGACGGCCACGGCGGCGGCAAGCGTAAAGAGGATCGCTCCGCCGATGAGCGCCATTCCGACGGCTGCGTGTGCTTGGGCCATGCCGCGGCCACCCTAACCTTCCGGCGAGGTGAGTCATTCGGCGGCTACAATCGCCCTCCGCCGGAGCGACATACGAGGGAGGCAACGTGGCCGAGGTGCGCGCCTACATCTTGATTCAAACGGCCGTCAACGCGGGGCACGTCGCGCGAGACATCCGAACCCTTGAAGGGATCGAGGCGGCAGACGACGTCTCGGGTCCTTACGATGTAATCGTCCGCGCCCGCGCCGACGACATGGATTCGCTGGGAAAGATGGTGGTTGCGAGCATCCAGTCGGTCGACGGGATCACGCGCACGCTGACCTGTCCGATCGTCGCCCTCTAGCCTCCCGGCCGGGCGATGCGAAGAGACGCCGCCGGCAGCAAGTCGTTCAACGAACCCGAACGAAACCCCTCGAGGTCGAGCGTCACGTAGGTGAATCCCAGCGCCTTCAGGCGCGCCGAGATCTCAGCCCGCGCGGCGGCCGCCCGAGCGATCTCACCGGGGGGAACCTCGATGCGTGCGAGTTCGCCGTGATCACGCACTCGAAACTCTGCGAACCCGAGCGAGCGAAGCGCGGCTTCGGCATCGTCGATCCGCGTCAGGCGTTCGGCGGTCACCTCCACGCCGTAGGCCACCCGCGAGGCGAGACAAGGTCCTGCAGGTTTGTCGGCGCTGGGAAGGCCCGCGCGGCGCGAAAGTCGGCGCACATCCGCCTTCGTGAGCCCCGAGTCGAGCAGGGGCGTCAGCACGTTCCGTTCGCGCGCCGCATCCGCACCGGGACGGTGGTCGCCGAGATCGTCGACGTTCGTTCCGATTGCTATCACCGCACCGCGCCGGGCGGCCAGCGGAGTTAGCACATCGAATAACTCGGCCTTGCACCAGTAGCACCTGTCGGAGCCGTTCCTGCGGTACTCGGCGCGCCGCAGCTCACCCGTCTCGACCATTGCATGGTTCCACCCTCGTGCTCGTGCAAGGGCCGCGGCGCCGTCGCGTTCGGCCCGTGCGAGTGACGGCGAAACTGCCGTTGCCGCGAGCGCGCGGTCGCCGAGAACCTCGTGTGCGGCATGAGCGAGATACGACGAATCGACTCCACCCGAATAGGCGACGACGATCGCATCCACGCCCGCGAGTACATCGCGCAGGGCCTCTTCCTTGGCGAGGAGCGAGTCGAGCGAATCTCGATCCATTCGTTCATGATGCCAGGAACGCCGATACTCACCTCGATGTCTTCGAAGACGGAATCGCTCGCCGAGTTTGCGCGTGAGCCGCTGCTCGCGGTCGCGGCGCTCCTGCTGGTCGCGGTTTCCGGCGGGTGGCTCGTCACCGTCCGCGCGATCGCCCGCCACCTCGGCGCGCCGCTACGCCGATACGACCCCCGGCGTGACCTGTGGACCATCCCGCCGCCCGAGGAGGAGTGACCGCCGCGGACACTTTCGCCCCCGGAGGTGCGCCGCGTGCCTAACGCCGGCGCCGGCGCGCCGCCGCGTCGACTTGCCACAAGACGAGCGCCGCCGCGATCACTCCGACGGCGACGAGGACCGCGGGCCAGAACTCGGCGGCTCCCGGCATCCCGGCTCGCCCGCCGGGATCGAGGTCCTCCGGACCCGCAAGGACGGCGGTCGCGCACAGGGCGAGCGCCGCGTTGCGCACGAACATGATCGACGCATCGCGGGTCGAGGCGCGGCCGAAGCAGCCGCACGGCACCCGCCGCCCGTGCGTCCGGCGAACGGAAAAGAGGAGGAGCGAAAACGCGGCGAGCAACGCAAGCGCCCCTGCGGCGCCCACTTTGGCCGCTCCGCCGGCAATCGCTGCGACCACCGCGGCCTCCGCGGCCGGGACGCCCCACAGTGCGACCGCTTCGACCGGCACGGGGAGCGCGAGCGCGCGGAGCGCATCTCGCCACTGGGGGAAGCGGATCACCTTCGCGGCGGCAGCCCACGCGAACGTTCCCGCCAAGACGATGACGGCGCCGAACGAGATCACACCCTGCATGTCACGATCGTACGGCCGGGGTCGCGCCGCACGTCATGGCCGGAAGCCCGGCACCAGGGTGGAGGTCGGTGTCGGGCTCGGCGCGCCGGGCAGCGGCTCGATCACGGCTCCGTTTTCCGGCGCGAGGTCGAAACAGGTACGGCGACAGCCGGGTCCGGTGAAGAGCGTTTGCACCACCCACCCGTAGTGAACGCGGTCGGCTCCTGTCGAAAGCCGCTTCATCGGGATGCGAACCGAGACGCTGGTGCGGTTCTTTCGCCACACGTACACCCGTGACACGCGCACGTCCTTCTTCCTTTGCCGGTCCCGGTAAAGGTCACCGCGCATCCGTCCTCCCGTCGATCGCACGAGCGCGTAGTAGTCGAAGCGGTCGTCGCCAAAAGTGTCGAGCCGGACGAGGAGAAAGCCCTTGTCCCATATGCCGCGGGCGCTCCACCGGTCGTAAGTTGCGATTTTCCAGCGCGGACGATCGCTGCCGAGGACGTCGACGCGCCTCACATCGAGCCGCCCGTCGCTGTCTCGAGGATCCATGACCGGAACGTGTCCCGCCTCGGCAAACAACGAAGTCGCCGCCACCACGAGCGCGATCGCAGCCGCCACGAACGCCTGCCGGCGTAATCGGAGCTGACCGACGCCGTCCATCGCGAGATGGTAGGGGGTGGCGGCGTTAGCCTTTACCAATATGAGGGGAGCTCCGGCGTGCTGAGCGGGTGGTGGGCGGCATCGTATGCGGTGTTATGGGTGCTGGTCGTGATGCTGTGCGTGATCGTCGTTGCGCTCGCCCGGCAGATCGGGACGCTCCATCTCCGCGTCGCTCCCCTCGGTGCTCTCGAGCTCGACGACGAAGGCCCGCCTCTCGGAGAGGCCCCGCCGCCGCTCGAGGCGCACGCGCTCGACGGCTCCCCGGTGACGGTGGGAGGACCGGGTGAGGCGCAGTTGCTCGTGTTCGTCTCCCCCGGTTGCCGCGTGTGTCGGGAGGTTCTGCCGGGGGTGCCCGTGGTTGCGGCCGCCCACGGTCTGTCGCCGGTCATCGTTGCCGGCGAGCACTCGAGCGAGGGGGACGTCGTCGCTCCGCCCGGGACCGCACTCGTGGCCTCGGCCGAGGTGATGAGCAGCTACGCGATACCCGGCACCCCCTACGTCGTGGTTCTCGACCACAGCGGGGTGGCACGGGCTAAGGGAACGGTCAACAACCTCGAGCAACTAGAGGGCCTCGCCGATACCGCGCGCCGCCGGGAGGCAGGCGCTTCCGGACCTCGGGTCGGCTGATGTTCGACGACACCGCCGCGCGCGCGACCGTCGGTATGGCGAAGCGCACGAGCCGGCGCTCGTTCATCGGCCGGGTAGGCCAGGGATTTGTCGCACTGACCGGCGGCGCCGTCGTGGCGGTAGCGCTTCGCCCCGAACGTGCCGAGGCGTATCACATTTGCGGTCACATCTACACGACCGGCTCGTGTCCTCACCCGTACGCACCCCAAACGCGCGTCGACCGCTACGGCTACCCGGTTCATCCAAAGCACGGCTATCCCGTCGACGACGACGGCGACATATACCTTTCGCGCCTGCAGAGCCGGCGCAAGATATGTGCCGAGGTGGTTCCCGAACGCTACCCCCACACCGGACGGCCCAAGAACGGGGGCGGATGGAGTCGCTGCTGCGGGGGGCGGATTCGGCGGATCGTCGATTGTTGCTCGTACTCGTCGACCCGCATCAACGGCGACGCCAGCCTCGTCGGTTACTGCCATAACGGACGGCGAGTCTTTTGCATCATGTATCGCGACACCGACGTCCGATGTTGATCACCGTCCTCGTCGCCGCCGCGGCCGTGGCCGGATTGTCCACCCTGTTCGGCCCCTGAGGCCTGTCGATGGTCGAGACCATCACGCCCGGGGTCCTCGGGCGCCGCCGCTACCTCACGGCCGCCGTCCTTCATGCGCTCGGCGCCGGTGCCTCCGGGGCCGCCGTCGGCACGCTCCTCGGGGGGATCGGATGGCTCGTCGGCGCGCCGTGGCACGGCGCGGGTTACGTGGCGCTCGCATTCGTAGCGACCGTCTATTTCCTGCGCGAGGCGGCGGGTGTGCCCGTGCCGCTGCCGCAACTGAGGCGCCAGGTCCCCGAGTGGTGGCGGCGCTTCTACTCGGCTCCAACCGCAGCCGCCCTCTACGGGGTGGGCCTCGGCGTCGGCTTCCTCACCTATCTCTCGTTCGGCACCTACGCGGCCGTCGCCACCGGTGCATTCGTTTCCGGCAGCGTTTCCTTAGGAGCCCTGGTGGGTGGGACGTTCGGGTTGACGAGGGCGGTCGCGGCCGCAGTCGGCGCCGGAACTCGAGACGAGGAGGCGGGGGCCCGAATCGCCGATCGACTCGGAGCAATGAGCGGATCGCGGTGGCCCAAGGTCGTGAACGCAGGTGTTCTAGCCGGCGTCGCCGCCGCAAGCGTCATCGGGGTGGGTTGACCGTCCCGCGACTTGCGCGCTCGGCGGTGGCGTGGCATCTTTAGCACTCAGAGGACCCGAGTGCTAAAGATGGGGCCGACCACTAGAAGGAGGTACGGACATGCCTAAAATCCTCAGCTTCAACGAAGACGCCCGGCGCGCCCTCGAGCGGGGGATGAACCAGCTCGCGGACGCGGTAAAGGTGACCCTGGGACCCAAGGGCCGCAATGTGGTCCTGGAGAAGAAGTGGGGCGCTCCCACGATCACGAACGACGGCGTCTCGATCGCCAAGGAGATCGAGCTCGAGGACCCTTACGAGAAGATCGGGGCCGAGCTGGTCAAAGAAGTGGCGAAGAAGACCGACGACGTCGCCGGAGACGGAACCACGACCGCGACCGTGCTCGCCCAGGCGATGGTGCGCGAGGGGCTTCGCAATGTGGCCGCCGGAGCCAACCCGATCGCCCTGAAGAGAGGGATCGAAAAGGCGGTCGAGGCCGCGGTCGATTCGATCCGGTCGTCGGCCCGGGAGGTCGAAGGGCGCGACCAGATCGCATCGGTCGCGTCGATCTCGGCCAACAACGATCCCGAGATCGGTGAAGTCATCGCCGAGGCGATGGAAAAGGTCGGCAAGGACGGCGTCATGACCGTCGAGGAGTCGAACACCTTCGGCCTAGAGCTAGAGCTCGTCGAGGGAATGCGCTTCGACAAGGGCTACATCTCCCCCTACTTCGTGACCGACGCGGAGCGTATGGAGGCGGTGCTCGACGATCCCTACATCCTCATCGCCAACCAGAAGATCTCGGCGGTGAAGGATCTTCTCCCGATCCTCGAGAAGGTCATGCAGGCCGGGAAGGCCCTCCTGATCGTGGCGGAAGACGTCGAGGGCGAGGCCCTCGCGACCCTCGTCGTCAACAAGATCCGGGGGACGTTCAAGGCGGCGGCCGTCAAGGCGCCCGGCTTCGGCGACCGGCGCAAGGCGATGCTCCAGGACATCGCGATCCTCACCGGGGGACAGGTGATCTCCGAGGAGATCGGGCTCAAGCTCGAGGGCGTCTCGATCGACATGCTGGGCCGGGCCCGCAAGGTGGTCGTCACGAAGGACGACACCACCGTGGTCGAGGGCGCCGGAACCGCCGACGAGATCACCGGCCGGGTCAACCAGATCAAGGCCGAGATCGAGCGGAGCGACTCCGACTACGACCGCGAGAAGCTCCAGGAGCGGCTCGCAAAGCTGGCGGGGGGCGTCGCCGTGATCAAGGTCGGAGCTGCTACCGAGGTCGAGCTCAAGGAAAAGAAGCACCGCATCGAGGATGCGGTCCAGACGACCAAGGCCGCGGTCGAAGAGGGCATCGTCGCCGGTGGAGGCGTGACCCTGCTGCACGCGCGTGAAGCTCTCGAGAAGCTGGAGCTCGACGGCGATGAGGCGACCGGAGTCACGCTCGTGAAGCGGGCGCTCGAAGAGCCCCTCAAGGTGATCGCATCCAACGCCGGCCTCGAGGGCGGCGTCGTGGTCGAGAAGGCACGCACTCTCGGCCCGGGCGAGGGCCTCAACGCCGCAACCGGCGAGTACGGCGACCTGTTCGCCGCGGGCGTGGTCGATGCCGCCAAAGTGACCCGCTCCGCCCTGCAAAACGCGGCCAGCATCGCCGCTCTGTTCCTCACGACGGAGGCGATCGTCGCCGACAAGCCCGAGGAGAAGTCGGCCGCGCCGGCGATGCCCGGCGGCGGCGACATGGACTTCTAGGAACCTCCCGCAAAACAGAGAAGGCCCCCCGGACGGGTGGGGGGCCTTCTTCGCGGACCTCTGAGACGCCGACGGAGGGGGTCGCCCTCAAAGGCAACTCGAATATCGCCGGGTTCGGCTGCGCCGGCCATAGTCATTCCGGAGGAAATCAGCGACCCCGGCGGACCACTTTCGGCTAGCGCGTCTCCTTGTGGGCGGTGTGGCCGGAGCACCACCGGCAGAACTTCTTGAGCTCGACCCGGTCGCGGTTGTTGTGCCGGTTCTTCTCCGTTATGTAGTTGCGCCTTTTGCACTGGCTGCACTCGAGCGTCACGTGGACGCGCCGGTCGCTCGCCATGGAGCCTTCACCTCTCTTGGATATGCGGTAAGGAGGCCTGAAGTATATCGGCGGCTCCGCTACGAAGCGGCCTCCGACGACCCGCGGGGTCGGCCCCTGCGACGGGATGTTCGCTCGGGCCCCCAATCCATCCTCGGCGCGGGGGCGAAAGCGACGATGGGATCGTCCCCGACCGCAGATCCCTCGGCCTCCAGGGCGGTCCATACCGACGGGCCGACCCGAGCCGGCGGAGGCGGAGGAGCGCTCCCGGCCGGCCGTGGCGTGGCGCCACTGCCGACCGGAGGTGGCGGGGG
>Ga0247713_1000638_pt1 | contig 20041 bp, 17 predicted proteins | sample 21E_NmetaG_FD_189936 | JGI IMG/M metagenome (GOLD analysis project Ga0247713, IMG submission 189936) | Soil microbial communities from hillslope of Landscape Evolution Observatory, University of Arizona, Oracle, AZ, United States - 2-1-E_N | ecosystem: Engineered > Artificial ecosystem >... | reverse complement strand
CGTGGGAGCGGGGCGCGCTCCAGGAGCACCCCCCGCTCCCACGTGAGCGCCACGACCTTCAGGTCGTAGGGACCCTGGAACGTCTCCCACGTGCGGCGCAGCTCGCTGGGTGGAGCCCCCGTGAGCTCGAGGATCTCCACGGCCCTCACGATCCGCCGCGGGTTGCGGGGGTCGATCCGGGCGGCGGCGTCGGGGTCGGCGGCGACGAGGCGTTCCCAGAGCACGGCGGGGTCCTCCTCGGAGAGACGCGCCCGGACCCGCGGGTCGGTGGGAGCGAACTCGAGGTCCTCGGTCACGGCGCGGAACCACAGGCCCGACCCCCCCACGAGTAGTGGGAGCCTCCTCCTAGCGACGATCCCGTCCACGGCCGCGCGGGCGAGGGTCCGGTAGCGGACGGCCGTCATGTCCTCGGTAGGCTCGGCCACGTCGAACAGGTGGTGCGGCACGCCCCGGCGGTCGTCCCCCGAGGGCTTGTCGGCCGCTATATCGAGGTGGCGGTACACGCCCATCGAGTCGCAGGAGACGATCTCGCATCGGCCGAGGGCCAGCGCGACCTCGACCCCCATGCGGGACTTCCCGGCGGCGGTCGGTCCTACGAGCGCGGCTAGGGGGGGTCTCGTCACCAGGAACCGAGCAGGCGCTCGGCGTCGTCCCGGCTGAGCCCCTCGCTCATCGATACCCCGACCTCGGCTCCCGCCCGCATCCGGCTGGGCTCGGGGTCCCCCTCGGCCAGCGAGATCTCCGCGACCAGGTACCCGATACCGAAGGGGTGCTCGTAGGACAGGATCTTCCCGGAGACCGAACGGCCGTCGAAAGCTCCGCCGAGGACCAGCATGGGGATCATGCCGCACTCGGAGGCCTCCCGGACGATGTCGTGAGGGATGTCCAACAGCTCGGCGAGCCGGCCCCGCTCGATCGCCCCCCTGACCCGGGAGTCGAACTCGCGTCCCTTCTGGTGGTAGCCGTGCGGCGAGTCGGGAGCCACCCGGTGGGACAGGTTGCAGGAGGCGACTATGGCCACCTCCGCCCCGGTGAGCTCGGCGGCCTTGGCCACAGCCGTCCCGAAGAGCCAGTGCTCGTCCCACCCGAGCATGGAGGTGGCCACGGGGACGACCTTCATCTCGTCGTTGAACAGGTACAGCGCAGGGACGGTGATCCCGCGGTCCAGCTGCCAGTCCTCCTCCATCCTCCCGACCGGCAGCTCCATCCGGCTGGCCACGTCGACGATGGCCTCGGCGAGCTCGCGGTCAGTGGCCAGCTCGATCTGCACCTCGGGAGCCTGGAAGCGCGCCATCGAGCCTCGCAGCCGCTCCGCCTCCCACACCCCGAACGCCTCGGCGAGGAACGGGCTGTGCGGGGAGATGATCACGCAGGTCCGGGGCCGTCGCACGCCCAGGTTCATGCCGAGCTCCCCCATCGCCTCCCGCGTCCCGGCGGCTGCGCGCGCCCGATCGCTCACCTCGGGCACGAGGTTCGGGGAATGGGGCACGATGCACCCGTACGTCAGAGCCACGCGCCCTCCTGGCGTGAGCGAACCGGACGTTCACTAGGATAAGCGGGTGGCCCAGGTGCGACGAAGCGACCTGATCGACGGCGTCCTGATCGTCGAGCTCGCCTCCCACGCCGACGAGCGGGGGCGGTTCGTCGAGACCTTCCGGCAGGAGTGGCTGGGCGACGCGCCGGCCATGGTGCAGGGGAACCGCTCCGACTCGCGGCGCGGCGTCCTGCGCGGGCTGCACTACCACCTGCGCCAGGCCGACTACTGGTACGCGCCCGCCGGCCGCATCCTCGTCGCGATGCACGATCTGCGGGCCTCGTCGCCCAGTCGCGGCGTGAGCCAGACGCTGGAGATCGGGGAGGGAGCCGAGCTGGGCGTGTACATCCCACCCGGGATCGCCCACGGCTTCCAGGCCCTCACCGATGCCACCCTGACCTACCTCGTCGACAACTATTACGACGCGAGCGACGAGAGGGGGCTGGCCTGGGACGACCCGACGGCCGCGATCGCCTGGCCCCTTCCCGACCCCCTGCTCTCGGATCGCGACAAGCAGAACCCGAAGCTCGCGGAGATCCCACCCGACCTGATTCCCGCGTGACGCCCCTCCCTCCGCTGACCGTGGAGGTGGACTGCTCGGGGGCCCGTCACCGGCTGACCTGGGCCGACGGTCGGCTGATCCTCGACGACCACGACCTCGAGGCTGAGGAGGTCGCGACCCGGCTCGGGGGCTCCGCTCCGTACTGCCTGCGTGTCCGGGAGGCCGTGGCAGCACCCGATCTCGACCTCCTCGCCCTGCTCGGCGACCCAGACACGAACCCTAGGCGCCGCGGCCTCGAGCAGCAGCTCACCGCTCCGGTGCACGTGCCGTCGCCGAGGTTCTCCGCGTCGGGGGTCCATCGACGCGCCCATGTGCGCAGCCGGGCCCTCGTCGAACGTGAACAGAAGCTCCGGGACACCTGGGCGCTCCCGGCACCCGCTCGACACAGGATCGTGATGGAGAAGCTCATCGCCGGGGGGGCCGACGAAGGCGTGGTGGACGTACTGCGCCAGATGGACGCGGGCGAGCGGGCCCTCGACCGGGACGCGTTCCGGGCCATCGCGAGGGCCATCCCGAAGCCCCCGCCTCCGGCCGACGACGATGAGCGGGTGCTCGAGCGGTTCTTCGAAGGCGACGTCCTGGTCGAGATCCCCTCGAACCACACGAAGCGCCTGCTCGTCCTGCGTCGCCTCCTCGACGACATCGCGCCCGGACGGGAGTACCCCGAGAAGGAGCTGAACGAGGTGCTGCGGGTCCGGCACCCGGACTTCGCCGCCCTTCGCCGCTACATGGTCGACGAGGGACTGCTCGCCCGGGAGTCGGGGATCTACCGCCGCACGGACGGCTGAGTCCGGCCCCCTCTGCCTCGCGCATACTCACAGGCGTGGACAACGCGGCCGACCTCCGGGCCCTGCTCGTCTCCCGGCACCCGCTGATCTTCGCGAAGGCGCCCGACGAGCCGCGTCTGATGTCCATGCTGCGCAGCGAGGCCCAGGCGCTGCGGCTCCCGGTCTGGACATGGTCCGCGGCCCGAGGTCTCGCCCGGGACGGGAACCGCGCGCAGCCGAACACCCGGGAGCTGGCTGGGGCGCTCGGGTTCGCCGAGGGGGTGCCGGCTCCCGTGCTGTTCGTCCTGTGCGACGCCCACCACGCCCTCGGAGAGCCGGCCGCCGTACGCAAGCTGAAGGAGCTCTCCCAGGAGGGGACCGCCGGCAGGACCTTCGTGGTGACCAGCGCAGAGGCTCCCATCCCGCAGGACCTCAGGGGGGTGGCCCTGAGCTGGGAGCTGCGGCCCCCGGGCCCCCAGGAGCTGACCGACCTCGTCCGTCGCACCCTGCAGGACCTCGGCGCCCGGGGGGTCGAGGTCCGTATCGACGAGGCGGGAGTCGAAGGGCTGGTCCGCTCCCTGCGGGGGCTCTCCACGGGGGAAGCCGAGCACCTGATCCAACGCGCCGCCCTGGACGGGTCGGTCGACGACGCGGACCTCCGCACGATGCCGTCCCGGAAGGCGGAGCTCTTCGCGGGGGACGGCATCCTCGAGCTGATCGAGGCGGACGCGGGCACGCTGGACGAGGTGGGCGGGCTCGAGGGGCTGAAGTCCTGGCTGTCGCTGCGCGGGCGCGCCCTGGAGCCGGAGGCGCGGGGGTTCGGGCTCGACCCTCCGCGTGGGGTCCTGCTCACGGGGGTCCCGGGGTGCGGGAAGTCGTTCGTGGCGAAGACGCTGGCGCGCACGTGGGGCCTCCCTCTGCTCCTGCTCGACCCCGGACGGCTCTACGGGCCCTACATCGGCGAGTCGGAGCAACGCCTCGCCTCCGCGCTGCGCAGCGCCGAGGCCATGGCGCCCGCCGTGCTGTGGGTGGACGAGATCGAGAAGGGGTTCGCCGCCGGCGGACGAGCCGACTCCGGGGTCAGCGAGAGGGTCCGGGCCACGTTCCTGCGGTGGATGCAGGACCGTCCAGACGGGATCTTCGTCGTCGCTACCGCCAACGACGTGGCTGCCCTCCCGCCCGAGTTCACGCGCAAGGGGCGCTTCGACGAGATCTTCTTCGTCGACCTCCCCACCGCCGCGGAACGCGAGCAGATCCTGCGGCTCCACGTATCGAAGCGGAAGCGGGATCCGGACCGCCTCGACCTGGCCGCGCTCGCCGGGTCTGCGGACGGGTTCTCAGGCGCCGAGCTCGAGGCCGCGGTGGTGGCCGCTCTCTATCGGGCGTACGCGGAGGGAACCGACCTGACGACCGAGGCGATCGCGGAGGAGCTCGCCCGCACCGTCCCCCTCTCGAGGGCGCGAGCGGAGGACGTGGCCGCCCTGCGAGCGTGGGGAGCCGAGCGCGCCGTTCCCGCCGGCGCGTGAGGGACGAGCCTCAGGACAGGCGGGCCCGCAGCGTCTTCTTGTCGAACTTGCCGACGCTCGTCTTCGGGATCTCGGATACGAACTCGACGCGGTCGGGCAGCCACCAGCGGGCCACACGGGGACGGAGGTGGTCCAGGACCCCCTCCTCGGACAGGGCGGCCCCCGGACGCGCCACCACGAACGCGACCGGACGCTCCTGCCACCGGGGGTGCGGCACGCCGACCACGGCTGCCTCGGCCACGTCCGGGTGCGCCATGATCGTGTTCTCGAGCTCGACGGAGCTGATCCACTCCCCGCCCGACTTCACGAGGTCCTTCGTCCGGTCGACTATCCGTATGTAGCCCTCGGGATGCACCACCGCGACGTCTCCCGTGTGCAGCCAGCCGTCCGGGAACGGCTCCTCCCCGTAGTAGCCCGACGCGATCCACGGCCCGCGCAGCCGGATCTCACCCGGCGTGCGTCCGTCCCACGGAACCTCGGCCCCCGCGTGGTCGACGACCCGCATGTCGAGACCGGGCACGAGGAGCCCCTGGCTGGCCCGGAGCTCCAGCAGCTCGGGGGGCGGCAGCGTCCGCTCCAGGTGGGATTTCACGTGGGCTCGCGACGCGAGCGGTCCCGTCTCGGTCATCCCGTACCCCTGCTGGATCGGGACCCCGAAGCGTTCCTCGTAGGCGGAGATCATCGCCGGCGGGACGGCCGAGCCCCCGCACCCGATCCGCCGGAGCGACCGCAGGTCGTCGGGGGTGGCCACCTCCAGGACCCCCTGCCACACGGTCGGGACGGCGGCGGCGAACGTCACCTCTTCCTCCCTCATGAGGTGCACGATGTCGCTGGGGCTGGGGGCCGGACCGGGCAGCACCATCGAAGCGCCCACCATCGTCGCCGAGAGGGGGATCCCCCAGGCGTTGGCGTGGAACATCGGGACGATCGGCATCACCACGTCCGCCTCCCGTATCCCGTGCACGTCGGTCAACCCGTGCACGAGCGTGTGCAGGTACATCGCGCGATGAGAATGGACGACCCCCTTCGGGTCCCCCGTCGTGCCGGACGTGTAGCACATGAAGGCGGCCCGGCTCTCGGGGAAGGTGGGCCACTCCCCGATCGGGTCCGCACCTGCCAGGAGCTCCTCGTAGTCGTGGACGGGGAGACCGGTCTCCCGCAGGGCCTCCCCGCCCTCCCCCATCACCACGTAGGCCTCCACGGACGGGACCCGGTCGGCGAACGGGAGCCACATGTCCACCAGCTCCGCGTCGATCAGCACGACCCGGTCCTCGGCGTGCCGGACGATGTAGGCGAGCTGGTCGGCGAACAGCCGCACGTTCAGCGTGTGGCAGACGGCGCCCATCCCCGGGATGGCCGTGTAGGCCTCGAGGTGGCGGTGGTGGTTCCAGGCGAAGGTAGCGACGCGGTCGCCCCCCTCGATGCCCAGCGACCGGAGGGCGGCGGCGAGGCGCTTCGAGCGGTGGGCGAGCTCCGCGTACGTCACCCGGTCGGTGCCGGTCCGGGTGCGGGAGACGACGGTCCGCTCCGGGTAGAGACGGCGGGCCCGCTCGATGAACCCCCACAGGAGCAGCGGGGTGTCCATGACGAGCCCGTCCATCTACGCGGGGGAGGCGAGCAGGTAGTGCGTCCGGGCTCCCGTGACGCGCGCGTGCACCACGTCCCCGGAACGCAGCCCCTGCGCATCGAGGTGCACGAGCTTGTTCGTGCGGGTGCGGCCTGTGGCCCGGGCGGCGTCGCGCTTGGACCGTTCGCTCTCCACGGTCACCTCCACCACGCAGCCCACCTCCCTCTCGTTCAGTTCGAGCGAGATCCGCTCCTGGAGGGCGAGCAGCCGGTCGAACCTCTCCCCGACCACCTCCCTGGGGAGCTGCCCGTCCATCTCGGCCGCCGCCGTGTGGGGCCGCGACGAGTACTGGAACATGTAGGCGGAGTCGTACCGGACCTCCTCGACCAGCGAGAGCGTGTCCTCGAACTCCTCCCCGGTCTCCCCGGGGAAGCCGACGATGATGTCGGTCGTGAGCGCGAGACCGGGCACGACCTCCCGGGCCATCGCCACCTTCTCGAGGTAGGTGGCGCGCGAGTAGGCGCGCTTCATGCGCCGCAGGACGGCGTCGGACCCGGACTGCAGCGGGAAGTGCAGGTGCTCACAGACCGACGGACACTCGGCCATGGCCCGGGCCGTGTCCTCCTTGAAGTCCTTCGGGTGAGGGGAGGTGAACCGGATGCGTCGGATGCCCTCGACCGAGTCCAGCTCGCGCAGCAGCGTGGAGAAGATCGGGCGCCCGGTCAGGTCGCGCCCGTAGGAGTTGACGTTCTGCCCGAGCAGGGAGATCTCGGTGATGCCCTGCTCGCTCAGGCGTCGCACCTCTCCCACGATCTCGCCCACGGGCCGGGAGATCTCGGCGCCGCGCACGTGGGGGACGATGCAGAAGGTGCACGAGTTGTTGCACCCGTACTGGATCGCCACCCAGGCGTGGAAGGCCGACCCCCGCCGGGCGGGCAGGGCCGACGGGAAGACCTCGAACGACTCGGCGAGCTCCACGATCGGGACCCCGGCCTCCTCGACGGTGGCGAGCAGCGCCGGGAGCCGGTCGATGTTGCGGGTCCCGAATACGACGTCGACCCAGGGGGCCCGGTCCAGGATGGCCTCGCGGTCCTTCTCGGCCTGGCAGCCGCCGACGGCGATGCGGATCCCCGTGCGGTCCTTCACCGGGCGCAGGCGTCCGAGATGTCCGTAGAGGCGGTTGTCGGCGTTCTCCCGGATCGCGCAGGTGTTGAAGATGGCGACGTGCGCGTCCTCGGCGCGTTCGACGCGGTTGTACCCGGCCACCTCCATCAGGCCCGCCATCCGCTCTGCGTCGTGCTCGTTCATCTGGCAGCCGAACGACTGAAGGAAGTAGCGGCGGCCGCGGTCCGGTGCCGGAGCGGGCGCCGGCCCGCCGGCGGCGACGGGGAGCCGGACCCGGCTCACGGCGTCCTCCCCAGGTCGCAGATCACCTTCCACTCCGCCTCCGTGACCGGCTGCACGGACAGCCTCATCCCCCGGCGCAGCAGCACCATCTCCTCCAGTTCCGGGACCCCGCGCAGCTCGGCCAGGGTCACATAGCGCGGGAATCGCTCGACGAAGGCCACGTCCGGCATGAACCACAGGGGTTCCTCGGGCGTGGACCGGGGGTCGTGGTATCGGGAGCCAGGCTCCCACGCGGTGTGGTCGGGGTAGGCCTCCCTCACGACCTCGCAGACCCCGGCCACCCCCGGAGGGTCGCAGGACGAGTGGTAGAAGAAGGCGCGGTCGCCCACCTCCATCGCGCGCAGGTTGTTGCGCGCCTGGAAGCTGCGGACCCCGTCCCAGCACGCGACCCCGTCACGTTCGAGGTCGTCGATCGAGTAGGCGTCCGGCTCGGACTTCAGGAGCCAGTAGGCCATGGCCGGTCAATCGTAGCCCCAAAGCGAAGCGGCGCCCGGGGAGGGCGCCGCTTCACTGGGGTTGAGGGGCTACTTGGGGGGTAGCTCTTCTACTCCTTACGGGACCGGGTAGCCGCTGAGCCGTCCGTTCTCGGCCTTGCCGGGCACCTGGGCGATGAAGACCATCGAGAAGGTGACCCGCCAGCCCTGGAACCTGGACTGGTCGGTGCCGTTGTCCTCCTCCGCCATGAAGAACCTGTACTGACGGTCGTCGGTCCGACGCGCCGGGAAGAACGGGAGCGGAGAGCTCGTGCCGCCCATCGTCCCGGCCGACCGGATGACCCCGAGCTCGCAGGCGCTCTGGGGCGACGCGAACTCGTTCAGCCGCCCGGAGCAGGTCTGGGCGTAGCTGTCGTCGGAGTCGGGGTTGTTCTCGTAGTCGTCTCGGCCCTGCGGCAGGTTGTAGTACGTCTGCTTGTGCACCCGCAGGGTCCAGAAGTTGAGGAAGGTGTTGTAGTCGGCGGTCCCCGCCGTGACCGGCGTGTACACGTTGGTCGCCTTGTTCCAGCTGTGCACCTGGACGCTCGACGGCGGCACGTACACCGACCACGAGGCGGACTTGGCCGGGGAGTTGACGTTCGTGATGATCACGTCCGTCCGCCGGGCGTCACCCGGGTAGGTGTTCACCTGGCACTCCTCCGAGGTGGCGGTGTGCCCGCACGCGCTGGTGGCGAGCGTCCGCCGGAAGATCACGCGATCCTCGGCCCCGTCCGTGGGGCGGAACGAGGTCTCGCGTGCCGCCACGTCCTTCGCCGTGATCACGTAGTTGAACGAGGACGCGTCCCGGACGACGTTGTTCGGGATCGTCTTGTCGAACAGCTTGTATGCGATGGCGATCCCGCTCACCAGCCCGATGATCGCCACGAGCGACGCCGCGCTCCGCCGGCGCTTCGTCCAGAACCCCCGTGTGGTAGCAGCGCCGCCTCGCATAGCCATGTCGCTGAGGCTCCTCTGCGCTAGCCGCGTCTCCACTGTGCTCCTCCTGTCCCATGGACCATCCCGCGGGCCGTGGCCCGGGGCTGGGTCCAGTTGCTGCTGTCACGCGGTACAACGCCCTGGAGGGGGCCCATCCGTCGGGGGGGTGAGGCAGGAACCAGGAGCCCGGCGACGAACGGTGGGGACGGTAGGTCAGGTGTGCTCAAGCAAGGGGTAGCTCATGTCGCGCTCGCTGCAGCTCGTACTAGTGGCTCTGCTCGTCGCCTCCGGGCTGACGTCCTCCCCCGCCTCCGCTCAGATCGCGAACTCCGTGGCGATCGACGACGGCGGCGACGACCACCTCGGGTGGTCCGAGATGAACACGCGCGTGATGGTGTACGGGTCGGGGCGTCCGGCCGCCGAGACCGTCTCGGTGCGGTTGGCCCAGCCCCCCGGGGAGACCCCCAGCGCGGCCACCGACTGGGTCTGCGTGAGGCCTGACACGACCCAGGGGATGTGGCGTCACGTCTTCCTCGCTGCCCAGCTGGCCAGGTTCACCGACGGTCCGATCGAGGCTCAGGCCAGGTTCGGGGCCGCCTGCGAGCAGATCGGGGCCGGCACGGGCTCGGACACGAGCATCGTCGACCTCGTCTACCCCAGCACCCTGGAGGTCGCGATCGCGGCCGCGGACGGGGTCCTGCTGCCCGACCCCGTCGAAGAGGACGCCGAGCCGTCCGCACCGACCTACACGGCCCACGTGTCGGGGCGCAACGACGAGCCAGGGTGGACCCTCCTCCGCCTCGACGACGAGGACCCGGCCACCGCGGAGCTGCGCGAGACGGTCCAGACCCGCCCGGACGGGACCTGGGAGGCGTCCCTCGACGCCACCCGCTTCGCCGACGGACGACTGCGGGTCCTGGCCTTCGCCCGCGACCTGGCCAAGAACACGCAGGAGCCGGGGCTCTACTCCTCCTACGTCCTGAAGCTCCCGTCCGAAGACGTGGAGGTCGCCCGGCCCAGGATCGTGATCGAGGACGGCGACGGGTACCTCCACGCCGACTGCTGCACGGTGAGCCCCGACGACCTCTCCCGCGTGCCGATCTCGGTCACGCATGTCGGACCGTCTCCCGAGGCGACCCTGTCCGTGACCGTGAGCGACGGATCGAGATCCGTTGCCGGCTGGGCCGAGGTGGACAGCGACGGGAAGCCCGCCACCCCGCCCGACAAGCTCCCGGCGATGACGGCCGCCCGAGACCAGGACGTGGTCTTCTACGCCGATGTCCGGACCCTCGCCGATGCTCGGGTCGTGGCCACGGTGACGGCCGCGACCGAGACCGCCTCGGCGAGCGGCACGGCCAGGTCCCTCCTGGACCGTACGCCGCCCAGATCGCAGATCACGACCCCCACCGAGGGCGCCCTGATCCGCTGCCGCTACATCTGGTACCCCGACATCCTCGACGGCGACGGGGCCCTCTTCTCGAACGTGGAGTGCAACAACACGTTCGAGGGACGCTCGACGGACGCCCTGGGACGCGCCACGACCGTGCAGCTCGCGTTCACGAGTTTGGACCTGGGCGGGACGAAGTACGTGACCGTCCGGCCCAACGCGTCCACGGGGGTCTGGTCGCTGAACATCCACAGCACCCAGAACTACCTCGGGCCGGGTGAGTGGGAGCTCGTCGCCCGGGCACAGGACGACGCCACGAACCTGGAGGACCGCCAGCCGGACGGCTCCAACACCGTCCGCTTCACGATCGTCCCGGTCTAGGACAACAGCGGACGGCGCCCCGGGGAGGGGCGCCGTCGGCTGGGGTTGAGGGGCTACTCGGGGTAGCTCTTCGTCTAGTTGGGGACCGCTGAGTACCGGCCGGACTCCGCCTCCGCCGGGACCCTCGCCACGAAGACCAGCGAGAACCGGATCCTCCAACCCTTGAACCTGGACTGGTCGCTGCCGTCGTCCTCCTCGGACATGTTGAACCGGTAGTGCCTGATGTCGCGTGAGTGGGCCGAGGACATCGTCCCGACCGACGCGCCGGTCGTGCCCTTGCCGCGGATCGTGCCCAGCTTGCAGGCGCTCTGGCTCGTCAGACCGCGCAGGTCCGTCGGGGCGCAGGCCGTCCCGTAGCTCGCGTTCGCCGTCGGGCTGTTCACGTACTCACCGTTGGTCACGGGGACCTGGTAGAGCAGCTGCTTGTCGACACCGAGCTTCCAGTAGCCGACGTAGCGGCCCCAATCGGCGTCGGTGGTCGGGACCACCTGGTACGTGCCGCTCGTAGCTGTACCTGTGGGCGGAACCCAGCGCTCGACCACGATCGTCCCGGGAGCCACGTACACCTCGAACCCGGCGTCCTTGGCTGGGTCCTGCGTGTTCGTGATCTTCACGTTGGTCCGGCGCGAGTCACCCGGGTAGGTGCTGACCTGGCACGGGTCGCTCGCGTCGAGCGGCGGGCACGAGGCCAGGCTCTGACGGAAGATCACCTGGTCGCCCGACCCGGTGACCGCCCGGTAGGCGGACTCTCCGGCCGCGACATCCTGGGCCTCCAGCGTGTAGCCGAACGACGACGCGTCCCGGACCACGTTGTTCGGGATCGTCTTGTCGAACAGCTTGTAAGCGACGGCGATACCAGCCAAGAGGGCGATGGCCGCCATCAGGGACGTTGCACTGCGCTTGCGCTTCGTCCAGAAACCTCTGGTCGAAGCACCCCCACCCATGGAGACGTCGCGCGAAGCGACGGATTCCATCAACCCCAGAGACATATCGGTTCCTCCTCCTACGGCTAGTACCGATCGCCCGGTCCCGCACCACATGTGCGGTGTCCGAGGAGCGAACCCCCTGATGGACCCTCCTCGGGTGACCATCACCGGCTGAAACGGCCCAGGGGCGCGTGGCCCGTCGGGGGGGTCCGGACCCGGCCCGGCCCCCGGTTCGTGGCGCTCGGGCGCAGGGTCGGATACAACCTGGTTGAGCCCCGGCCCGTGGGGGGAGGATTCGGCCCGTACCCGGCGAACGTTTCGGCTCGACGGGGGCCGCTCGCACACGAGGTGTCATGGAACTCTTCAGGGTGTCATCGCAGTCGAACCCGAACAGCACGGCAGGGGCGATCGCCAACGTCGTGCGCAACGACGGGGCGGCCGAGCTGCAGGTCATCGGGGCGGGCGCCCTGAACCAGGCCATAAAGGCGGTGGCGATCGCCCGGACCTTCCTGGCCCCCGACGACATCGAGCTGGTCTGCGTGCCCTCGTTCGCCGAGGTCTACATCGACGGGGAGCTGAGGACGGCGATCCGCCTCGCCGTCCACGACCGCCGAGCCACCGTCTCCCCCGACGAGGCCACGGCTGAGAGCCGCCCCATCGAGGACGTCGAGGTGGACCGCGCCACCCGGGAGCCGGCTCCCCTCGAAGACGCCCCCTAACGCATCGGACCCGCCGTACAGGCGGGCCCGATGGGGTCATCCGATCGTGGACACTCGGTAACTACCGGGCGTACTCCACCGACCGAATCTCCCGGAGGACCACGACCCGGATCTGGCCCGGGTACTGCAGCTCCTCCTCGATCTTCTTGGCGATCTCGCGCGCCATGACCTGGGCGGCGACGTCGTCCACGTCGCCGGGGGCGACCATGACCCGGACCTCCCGGCCCGCCTGCATCGCGTAGACCTTCTCGACCCCCTTGAACCCCTTGGCGATCTCCTCGAGGCGCTCGAGCCGCTTCACGTAGGCCTCGAACGACTCCCGCCGCGCTCCCGGACGGCCGCCCGAGATGGCGTCGGCCGCCTGGCAGATCACCGCCTCGAGGGTCCGCATCTCGATCTCGCCGTGGTGCGCCTCGATCGCGTGGCATACCTGGGCCGACTCCCCCAGGCGGCGGGCCAGCTCGGCCCCCACGAAGGCGTGGGAGCCCTCGACCTCGTGGGCGACCGCCTTGCCGATGTCGTGGAACAGGGTGCACCGCTTCGCGAGCTTCACGTCCGAGCCCAGCTCGGCGGCGATCATCCCGGCCACGTGGGAAGCCTCGATCACGTGCCGGAGCACGTTCTGACCGTAGCTGTAGCGGTACTTCAGCCGCCCAAGGGCCCGGACGAGCTCAGGGTGCACGTTCGTCAGGCCTACCTCGAGGATCGCCTCCTCACCGGCGGACTTGATCTCCTGCTCGATCTGGGCCCGGGCCCTCTCGTACTGCTCCTCGATACGGGCCGGATGGATCCGGCCGTCGGCCACTAGGGCCTCGAGGGTTATCCGGGCCGCCTCCCTCCGCACCGGGTCGAAGCAGGAGAGCAGGACGGCCTCCGGCGTGTCGTCGATGATGAGGTTCACGCCCGTGACCTGCTCGAAGTGACGGATGTTGCGCCCCTCGCGCCCGATGATCCGGCCCTTCATGTCCTCGGACGGCAGCTGAAGGACCGAGACGGATGCCTCCTGGGCCTGCTCGGACCCGACCCGCTGGATCGCCGTCACGACGATCTTGCGCGCCCGTCGATCGGCCTCCTCCCGGGCCCGCGTCTCGAAGTCGCGGACGAGAGCCAGCGCGTCACGCTTCGCCTCGTCCTCGATCTCCGCGATGAGCTGCGCCTTCGCGTCCGCGACGGACAGCCCGGCCACCCGTTCGAGCGCCTTGCGGTGGCGGTCGGCGTGCTGAGCGATCTCCTCCTTGGCACGGTCGAGGTCGCTCTCCTTCTGCAGCAACACCCGCTCGCGCTCCTCCAGCTTCTGCTCCCGCCGGTCGAGCGTCGCTGCCCTCGACTCGACGGCCTCCTCGATCCCGGCGACCGACTTCTCGCGCCTCTCGACCTCGGCCCGCAGGACGGCAACCTCCCGCTCCGCCTGTCGCCGCAGGTCGTCGGCGCGCTGCTGTGCGGAAGCCAGGGTCTCCGTCGACCGCTTCTCGGCATCCGCCTCGGCTTGTCGGATCAGCTCGGTGGCCCGGTGCTGCGCAGAGCTCTCGCGACGTTGGGCTGCGACCCTCGTCACGAGAGCGCCGGCGCCGGCACCGACGAGGAGGGCGATGATCATGCCGAGGATGATCTCCATCCCGGCTCCCTCCCTTCATGCGTCTCATCGCACGCGCTACCGCGTGCGGAGCAGACGGGGTCCGGGAGAGCCTAGGAACGAGCGCGCGATGTCACGAACACATAGAGCCTGGATGCGACAGGTCGCTTCTGACCTGCGGTTTCGCTGCTCGTTCCGCCACCATGTCGGGTCGTTCGGTCTCTTCGTGGTTCCGACTGATCTCGTGGTTTGGGCTGTCCCGAGCGCCCTGCGCTCCCCGACAGTCTACGAGAGGGCTGCGCGGCCCGGCAAGGACTATCCACTCTCCGTGGTCGTCCTGCTGCGGACAGCGAGGCCGGGCCCCCCTCCTGGGGGCCCGGCCTCAGAGACCGCCGCTAGACCTCGACCGGTTCCAGGGAGTCCTCGAGGGCGGGAGGCGGCGGGAGCTGCCCGTTGGGGTTCAGCTCGGCCTTCACGAGCATCTCGATGCGCCGGGCGAGCTCGACGTTCTCGCCGAGGAACGCCTTCGCGTTCTCGCGACCCTGCCCGAGCTGCTCGCCGTCGAAGGTGAACCACGCTCCCGACTTCTTGACCACGCCCTTCTCGACCGCGACGTCGAGGAGCGACCCCTCCTTCGAGATCCCCTTGCCGAACACGATGTCGAACTCGCAGGTGCGGAAGGGCGGCGCCACCTTGTTCTTCACCACCTTGGCCCGGACCCGGTTGCCGACCACCTCGGCCCCGTCCTTCAGGGACTCGATCCGCCGGACGTCGAGACGCACCGACGAGTAGAACTTCAGGGCGCGTCCACCCGGGGTCACCTCGGGGCTCCCGAACATCACGCCGACCTTCTCACGGATCTGGTTGATGAAGATCACGCACGTCTTGGACTTGGAGACCGACGCGGTCAGCTTCCGCATCGCCTGGGACATCAGCCTGGCCTGCAGGCCGACGTGGGTGTCCCCCATCTCGCCCTCGATCTCCGCCCGGGGCACGAGCGCCGCCACCGAGTCGACGACCAGGACGTCGATGGCGTTCGAGCGGATCAGCATGTCCGCGATCTCCAACGCCTGCTCCCCCGTGTCCGGCTGGGAGACGAGCAGGGAGTCGATGTCCACCCCGATGTTGCCGGCGTAGGTGGGGTCGAGGGCATGCTCGGCGTCGATGAACGCCGCCACCCCGCCTGCCGCCTGCGCCTCGGCGATCACCTGGAGCGCGACCGTCGTCTTCCCCGAGCTCTCCGGTCCGTACAGCTCGATGATCCTCCCCCGCGGGAGCCCGCCGACGCCGAGAGCGATGTCCAGCGCCAGGGAGCCGGTCGGGATCGCCTCGATGTGCATCGCGTGGGCGTTGTCCCCCAGGCGCATGACGGCTCCCTTGCCGTACTGCTTCTCTATCTGGCCGAGGGCCATCTGCAGGGCCTTCTCTCTGTCCATCCTCGTTCGTCCTCCTCGTCGGACCTGCCTGGGGAAGCACTGGGGAAGGTCTGTGCAAGAACCGTAGTCACCGGTGCCGACACGACCCTAGAGCGAACGCGTGTTCGACACAAGGAACATGGGCCGGCGCGTGGAAACCCTGGGCGTGAGGTCGATGCGTCCCATCCTGGCCGTCCTGGCTCTCCTCCTGCTGCCCTACGCGCCCGCCCGCGCCCAGGGTGCGCCGGCCGTCGCCGACCATCCCCTCGCCGACGTCTTCCATCGCTACGGCGACTCCGGCGTCGGCTGGACGGGGGGCGACTCCACCTACTCCGTCCCCCTCCCCGACGGCCGCGTGGTCTGGATGTTCTCCGACACCTTCCTGGGGCAGGTCGAGCCCAACCACGGACGCAGCAACTTCACGCCGATGATCCACAACTCGTTCGTCGTCCAGGACGGCGAAGCGCTCACCACCCTGCACGGCGACAACAACGGGCGCCCCATGTCGCTGATCCCGACCGAGGGCAACGACCGCCTGGGGTCCTACTGGGTGGCGGACGGAACGGTCGAGGGCGACCGGCTCCACGTGTTCGTGAACCGCTTCGCCATCCTCGGCGTCACCTTCCAGCAGGTCGCGAACGACGTGGCCACATTCACCCTCCCCGACCTGCGCCTCGAGAAGATCTCCCCCTCCCCCGGCGCCTACATCCCGTGCCTGCAGTGCGGCTCCCCCATCAACTGGGGCATCGGCATCCTCGAGACCGAGGCCTACACCTACGTCTACGGGTCGGACGAACCCCCGCTAGCCAAGCACCTGCACGTGGCGCGGGTGCCGTCCGGACGCCTCCTCGAGGGGCCCTGGGAGTACTGGACCGGCAGAGGCTGGACGACCGATGCCTTGGCGTCCGCGCGCATCCTGGACAGGGTGTCCGGGGAGGTCAGCGTCGTCCGGACACGCACCGGCTACCGTCTCGTCGCCCAGGACACCGGCATCCTCCCCGAGATCTACGCCTACACGGCGCCGGACCCGTGGGGGCCCTGGACGAACAAGACCCTGCTCTTCCGCACCACCGACTTCCCCCACGACCCCGTGAACGGGTCGAGGATCACCTACAACGCCCACGAGCACCCCCACCTGGCCACCGAGACCTCCACCGTCGTCACGTACAACATGAACAGCACCAGCTCCGCCGAGCTGTACGGGGACGTGCACGTCTACCGGCCCCGGTTCAAGGTCGTGCCCCACCCGCCGGGCGGCCCTCCGCTCTAGGACGTCGTCCCCGGCTGGTACGGTCCCCAGGCCTTCCCCCTGACGGAAGGGACCGCTGTGCCTCCGCTGGGTCTGCACCCCGATCGTCCGGCTCCCCTGCTCTACGACCGGATGGTCGAGGTGCTGCGAGGACGCAACTACAGCCCGCGAACGCAGGACGCCTACATCGCGTGGGTCCGAAGGTTCCTCCACCACTTCGACGGGCGCCACCCGCTCGAGCTCGGCGAGGAGGAGGTGAACGCGTTCCTGTCCGAGCTCGCGGTCCGACGCAACGTCGCCCCCTCAACGCAGAACCAGGCGCTCGCGGCGATCCTCTTCCTCTACAGGAAGGTGCTGGCGCAGCCGCTCGAGCGTGTGGACGGGCTGCTGCGGGCTTCAAAGGGGAAGAGGCTCCCGGTCGTCCTGACGCGAGACGAGGTGGCAGCGGTCCTGTCCCGGATGCGCGGGGTCGCGAGGTTGGTGGCGATGCTGCAGTACGGGTCGGGAGCCCGCGTGACCGAGGCACTCTCGGTGCGCGTCAAGGACCTCGACTTCGCCCGCCGAGAGCTCGTGATCCGTGACGGCAAGGGCGGGAACGACCGGGTAACCACGCTGCCCGCCAGCATCCACGACGCGCTGCGCGAGCATCTCGGCCGCGTCCGACGCCAGCACGAGACGGACCTCGCGAGGGGCTTGGGGGAGGCGCCGCTCCCGAACGCGCTCGCACGCAAGTACGGCGGGGCGGCGCGGGAATGGGCTTGGCAGTGGGTCTTCCCCGCGCGCGCCCACTACACGGACCGGGAGACGGGGAGGAGGCACCGCCACCACCTCCACGAGTCGGTCGTGCAGAAGGCGGTCAGGGAGGCCGCCCTCGCGGCCGACCTCCCCAAGCGCGTCACGACCCACGCCTTCCGGCACTCCTTCGCCACCCACCTGCTCGAGGACGGTTACGACATCCGGACCGTCCAGGAGCTGCTCGGACACCGCGACGTCCGGACGACGATGATCTACACCCACGTCCTCAACCGCGGGGGCCGAGGGGTGCTGAGCCCGCTGGACAAGCTCCAGAACCTCGGGAGCGTCTCCCAGTCGGAGGCTCATGCGGTCCCGGTCCATGGGAAGCCGGAAGCGTCTTATGCGGCTCCGGAGGCTCCGCCACCTGCCGCGTCTTATGCGGTCCACCCCCGCGGCATAACCCCGCGCGAGTACGGGAGGCCCAAGTGACGCCATGGCAGATGGCGATGGCCTCGTTCAAGCGGGAGCCCGCACGGTGGGAGGCTTAGACTGGTCGGGAGCCGCCCCCCGCGGCGGCCTAGATAGGAGTTGGGCTGACTGAGGGGGAGGGAGCATGTCTTCACGAAGCGCGTTTGGTGTCCTGGCCCGCGCCATAGGGCTCTATCTCGCAGTGACATCCGCATTAGCGCTCTTCAATCAGCTGTGGGAGTCAGGCGGGCACATCGACGCCGGTCCGGCACTAACAAGGCTCGTGGCCGTGATTGTCGGCGTACTGCTCCTTCTTGGGGGAGACAACCTCGCAGCACGCTTGTACCGAGGAGACTCCAGGGAGTGATCCCGGGCTCGCAGCCCAACTCGGCGCTGCAGCCGACCGAACGCCGCCGTCACGCCCAGCGGTACCCTCAAGTCATGAGAGGCGGCGTACCGGCGGCTGAGCGCCCAAGTCGTTGGGCAGACAGTACGGGGGTAACCAGATCGAAGGGGGCGCGTTGATGACACTGATCCGCTCGAACCTTTGGCTCATAGCGAGTGCGCTGGCCGCGTTCGTCGTCGTGGTCCTTCCGAGGGCGAGCACACCTTTGGCCGCTGTGGCCGGAGGAGCGATCATCCTCAGCGCCCTCGTCGTGGGTATCGCCATCCGTCGAACCCGGGGAGGCCGGTGCTCAATCTGACGCTGCTGCCCAACTCGCGGCTGCAGCAGTCCACACGGCCCGCCGTCGCCGTCGGTGGGATGCTGTACCGGCGGTGAGGCGGCCGCGTGGCTGCTGAGCCGCCAAGTCGTTGGCCAGATTGGGGGAGGTATGACTCGAAGCTCGAGACGTTCATCCAGGAAACAGTCCGCCTCCTGGGAGCTGCGCCATCAACCATGGACACCCGAAGGTCAGATCGAAGGCTTCGGTCGGTTCGCGCGAGGACTGCGGAGCCGCCCGAAGACAGGTCTTTCCCTACGTCAGCTCGCCCTGATCATCGTCGCTCTCATGGTCTTGGTGATGCTGGTCACATGGAGCGTCGAAGCACTCATGGGAAGTTGACCGTGGCTAGCCTACTGGCCAACTCGCGTTTGCAGCCGTCCACGGCCCGCCCTAACGGGCGACCGTTTCGCCGCCAGCGGGGAGGCGGGTCCGTGGCGGCTGAAACGCCGTGTCGATAGGCGGAACTCACCGCGGCTCCCTACTCTTCAGCGAGGAGAGCATCGTCTCCGGCGCCCCACCCGACTCCCACGGGCCGCCACGGCCTGACCACTCCCCTCGTCCAGATCGACGCGTTAACGAGCGGCCACGAAAGCAGCACGCTCCGCGCAACCGGAGGAACCCGCCCCTCCACGTTCCAGCGCAGCAGCCGGTTCATGCGCATCCGCCCTCAGCCGCACCTCGCGGCCGCCCCGGTTCGCCCCAACGTCAACGTGCACCCATCAGGTGCGTCCGAGCCCGCCTATCTCGCGTTTGCAGCGGACCTCGACCCGCCGGTACCTAAGTGCGAAGATGACAGCCATGAGAGGCGGGATCGAGGCCGCTGAAACGCCAAGTCGATAGGCGGAACTCACGCCGGCCCTGAACTCCTTCAACGAGGAGAGCATCGACTCCGGCGCCCCTCCTGACACCTGCGGGCGGCCACAGCCCGACCACTCCCCCCGTCCAGATCGACGCGTTCACGAGCGGCCACGAAAGCAGCACGGTCCGCGCAACCGGAGGAACCCGCCGCCTCCCACGTCCCAGCGCAGCAGCCCGTTATCCGCATCCGCCCTCAGCCGCACCTAGCGGCCGCCCTGGTCCGCCACAAGGTCAAAGCGCACCCATCAGGTGCGTCCGAGACCGCCTATCTCGCGTTTGCAGCGGACCTCGACCCGCCGGCACCTAAGTGCGAAGATGACAACCATGAGAGGCGGGATCGAGGCCGCTGAAACGCCAAGTCGTTATCCCGACCGGAGGGTCGAGTGAATCAAGAGCCCATCTGCGTCCAAATGACACCAGGGCCTGACGGGAAGCCCCCGCCCTGTCGTGACACCGTCATCGGCACTCACCCCGATCGGGAAGCTCTCAACGCGCCTCCCGCGGCAGCGCTCAACTTCGTTCTTCCTCTACTGATGCTCGTAGTGTTAACTGCCCTTGTCCTGCTGGCGCGCCGTCGAGTGCCTCGACGTCCAGCCCTCCGGCAGGCGGAGACCTCAGATGCTGGATAACTCGCGTTTGCAGCCGTCCACGGCCCGCCCTAACGGGCGACCCGAGGACACCAAGGCGACGAGGCGGGTCCGTGGCGGCTGAAACGCCAAGTCGATAGGCGGAACTCACGCCGGCCCTGAACTCCTTCAACGAGGAGAGCATCGACTCCGGCGCCCCTCCTGACACCTGCGGGCGGCCACAGCCCGACCACTCCCCCCGTCCAG
>Ga0247713_1000637_pt1 | contig 20114 bp, 20 predicted proteins | sample 21E_NmetaG_FD_189936 | JGI IMG/M metagenome (GOLD analysis project Ga0247713, IMG submission 189936) | Soil microbial communities from hillslope of Landscape Evolution Observatory, University of Arizona, Oracle, AZ, United States - 2-1-E_N | ecosystem: Engineered > Artificial ecosystem >... | reverse complement strand
GCCTTGGGTGCCTCCCCCGGGGAGGCGGCGAGATCCTCGAGCGAGTACACGACGATGCCGCCCGCCCCCACGCCGCGCCGCGGCCGCCGACGTATGAGGTGCGACTCGGCCGCGCTCACGCCGTCGGTCATGAGCCGATGATCCGCCGCGGTACTTGTGGCCGACTTGTGGCCGGCTGGGACGGGTCGGTGTCGACCACCGGGGCGTCGACCACCATGCCGTCGACGACGGTGCCACCGGCGCGGATCCGCACGGTGCGCAGCACCGGTGCCCGGCGCTCGGCCGCGCGGACGAGCCAGCGCCGCGCGAGCGCCCGGGTGGGCGGCAGCACCAGCAGCAGCCCGGCCACGTCGCTGACGATCCCCGGGACCAGGATGAGCAGCCCGCCCGCGGCCACGAGCAGCCCGTCGGTGACCTCGACGTGCGCCAACCGGCGCTCCCGCGTGGCCGTGGCCAGCGCGGAAATCGCCCGCACCCCTTCCCGCCGGGCGAGCCAGACCCCGGCGACGGTACCCGCCAGCAGGATCAGCAGGGTCCATCCGGCACCCAACCACGAGGCGACCGCGACGAGCGCGACGATCTCCACCGCCAGGTACAGCAGCACGTAGGGCATACCTGCACAACGCGCGAGCCGACCGATTCGCTCCCGGCGGCGTCCAGCGGGAGCCAAGCGTGGCGCAAGCGGGCACCGCCACCGTCTGCGGCATGACGACGACCGAGCGCCCCCCGGCCCGACATGGAGGCATGTCGGGGTCGTCGGGGGGCACCGGACCCCGAGAAGTCGCCATGTCGGGCAGCAGGCTCCGGGTCCGGATCATCCGCCGCCCGAACCGACCCGTCATCCCGCCGCATCGAAGGAGCACCACCATGAAGCTGTCCGTCAAGGTCGCCCTGACCGTCCTCGCCGTCGCCCTGCCCGCCATGGTGCTCGGCCCGATCATCTGGCCCCCGGCCGACGCCGGCGTCGAGCCGACCGGCATGCAGGTCGTGCTGTTCGTGATCCTCGCCGTCGGTGACGCCCTGTTCCTCGGGCTCGGCATGGCGTTCCTGATCTTCGGATATCCCGTGCTCCGGCGGGTGTCACCGGAGTCGCGGGTGCGCGCCTGGGCGATGTTCGTCAGCGTCGGGTACCTGCTGGTCTCGTGGTGGCCGCACCTGAACATGCACGCCGCCAACGGCCTCGACCTCGGGGGCCTGCTGGTGATCGACTACGTCTTCCACCTGCCGCTGCAGATCGCCGGAGCGGTGCTCGCGATCAGCCTGCTGTCGCTGCTGGTGGATCGGGCCGGCCGGCCCACGGAGGTCGCAGCGCGCAGCTGAGCGTCGGCGCCGGACGGTCCCCGCCCGCGCGGCGGGGACCGTCCGGCACGCTCTCACCAGGTGAGCGCCAGCCCGGGGTCGGCGAGCAGCGCGCCGACGTCGGCGAGGAACCGGGAGCCCTGCTCGCCGTCGACCAGGCGATGGTCGAACGACAGCGCCAGCTGGCACACGGTGCGCACCGCCAACTCGCCGTCCACCACCCACGGCGCCGGCTTGATCGCCCCGACGGCGAGGATGGCCGCCTCGCCGGGGTTGAGGATCGGGGTGCCGGTATCGACCCCGAACACGCCGACATTCGTGATGGTGAACGTGCCACCGACCAGGTCCGCCGGCGCCGTCCGCCCGGCTCGGGCCGTCTCGGTGAGCGCGCCGAGCGCCGCGGCGAGCTCCCGCAGCGACAGCGTGTCGGCGTCGCGCACCTTGGGCACGAGGAGCCCGCGCGGGGTGGCGGCGGCGATCCCGAGGTGCACGCGGTCGTAGTAGACGATCTCCCCGGCGGCCTCGTCCCAGCTCGCGTTCACCTCCGGGGTGCGCCGGGCCGCCAGGCACACGGCCTTCGCCACGAACGCGAGCGGCGTCAGCTTGACCTCGGCGTACTCCCGGGTGGCGCGCAGGCGGTCACGCAGGGCGAGGGTCGCCGTGAGGTCGACGGCGAGGAACTCGGTGACGTGCGGGGCGGTGAACGCGCTGCGGACCATCGCCGCCGCGGTGGCCCGACGGACCCCGCGGATCGGTTCGCGCCGCACCCCGCCGAGGGCGGGCTGCGGGGCCGGCTCGGCGGCGCCGGCGGCATGCGCCTCGACGTCCTCGCGGGTGATCACCCCGCCGGCACCGGTGCCGGTGATCGAGCGCAGATCGACGCCGAGGTCGCGGGCGATCTTGCGCACCGGCGGCTTCGTCAGCGGAACGAGACCGGTAGCGGCCCCGGCGGTGTCCGCACCGGACCTCGCACCGCCGTCGCCGTCTGCACCATTGCGACGACCGGGATGCTCGTCACCGGCCGGCCGGCCGGAGTGGCGATCGGCGGGGGGCGGCTCGGCGCCCGCAGGCGCGGCTGCGGGCCGGCGGGGGCGACGCCGGACGCTGCCCGGGCGCGGCCCGTAGCCGACGAGCGTCGCAATCCGGCCGTCTGCGCCCGCCTCGCCGATCTTCGCGCCCACCGCCTCCGCCGTCTCCGCCGCTGCCCCCTCCGCCGAGCCGGCGGCCGCACCCGCCACCGCCGGGGCGTCTCCCGCGACGCCGGGCGCTCCCGCCGTCTCGATCGCGATGATCGGCGTGCCGACCTCGACGGTCTGTCCCGGCTCGGCCAGCAGCTCCCCGACCGTTCCGGCCCAGGGCGAGGGCAGCTCGACGGCCGCCTTCGCCGTCTCGATCTCGACGAGCACCTGGTTGACGGTCACCGGGTCGCCGGGGGCGACATGCCAGGTGGTGATCTCCGCCTCGGTCAGCCCTTCACCGACGTCGGGCATGCGGAACTCGCGGCGCATCCGGGTCACCACGCCAGCGAGCGGTCGACGGCGTCGAGGACGCGGTCGAGGTCGGGCAGGTAGTCCTCCTCGCACTTCGACGGCGGGTACGGGGTGTCGAACCCGGTGACCCGCAGCACCGGCGCCTCCAGCGAGTGGAAGCACTCCTGCTGGATCCGCGCCGCGACCTCGGACGCGACCGAGGACTCCGGGGGTGCCTCCGCCACGACCACCAGCCGCCCGGTGCGGCGCACCGACTCGGCGACGGGCCCGAGGTCCAGCGGCGAGACGGTCCGCAGGTCGATCACCTCGAGCTCGTGCCCGTCGGCCTCGGCGGCCGTGGCGGCCTCCAGCAACGTCTTGAGCACCGAGCCGTAGCCGGCGAGGGTGAGCGTGCGGCCGGGGCGGACCACCCGGGAGGTGAACAGCGGCCCGGGCTCGGCCGCCGGATCCACCTCCGCCTTCTCCCAGTACCGCCGCTTCGGCTCGAAGAAGATCACCGGGTCGTCACAGGCGATGGCCTGCTGGATCATCCAGTACGCGTCGACGGGGTTCGAGCAGGCGACCACCTTCAGCCCCGCGACGTGCGCGAACAGCGCCTCGGGTGACTCGCTGTGGTGCTCGACCGCGCCGATGCCCCCGCCGAACGGGATCCGCACGACGACCGGCATCGGCACCTTGCCCTGCGAGCGGTAGTGCAGCTTCGCGAGCTGGGAGACGATCTGGTCGTAGCCGGGGAAGACGAACCCGTCGAACTGGATCTCGCACACCGGCCGGAAGCCGCGGATCGCGAGCCCCACCGCCGTGCCGATGATCCCGCTCTCGGCGAGGGGGGTGTCGAGCACCCGCTGCTCGCCGAAGTCCTTCTGCAGACCGTCGGTGACGCGGAAGACGCCGCCGAGCCGGCCGACGTCCTCGCCCATGACGAGCACCCTGGGGTCGCGCTCCATCGCGGCACGCAGCCCGTCGTTGAGCGCCTTGGCCATCGTGAGCATCGCCATCACGCCACCCCCGCGTCGGCGAAGGAGGCGTGGTAGGCCAGGAACTCCGCGCGCTGCGCGTCGAGCTGCGGGGAGCCCTCGGCGTACACCCGGGAGAAGATCCGGTCCGGCGGCGGCGCCGGCATGGACTCGCAGAACTCGCGGAACCGGGCGGCCAGCGCGTCCGACTCGGCCTGCACCTCGTCGAAGAAGCCCTTCCCGACGCCGTGCTCGCGCACCAGGTTCACCCGCACCCGCTCGATGGGGTCCTTGAGCTTCCACAACTCCAGCTCGCTGGCCAACCGGTACCGCGAGGGGTCGTCGGAGGTGGTGTGGGCGTCCATGCGGTAGGTGAACGCCTCGATCAGCACCGGACCGTTGCCGCTGCGGCACTCGTCCAGCGCCCATCGGGTGACCGCGCGGCAGGCGAGCACGTCGTTGCCGTCGACCCGGATGCCGGGGAAGCCGTAGCCGCGGGCGCGCTGGTAGAGCGGCACCCGGGTCTGCCGCTCCAGCGGCTCGGAGATCGCCCACTGGTTGTTCTGGCAGTAGAAGACGACGGGAGCGTCGGCGACCGCGGCCCACACGAACCCCTCGTGCACGTCGCCCTGGCTGGTGGCGCCGTCGCCGAAGAAGCAGATGGTCGCCTCGTTGTCGGCCGGGTCCGGGTTGCCCACGCGCCCGTCGAACCGCTGGCCCATCGCGTACCCGGTGGCGTTGAGGCACTGGTTGCCGATGACGATCGTGTAGAGGTGGAACCCGGTGGCCTTCGGGTCCCAGCTGCCGTGGTCGGTGCCGCGGAAGATGCCGAGCAGCTCCGTGGGGTCCACCCCGCGGCACCAGGCGATGCCGTGCTCGCGGTAGGACGGGAACGCCATGTCACCCGGTGCCATCGCCCGGCCGGCGCCCACCTGGGCGGCCTCCTGGCCGAGCAGCGGCACCCAGATGCCGAGCTGGCCCTGGCGCTGCAGGGCGTTGCCCTCCCGGTCGAAGCGGCGCACGAGCACCATGTCGCGGTAGAGGTCCTGCAGGACCTCGACGTCGACGTCGGCGCCGTAGTCGTCGAAGCGCGGATCGCTGCGGCGCTCGCCCTCGGGGGTGAGCAGCTGGACGAGGTCGGGCCCGCCCTCGTCGGTGCCCTTGAGGCCGGCGACGACCTGTTCGCGGCTGCGCGCGGGCCCACCGTCCATCGACGTGGGCGGGGTCCAGGACTGGGGGACGGACACGGCTGCCTCCTCGTGCTCACCGGCCGCGGCGTTCGTGGCGGCGCGACCCGACGGCGGTGCGGGCGCGGCCGCCCGGGGTGGGGGCGGTCACGTCCGGCTCGTGCCGCCATCCTGGCACGGCCGGGGGAGCTCGGCACCGTCCGCGCGGCCCGCACGCAACGAGCGGCACTCCCGTCGGCGAGGTACCGACAGGAGTGCCGTCCGACAGGTGCGATGCGGTGTCAGCCGCCCGGGCGGTGCTCCGGGGCGGACGGCGGCGGGGTCGTCCCGGTCTGTCCCGGGGTCTGCCGCAGGGCGGCCTGGCCGTTGCCCGGCAGGGTCCCGTCGGTGTTGGCGGTACCGCCCGGCGTGGTGCCCTGGCCCGGGCTGGTGGTCCCGCCGGTCGGGATGCCCGCCGCGCCCCTGGCCTTGTCCGCGGCGCCCTTGATCTGGGCCGAGTACCTGCCCTTCGTCTGCTTGTCGACGAACGCGGCGGCCTGGTCGAGGTACTTCGAGGCCTTGTCCGGGTTGCTGCGGGCGAAGCGCCGGGCCGCCTCGGCGGCGCCGGCGAGCGCGGCGAGCCTTCTGAACATGGGCATTGCTCTCCTCCGTGGTTCCGTGGGTCACCCGCACCAACGTCTGCGGCGTGCTGCTGGGTTCCGAGTTCCCCGACCGGGTCCGGCCCAACCACAGCTCAGGACCGGTCGAAACCCCTCGGGTCCGCGCTGAACCTTACGGATCACCGCGGGAGCCGCCCCATCAGGAAGAACTCCGGGTTGGGGCGCAGCGCTGTGAGGTGCGCGATCCGGTTGGACATGGCGAACAGCGCCGTGACCGCGCCGACGTCCCAGATCTCGTCGTCGGAGAGGCCGGCGGCGCGGGCGTCGTCGAGCTCGGCCTCGGTCAGCGCGGCGGACTCGGTGGCGATCAGCAGCGCGAGGTCGACGATCGCGCGCTCCCGCGGCCCGAGCTCCGCGGCCCACGGGTTGGTGGCGACGCGGTCGGCGATCTCCGGGTCCTTCGTGCGCACCCTCAGGATCGCGCCGTGGGCGACGACGCAGTAGGTGCAGTGGTTCGCCCCCGACGTCGCGACCACGACGAGCTCGCGCTCGGCCTTGGAGAGTCCGTCGTCGCGTTCCATCACGGCGTCGTGGTAGTCGAGGAACGCCCGCAGCTCGGCCGGGCGCCGGGCGAGCGCGCGGAACACGTTCGGCACGAAGCCGGATCGCTCGGCGATCCGCCCGATCCGTTCCCGCAGGTCTTCGGGCATGTCCTCGAGCTCGACAACGCCGAACCGGCTCACCGCACCGTGCTCACCCATGACTGCGACGGTACCGGCGCTCGCGGTGGCCGTCAGACGCCCGCCTGATCCACGCGGTCCGGCCCGCCGCGGCCGCCCGCGGCGAACTGCACGACCCGCCCGCCCGCGGGCTCCGCGCGCGCGGCCCCGCGCCGGATGACCAGCGCCGCCGCCCGGTGCAGCACCCCGAGCAGGCTCGGAGCGGTGACGGGCGGGCGTTCCCCGGGCGGCACGACGGCGATCAGCCGCGGCGCGGCCGCGGTGAGCAGCAGCCGCTCGACCCCGAGACCGGTCGCGTCGAGCACGACCACCACGTCGGCGGTGTCCGGCTGCGGCAGCATCTCCAGCAGTTGCTCCAGCGGGACCAGGCTCACCAGGCCGAGCCCGCCCCGGTCGCCGTCGGCGGCCGCCTCCCAGGCATCGGCGAGCCGGGGGGCGCGTCGGCGCAGCGCGCCCAGCAGCTCCGCGGCCCGCCGCTCGTCCTGCACCTCGCGACGCGCCGCGACGAGGTCCTCGACGGCCGAGGCGTAGGCGTCGGCATCGCGCGCGCGCAGCGCGGCCACCGCCCGCTCGTGCTCCGGCGCCGTCGCGGTGACGCCGGCACGCCCGGCGAGCTCGACGGCCGCCCGGTCGAGCGCGGCCTCGGCATCCGCGACGGACCCGTGGTCGGCGTACTCACCGATCGCGCGCGCGATCTGCTCGGCGGCGTCGAGGTCCGGCACCGCGATCGGCGAGTTGGGGTGCAGGAACAGCACGTCGTGGCGCAACGCCGCGACCGAACGCGCCGCGGCGGCGACCGTCACGAGCCGGTCGGAGAGCTCGGCGAGCTCGGCCGGGTCGCGCGGCGCGGGCAGGTCGAGCTCCGCGCAGCCCGCCTGCACCCGGGCGAACCGCTCGTGCAGTTCGAGGTGGGCCAGCACCGCGCGGACCTGCTCGGCGGTCTCGGGGGCCTCGTCCCCGATCCGCAGCGTCCGCAGCACCGGCTCCGCCTCGCGCTGGACGGCCGGCCGGAAGTACTGCCGGGAGCGCCCCCCGCTGTCGAGGAACTCCAGGTAGCGGGCGAGGGTGTCGCGGGCGGACCCGGGCAGCGGCGCGGCCGCGCGGAGCGGCGGGACGCCGTCGACGCGCTCGGCCGCCCTGGTGGCCTGTGCGGTGGCCTCCAGCATCCGGTCGAACGCCGCCCGGTTGCGGCTGTGCACCAGATCCGACAGCAGGGCCCGCGGCCAGGCGACCTCGGACGCCGGCGGCAGCGCGGACAGCGACCGCTGCACGCACCGGGCCACCGACGTCACCGCGTCCCGCCGCTCGCCCTCCAGTTCGTCCAGCAGCAGCTCGATCACCTCGCCCACCGCGAGCCCGGTGGACACGCCGCGCGTGGACCGGGTGGCGCGCCGGCACAGCTCGGCCACCTCCGGCACCGGCGGCAGCGCCTCGGCCGGGGGCAGCTGCTCGCGGCGACGCGCCCGGCGCGCGCCCGTCGAGGTGGCCAGCAGGCCCCGCAGCCGGCGCAGGTCGGCCGGCGCGAGCGGCGGCAGCCCGTCGAGGGTCCGGTCGGCGACCTCGGGGGGCAGGGTGGCGCGCACCGCCCCCAGCGCGGCGGCCGCGGCGGCGGTGACGAGCACCCGCCGCCCGTCGGCCACCAGCGCGGCGAGCGCCTCGGCGACGTCCTGCGGCCCGAACTCCTCCAGCGTGATCAGCGGCGTGCTGCGGACCGCCGCGACGATCGCGGCGGGGTCGTCGGCGGGGCGGCGCTGGGCCGGGGGGAACGGCGCGGCTGACGCGTCGGTCATCGAGGCGGCGAGCGCCTCGGCCAGCCGGCGCAGCCCGGGCGGCGGGGCGCCGTCGGCGATCGCGCGCCGCACCTGCGCGCGCGCCCGGGCCGACGCGCGGTCCGCGCCCGCGGCGGCGAGCCGGTCGACGAACACGGCCAGCTCCGCGTCGTCGGCGCCTCCTTCGGAGACCGTCACCGGTCCGACATCCCACACTGCTCGTCCACCTCCGCACCGGTGCCAGGAGGCACCGGGATCACCCTACGTATCGCGGATGAATCGCGAATGTTCCATCCGGGGTGAGCCGGGCGCAAACAGCAGTCGGTCCAACGGTCACTCTCGGCAGTACTGCCGGTGCTCAGCCGGCCGCGTCACCTGATCGACGGACCACGATCAGGGCGACCCTGCCTGCCGTCGCGACCGTGAGCGGCCCGGCGCGAACGGTGAGTGTTCAGCGGGGCGCGGCTGCGGCCGGAGGGGTGAGCTCGTCGACGTCCGCGACCGGCCGCAGCCGCGGCGAGCCCTCGTCGGCGTGGTAGTCGGCCGGGTCGGTCCGGTCGGCACCCTCCACCGTGCCGCGGGGCCGCAGCACGACCGTGCCCAGCACGGCGACGAGCAGGTTCACCAGCAGCGCGACGAACCCGACGTAGATCTGCACCGGCGGGCCTGCGAACGGCTGCCAGCCCAGCAGCGTCAGCCGGTCCAGCGCGAGCGCGGAGCCGCCGAAGTGCGCGCGGCCCGCGGCCGGGTTGGGGATGAGGTAGAGCAGGTACAGCCCGTACCCCATCCCGGCCGTCCAGCCCGAGCGCGATCACCACCGCCGGCAGCGTCTGCAGGATGATCACCCCGCCGATCAGCTGCAGGTCGTATTCCTTGTAGACGTTGCGGGTCCAGGCAGGGCGAGCAGCCCGAGCACCACCGAGTACGCGGGCAGCGCCACGATGTTGCGCCGGATCACGTTGCGGCCCCGGGACGCGAGGACGCCGGTCATCGCGTGCGGGCAGAGGAACAGCGCCAGCGCCGACCCGAACGCCAGGGTGACGTACTGGAGCTGGTTGTTCGCGGTGAGCAGGATCGAGCCGCGCGGGTCGCCGGTGGCGGGGTTCGGCTCGGCGAGCTTCTCCGACGCCGCCCCGAAGATCGCGTCCCAGCCGCCGAAGCGGGCCGGCAGGTAGACCACCGCCACCAGGATCACGCCGTAGATCGGGATGTCCTTGACGAACGCGATCAGTGCCGGCGCGCGCAGGCCGGACTTGTAGGTGTAAGGCCCCACTCGTCGAGGTGGTCCAGCGTGGCGCCCCGCTTCCACCGCGATGCCGCGAAGCCCAGCACCGTGACCACGGCGAACAGCAGCGTGAACACCGCGAGCTCGATCCAGAGGATCATCGCCCGTCCCTCTCGCCCGCGTCACGGGTGCGCAGGTGGACGACAGCCACGCACAGCACGCCCACCGGCACCCAGGCGAACTGGACGAGCAGCAGCGCGTTCCACGCGCTCCACCGCAGATGTCCCGTTACACCGTTCGCCCGACCGGCCCACGCCCGTCCCCCGATCGCCGTGGTCGGCGGGATCGTAGAGGTGCCACCGGCGCCCCCGGTACGGGGCGCCGGTCCGGCGTCACAGCCCCAGGCGCAGCTTCAGGGCCTCCAGCTCGTCACGCATCGACGTCGGCAACTTCTCACCGATCCGGTCGAACCACGCCTCGATGCGCGGGATCTCCTCGCGCCACTCCTCCGGGTCGACGGAGAGCGCCGCGGCGACGTCCGCGGGGTCGACGTCAGCGCCGTCGAGGTCGAGCTGGTCCGGCGGTGGGACGAAGCCGACGGCCGTCTCCTGCGCGGCGGCGATGCCCTCCATCCGCTCGACGCACCATTTGAGCACGCGGCTGTTCTCGCCGAAGCCGGGCCAGAGGAACCGGCCGTCCGCGCCGCGGCGGAACCAGTTGACGTAGAAGATCTTCGGCAGCTTCTCCGCGTCCGCGCCCTTGCCGACGTCCACCCAGTGCTGGAAGTAGTCGCCCACGTTGTAGCCGAGGAACGGCAGCATCGCCATCGGGTCGCGGCGCACCTCGCCGACGCCCCCCTCCGCCGCCGCGGTCGTCTCGCTCGACATCGTCGCGCCCATGAAGGTGCCGTGCTGCCAGTCGCGGGCCTCGGTGACCAGCGGGATCGTCGTCCGGCGCCGGCCGCCGAACAGGATCGCCGAGATCGGCACGCCCTGGGGGTCCTCCCACTCGGGCGCGACCACCGGGCACTGCGCGATCGGCGTGGTGTAGCGCGAGTTGGGGTGGGCGGCCGCGAAGTCGGAGTCGGGCGTCCAGTCCTCTCCCGTCCATGACGTCAGGTGCTGCGGCTCGCCCTCCAGGCCCTCCCACCAGACGTCGCCGTCGTCGGTGAGGGCGACATTGGTGAACAGCGAGTTCCCCTTCTCGATGGTGCGCATCGCGTTGGGGTTGGTCTTCCAGTTGGTGCCCGGCGCCACCCCGAAGAAGCCGCACTCCGGGTTCACCGCGTAGAGCCGGCCGTCGGCGCCGAAGCGCATCCATGCGATGTCGTCACCGATGGTCTCCGCGCGCCAGCCCGGCACCGTCGGCTGCAGCATCGCGAGGTTGGTCTTGCCGCAGGCCGACGGGAAGGCGGCCGCGACGAAGTACGCCTTCCCCTCGGGCGAGATCAGCTTGAGGATCAGCATGTGCTCGGCCAGCCAGCCCTCGTCGTGCGCGATGGCCGAGGCGATCCGCAGCGCGTAGCACTTCTTGCCCAGCAGCGCGTTGCCACCGTAACCGGAGCCGTAGCTCCAGATCTCCCGGGTCTGCGGGAAGTGGCTGACGTACTTGGTGTCACTGCACGGCCAGGGCACGTCGTCCTGGCCGGGGTCGAGCGGCGCGCCGACGGAGTGCAGGCACCTGACGAACGTGTCGCCGCGGTCGTCGAACAGCGGCAACACCGACGCGCCCATCCGGGTCATGATCCGCATCGAGGCCACGACGTACTCCGAGTCGGTGATCTCGACGCCCAGCATCGGCGGGTCGGCGTCGAGCGGGCCCATGCAGAACGGGATGACGTACATCGTCCGGCCGCGCATGCAGCCGCGGTACAGCGCGGTCATCGTCGACTTCATCTCGGTCGGGTCGACCCAGTTGTTGGTGGGCCCCGCGCCGACCTCGTCGGCCGTGCAGATGAACGTCCTCTCCTCGACCCGTGCGACGTCGTCGGGGTCGGAGGCCGCCCAGTACGAGTTCGGCTTCTTCGCCTCGTCGAGCTTGACGAACGTGCCCGCCTCGACGAGGCGGGCCGTCACGCGTTCCCACTCGGCGTCGGACCCGTCGCACCACACGACTCGGTCGGGCGTGGTGAGCTCGGCGACCTCCCGGACCCACGCCAGCAGGCGGTCGTTGGTGGTGGGGGAGTCGTCGATGCCGGGCACGGTGGCTGCAGTCATGTTCGGTCTCCTCGCTGCCGGTCGACGCCGGCCGGCCCGGGAATGCCGACGCACACCCGAGCCGACGCGGCCGGGTGTGTCGTCCTGGATTCGATGAGTTACGACGGTACCTGCGCACCGGCCGTCCCCCCACCGTTGCTGGTTGTCACCTCACTCACAGCACCGATCATGTAATCGATTCAGAGCAGCTCGTGCCGGTGCGGGCCGCGTAGCGGCACCGACACCCGCGGTTACCGGCAGGCCGCCGCGGGTACACCCGCGCAGGTACGCCACCGGGAGGACGCCGTGAGCACAACCGAACAGACCCTCGTGCTGCTGGCCCTGGCCATCGCGCTCACGATCGTGGTCGGTCGCATCCTCCTGGTGGCCGGCCAGCCGTTCCTCGAGGAGGTCTTCCGGGACGCCGCGGTGGCCCGCTCGGTGAACCGGCTGCTCGCGGTGCTGTTCCACCTGATCACCCTCGGGGTCCTCGCCATCATCTCCACTGTGGAGGTTCCCGTCGACGGCGTGCTCAACACCCTGGTCACCAAGACCGGCATCATCCTGCTCATCGTCGGCATCGCGTACGGCATCTCGATGCTCGTTCTCGTCCGCATCCGTGAGCGCCGGCGGGCGGCGGAGATCTCCGAGCGCGTGCAGGACCGGCTCGCCGACCGCGGGGTCAGCACCGCGCCCGCGCCGTCGCTACCCGCGCAGATGCCCGTCCCCGGACAGGTGCCCGGCCCGCCGGGGCCGATCGCCCCGCCGCCCGCCGACGCCCGGATCGCGCCGGCCGACCGCCGCGGCCACTGACCCGGCGGCACCGCTCAGACCACCGGCCGCAGCGGACGGTCGTCGCGGGGGCCGTGCCGGGCCAGCTCCTCGGCGGCGCCGACCAGCCCCCGCACCAGCGCGGTGAGCACCTCGGGCTCGAAGGTGAAGGGGATGCGCAGGTGGTCGTCGTGACCGCCGTCGGGGTCCATCGCGGACCCCGGGACGATCTCGACGCCGTGCCGCAACGCCACCTGCGCGAACGTGCCGGCGTCGAGGCCGCCCGGTAGCCGCACCCACAGCGCGGAGCCGCCGGCCGGGCGCGTCCAGCTCCAGTCCGGCAGATGCCGGCGCAGCAGCAGCTCGAGCAGCGCGAGCCGTTCGGTCAGCTCCGCCGAGCGCCGCGCCGTGAGCTCGGCGATCCGCGGCAGCAGCCGCGCCGCGAGCGCCTGGTCGAGCACCGGGCTGCCGAGATCAGCGAGCGCCTTGCGCCGCGCCAGCCGGTCGACGATGTGGCGGGGCGCGCGCACCCAGCCCGTGCGCAGCCCGCCCCAGACCGACTTGCCCAGCGAGTCGACGGTGAGCACCTCCGCCCCGGCGGGCGCGTGCACCGCGAGCGGAGCGGGCACCCGCCCGTCCGGCCCGGTCCCGGCGAGACCGGCGTAGGCGTTGTCCTCGACGACGGGCACCCGGTGGCGGGCGGCCAGCTCGCCGACCCGGCGGCGCCGGTCCGCGGACATCAGCACGCCAGTCGGGTTGTGGTAGGTCGGCATCACGTAGAGCAACGACGGCGCCTCGTCCGCGAGCGCCGTCGCGAGGCGGGACGGCTCCACGCCCTCCGCGTCGAGGGGCACCCCGCGCAGGCGGGCGCCCGCGGCCTGGAACACGTCGATGCAGCCGGGCCAGCTGGGCGCCTCGACGACGACGCAGCGGCGCGGGGCGAGGTACAGGTCGGCGACGAGGACCAGCGCCTGGTGGGCGCCGGTGGTGACCAGCACCTCCTCGTCGGAGGTCGGCAGACCGCCCGCGGTGTAGTGCGTCGCGATCGCCGCCCGCAGCGCCGGCAGCCCGCGCGGGTGGTAGCCGGGGTCGGCGAGCAGCGCGGGCAGGTCCTCCCGGGCCACCTCGTCCAGCGCCTCGGCGACGGCCTGCGCACCGCCCTTCGCGGCGCACGTCAGGGAGATCAGGTCCCCGCCCGGGCCGTCGATCATGCGCTGGAAGATCACATGGCCACGCCCGCCACGGACCCGGCCGTCGCTCGGCGGGGCGGGCAATCCGGCACACACCCGGGTGCCGCTGCCCTGCCGGCTCTCCAGCACCCCGCGGCCGCGCAGCTCGTCGTACGCGGCGACGACGGTGGCCCGGCTGACCGCCAACGCGGCCGCGAGTCTGCGCTCGGCCGGCAGCAGCTCGCCCGGCAGCAGGACGCCGTCGGCGGCGGCGCCGGCGAGCGCGTCGGCCAGCTTGCGGTAGAGCGGACCGGCACCCACCGACCAGTCCCCGAGCGTTGCGACCAGATCCCCGCTGACGACCAATTCGAGCCACTTCCCCGAGTATTGGACCTGTCCGCTTCTGCGGCCGCAGGCCAAAATAGCACGCACACCGCCACTTCATCAGGAAGTGGACGGGCAACCGGTCCGGAGGTGACCGCCATGCTCGTCGTCCACTGCCCCCGTCACGGATGCCGGGTCCTGCTCACCGAGCGCCGGATCCGGGCCCTGCTCAACACGCCGCAGGGGATCGTGCTCGAGGTCGAGTGCGACTGCGGCGAGCGGATCACCCTCGTCACGGGCCGGGCGGTCGGCGCGGCGCTGGACCGGGCCGCGTGACCGCGACCCTGCTGCTGGCCGCGCTTGTGGGCGCCGTCCTCCACGCATTGGCCCGGTCCGCACCGGACCCGGGATCGCCGACCCCCGCCAACGCCTCGGCAGCAGCCGCCGCTGATCGGGTTCACCGGCCGGGGCCGGGGTGCGGTGACGGCGTCGTCGCGGTGCTCGTCGCCGGTCTGCGGGAGCTGGCGCGGCTCGACGCCCCGCGCCGGGAGCGCTGGCAGCACGGGCTGCGTGAGCTGCAGCGTCCCTGGCGCTGACCGTCCGTGCCGCGCGCCGGTTCCCCGGGTGCGCGGTCAGCGGCCCCGGGACACCGACGACATGTTGAACCCGGCGACGCGGGCCGGCGGCATGGCGGCACGGGTGAACCAGTCCTTCCACTCCCGCGGCAGGGTGCGCTCGGTCGCGCCGACCTCGGTGGCCCGGCGCAGCACGTCGAGCGGGGAGAAGTTGAACCGGAAGTTGTGGTCCACCTCCGCGACCACCTCGCCGCCCTCCACCAGGTAGACGCCGTCGCGGGTGAGCCCGGTGAGCAGCAGCGTCGCGGGGTCGACCTCCCGGATGTACCACAGGCAGGTCAGCAGCAGCCCGCGCTCGGTGCCGGCCACGAGGTCCGCCGTGGTGGCACCCGAGCCGCCGGTCAGCAGCAGGTTCTGGGCCGGCGGGGTGAACGACGCGGCGAACTGCGCGGCCTCGGCCCGCGAGTAGGCCAGCTCCGCGATCGCGCCCTCGCGCACCCACTCGACCCGCCGGGTCGGGGCGCCGTTGTCGAACACGCTGACGCCGTCGCCGGACTGGGTGGCGGTGAGCAGTGGCTCGAACCCCTGCCCGGGCGCGTCCGGGTCGGTGACCAGCGTCAGCGGCAGCTCGGTGAGCCGCTCGCCGACCCGCGGGCCGTCCGGACCGGCGAACGCGCTGCGCCCCTCGTGCGCCGGCCGCCCGACCATCGACCAGGCCAGCACCACCATCAGGTCGGCCATCGCGGACGGTGGCAGCAGTGTCTCGTACCGGCCCGCGGGCAGCTCCACCCGGCGCCCGCCCCATTCGAGCCGCCGGGCGGCATCGGCGGCGAGCGCCACGACGTCGACCTCGGTGAAGTCGGCGGTGGACGCGCCCACCCATGCCGAGGCATCGAGGTCGGCGGTCTTGGCGTTGAGCTCGACCGACCCGGTCGGCTGTACCCACCGCCGCCGCACGCCCGCGGACGTGCCCAGCCAGGTCGTGGTGACGTCGTGGTGGGCGAAGCCGTACTGGCGGTGCGGGCCGGCGAGCACCTCGGCGAGGCCCTCGGCGAGGGACCCGTACACCGCGATCGACGTCTCGGCCGCCGGTTGCGACCACCCCGGGTCGTCGCCGGCCGGTTCGGGCAGCGGCGCCGCGTCGCGCGCCGGGCCGGCGTCGCGGGCCACGGCGACACCGGCGTCGACGAGCTCGGTGAGCCTGCCGGCGTCGGTGATCGCCGCGCTCGTGCTCACCGCGCCCGCGGCCGTGCCGCCTTCGACCGCGACCAGCGGGATCACGGTGACCTGTCGGGTGGTGGTGTGGCCGTTGGTGGTCATCGTCGAGTTCGCCCAGCGAAGCACGGCCTCGCTGGACTCGGACACGAGCACGACGCAGCCCGCGGTGCCGGCCCGCGCGGCCAGCTCGAGGACCCGCTCGACGACCTCCTGCGGGGCGAGCACGGGGCCGCTCACTGCGCCTCCTCGCGCGTGTTCAGCACGTTGACCCCGCGGAACAGCGCCGACGGGCAGCCGTGGCTGACCGCGGCGATCTGACCCGGTTGCGCCTTGCCGCAGTTCATCGCGCCGTGCAGCAGCCACGTCGACGGCCCGCCGACGGCCTCCAGGGAGCCCCAGAAGTCCGTCGTCGTGGCCTGGTAGGCGACATCGCGCAGCTGCCCGGCGAGGCGCCCGTTCTCGATGCGGTGGAACCGCTGGCCGGTGAACTGGAAGTTGTAGCGCTGCATGTCGATCGACCACGACTTGTCGCCGACCACGTAGATGCCGTCCTCGACCCCCGCGATCAGCTCCTCGGTGGTGGTGTCGCGGTGCGGATCGGGCCGCAGCGACACGTTGGCCATCCGCTGGATCGGCACATGGTGCGGCGAGTCGGCGAACGCGCAGCCGTTGGACCGGTCCAGTCCCAGCCGCGGGGCGAACGTCCGGTCCAGCTGGTAGCCGACGAGCACGCCGTCGCGAACGAGGTCCCACCCGGTGGTGGCCACGCCGTCGTCGTCGAAGCCGATGGTGGCCAGCCCGTGCGGCACCGTGCGGTCGCCGGTGACGTGCATGACCTCGGAGCCGTAGCGCAGCGAGCCCAGCTTGTCCGGGGTCGCGAAGCTGGTGCCCGCGTAGGCCGCCTCGTAGCCGATCGCCCGGTCGTACTCGGTGGCGTGCCCGACCGACTCGTGGATGGTCAGCCACAGGTTCGTGGGGTCGATGACCAGATCGTGGCGGCCGGCGCGCACCGAGGGCGCCTTGGCCTTCTCCGCGAGCCACTCCGGGATGCGGGCCAGCTCGGTGTCCCAGTCCCAGCCCGTCCCGGTCAGGTACTCCCAGCCGCGCCCGACCGGCGGGGCGAGCGTGCGCATGGTCTCGAAACCGCCCGCGGCCCGGTCCACCGCCGTGGCCTCCACCGAGGGCGCCACCCGGATCCGCTGCTGGGTGGTGCCGGTGCCGGCGAGGTCGGCGTAGAACTTGCACTCGCGCACCTGCAGCACCCCGGCGCGCACGTGGTCAACGCCGTCGGCGGCGAGCAACCGCTGCGACCACTCGGTGAGCAGCTCGACCTTGTCCCGGGTGGGCACGGTCCAGGGGTCGACGGCGAACTCCGAGACGTGCACGGCGTCGGCGTGCACGGGCTCCCCGGCCCGCTCCACCCGCTCGACGGCCACCGGCCGCAGCGCCCGGGCCACCTCCACCGCCCGCTGGGCGACCGCCGCCGCGCGGTCGCGGGTCAGCTCGACGTGCGAGGCGAAACCCCAGGTGCCGTCGACGAGCACCCGCACGGCGAGGCCCATCACGTCGGCGTCGGTGATCCCGGTGACGGCGCCGTCCCGCAGCTGGATGCCCTGGCTGCCGATCCGCTCCACCCGCACGTCGGCGTGCTCGGCGCCGAGCGCGCGGGCCCGGTCGAGGGCCGCGTCGGCGAGCGCAGTGAGCGGCAGGGCCCGGAACTCCGGGTCGATGCGGCTGATCGACATGGGAAGAACCTAGCCGGTACCGCCCGCCGCGCCGGCCCAGGCGTCGTCCAGGACCGGGTCGGCGGGCGCCGGCGGGGCCGGTGCCGGGACCTCCTCCACGCCGCCGTCCGGGCCGATCCGCAGGATCCGGTCGGCCAGGCCGTCACCGTCGAGGTCGGTGTGCACGAACAGGTCGCCGCCGGCGGTGCTGAGCAGGGTGTCCGGGCGGGCGTCGCCGTCGGTGTCGGCGCCGGCCCGGACGTCGACGGCCTCGGGCACCGCGGTGGGACGGCGCGGCGGCGGTTCAACCGCGCGCACGGCCCACCCCGGCTCGGTCGGGGGCCAGGGCGGCCAGCTCGGCGTCGACCTCGGCCAGGCGCGCGGCGGCACGGGTGTCGAGGTCCCCGCCCGCGGCCCGTTCCACCTCGACGAACCAACGGTCGAGCTCCGCGCCCAGCGCCGTCCGCAGCGCCGCGAGGACCTCGACCGTCCACCGGTGCAGGCGGGCCCGGTCCAGCGCGACCCGGCGCGCCCGCACCCCGAGCCCGACGACGAGCACCGACGCCGCGAGGAGCAGCGGGACGGCCGCGGGGCGACCGAGCGCCGGCGCCCCGAGGATCGGCAGACCGGCGACGGGCAGCACGACCCGCCACGGCCCGGCGGCACCGACCAGGTCGACGAGCGCGCGGGCCGCCGTCGCGGGGGCCTCCGGCGCGGGCAGCGCGGGGAGCGGGCCGGTGGCGGGCGTGGCGGGCCAGCACAGGTCGGGCAGCAGGCCGCGCTCGGCGGCGAGGACGCGGACGGCGGCCAGGGCTCCCGCCGTGTGCTCCCGGGCGGAAGCGACCAGCTCCGGGACGGCCCCGCCGACGGCGTCGGGCAGCGCCGTCCGGGAGCGGCCGTCCGCGGCGTCGATGCACGCGCGCAGCTCGCGGCCGAACGCGGCCAGCTCCGTGGCCAGCCCGGCCGACGCGGTGATCCGCGCGAGCGCGAGCCGGCTGCGCAGCTCGCCACGGTGCCCGCGGGCCAGCAGGGCACGCAGCCCGGCGAGCTCGGCGCGGCGGGCGCGCACGGCGTCGGCGTAGCGGTCGGGTGGCGGGGCGGGGACCGGCGGGGCCGGCATCGACGCGGGCATCGCGGCAGCGTCCCCCGCACCGGGTGGCCCCGCCCCCGTTCCGGCCGCAGGCTGTGCGATCGCGAACCGGCTCGGCGCGCCCCGTCGCCGGGTCCGACGCGACGGCGTGCCGTCGGTGGCGCGGTCCGGCGGACCGGGTGGGTCAGGAAACCGGCCCCGCCTGCGCCGGCTGCGCCTCGGCCACCATGCGGGCGTAGCGCGCCCCGGCGGCGAGCAGCACGAGCCCGGCCCCGAGGAAGGCCGCCACCCGCGCGAGCCCGTCGAGCGCGACCAGGTCGAACAGCACCAGCTTGGCGACGGCGGCGGCGACCAGCACCAGGCCGGTCACCCGCAGCGCGGGCCGGCTGATCCCGCGCGCGAGCAGCACCAGCGCGACCACCGTCCACGACACGGTGACGACCGCGTGGCCGGTGACGAAGCCGAGCCGGTCCGGGACCACCAGCAGCGCGGCGGTGACGATCACGCCCGCCGCCCCGTACAGGCCGGCGGCGCCGGCCGGCGCCCACAGTGCCGCCGACGCGGCGTCCGGGCGGACGAGGCCGACCCGGCCTGCGGCCACCGTCGCGACCACGGCGAGCACCAGGACCAGGGCCGAGACGCCCAGGCCGGCGAGCAGCGCACCCGCCTGCCCGTGCCCGGCGACGAGGTAGGGCTCGGCGGGGAACAGCACCAGCGCGCGCAGCGGCGCGTCCGCGGTCAGCGCGAGCAGCGTGCCGAGCACGCCGTACGCGGTCGCGACCGCCAGCGGCAGCCGCCGCCGCAGCGCCGCCGCGAGTGCGGCGAGGACGACGGCCTGGCCGAGCAGCACGGCTGTCCGGGTCGATCCGTCGGTCGCGAGGAGGACGGCCTGGAACAGCGCGAACGCCGACGCGGTGAGCGCGGCCCGGCCGAGGACCGGCTCCGTCCGCGGGAGCGCGGCGATCCCGCAGAGCACCGCGGCCGCACCGGCGGCCAGGCCGGCACCGCCCCAGCCGCCGAGCACGCCGGCGGCGATCAGCACCGGCACCGGCGCGGCCACGACCAGGCCCGCGACCGGTCCGACCGGCAGGCGTGTCCGGCCGAGCGCGGCGGTGCCCAGCACGGCGGCGGCCGCCGCGACCACCGCGGTGAGCGCGGTGACCCGCCCGGCCTCCGGTCCGACCGTCGCGGCGAGGACGGAGCCGTAGACCAGCGGCCCAATCGCGGTGACCGCCGCGAGGCGCGCCCACCGGCGGCGCAGCACCGCCGGCGCCGCCGCGACCTGCAGCACCAGCACCAGCGCGACCAGCAGCGCGCCGCTCGCGAGCACGACGGCGAGCAGCGCGGCGCCGGCCGCGGCACCGGCGCCGAGCAGTTCGCTGCGCCAGCGGTCCGCCAGGGCGAGGCCGCCGGCCGCGACCAGCAGCGCCAGCGCGACGGCGACCGGCGAGGGCAGCAGCGGCACGACGGTCGCGGCAGCGGCGACCACGAGGTACAGCGTCGCCACCCCGGTCGCGGCGAGCGCCAGCGCGCCGGTGCGCGCGGTCTCCCGCCGGTGCAGCCGCACGGCGATCCCGACGAGCACGCAGCCGAGCAGGGCCCCGGCCAGCACCCGCGCGGTGGGCGAGAACCAGCCCCGCGACGCGGCGAGCACCATCAGCAGGACGACCCCCAGCAGCGTCACCGCCCCGCCGGTCCACGCGAGCAGCCGCGGCCCGGACAGCGCGGGCCTGCGCCACCACGGGGCGGGCAGCGCCGGCGGGCCGCGGCTGCTCGCGTGGAC
>Ga0247713_1000636_pt1 | contig 20125 bp, 16 predicted proteins | sample 21E_NmetaG_FD_189936 | JGI IMG/M metagenome (GOLD analysis project Ga0247713, IMG submission 189936) | Soil microbial communities from hillslope of Landscape Evolution Observatory, University of Arizona, Oracle, AZ, United States - 2-1-E_N | ecosystem: Engineered > Artificial ecosystem >... | reverse complement strand
CGATCTGTCGGGCGAGCTCGGCCTCGAGGAGGTTACTGCATCGCTGTCGGCTTTCGCCGACCGGGCGATCGACAGCGCGCTTGCCTCGGCGATTGCGGAACGCTGCCCAGGCGCTGGCGTCGAGGGAATGGCCGTGATCGCGCTCGGCAAGCTGGGCAGCCGCGAGCTCAACTATTCTTCCGACGTCGACCTGATGCTGCTGTTCGATCCCGCCCGTCTGCCGCGGCGCGAGCGCGAAGACCCCGGCGAGGCCGCCGTCCGCATCGGGAAGCGCATGATCCAGCTGCTTCAGCAGCGCACGGCCGTCGGATATGTGGTTCGAGTCGACCTGCGCCTGCGACCCTCGCCCGAAGTGACTCCGATCGCCCTGCCGGTAAACGCGGCCATCTCGCATTACGAATCGAGCGCACTCGCCTGGGAGCGGGCCGCCTTCATCCGGGCCCGCGCCTGCGCCGGCGACAAGGCGCTTGGCCGCCATTTCCTCAAGGCCGTCGAGCCATTCGTCTGGCGACGCTCGCTGGATTTCGGAGTGATCGACGAGGTCGCCGAGATTTCGGCCCGGATCCGCGATCATTATTCCCAAGGCTCGCGGCTTGGGCCGGGCTACGATCTCAAGCGCGGCCGCGGCGGAATCCGCGAGGTCGAGTTTTTCGTCCAGATCCAGCAGATGATCCATGGCGGCCGCGACCCGTCTGTTCGCTCGGCCGCAACGCTCGACGCAATTGCCGGCCTCGCAGCCGCCGGGCGGCTCGATCGGTCCGCAGCCGATCATCTTGCCGATGCCTACCGCCTCCTTCGAACCATCGAGCATCGCGTGCAGATGATCGACGATGCCCAAACTCACCTGTTGCCAGTCCAGCGCGACGCGCTCGACTCGGTTGGCAGGCTCCATGGGCTGGCCGACGGGCAGGCGCTGGTCGAACAGCTTCGCCCCCACGTCGAACGGGCCGAAGCCCGGTTCGACTCGCTCGTTCCCGACCGCCAGGGGAGGCTGTCGAACGATCCCGAAACCTTGCTCGGCGAGCTTCGAGTGCTTGGCTTTTCCGATCCCCAAATGGCGGCGCGGCGAATCGCCGACTGGCGGTCCGGGCGGGCGCGGTCGCTGCGATCGCCGGCCTCGCGGACCGCGTTCGAAGCAATGCTCCCTGCCCTGCTCGAGGCGATCGCCGCCGGGCCCGACCCGGAACGCGCGCTCAACCGGCTGACAGATATCGTCGAACGGCTGTCGAGCGGGATCAATCTTTATCGCCTGCTGGAGGCGCGGCCCGCCCTCGCCGCGCTGCTGGCAAAGCTGCTCGCCTACGCTCCCGCGCTGTCGGATCAGCTCGCGCGGCGTCCCGTCCTGCTCGACGGCCTGATTGACGAATCGAGCTTCTCGGCGCCGCCGGATTCGGAAGCCATCGCGAAAGCATTGGAAGCGGCGATGCGCGGCCTTCCCTACGATCTGGCGCTCGACCGCGCCAGGCGCCTGATCAACGAGCGCCGCTTCGCGCTTGGAGTGCAGCTGATCGACCTTCGCGCCGATCCGCTGGCGATCGCCGCCGGCTACGCGCGGGTCGCCGAAGGAGCGGTCCTCGCGCTCGCCGGCGCGGCCGTAGGCGAGTTCGAGGAAGCTCATGGCCGGGTAGCCGGCAGCGAGCTGGTGATCCTCGGGCTCGGCCGCCTTGGCGGAGCAGCGCTTACCCACGCTTCCGATCTCGACCTCGTCTATCTTTACACCAGCCCGACGGCGCCGGCCTCCGATGGGCCCAAGCCGCTCGGGCCTGCCGATTATTTCAACCGGCTCGCCAGCCGGGTGAGCGCCGCTCTGAGCGTACCGACCGCGGCTGGCCCGCTTTACGAGGTCGACACCAGGCTCAGGCCGGAGGGCGCCACCGGAATGCTCGCCGTGTCGCTCGACGCCTTCTCGCGATACCAGCGCGAGGAAGCCTGGACCTGGGAGCATATGGCGATGACCCGGGCCCGGCCGGTGTTCGGATCGAAGCAGGCCCGCGAAGAAACCGCGGCCGTGGTCGACGAAATCCTGCAGCTGCCGCGCGATCTCGCGAAGGTGGCGGCCGACGCTGCCAGGATGCGCGCCGAGATCGAGCGGCACAAGCCGCCCGGCGGGCCATTCGACGTCAAGCTCGGCCGTGGCGGGCTGGTTGATCTCGAATTTGCGGTTCACGTGCTTCAGCTCACCACGCACATCGGCCTCGACCCGAGGCTGGAGACTGCCGTGGAGCAGCTTGCGGCGAACGAACTGCTGTCATCAAAAATTATCGATGCACAACATTTGCTGATCAACATGCTGGTGATGCTCCGGCTGATTAGCCCGAGCGGATGCGAGCCGTCGGGCGGCGCGCGCGAGCTGCTAGTGCGCGGATGCGGTTTCGAAACCTGGGAAGAGCTGGTTGCGGCGCATGACATGGCACGGCAAAGCGTGTCCGAGCTGTGGCAACGGGTAAAGGGAGAGGCATGATCAACGAGGGTGACAAGGTTCCGGCTCTGTCGGTGACGGACAGCGATGGCGGGACGGTCGATCTATCGGCTCCGGGGCAGTCCCTCGTCGTCTTTTTCTATCCCAAGGACGATACGTCCGGCTGCACGCGAGAAGCGAAGGACTTTACCGCGCTCGCCGACCAGTTCCGCGCCGCCGGTGCCAAGGTGATCGGAGTCTCGCGCGATCCGATGGCGCGCCACGAAAGGTTCATCGGCAAATACGGGCTGAAAGTCCCGCTCGTCTCGATGAGGACGGTCGCGTTTCGGATGCCTTCGGCACCTGGGTCCAGAAGAGCATGTACGGCCGCAAATATATGGGGATGGAGCGCGCCACCTTCCTGATCGGCGCCGACGGCCGGGTGGTAAGATGCTGGCGCAAGGTCAAGGTCCCGGGCCATGCCGAGGAGGTTCTCGGCGCAGCGCAGGAGATCGGTTCGGCCTGACCTCTATCGGGCAAGGCGGCGGATCATCGTCTCGACGTGAACGATATTGTCGTAAAAGGCCCGCACCGGGATTCGCTCGTCCAGCCCGTGTGCGCGCTCGTCGTCGGGCGAAATGATCCATTCGCCAGAAACCCCGTAAACCGGCACTCCAGCGGCTCGGAAGAACAGCCCGTCGGTAGCCCCAGTCGACATCTGGGGAACGATCACCATCCGCGGTCCATGGATCGCTTGAACCGCCGCGCGATAGGCATTGAGCACGTCGCTTCGAAGCGGCGATGGCGCACTCCACGGCGGCTCGTCCGTCGCGGTGACCTTCGCTTGTATGCCGGCAACCTGCTGGAGCTCGGCCGCGACCGAAGCCGGATCGATGCCGGGCATGATTCGGCAATTGACCGTGGCAGTGGCCCGCTGGGGCAGCGCATTGTCGGCGTGCCCTCCGTCGAGCCGTGTGGCTACGCATCGCGTCCGGGTCATCCCCACTTCGAGCTCGCTCGCCTCGATTAGGTCGGCGGCGGCCCCGTCCTCGGGATTGGCGAGCCAACGGCGCATCGCTTCGCCTAGCGCATTACTCCCCTCCTGTTTTGCCCGTTCAGTGAAATAGGCACGGGTGGTATCATTCAACATCGGCTCGAAGCGGTGCGTCTGCAGCCGTTTTAACCCATCGGCGAGGTCGTAGATTGCGTTGTCCGGACGCGGCCGCGAGCTGTGCCCGCCCCGGTTGGTCGCGGTGAAGGCATAGGTCCGATAGGTTTTTTCTGCCGTTTGCAGGCCGTAACCGAGCGGGCGTCCATCGCGCGTATAGGAGCCTCCTCCGACATCGAAATTCAATGCCAGCTCGGCGTTCTTCAGCCGCTCGGCGGCCAGCGTGGCGCCGTTGCCAGCGGTTTCCTCGTCGCCGGTGAATACGGCGATCAGGTCCCTATTCGGCCGGAAGCCCGATTGGCGAAGCTTGATCAGAGCGGCGGCGATGCCGATCACGCCCTGCTTGTTATCGAGCGTGCCGCGGCCGTAGAAATAGCCGTCGCGCTCGATGAACTCGAACGGGTCTTGCTGCCAATCCTCGCGCCTGGCTTCGACAACGTCCATGTGGGCAAGCAACAACATCGGCTGTCGAGCGGCCCTTGCCGCCGGCCAGCGAACGATCATCGTAACGGTCGAATCGCCCTCCATGCCCTCGTGCGGGATGATCTCGATGTCCTGATCGCGCCATCCCGCGGCGCGGAACTGGCCGGCGAGATATTCGGCAAGTCGCGGCATTTCGCCGCGACCGGCGACAGTCGGAATTTCGATCGCAGTCTTGAACATCTCGCGCGAGCGCTGCTGCCAGGCGGGATCGAGACGCGTTGGCGCGGAAAGGACCGAAGGCGGCGCCGGAGCCGCCACCGGCTGCGCCGCAGCGGCAAGCGGAAGCCCCAGTGACAGACAAGCGTAGAGAATGCGCATGAACTCGTCTCCCTGTCGTTTCGGGTGCGACGGCCCTTCGCCCGAGTCAAGTTCGGCCGATGCCGTGCCCCTTGGCCAGATATTCGCCGCTGCGCATTTCCTCGAGCCGGCTGACGGTGCGCTCGAACTCGAAGCTGCCATCGCCTTCGGGATAGAGGCCGGCGGGCTCGGCGTCGGCGGAAGCGAGCAGCTTGACGCGATGTTCGTACAGCGCATCGATCAAGGTGACGAAGCGCGCGGCCTCGTTGCGCATCTCGCGCCCCATCACCGGAATGCCGACGATGATGACCGTGTGATAGCGCTGGGCGAGGGCGAGATAATCGGCGGCGCCGCGAGGCTCGCCGCACAATCGCCTGAACGAGAAGACCGCGACGCCCTTGAGGCTCTTGGGCACGTGCAAGGCGCGGCCGCCGCCGACATCTAGCTCCTCGCTCGGCACCTTGGCACGGTCCTCGACCGGATAATCGGTCAAACGGAAAAAGGCGTCGGACAAGGCCTCTGTCGCTCGAGGGCCATTGGGAACGTGCCAGGTGGGCACCCCGCCGAGGCGGTCGAGGCGATAGTCGGCCGGGCCATTGATCTGGACGACCTCCATCTTCTTCTCGATGAGGGCGATGAAGGGCAGGAACAGCTCGCGGTTGAGTCCATCCTTGTAGAGGTCGCCTGGCGGCCGGTTCGACGTCGTCACCACCGCCAACCCGCGCTCGAGCAGTTTGTCGAAGAGGCGCGACAGGATCATCGCGTCGGCCGGGTTGGTGACGTGCATCTCGTCGAAGCACAGCAACCGCGCCTCGGCGGCGATCCGAGCCGCTACCGGCTCGAGCGGATCGCCTTCGGCCCTGGCCCGAGCCTCGCGAAGCCGGGCATGGGTTTCAAGCATGAACGCATGGAAATGCACCCGCCGCTTCGGCTCCACCGCAATTGTCTCGAACGCGAGGTCCATCAGCATCGACTTGCCGCGCCCCACCCCGCCCCACAAATAGACGCCGCTGCAGCGCTGCTTGCGCTTGAGCAGGCGGCCGAGCAACCCGCCGGGCCGCTCGATCTGGGCCGCCAGCCGGTCGAGCGCTTCGACCGCCTTGGCCTGGGCCGGATCGGGCCTCAGCTCGCCGGCAGCAATCAGCTCGGCATAAGCGATGCCGACCGGGCCGCTCACCGGTCGCGGATGCGCTTGAGCGTGCCGGTGAAGCTGTAGCAGGCCTCGCCCTCCTGCCGGACGATGCCCTGGAGGAAAACATGTCCGGGGGTCTGTCGGACCATTTCGACATAGGCGTCGAGCGGCGGCCCGGCGCAGCCCCGGCCGAGGAAATGGGTGGTCATATCGAGCGTCACATAATGGCCCTCCGCCATTCCGGCGCAGCGGCCGCCGGCGAACAGGGCCATGTCGATGAAGCTCATCACGGCGCCGCCGTGGAGCGACCCGCCCATGTTGAGATGGGCGTCGGTCGGAGTCATCCGGCAGATTCCTCGGCCGGGCCCGTCAGGCTTGAACAACAGCCGGCCGGTGGCGGCGGCAAAGCTGCTCGGCGGGAAGTCGCCCCAGCTGAACCAGCCAGGATTTTCCGCGTCCGGCTTTGCCCCGCTGGGCAGGCCGACATCTTCCATCAGGCGGCGCGCTCGGCGATCAATTTCTTGGTTTCGGCGATCGCCTTGGCCGGGTTGAGGCCCTTCGGGCAGACGTTCGCGCAATTCATGATGGTGTGGCAGCGGTAGAGCCGGAAGGGATCTTCGAGCTGGTCGAGGCGCTCGCCGACCATCTCGTCGCGGCTGTCGGCAATCCAGCGATAGGCCTGCAAAAGCACTGCCGGACCGAGGAAGCGGTCGCTATTCCACCAATAGCTCGGGCAGCTGGTCGTGCAGCAGAAGCACAGGATGCATTCGTAGAGCCCGTCGAGCTTCGCCCGGTCGGCCGGCGATTGCAGCCTTTCCCTGCCGGACGGCGCCGGCGATGCGGTCTTCAGCCACGGCTGGGTCGCCGCATATTGGGCATAGGCATGGGTGAGGTCGGGGACGAGATCCTTGACCACTTCCATGTGCGGCAGCGGAGTGATCTGGACGGTGCCCCTGGCGTCGGCGATCGCCGTCGTGCAGGCTAGTCCGTTGCGCCCGTTGATGTTCATCGAGCAGGATCCGCAAATGCCCTCGCGGCATGAGCGGCGGAAGGTCAGCGTCGGATCGACCTCATTCTTGATCTTGATGAGAGCGTCGAGGATCATCGGTCCCGTCTTGTCGAGATCGATCGTGTAATGGTCCCAGCGCGGGTTGGCGCCGCTGTCGGGATCATAGCGGTAGATCTTGAATGTTCGCAGGCGCTTGCCCTCTTCGGGCGGGTGCTCGCGACCCTTCTTGATCCGGCTGTTCTTGGGAAGGAGGAATTCGGCCAAGACGTGCTCCCTTGCTTGGCGTCGCCGCTAGCATGGGGAAAGTGGTCAATGGAAGGGCTTCGAAGCCTCGGGGGCAAGCCGGGCGACGGCCAGCTCAACCCGGTTTTCGGTGGAGATTGCGGCCGTTTAGGATTGGGCGACCGGTGCGGAACGTTAAGCTTTCTGCTATATCCCCGAGTCGAACGACGGGGGACAAGATGTCGTTACTGCAGGGAAAAATACCGATCGGCGCAGCCTTGGCGGCCAGCGCGCTGGTGCTGGGCGGTCAGCCGGCAGCGGCTGGCGCGCCCGGCAAGGAGAAACGGCTGGACGACTATCCGGCAGTGCAGAAAGCGGCTCGGACAAGCGCCAAGAAAGAGGGTGTCAGCCTGCTGATCAATCTCAGCGGCGAGCCTTGCGCCAAGGTGCTGTCGGCGAAGCATGTGCGCGGCGATAGTTTCGAGGTGGCCTGCCAGGAAAACCGCAGCGGAGTGGGCACCGCCCGCTACTTGTTCGACGCGGCCAAGGGCAGTGCCGTCCGATCGCGCTGATTCCATAACCTAGATCGACACCACCCTTGCGCCGAGCCGCTCCGATCATGAGGCCGCTCGAGCTTCTCTGCCGCGGCGTGCCGACTATGCTGGCCCGGCAGATGGAGACGATTAGATGAGCTGGCACATTGCCCGGGCCGAGGCCCTGGCCGATCCCGAAGGCGCGCGGCACAAGGCGCTGGAGAAACTTCAGGGACTGGCCGAGCTCGACGATCCCGAAAGCCTGGTCGTGCCGATCCTGATCGACGCGCTGCTGATGGCCGAATCCTATCGCGGAGCGCGCCACCAGATCACCTTCCTTCCCGAGCTGACGAGGAGCGTCGACCGGCTGCTGCGCGAGCTGACCATTGTCGAGAAGACCAAGGAGTGGGCGAGCTCTTAGGACGCTCGGCTGCAGAAGGAAAAAAGGGCCGCGCAGCATGTCGCCGCGCGGCCCCTGCCTTTCAGGTCACCGTCAGGCCCGGTCAGAGCAGCAGGTCGATGATCCGGTGAACCAGCTGCGTTCGCGGGTCGACGACGTAGATGACGTTGTTGCGATAGATATAGCGATAATCGTCGTCGAGCGCGTAGCGGTCGCGCAGCGTCACCGGGATGCTTCCATAGGGCGTATAGTAGCGATAGCCGACGGGCACTCGCTGACCCTCCCGGAACAACCGGTTCGCTTGGCCCGGAGGCATGCAGCCGTTGTTCTTTTTCGCCAGACCCGGCGGGCACCAGCTCTGGCCATGGGCCCATCGCGCCTCGACCCGGTCGTCGATTCCGTTGCGGTTGCGGTCGATCCACCGCTCGCGATAGTCGGGGATGCCGTTGCGGTTGATGTCGACATAGCCGCGCGCGTTGACGTGGACCTTCTGTGCCTTGACCGCCTTGCCTTTGCCGCGGGGCTGCGCGTCCGCGGGTGCGGCCACGGCCATAGCAAGTCCGGCCGCGGCAAGCATCATCAGGCTCTTCATCGCTCATCTCCTTTCCTCAGGCGCGGCAGAGCCGCAGCCTTTTCAAACACGATAACGAATGGCGAAAATGCATGTTTCCCGGTCGTTCATGCGCGAGAAAGGCTTGGCTGCGGCTCGCCACGTTCCCGCGGCGGTTGCCCGTCCTGTCGCTCCGGTCTAGAGCGCCGGCGACTGGAGCGCCGGTCCTCGGCGCGATCACCAACAGCAAGAAGGAAGATAAAAAAAGCCATGGCCCGCAGGAAGATCGCGCTGATTGGCGCCGGAATGATCGGCGGTACGCTCGCCCATTATGCGGCGATGCGCGAGCTCGGCGACATAATCCTGTTCGACATCGCCGAGGGCATTCCCCAGGGCAAGGCGCTCGACCTCGCCCAGGCGGGGCCGGTCGACGGCTATGACGCCAAACTCAAGGGCACCAGCGACTATGCCGACATCGCCGGGGCCGACGTGTGCATCGTCACCGCCGGGGTGCCGCGCAAGCCGGGCATGAGCCGCGACGATCTGCTCGGCATCAATCTAAAGGTGATGAAGGCGGTCGGCGAGGGCATCAAGCAGCACGCCCCCGACAGCTTCGTCATCTGCATCACCAATCCCCTCGACGCGATGGTCTGGGCGCTACGCGAATTTTCCGGGCTGCCGCACGAACGTGTGGTGGGAATGGCCGGAGTGCTCGACAGCGCGCGCTTCCGCCATTTCCTCGCCGAGGAGTTCGACGTCTCGGTCGAGGACGTCACCGCCTTCGTGCTCGGCGGCCACGGCGACACGATGGTGCCGATCGTCGAATATTCGACCGTCGCCGGAATCCCCATCCCCGACCTCGTCAAGATGGGCTGGTCGACGCAGGAGCGGATCGACGCGATCGTCAAGCGCACCCGCGGCGGCGGCGGCGAGATCGTCGCCTTGCTCAAGACCGGAAGCGCTTATTATGCGCCGGCTTCGTCGGCGATCGCCATGGCCGAGAGCTATCTCAGGGACAAGAAGCGCGTGCTTCCGGCGGCCGCGCACCTGACCGGCCAGTACGGCGTCGACGACCTCTACGTTGGCGTGCCCGTGGTGATCGGTGCCGGCGGGGTCGAGCGCATCGTCGAGATCGAACTGAACGATGAGGCTCGGCAGAATTTCCAGGTCAGCGTCGATGCGGTCAAGGAGCTGCTGGTGGCGTGCAAGGGGATTGATGAGTCATTGAAGTAACCTGTTCCCCGGCGAAGGCCGGGGCCCAGGCGGCGCTACCGCGCCGTTATTCGTTTGGGGACTGGACCCCGGCCTTCGCCGGGGAACAACAAGGACTAAGAATGAGCATCCTCGTCGACCGCAATACCAAGGTCATCACCCAGGGCATGACCGGTGAGACAGGCACCTTTCATACGAGCCAGGCGCTCGACTACGGGACGCAGATGGTCGGCGGCGTGACTCCGGGCAAAGGCGGAAGCGAGCATCTCGGCCTGCCGGTATTCGACACGGTGCGCGAGGCGGTCGACAAGACCGGCGCATCGGCCAGCGTCATCTACGTTCCTCCGCCCTTTGCCGCGGACTCCATCCTCGAGGCGATCGACGCCGAAGTGCCGCTGATCGTCTGCATCACCGAGGGCATCCCGGTGCTCGACATGGTCAAGGTCAAGCGCGCGCTCGAAGGCTCCAAGTCGCGGCTGATCGGCCCCAATTGCCCCGGCGTTCTGACTCCCGGCGAGTGCAAGATCGGGATCATGCCCGGTAACATCTTTAGCGACGGCTGCGTCGGGATCGTCAGCCGCTCGGGCACCTTGACCTATGAGGCGGTGTTCCAGACTACGAACGAGGGGCTTGGCCAGACTACCGCCGTCGGAATCGGCGGCGACCCGGTCAAGGGCACCGAGTTCATCGAGATGCTCGAGATGTTCCTCGCCGACGATGCAACCGAGGCGATCGTCATGATCGGCGAGATCGGCGGCAGCGCCGAGGAGGAAGCGGCGGCCTTCCTCGCCGACGAGGCGAAGCGCGGCCGGTCGAAGCCGACGGTTGGCTTCATCGCCGGCCGGACCGCGCCGCCCGGCAGGCGGATGGGCCATGCCGGAGCGATCGTCGCCGGCGGCAAGGGCGATGCGCAAAGCAAGATCGCGGCGATGGAAGCGGCTGGAATCCGAGTGTCTCCAAGCCCATCTGAGATCGGCCGGACGCTGAAGGAATTGCTGGACGCCTGATCCTGCGAGCCGGCCCACGGAGTAACGAGTGAACGACCTCGGTTTCAACATCGAACGCAAGAGCGGCCCGAGCTGGGAGCGCGAAGGCTGGCCGATCGCCGAGCTCGACGAGGTCAATCTCGGCCTCGACCCGACCGAGGCGGCGATCGAAAAGGTCAGGAAGGCCGTCGAGCAGCGCGCCGAGGCGACTGGCGCCGCCCCCGAGACCGTACGGCGGGCGGCCGAGGATTCCATCCGGGCGATGATGCTGATCCGCACCTACCGGGTGCGCGGCCACCTCGCCGCCGACCTCGATCCGCTCGGCCTCGCCAAGCGCGAGCTGCCCGCCGATCTCACGCCCGCCTATCACGGCTTCGAGGACGGCGACCTTGACCGGCCGGTGTGGATCTGCGGGGTGCTCGGCTTCGACCAGGTGTCGGTGCGCGAGCTCGTCGAGGTGCTTCAGTCCAATTACTGCGGCACCATCGGCATCGAATATATGCACATCAACGACCTCGATGAGCGCCGCTTCCTGCAGGAGCGAATCGAGGGCAAGGGATCGGCCGTCCAGTTCACCGCCGAGGGCAAGCAGGCGATCCTCGCCAAGGTGATCGAGGGCGAGCAGTGGGAAAAATTCCTCGCCAAGAAATATGTCGGCACCAAGCGTTTCGGCCTCGACGGCGGCGAGAGCGCCATTCCCGCTCTGGAATCCGTGATCAAATATGGCGGCCAGCTGGGGATCGAGGAGATCGCCGTCGGCATGGCCCACCGCGGCCGACTCAACGTGCTCGCCAACGTCATGGGCAAGCCGTATCGGGCGATCTTCCACGAATTCGCCGGCGGCGCCACCAACCCGGCCGACGTCGGCGGATCGGGCGACGTCAAATATCATCTCGGCACGTCGAGCGACCGCGAGTTCGACGGCATCAGCGTCCATCTGTCGCTGCTGCCCAACCCGTCCCACCTCGAGGCGGTCAACCCGGTCGTGCTCGGCAAGGCGCGGGCGACCATGACCTACAGGGGCGACAAGCACGGCAAGACGGTGCTTCCGATCCTGCTCCACGGCGACGCGGCCTTCGCCGGCCAGGGGGTGGTCGCCGAATGCCTCGGATTCTCGGGCCTGCCCGGCTATGGCACCGGCGGGACGCTCCATTTCATCATCAACAACCAGGTCGGATTTACCACCAGCCCGCAGTTCGCGCGGTCCTCCCCCTACCCATCCGACATCGCCAAATCGATCCAGTCGCCGATCCTGCATGTCAACGCCGACGACCCCGAGGCGGTGACCTTCTGCTGCAAGCTGGCGATCGAGTTCCGCCAGCAGTTCGGCCGCGACATCGTCATCGACATGTGGTGCTACCGGCGCTTCGGCCACAACGAGGGCGACGAGCCGAGCTTCACCCAGCCCTTGATGTATGCGGCGATCAAGAACCATCCGCCGATCAGCAAGATCTACGGCGAGCGGCTGATCGCCGAGGGGGTCGTAGACCAGGCGTGGATCGACGAACAGACCCGCGCCTATGTCGCCCACCTCGAGGAAGAATTCGAGGCGGGGACCAGCTATCTGCCCAACAAGGCCGACTGGTTCGAGGGCCGCTGGGCCGGGCTCGGCCGACCGGGCGAGCCGGTGCTTGGGCGGCGCAATATCGCCACCGCGGTCGACGAGGACACGGTCCGCCGGCTCGGGCAGACGCTGACCAATGTCCCCGAAGGCCTGCAGGTCCACCGCACCCTGCAGCGGATCCTCGACGCCAAGAAGCCGATGTTCGCCGGCGAGGCGCCGTTCGACTGGGCGACCGCCGAGGCGCTGGCGTTCGGCAGCCTGATCCTTGAGGGCCATGCCGTCCGGCTGTCGGGCCAGGACAGCGGCCGGGGCACATTCAGCCAGCGCCATGCGGTCTGGGTCGACCAGCAAAGCGGCGAGAAATATATTCCGTTGGCGGCACTCGAGAGCGGACGCTTCGAGGTGCGCGACAGTCCGCTTTCCGAGTTCGGAGTGCTCGGCTTCGAATATGGCTATTCGCTCGCCGACCCGCGCACCCTCGTGCTGTGGGAAGCGCAGTTCGGCGACTTCGCCAACGGCGCCCAGACGATCATCGACCAGTTCATCGCCAGCGGCGAGGCCAAGTGGCTTCGCGCCAGCGGCTTGGTCATGCTGCTGCCCCACGGCTTCGAGGGCCAGGGGCCCGAGCACAGCTCGGCTCGGCTCGAGCGCTACCTGCAGCTGTGCGCCGAGGACAATATGCAGGTCGCCAATTGCACGACCCCGGCCAATTATTTCCACATCCTTCGGCGCCAACTGCTGCGCGACTTCCGCAAGCCGCTGGTGATGATGACCCCCAAGTCGCTGCTTCGCCACAAGCTCGCGGTGTCCGACCTGGCGGACTTCACCGACAATCATTTCCGACGGATCGTTTCCGACCTTAATCCGCCCGAGGAGGGCGAGACGAAGCGGCTGATCCTTTGCTCGGGCAAGCTCGCCTACGAATTGATGGAAGCCCGCGACGCTGATCGAAACAATGGAGCCGGCGACGGAGGGATCGAAATCGTTCGAATCGAGCAGCTCTACCCCTTCCCCTCCGAACCCCTGGTCAAGCGGCTCAAGGCAATGCCCAAGCTCGAAATGCTGATCTGGGCACAGGAAGAACCGAGGAACAACGGCGCCTGGTTCTTCGTCGAGCCGCTGATCGAAGCCTGCCTGAACGAGGCCGGGTTTGCAGGGATGCGCCCGCTCTACGCCGGCCGCGATGCGGCGGCGTCGCCGGCCACCGGTCTCGCCAAGCGCCACGCGGCCGAGCAGGCGGCCTTGATTGCCGGAGCGCTAGGCCATAGCAGCCCCGCCAAGGCGGGCGCAGCGGCGTCCTAACGAAGGATCATCATGGCGACTGACGTTTCCGTCCCGGCGCTCGGCGAATCGATCACCGAAGGAACGCTTGCCCAGTGGCTGAAGAAGCCCGGCGAGCAGGTTTCGGCCGACGAGCCGATCGCCAGCCTCGAGACCGACAAGGTCAGCGTCGAAGTGCCCTCGCCGGTCGCCGGGGTGCTTGCCGAAGCCCTGGTCAAGGAGGGCGAGACGGTCGAAGTCGGCGCGGTCATCGCCCGGATTGATGAGAACGGACAGACGCAGGCTCCGGCCGCGAAAGAGTCCGAAGCCGACGAGGTCAATCCAGCCGGGGCGGGCGAGAATCCGCAACTTCGCGGCGACGACCTTGCGCCCGACCCAGACGCAGAGGACGAAGACAAAGGGCCGGACGACCAGATCATGAGGCTGTCGCCGGCGGTCCGCCGGGCGGTGCTCGAACATCATCTCGACCCGACCCGGATCAAGGGGACCGGCAGGGACGGACGGCTGACCAAGGACGACGTGCTGGCGGCGGCCAAGGCGAAGGAGGCTGGCTCGCCAACAAGTGCCCCGGCGCAGGCCGGGGCGCAGGCGCCGCAGGCGAGAGTGGCGGCGCCCGGGGCGAAGGCTCCGCCTCCTGGGCCCCGGCCTTCGCCCGGGAGTGCCGGCGATCGCCGTGAGGAGCGCGTCCGGATGTCGCGCCTTCGCCAGACCATCGCCCAGCGCCTCAAGGACGCCCAGAACAGCGCGGCCCTGCTCACCACCTTCAACGACGTGGACATGTCGGCGGTGATCGAGGCGCGTAGCCGCTACAAGGATTTGTTCGAGAAGAAACACGGCATCCGGCTCGGCTTCATGGGCTTTTTCGTCAAAGCCGTCGCGCTCGCCGCCAAGGACGTGCCCGCGGTCAACGCGCGGATCGACGGCGACGAGATCGTCTATCACGATTATCTGGACGTCTCGGTCGCGGTATCGGCGCCCAAGGGCCTGGTCGTGCCGGTCGTCCGCAACGCCCAGGCGATGAGCTTCGCCGAGATCGAAACGACGATCGCCGACTTCGGCAAGCGGGCCAAGGACGGAACGCTCAGCGTCGAGGAGATGCAGGGCGGCACCTTCACCATCTCCAACGGCGGCGTGTTCGGCTCGCTGCTTTCGACCCCGATCATCAACCCGCCGCAATCGGCGGTGCTCGGCATGCACCGGATCGAGGAACGGCCAGTGGTGAAGGACGGCCAGATCGTCGCCCGCCCGATGATGTATTTGGCGCTGTCATACGACCACCGGCTGGTCGATGGCCGAGAGGCGGTGACCTTCCTTGTGCGTGTCAAGGAAGCGATCGAGGACCCGACGCGGCTGCTGATCGACCTTTAGCAATCGCTTCTCGCGCAAGCTCGAGTGCGCGATCAAGCGCTTGATCCGCCGCGACTTCGACATCGGGCTTCACTCCCACTCCCTGCCAATTGCCGCCCGTGATCGGATGGATCGACTTTCCTTCCGGCAGGTCGAGCGCGAAATGGGCATGGACCCGGCGGTACTCGAACGGATGGGCGCCGCCGCCGGTCCGTTCGCCGATGATCACCGCCCGCTTCAGCGCCTGGAGATTGTAAGCGACCGCTTCGGCCGCCGAAAAGGTCTTCGGCGAGGTCAGGATGTAGAGCGGCTTGGCCGACCCGAAGCGGCGGCCCGGCACCCAATGAGGTGACGAGACGTAGCGCCGCGTGTTGCTGGGCCTGTCATAGCTTCCGCTCAGCGGGCTGCCGCCCTCGAGCAGATAGCCCATCACCAGTTGGGCAGTATCGGCGCCCCCGCCATTGCGGCGCAGGTCGATGATCAGCGCGTCGCCTTGCGCGACGACATTCATCGCCGCGGCGACGACCTCCCCGGCCATCGCCGATGGGGGGAAGACGCGCAGCTCGAGCAGCATGACATTGCCCTCCAGCCGCTCGATCTTCTCGATTCCATGGTTGCGGTGCGCTCCGTACCAGCGTTCCATCTGGGATTCGGAAAAGCTGCCCTCGCCGCCGTGCGCCGGGATCGGCGTCTTGCTGTAACTTAGACCGAGGTGACCATCGGCGCTTTCCCTGCGCAACCATTGCGTCACCGCGCTGGCGAATGCTTCCGGATCGGTAATCCCGGTCCACTGGCGCCCCGCCGAGCGCAGCCTGGCCGCGAGCCGGGCGCCTGCCGCCGGATCGACATAGCGTTGCTCCAGCAGCCTCGCGGAATTGGCGATGACCTCCCGCCGGTCCTGCGCCGTCACTTGTCCCGGATGCGCCGCTGCGATGAGCAACAGCATGAGGATCGGCCCGATCATTCTAGGCATCGAGGTTCCTTCGTATTCGCTGCCCGAACGATTTCCGTTCCAGCAGTTCGAGCGTCGAGCGGAGGCTGCCGCTGAGCGGGCATTCGAGCTCGCGGTCGAGCCCGGCGGCCGCATCGGCAATGGCGTCCCACAATGGACGAACCTGTTCGACGATCTGCCTGCCCGGCGCGGAAAGGCTGATCAGTCGCTGGCGCGCATCTTTGCCGGCGGCGCTTTCAACGAGTCCAAGCTTCGTCATCTCGGCGACGGTCTGGGTCATGGCTGGCTGGCTGACTCCAGCCGCCTCGGCGAGCTCGCCGACGGTCATTCGTTGCTGAGCGGCCAGGCTTCGCAGGATCGGGTAGAACCGCGGCCGAAGCGGCAATTCGAGCTCGTCGTAGAGCGCCTGGACATCGCCATCGAGGCTGGCGATCACCGCGCGCAATAAGGTGCCAAGCCCGGGCTGATACATATGTATAAGCACTTATATAACTTTCCGCTCCCGTTGCAATGGGCTTGTCTTGGTCGCGGCCAGCTTTATGTGACCGCGAAGTTCCTCCAGGATTGATGAGGCCGCAGTGGCAGACAGTTACGACTTCGACGTGCTTGTGATCGGCGCCGGCCCGGGCGGTTATGTCGCCGCGATCCGGGCCGCGCAGCTCGGGCTCAAGACCGCCTGCGCCGAAAGCCGCGAGACGCTCGGCGGCACCTGCCTCAACGTCGGCTGCATCCCGTCCAAGGCCCTGCTCCACGCGTCCGAGCTGTTCGAGGAAGCGGCGCACGGGACGCTCGCCAGATGGGGCGTGAAGGCCGCAAACGTCGAGCTCGACCTCGAGGCGATGCACGGCACCCGGCTGGAGGCGGTCAAGGGCCTGACCCAGGGAATCGAATTCCTGTTCAAGAAGAACAAGATCGAGTGGCTCAAGGGCCAAGCGAGCTTCGGGGGCAAGGACACGGTCAAGGTCGGCGACCGCACGGTGCGGGCGAAGAATATCGTCATCGCCACCGGCTCGTCGGTGACCCCGCTTCCGGGAGTCGAGATCGACCAGGAGCGGATCGTCGATTCCACCGGAGCGCTCGAGCTTGGCGAAGTGCCCGAGCATCTCGTCGTCATCGGCGGCGGGGTCATCGGCCTCGAGCTCGGCTCGGTCTGGCGGCGGCTCGGCGCGAAGGTCACGGTCGTCGAATATCTCGACCAAATTCTCCCCGGCTTCGACGGGGAGGTCCGCAAGGAATGCCTCAAGATCTTCAAGAAGCAGGGCTTCGAATTCCGGCTCGGCACCAAGGTGACCAGCGCGAAGACCGACAAGGACGGGGTCAGCCTCACGGTGGAGCCCGCCAAGGACGGCGAAGCCGAGGCCATCAAGGCGAGCCATGTGCTGGTGTCGATCGGCCGACGGCCCAACACCGACGGGCTCGGGCTCGACAAGGCCGGGCTCCAGACCAACAACCGCGGCCAGATCGAGACCGACCATGACTTCCAAACCTCGGTCGAGGGCATCTGGGCGATCGGCGACGTCATCCCCGGGCCGATGCTCGCCCACAAGGCCGAGGACGAGGGGATCGCAGTCGCCGAGAACATCGCCGGCCAGACCGGCATCGTGAACCATGCGGTCATTCCCAGCGTCGTCTACACCATGCCCGAGATCGCCGGCGTCGGCCTCACCGAGGAGGAGGCCAGAGAGCAGGGCGAGGTCAAGGTCGGCAAGTTCCCGATGCTCGCCAACAGCCGCGCCAAGACCAACCGGGAGGGCGACGGCTTCGTCAAGGTGATCGCCGACGCCAGGACCGACCGCGTGCTCGGCGTGTGGATGGTCGCCTCGGTCGCCGGGACGATGATCGGCCAGGCCGCCCAGGCGATGGAGTTCGGCGCGACATCCGAGGACATCGCCTACACCTGCCATGCCCATCCGACCCACAGCGAGGCGCTCAAGGAAGCGGCGATGGCGGTGACCGGCAAGCCGATCCACATTTGACGGCAGCAACTGGTCAGAAGCCGCGATCAGTCGCTAATTAGGATTGTGTCCCCGCAATTGGGGTTGTTGTTCCAGAATTACTGGTCACCTCGCCGTCGACCGATTCAGTCGCTCGTCTATGAAAGCAGCGATGTCTCGACAAGTTACATCCACGCCAGACCGCCTCCGCTCTATCCCGACTAGGAGATGCAAATAAGAGTTCCGCTCATATGGCCCGCGCTCAATTAGTGGTTTAAGATCAACTCCAAATACCTCTTCCAATTCATCCAGAAACTCAACTGCATCTCCTCCGGCGATACCTAAGTCCCTCGCGATATGTGCATCTGGGCCAGCTGCCTGATGACCGCTGTATCTCCCGGCAATCTCAAGCACTTGTTCTAAGGTTGGTTTGTTTAGCGACAAACTTGAATCGCTCCTGCGATACGACCCCCTGAGTGCCCTGCTAGTGCTGCACCACCCAGAACTGAGAAGGCGGAGAGGCCTCGTCCCACAGCGCCACCGACACTCGTCGTGCCGAACCGTCTTGTGCCCATGCGTGTTTCGCGACCGAAGGAGCCTCGTGCGGCAGCCGAGATTAAAGACGTGCCACCCCCTCCTGGGGTGCCTCGAGGGTAGCCGAGCAGTGCAGCGCCAGCAAGTACTCCGGAAGTCCCCGCTATAAGACCGGCCACTTCGGGTCCGGCAATTCGTTGCAAGCATTGTTCGAATGTTTCGCCTGGGAGCTTTTGCTCTCCCGGGCCAATTAAGTTCGCCAAACGATCCAGTCCCACTGCAACAGTTGATATGGCGCGTGCTTGCGCTGTTCTTCTTTTGCTGCGCGCCCGACAAACCGCGTCGCAGATGACGATGATGTCCGGTGCATCGGGCTGTGCGTCGCTGCGCTCGCCCGGCCCGAACACGCCTCCCAGTCCGCCCGACACCCGGCCGCCAAAGCCCTGGCCCGGCTTCATGTCCTTCGGCTTGATGCCGATCACGATGATATCCTGCTTCGCCAGCCCCAGCGGGTCGATCAGGTTGATCGGATCGTTCAGCACATAAGCGTAGAGGTTGGGACTGTCGTCGTAACCGATCGGGTCGGGCTGGAGGAAGCGGCCGAGCTCGGGCTCGTACATCCGCGCCTTGTAATACCACAGGCCAAGGCTCGGCAGCCACGCCTGGCCGGTGTAACCCCACATGCCGAAGGGCTCCCCTGAGCCTGTCGAAGGGTTGGTCGATTGCGGCTGGCCGAACTCATCATATTTGTTGATGGCGAGCACATTGCCCGAGCCGTCGGTCACCGAGATGATCGAGCCGCGCTCGTCGGAGGACAGGAACCTGCGGTCGCTGGTGCCGGTGCCTTCGTACCAGACGATGGGTTCATCGACGCCCGGACCATGCACGTAGCGGCGCTGCAGCGCGTTGGAGCCATTGTACTCGGCTATGCGGTCGAGGCCGTCGTAGGCCATGCGCGTCGTGCCGGTGCCAGACACCGTCTCCCGCAGCCGCATAACCGGATCATAGGCGAGCGTGTTGCTGTTCGGCCCGGTCAAAAGCAGGTTTTCGGACGAGTAAGTGAAGCTCTTCGCGCCGAAGGCGGTGACATTGCCCTTGGCGTCATGGGTGAGCGACTTGGGCCCGTAGGCGGTGAGCTGGTTCAGCCCGTTCGCGGCGCCGGTCCTGTTCTCGTTGAAATGGCCGGTCCAGGCGTAAATGTCGCCGGTGCGGGTCGTCGAGGCGATCTGGCTGGCCGGGTTGTAGGCGAAGGTCGCCGTCAGGTCGTTGGTTGTGCCGGCAAGGTCGTTGGTGAGTTGCGACAGACGCGACACCGGATCGAAGGTGAACCCCTGGACGACGCCATTGCCGAACGTTAGCGACGTCCGCCGGCCGAGATTGTCGAAGGCGTATGTGGCGAGCACGCCGACGCCGCTGGTCGCGCCATTCTCGCGGATTTTCGTGACTTCCCCTGTTACCAGATGGTCGTAGTCGAGGTAGAGCCCGCTGCCGGGATAGGTGAGCTTCGTCCTCCGGCCGGCAATGTCCCATTGCGACGTCATCGTGCCCTGCGGGCCGACCTGGGTCAGGTTGCGGGACAAGGCGTCGTAGGTGAACGACAGGCTGGAGCCCGCGGTTTGCGAAGCCGAGGCCAGCCGCCCGAGATTGTCGTAGGCATAAGTGACGTCGGGTTCGCTTCCGGGAAGGTCCTTGAAGGTGCGGCGGTTCAGCGCATCGAAGGTGGAGGCGATGGTCTCGCCGGCGCGGTTGCGAAGCGAAGTGACGTTGGAGGCGGCGTCATAGGTCAGCTGCTCGTAGTCGGTGGTGCTCGACTGGTTGGCGCCCTTGGTGGCGACCGGGAAGCGCGTCTTCGCCAGCCGGTCGTGACCGTCATAGTCATAAGTGGTGCGGTTGCTTTCCGCGTCGGTCAGAGTCGCGAGCATGCCGTTGGGCGTATAGCTCAATGTGCGCTCGGTGGCAGCATCGGATGTGCCGACGGCGACCTTGTTCTGAATGAGCTGGCCGGCGGCATCATAGACCGCCTGGCCGATCCGGTCGAGGCCGTGCGACCCCAAAGTGCTCAGGCTGCAGGCCGACGAGGGCAGCGAGCTATAGACCGCCGGGTTCATGCGCACGGCCTCGAC
>Ga0247713_1000635_pt1 | contig 20161 bp, 21 predicted proteins | sample 21E_NmetaG_FD_189936 | JGI IMG/M metagenome (GOLD analysis project Ga0247713, IMG submission 189936) | Soil microbial communities from hillslope of Landscape Evolution Observatory, University of Arizona, Oracle, AZ, United States - 2-1-E_N | ecosystem: Engineered > Artificial ecosystem >... | reverse complement strand
GCTCCCGCTCGAGCGCGTGCGGGGGCTCCTGCGGGAGCGGCGCGACGCGATGCTCGCCGCGCTCGAGCGGGAGCTCGGCGGCCGCGCGCGCTGGAGCCGGCCGGAGGGCGGCTACTTCCTCTGGCTCGACCTCCCGCAGGGGACGGACGCGGCGGAGCTCCTGTCGCGCGCCGAGGCCGCGGGCGTCACGTTCGTCCCGGGGAGCGACTTCTTCGCCGGCGGGAGGGGCGGCCACTCGTCCGCGCGGCTCGCGTACAGCTACGCGTCGCCGGGGGAGATCGGCGAGGGCGTCGGGCGCCTCGCGTCCCTCCTCTGACCCGCCCGCCGCGGCCACGGCTCGAAAGCCGGTCGAGGGTTGCGCCGCAACCCTCGACCACCCTCACCGGGGTCTGACCCCGGAGCAGACGGCGCTCGACCGGCCACGGCTCGAAGGTCGTCGAGACTTCGCGCGCAACCCTCGACCACCCTCGCGGGTGTCTGACACCGGCTGACGCGCAGCGGACGGCGCTCGACCGGCCACGGCTCGAAGGTCGTCGAGACTTCGCGCGCAACCCTCGACCACCCTCACGGGGGTCTGACCCCGGGGTTCGGGCGCGCGGGGGAGCCGGCGCTCCCCCGCGCGCCTACGCTGCCGCCGCGCCGATCGCCCGCGGGACGAGTCTGGGGTGCTTCGGCGGAGTGAGCGAGCCGCGTGTCGCGGCGCGGAACGTGGGGCACGGCGTCTCGCCCGGCAGGGCGCAAAGGCCGGCGCGGCGGAAGTAGCAGTCGTTGCAGGTTGCAGTAGACGGCTTGCTCATCGTGTTACGTGCTCGCCTCCCAGTGACGCTCGGACTGCGGACGATCATAGGGGCCGCAGAGGCGGGATCAAGGCGGGATCGGCACGAAATCGGTGCAATTTCCGCACCTTTTGAATCTGCCGAAATCTCACCGTTCCTGGCGCTCGCGCGCGACCGTTGCCAGCGCCTGCAACGCCTGTTGAAAAGTCCTCACAGGCACCACCCGCAGCCCATGCGCGTGGCGTCGTGCGATCTCGGCGTTTTCCCCAGCCGGGACGAGGAAGACGTCCATCCCGGTCCGTCGCGCGCCGATCGTCTTCTGCGCGAGGCCGCCGACGGGCGACACCGACCCGTCGAGGTTCAGCTCCCCCGTGACGGCGACGCGCAGGCCGTGCGTGACGTCGTCGCCGAGGCGGTCGACGAGCGCGAGCGCGAACGCCAGACCCGCGGACGGGCCCCCGACGTTCCCCGCGTCGATCGTCACCTCGACCGGCAGCTCGATGTCCGCCTCCTGCTCGACGAGGACGCCGATCACCGGGCGACCTTCCTCCAGCTCGCTCTCGACCGTCTCGACTCGCACCGTCAGGTCCTGCTCGCCGCGCCGCAGCCCGATCTCGAGCGTCGCGCCGACGCCTGCAGCCGCGATCCGCGACCGCAGCTCCTCGAGCTCCCGCACGCGCTCGCCATCCACCGCGACGATCACGTCGCTCGGGTGCACTCGCCCGGCGGCGGGGGTATCGGGCAGCACCTGCGCGACGAACGCCCCTGTCGGCCGCGCGTCCACGTCGTAGCCGAGGTGGCGCAGCGCGACGGCGGCCGCGACCTGCTGCGAGCGGCTCATCTGCCGCAGGCTGCCGCGGCGCCGCGCCGCGTCGGGGATGCCCGTCGGGTTCACGCGGTGCTCGGGCACGAGCTCCGCGCCCTCGCGGACGCCGGGGTAGATCCGCTCCAGCAGCGACGCGCGCCGCACGATCACGTCGACGAAGTAGATGCCGGCCTCCCCCTGCTCACGCGGCGGCCGCGCCTCCTCGACCCCTTCGACGCTCACGAGCGGGTCGACGGCGTGCGCCTCGTCCGGCAGGAAGATGTAGGTGCCGCCGCCCGGCATGAGCAGCAGCGCTGCGGCGGCGGCCAGGAGGAGGCCGAGCCCCGCGCCTGCGAGGCGGCCCGGCGTGAGGTGGCGCCGCATCGGATCGAGGATAGACGCGGCCCTAGAGGAGGCCGCGGGTCAACCCGCCGTCGACCGGGACGACGGTTCCGGTGACGTAGCCCGCCTGCTCGGAGGCGAGGAAGCACGCCACCGCGGCGAGCTCCTGCGGCTGCCCGACGCGCCGGAGCGGGATCTGCGCCACCTGCTCGGGCGACGGGAACGCCTCGCGCAGCCGCGCGGTGTCGATGCGCCCGGGCGCGATCGTGTTGACCGTGATCCCGTCGCCGCCGACCTCGCGCGCGAGCGTCTTCGCCCAGCCGACGACGCCGGGACGGACGATGTTCGAGAGCGCGAGGCCGTCGATCGGCTCGCGGACCGAGCTCGACTCGACGTTGATCACGCGCCCGCGGCCGCTGGCGCGCAGGTGCGGCAGGCACAGCGCCGTCAGCCGGATCGCCGACAGCAGCAGCAGCTCCACGGCGCCCTCGACGGCCTCGTCGTCGACCGCGAGGACGGGCCCGCGCGGCGGCCCGCCGCCGTTGTTCACGAGCACGTCGATCCCGCCGAACGCCTGGAGCGTCGTGTCGACGAGCCGCTGGAGATGCGCCGGCCGCGTCAGGTCGCCGCGCACGGCGAGCGCACCGATCCGCTCCGCCTCCCGCTCGAGCACGTCGCGCCGGCGCGCGAACATCGCGACGTTCGCGCCCTCCGCGGCGAGCGCCTCCGCGATCGCGAGCCCGATCCCGGACGAGGCGCCGCAGACGATCGCCGTCCGGCCGGAGAGGCCGAGGTCCACGGCTACGTCGTGAGGACGGAGACGACGTCGCGGACGGCCGCGGCGGACGCCTCGAACGCGCGCTGCTCGTCCTCGGTGAGGTCGAGCTGGACGATCTCCTCGATCCCGCCCGCGCCGAGCTTGACGGGTACGCCCATGTAGAGGCCGTCGGTCCCGTACTCGCCCTCGAGGTACGCCGTGCACGGGAGCACGCGCTTCTCGTCGAGGACGATCGAGTCGACCATCTGCGCCGCGGCCGCGCCCGGCGCGTACCACGCGGACGTCCCGAGCAGGTTGACGAGCTCGCCGCCGCCCTTCGCCGTCCGTTCGACCATCGCCTGGATCCGGTCCTCGGGGACGAGCTTCCGCAGCGGGATCCCGCCGACGGTCGTCGCCGACACCACCGGGACCATCTGGTCGCCGTGGCCGCCGAGCACCATCGCCTGCACGTCCTTCACCGACGCGCCCGTCTCCCACGAGATGAACGTCGAGAACCGCGCCGTGTCGAGGATGCCGGCCATGCCGAAGACGCGCTCCTTCGGCCATCCGGAGACGTTCTTCGCCACGTGGCACATGGCGTCGAGCGGGTTCGAGACGACGATCAGGATCGCGTCGGGGGAGTGCTCGACGACCTGCTCCGTCACGGACTTGACGATCTTCTCGTTCGTCGTGACGAGGTCGTCGCGGCTCATCCCCGGCTGGCGCGGCAGCCCCGCCGTGATCACGACGACGTCCGAGCCCGCCGTCTCCTCGTAGCCGTTCGAGCCGCTGATCGAGGGCTCGAAGCCGAGCACCGCGCCCATCTGCGCGATGTCGAGCGCCTTCCCCTGCGGCAGCCCCTCCTTGATGTCGACGAGGACGACGTCGGCGTAGTCGCGCAGCGCGAGCACCTGCGCGCACGTCGCGCCGACGTTCCCCGCGCCGACGACGGTGACGCGGCGCCTCGCCGGCACTATGCCGTCACCGCCGACAGCTTCTCGACGAGCGCGTCGGCGACCTCGCTCGTGCCGACCGCCGTCGGGTCGTCGCGCGTCGGCTTCATGTCGTACGTGAGGCTCTCGCCCTCCGCGATCAGCTCTGCGATCGCGCGCTCGAGCCGGTCGGCCGCGTCGCCCTCGCCGAGGTGGCGGAGCATCATCATCCCCGAGAGCATCTGCGCCATCGGGTTGACCTTGTTCTGGCCCGTGTACTTCGGCGCGGAGCCGTGCGTCGGCTCGAAGATCGCGATCCCCTCGCCGAAGTTCGCGCCCGGCGCCATCCCGAGGCCGCCGATCATCCCGGCGCACAGGTCGGAGAGGACGTCGCCGTAGAGGTTCGGGAGGACGAGCGTGTCGTACTCCTCGGGCCGCTGGACGAGCTGCATGCACATGTTGTCCACGATCCGCTCGTCGAACTCGATGTCGTCGTTCTCGGCGGCGACCTGCTCCGCGACGCGCAGCCAGAGGCCGTCCGTGAACTTCATGATGTTCGCCTTGTGCACCGCCGTGACCTTGCGGCGGCCGTTGCGCCGCGCGAAGTCGAAGGCGAACTCGAAGATGCGGCGCGTGCCGGAGACGGAGATCGGCTTGATGGAGATGCCGGCGTCGCGGTGGCGGAGCTTGCCGCCCTTCCCCTCGATCCACCCGATCAGCTCCTCGGCGTCGGGCGTCCCCTGTTCGTACTCGATGCCGGCGTAGAGGTCCTCGGTGTTCTCGCGGATCACGACCAGGTCGACGTCCTCGAAGCGCGTGCGCACGCCGGGGTACGTCTTGCACGGGCGCACCTGCGCGTAGAGGTCGAGCTCCTTCCGGAGCGCGACGTTGACCGAGCGGAAGCCGCCTCCGACCGGCGTCGTGATCGGCCCCTTGAGGGCGACGCCCGTCTCGCGCACGGCGTCGAGGACGTCCGGCGGGAGCGGGTTGCCGCCGTGCTTGTCCATCACGTCGGCGCCTGCCTCGCGCACGTCCCAGTCGAACTGCACGCCCGTCGCCTCGAGGACGCGGCGCGTCGCCTCCGTGAGCTCGGGGCCCGTCCCGTCACCGGGGATGAGGATCACGCGGTGCGCCACGGCGCCGGACTCTAACGAAGGTGTACGGCGAGGCGCTTGAGGTAGATTCGCCCCATGACCGACTTCAAGCCGGGTCTCGAGGGCGTCGTCGCGGTCGAGACCGAGATCGCAGAGCCCGACCGCGAGGGCGGGTCGCTCCGCTACCGCGGCGTCGACATCGAGGAGCTCGTCGGGCAGGTCCCGTACGAGCGCGTGTGGGGCCTCCTGGTCGACGACGACCTCGGCGTGTCGATGCCCGATCCGGAGCCGTACGAGCCCGCGCGGCTGACGGGGAACGCGCCGTCGGACCTCCAGGCCGAGACCGCGCGCCTCGCCGGCGAGTGGAAGCTCGGCAAGCTCAACGAGATCTCCGACGAGCAGGCGCGCGAGGACCTCGGGCGGCTGTCGGCGCTGATGATGGAGATCGTCGCGCGCTCGGCCGCCGTCGCGGACGGGCGCGAGCCCGCCTCCGACGACGTCGTCGCGGAGGGGCGCACGGTGGCCGAGAAGTTCCTCCTCCGCTGGCGCGGCGAAGCGGACCCGACACACGTGCAGGCGATCGACACGTACTGGATCTGCACCGCGGAGCACGGCCTGAACGCCTCGACGTTCACCGCGCGCGTCGTCGCCTCGACCGGCGCCGACTGCGGCGCGGCGCTCTCGGCCGCGGTCGGCGCGCTCTCGGGGCCGCTGCACGGTGGGGCGCCCGCGTACGTGAAGCCGATGCTCGAGGAGGCCGCGCAGCTCGGCGACCCGGAGCGGTGGGTGCGCGAGGCGCTGGCGAGCGGCAAGCGCATCATGGGCTTCGGCCACCGCGTCTACCGCGCGGAGGACCCGCGCTCGCGCGTCCTGAAGCGGACGGCCAAGGAGCTGGGCGCGCCGAACGTCGACGTGGCCGAGGAGCTCGAGGAGGTCGCCCTGCGGGTCCTGCAGGAGCGGCACCCCGATCGCGTCCTCGCGACGAACGTCGAGTACTACTCCGCCGTGGTGCTCGACGCGGCCGAGATCCCGCCGCCGCTCGCCCCGGCGATGTTCGCGTGCTCGCGCGTCGCCGGCTGGTCGGCGCACATCCTCGAGCAGAAGCGGACGGGGCGGCTGTTCCGGCCGTCCGCGAAGTACGTCGGGCCCGCGTCGCGCTCGCTCAGCGCTGTCTGACCTCGCGGCAGCCGCGGCCGAGGCCGACCGTCTCGCCCAGGCGGGCGACGAGCTCGCGCTCTCGAAGCTGCGCGCGCAGTGGGCGGAGGAGCTCGAGGCGGCGGCGCGGCACGCGGACTACCGCGTCCGCGCGCTCGCCTACCGCGCGATCGGACAGTTCCGCTTCCGCCAGAAGACGGAGCTGCTGCGCCGCGGTCTCGACGATGAGAGCCCGGCGTGCCGCGGCTCTGCGCTCCTCGCGCTCGAGCTCCTGTCGCGCGACGCTCCCGGAGCGGTCAACGCGGTGCGGCCGCTCCTGCACGAGCTGGCCTCGCACGACGCGAACGGCGCGGTGCGGCGGCTCGCCGTCGTCTGCCTGCGGAACGGGTCGCCGCAGCGCGACACGATCCTCATCCTCGGCGGGATCGCCGAGGACGACGAGCTGGACCGGGAGCTCCGCGAGGCCGCGCGCAAGGTCGCGGCCGACCTGACGAAGAAGTCGCGGGCGCGGTAGAGCCCGCCGGCTCGGCAGCTCCGCGGCGCTACGCGGAGGTGCAGGGGCCGCAGACGCGGCCTTCGATGTGGCGGCCGCACGACGGGCACGACCGTCGGCGCGCGCGCCACTCGAGCATGCTCTTGTGCACGCCGGCGAGCATCATCGAGTAGCCCACGGCGGTGGTGAGGAGGAACAGAGCCGCCAGCTCGGGCGTCGCCATCTCATCGCCTCTCCGGTCGAACGACTAGCCACGGCGCGTCCGCTTCGCGTGGGGATGCGCCTGGTAGTACAACTCGCGACGCCGCCGATCGGATACGTGGGTGTAGAGCTCGGTCGTGGCGAGGTCGGCGTGGCCGAGCATCTCCTGGACGCTGCGCAGGTCGGCGCCGCCCTCGAGCAGGTGCGTCGCGAACGAGTGGCGCAGCAGGTGCGGGTGGACGCGGTCCGGTTCGAGCCCCGCGGCGGCGGCGAGCTTCCGCAGGATCAGGAACGCGCCGGCGCGTGTGAGCGCGCCGCCCTGCGCGTTGAGGAAGAGCTCCGGGCGATGGCGCCGGTCGAGATGCGGCCGCCCGCGGGAGAGGTAGCGCCGCAGCGCGTCCGCCGCCTGCCGCCCCACGGGGACGAGGCGTTCCTTCCCGCCCTTGCCGGTCGCGCGGACGAGCCGCGCGTCCAGGTCGACCGCGGTCCGGTCGAGCCCGACGGCCTCGCTCACGCGCAGTCCCGCGCCGTACAAAAGCTCGACGAGCGCGCGGTCGCGCAGCGCGCGCGGGGAGGTCCCGCTCGCCGCCTCGATCAGCCGCTCCGCCTCGCCGGGCGAGAGCGTCCGCGGGAGCCGCCGGACGCGCCGCGGCAGGTCGAGCTCGGCCGCGGGGTTGTCCGGGCGCGCACCGAGCAGGAGGAGGTGCCGGTAGAACGACCGCGCCGCCGCCGTCCGCCGCGCGATCGTCGCCGGCGACAGCCCGGCGGCTCGGAGCTCCGCCACGTACCGCTCGAGGTCGTCGGCGGTCGCGCTAGCCGGCGGCGCGCCCAGCGACGCCGCCAGGTGCGCGAGGTCGCGCCGGTACGCGTCGACCGTCCGCGGCGCGCGGCGGGCCGAGAGGAGCGCGAGGAAGCCCTCGACGTCGGGGTCGCGGACGGTCTCCGTCACCGCCCACTCCTGTTCGCGCCGCGGCGCGGAACGCCTGCCGCTACTCGGTGAGGCCCGACACGCAGCCGTCGCGCGCCGGCTCCCGCAGCTCGGGGCGCGCGAGCTCCGCGAACTCGTCCGCGAGCCGCTCCGGGTCGTTCGGATCGGCGCCGACGAGCGGCGCCACGAGCTCGCGCGGGAGCGACCGGCAGACGTCGTGCGCGAGCTGGTGCGCCGGGTTGTCCTCCCCCTCCGGTGCGACCGTCACCGTCTGCGTCTCGGTCACCGTCACGGTTTGCGTCTCGCCGCCGCAGCCCGCCGCGACGAGCGCGACGAGGACTGCCAGGGCGAGGAGGCGCGCGGTCATCGTCCCCGGAGCGGTTGCCGCCGGCCGCCCCTCCCAAACGTGTGGCGTCGCGAGGCGCCGGGTACGCGCCGCCCCATGCCGCGGGCCGACCGGGGGGCTGGACGATAGGCGCGCTCGCGTCGCTCGTCGTCACGCTCCGCTACCCGATCCTCGCCGCGTGGGCGGCCGGAGCGGCGCTCGCCGTCCTCTACCTGCCGGCGGTCGGAGAGGGAGGGGCGGCGGACTACGAGGGGCTCGTGGCGCAGGGCAGCGAGGCGGTCGCCGCGGAGCGACGCGCGGCGCAGCTCTTCGACCTGCCGCTCCCCGCGCGCGCGCTCGTCGTGCAGCGCGACCCGAACGGCCTCTCGCGCCCGGCGCTCGAGGCGGCCGTCGACCGCGCCGCCGCCGTCAGCTCCGGCGAGGTGCCGGCGCTCCGCGAGATCGCGCTCGCGCTCCCGCTCGCGAACGTCGACCGCCTCGTCCCGGCCTCGCGCGAGGAGGGCACGACGGCCGTCACGTACCTGTTCTTCCCGCGGGACGCGGGGCTCTCGACGCAGGCGGAGCTGTCACGTGCCTACCTCGCGCGGATCCCGCCGGCGGAGGCGCCGGTCGGCGTGACCGGGACCGCGCCCGCGCGGTACGACCAGTGGCGTGCGATCGCCGACTCGATCCGCTGGGTCGAGCTGGGGACGCTCGTGCTCGTCGTGCTCGTCTTCGGGCTCGCGTTCCGCGCGCCGGGCGCGCCGCTCCTCGTCCTGGCCGCCGCGGGGCTCGCCTACGTCGTCTCGACGCGGCTCGTCGCGTGGACGGGGCAGCAGCTCGGGACGGCCGCGCCCCGGGAGATCGAGCCGCTGGCGCTCGCGCTGCTCCTCGGGCTCGTCACCGACTACGCCGCGTTCTACATGACCGGCACGCGGCGGCGGCTCGCGGACGGCGACGACCGCGTGACGGCGGCGCGCGCGACGGCGCGGGCGTACGGGCCGATCGTGACGACGGCCGGCCTCATCGTCGCGCTCGGCACGGCGACGATGGCGCTCGCGCGGCTCGAGTTCTTCCGCGCGTTCGCGCCGGGGCTCGCGCTGACGGTGCTCGTCACGCTCGCGGTCGGGATGACGTTCGTCCCCGCGGCGCTCGCCGTCTTCGGCTGGTCGGTGTTCGCGCCCGCGGCGTTCCGCGAGGACGCCGAGCAGCAGGCGCCGCCGGCGTGGCGGACGTGGCTCGTCCGGCTCGCGACGTTCCGCCCCGTCTCGGCGGTCGTCGTCGTCGCCGTCGTCGCCGCGCTCGTCGTCGCGGCGCGGCCGGTGGCCGACATGCGGCTCGGCTTCGCGCTCGTGGAGGCGCACGAGCGCGACGCGGAGCCGCGGCGTGCGTCGGAGGCCGCCGGGACGGGGTTCGCGCCCGGCATCGTCTCGCCGACGGTGCTGATCCTCGAGGGCCGCGGCCTCGACCGCCAGCGGCGCGCGCTCGACCGGTTCGGGGAGTTGATCCGCGAGCGGCCGGGGATCGCGGCGGTGATCGGCCCGGCAGACGTCCCGCGCGAGCTTCCCGTGGATGTCTTCGTCTCGGAGAACGGGGTCGGCGCACGGCTCGTCGTCGTGCTCGAGGACGAGCCGCTGAACGCGGAGGCGATCGAGACGGTGCGGGCGCTGCGGGACGACGCGCCGGAGCTCCTCGAGCGCGCCGGCCTGGGCGCGCGGATCGTCGGCGTCGGCGGCGACACCGCGATCGCGGAGGAGACGGTTTCGCAGCTCGGACGCGACTTCCGCGTCGTCGCCGTCGCGGCGATCCTGGTCAACCTCCTGCTCCTCGCGCTGTTCCTGCGCGCGGTCGTCGCGCCGCTCTACCTCGTCGCTGCAAGCGTGCTCTCGCTGGCGGCGTCGCTCGGGATCACCACCTGGGTCTTCCAGACGCACTTCGGGTTCACGGACCTGACCTACTACGTCCCGTTCGCGGTCGCGGTGCTGTCGCTCTCGCTGGGGTCGGACTACAACCTCTTCGTCGTCGGCCGGATCTGGCAGGAGGCCTCGCGGCGGCGCCTCCGCGACGCCGTCTGCTACGCCGCGCCGCGGTCGGCGCGCGCGCTCGCGATCGCCGGCTTCACGCTCGCGGGCAGCTTCGGCGTGCTCGCGGTGATCCCGCTGCGGCCGTTCCGCGAGTTCGCGTTCGCGATGGCGCTCGGCGTGCTCCTAGACACCTTCGTCGTCCGCCCCTTCCTCGTGCCGGCGCTCGTCGCGCTCTTCGGCCGCCACGGCTGGTGGCCGCGGACGCCGCCCGAGCCGGTCGAGCGGTAGCGCGCCGAGGCGCCGCCGCTACGAGCGCGGGTGCGCGGAGTCGTAGACGCGGCGGAGCCGGCGGCCGTCGACGTGGCTGTAGATCTGCGTCGTCGAGAGCGAGCTGTGACCGAGTAGCTCCTGGATCGTCCGCAGGTCCGCGCCGCCCTCGAGCAGGTGCGTCGCGAACGCGTGTCGCAGGCGGTGCGGGTGGGGGAGGATCCGGCGGAGGGTGCTCGTCTCGAGCCGCCGCCCCCGCGCCGAGAGGAAGAGCGCGTCGTCGGCGCCGCGGGCGAGTCGCGGCCGGGACTCGCGCAGGTACCGCGCCACCCAGTGCGCCGCCTCCTCGCCGAGCGGCACGACGCGCTCCTTCGCGCGCTTGCCGCGGACGCGGACGAGCTCCTGCTCGAAGTCGACGTCGGCGAGGTCGAGCCCCACCGCCTCGGCGCTGCGGAGCCCGGCGGAGTAGACGAGCTCGAGCAGCGCCCGGTTGCGGAGCGGGAGCGGGCCGTCGCCCTCCACCGCCCCGAGCGCCGCGTCGACCTCCTGCGCCTTCGGCGCGTCCGGGAGCCGGCGCGGCCGGCGCGGCGCGAGCGGCATCTCCGGGACGCGGGCCGGGCCGAGCGCGTGCCGCAGGAGCGCGCGCGCCGCCGAGAGCTTCCGCGCGACCGTCGCCGGCGCGAGCCGGCGCGGCACGCGGCCGGGGCGGTCCCCGCCGACCGCGGCGACGTACTCGGTGAACGTCCGGGTGTCCACCTGCTCCAGGTCGGTGACGCCGCGCCGCTCGAGCCACGCGGCGAGCTCCTCCATGTCGGCGCGGTAGACGCGCCGCGTCCCCTCCGCCAATGCCGGGCTCGCGAGGTAGCGGTCGATCGCGGTCCGCACGTCCACGACTCCGTCTTCGCGGCGGCGATAGGATCGCCTGCCGGTGGGCGGCTCCGACGATCGCATCGAACGGCTCGCCGAGCTCACGGTCGCCTTCGGCACGAACCTCCAGCCCGGGCAGATCCTCGCCGTCAGCGCCGAGCCGGGGCACGCGGAGCTCGTCCGCGCGGTCGCCGCCGCGGCCTACCGGCGCGGCGCGCGGTTCGTCGACGTCTGGTACTTCGACCCGCTCGTGAAGCGCGAGCGGATCGCGCACGCGCCGGAGGAGACGCTCGACTTCGTCCCCTCGTGGTACGGCGAGAAGGTGCTCGAGCTCGGCCGGCAGCGGTGCGCGCGCCTCCACGTCGCCGGCACGACGGAGCCCGACCGGCTCGCGGGACTCGACCCCGCCCGCGCCGGACGCGACCAGCTCCCGCGCATCCGCGAGTCGGGCCAGGTCGTCAGCGAGCGGACGACGAACTGGTGCATCGTCCCGTTCCCGACCGAGGCGTGGGCGGAGCAGGTCCACCCGGACCTGCCGCGGGCGGAGGCGCTCGAGCGGCTGTGGGAGGAGGTCGTGCACGTCTGCCGCCTCGACGAGCCCGACCCGGTGCGCGCCTGGGAGGAGCGGATGGACGCCACGGGCGAGGCGGCGCGGCGGCTGACGGAGCGGCGGTTCGACGCGCTCCGCTTCGAGGGGCCCGGGACGGACCTCACGCTCGGGCTGCTGCCGAGCTCGCGCTGGTGGAACGCGCGGTTCTCGACCGTCGACGGGATCCCGCACGTCCCGAACATCCCCAGCGAGGAGGTGTTCACCTCGCCGGACCCGGCGCGCGCGGACGGCGTCGTCCGCTCGACGAAGCCGCTCGTCCTCGCCGACGGCACGATCGTCCGCGGCCTCTCCGTCCGCTTCGAGGGCGGTCGCGCAGTCGAGGTGGAGGCGGAGGCGGGCGCCGAGACGCTGCGCGGCCTGACGCGGCTCGACGAGGGGGCGGCGCGCCTCGGCGAAGTCGCGCTCGTCGACCGCGAGGGCCGCATCGGCCGGCTCGACACCGTCTTCTGGAACACGCTGATCGACGAGAACGCGGCGAGCCATGTCGCGCTCGGGAACGGCTTCGCGTTCGCGGTCGAGGACGAGTCGGACGCCGCGCGCGTCAACACGAGCGGGACGCACATCGACTTCATGATCGGCGGCGACGACGTCGCCGTCACGGGCATCACGGGCGGCGGCGACGAGGTTCCGGTGCTGCGCGACGGCGCGTGGCAGCTCTAGGCGGCCTCGCAGCGTCCGTTACGACGCACGCGCCGAGCGCGCTGCGGTAGCGTCCGCCGTGGTGGAGGCGACGCACGACGTCCTGGTCGTCGGGGCCGGCTGCGCGGGCATGCGCGCGGCCATCGAGGCGCACGACGCGGGCGCCGACGTCGCCGTCATCTCGAAGCTCCACCCGACGCGCAGCCACTCCGGCGCGGCCGAGGGCGGGATCAACGCCGCGCTCGGGAACGCCGCCGACGACGACCCCGAGACGCACGCGTTCGACACCGTCAAGGGTTCGGACTACCTCGGCGACCAGGACTCGATCGAGGTGTTCACGCGCGAGGCGCCGGAGGACATCATCCAGCTCGAGCACTGGGGCGCCTTCTTCTCGCGCCGCGAGGACGGCAAGCTCGCGCAGCGGCCGTTCGGCGCCGCCGGCTCGCCGCGGACGATCTACGCCGCCGACATCACCGGCCACGTCCTCATCCAGGTGCTCTACGAGCAGCTCGTGAAGCGCGACATCAGGGTCTACGAGGAGTGGTTCGCGTGGCGGCTCGTCGAGAACGACGGCCGCTGCCAGGGCGTCATCTGCTGGGACCTGATGAACGGCGGGGTCAAGCTCGTCGCCGGGAAGACGGTCGTCCTCGCCACCGGCGGCGCCGGCCGGCTCTACCGCGCCACGACGAACGCGTACGCGTGCACCGGCGACGGGATGGCGATGGCGCTCCGGCTCGGGCTCCCGCTGAAGGACATGGAGTTCATGCAGTTCCACCCGACGACGCTGTTCCCGAGCGGGATCCTGCTCACGGAGGGCTGCCGCGGCGAGGGCGCGTACCTGATCAACAGCGAGGGCGAGCGGTTCATGCAGCGCTACGCGCCGAACGCGATGGAGCTCGCCTCGCGCGACGTCGTCTCGCGCTCCGAGCAGACGGAGATCGACCAGGGGCGCGGCGTGAACGGCTCCGTCCTCCTCGACATGCGCCACCTCGGCGCGGAGAAGATCATCGAGCGCCTCCCGGGATCGCGCGAGCTCTCGCTGGTGTTCGCGGGCGTCGACCCGATCCACGACCCGGTGCCGGTGCGGCCGGGCGCGCACTACCACATGGGCGGCGTCGCGACGGACACGGACGGCCTCACCGAGCTGACCGGCCTCTACGCGGCCGGCGAGGTCGCGTGCGTCTCGGTCCACGGCGCGAACCGCCTCGGCGGCAACTCGCTGATGGAGACGATCACCTTCGGGCGCCGCGCCGGTCGAGCGGCGGCGGAGTGGGCGCAGTCGCACACGACGATCGACGTCCCCGCGTCGGCGGTGGCGGACGCGGAGCGCGAGGTGCGGACGCTCCTCGACCGCGAGGAGGGCGAGCGCCCGTGGCAGATCCGCGACGAGCTCGGCAGCACGATGCTCGAGAACTTCGGCGTCTTCCGCCGCGAGCACCAGATGGCGAAGCAGATCGAGATCATCGACGGGCTCCGCGAGCGCTACGGGAACGTCGTCGTCGAGGACAAGGGCAACGTCTTCAACAACGACCTGACGCAGGCGATCGAGCTCGGCTACCTGCTGGACCTCGCGGCGTGCATGCTCCAGGCGGGGATCGCGCGGAAGGAGAGCCGCGGCGCGCACTCGCGGCCCGACGACTACCCCGACCGCGACGACGAGAACTTCCTGAAGCACTCGATCACACGCTGGAACGGCGACGGCCCGGAGCTGTCCTACGAGGAGGTTCGCATGACCCGCTGGACCCCGCAGGAGAGGAAGTACTAGGCGTGCAGGTCGCGCTCAAGATCTGGCGCTACGACGGCGAGACGGGCGACCGCGCGCTGCGCGAGTACGAGTTCGACGCGCCGGAGGAGGCGACGCTCCTCGACTGCCTCGACATCGTCAAGGACCGGATCGACGGCACGCTCTCGTACCGCAAGAGCTGCCGGATGATGATCTGCGGCTCGTGCGGGATGCGGATGGACGGCGCCGCGGTGCTCGCGTGCAAGGTGCGGATGTACGACATGGCCACTGCCGGCCACGTCCCCGTGATCTCGGCGATGGGGAACCTCCCCGTGGTGAAGGACCTCGTCGTCGACATGGGCCCCTTCTGGCGGAAGTTCCGCGCGGTCAAGCCGTGGCTCGAGCCGGGGTACATCGAGCCGCCGGACGAGCGCGAGCACCGGATCTCGCAGGAGCGCATGAACGTCGTCCACAAGGAGGCGCTCTGCATCAACTGCGGCTGCTGCGTCTCCGAGTGCAACTCGATGGAGTCCGACCCCGAGTTCCTCGGCCCGCAGGCGCTCGCCAAGGGGATGCGCTTCGTCGGCGACCCGCGGGACGCGCAGAAGGTGGAGCGGCTGGAGGCCTACAGCTCGGAGCACGGGATCTGGGAGTGCACGCGCTGCTACTTCTGCAACGAGCGGTGCCCGAAGGGGGTCGACCCCCGCGACGCGATCGCGAAGCTGGGCGCCGAGGCGATGGCGGAGGGGATCGACCGCGACATGGGCGCGAAGCACGCCAAGTGGTTCGTCACCTCGGCGAAGACGACCGGCTGGCTCCGCGAGACGGAGCTCGTCCCGAAGACGCAGGGGATCGTCTCGTCCATCACGCAGATGAAGTTCGCGATGGGGCTCGCGCGGCGCGGCAAGGTGCCGCTGCCGTTCCCGCCGCACGTCGCCGAGGACGTGAAGGAGGCGCGCGCGCTCCACGACATCGTCCGCGGCCAGGGGCGGCAGGGCGCGCTCGGCCACGTCCAGGGAGAGCGCGCGCTGGCGCGGATCGAGCACACCGAGCACGGCAGCGTCCGCCGCGACGTGCCGGAGGTCACTCCCGGCGAGGCGCCCGTCCAGCGGGACCTCGGCGACCGGGCCGAGTCGAGCGAGGAGGCGAAGCCGTGAAGAAGGTCGCGTACTACACCGGGTGCCTGGCGACGCTGTCGGCGAAGGAGCTCGACACGTCGACGCGTGCGCTCGCGCCGAAGCTCGGGCTCGAGCTCGAGACGCTCGAGTCCGTCACGTGCTGCGGCGCAGGCGACATCCACGAGGCGGAGCCGGACTACTACCTCCACCTGAACGCGCGCATCCTCGCCTACGCCGAGGAGACCGGCGCCGACACGCTGATGACGGTCTGCAACGTCTGCACGCTCAACCTCCGGCAGGCGAACTTCATGCTGCAGAAGGACGACGTCCTCCGCGCGCGCGTGAGCCAGAACCTCGAGGCCGCCGGCGCGCCGCCCTACTCGGGCAGCGTCGAGGTGAAGCACTTCCTCTGGCTCGTCGCCGAGGGAGAGGGGTACGAGCTGCTGAAGCAGACGGCGCACAAGGGGCTGAAGGGGCTGAGGATCGCGCCCTTCTACGGCTGCCAGATCCTGCGGCCGTCGAAGCTGCTCGGGTTCGAGGACCCCGACCGGCCGTGGTCGCTCGAGCGGATCATCGAGGCGTGTGACGGCGAGGTCGTCGACTACCCCGCGAAGATCAAGTGCTGCGGCTTCCCGATCATCCAGGCGCGCGAGAACACGGCGCTCGGCGAGCTCGCGCAGCCGATCGAGCAGGCGCTCGAGCGGGGCGCCGACGCGATGGTGACGCCGTGCCCGCTCTGCCACCTCTCGCTCGACGCGTGGCAGTCGAAGCTGAACGCCGCGCGGAAGAAGAAGAAGCAGGAGCCGCTTCCGCCGATCCCGATCCTGCACCTCTCGCAGCTGATCGGCGTCGCGGCCGGCCTCGAGGACTCGGAGCTGAAGTTCAAGCGGCACGTGGTCTCCGTCGAGCCGGTGCTCGAGAAGCTCGCGACCTGACGCACGGCAGACCGCAAGGTTCCGCGCGGAGCGGCGTCTCTGTGGGTGGAGGGGCGGTATCCGGCGCGGAACCCGAGAGGGAGCTCCGCGCCGGAACTATGTCGGGGGCCGGATGCGGGCGCTGCTGACCGCGACCGGGGCCGCCGGCGCGGCGGCGGCCGCCTGGGGCGCGTTCGAGGCGGGGTGGGTGCGGCTGCGGACGCTCGAGTGCCCCGTCGCGGGGCTGCCGGACGAGCTTCGCGGGCTGCGGATCGCGCATCTCTCCGACTTCCACCTCGGCGTCCCGTCGCGCGGCGAGCACGCCGTCGAGCGCGCCGCGGACTGGGTGGCCTCCCGGCGGCCCGACCTGACCTGCGTCACCGGCGACCTCCTCTCGCGCCCGCGCGGCGAGCGGCGCCTCCGGCGCGTCGTGGAGCGGCTCCCGCGCTGCTACGCCGTGCTCGGCAACCACGACTTCGCCGACGCGCGCGACCCGTTCTCGCGTGCGGCCGCGCTCGAGGAGCTCGAGCCCGCGACGCTGCTCCGGGACGAGTCGGCGACGGTCGAGCTGCGCGGCCGGCGGGTCCAGCTCGTCGGCGTCGACCCGCGCTCGTACCGGCGCCGCGCGGCGCGGCCGGAGCGGTTCGTCGACGAGAGCGCCGACCTGCGGATCCTCCTCTGCCACTTCCCCGGCGTCGTGGACAGGCTGCCGCGCGGTGCGTTTCACCTCGTCCTCTCCGGCCACCTGCACGCGGGGCAGATCGTGCTCCCGTACGGGTTCGGCAAGATCCGCTTCTCCCAGGTGCGGTGGACGTACGTCGAGGGGCTGTACCGCCGCCCGGCCGCGACGATGCACGTGTCGCCCGGCCTCGGGACGACGTTCGTCCCGTTCCGCTTCTGCGCGCGCCCCGAGGCGACGGAGCTGGTGCTACAACCGGAGTAGCAGTGGCCGGCCACGCCTCCATCTCGACGGACGTCCTCGCGAGCTACGCGGCCGACGCGGCGCGCGAGGTCGGCGGCGTCACCGGGCTCGTCGAGCGCGCGCTGCCGGCGCGCCGGGGCGTCCGCGTCCTCCAGCAGGACGGCCGCGTGCGCGTCGAGCTCCAGCTCGCGGTCGCGTGGGGCGCGTCGCTGCCGGACGTCGCGCGCGAGGTGCAGCAGCGGGTGCGGGCGTACCTCGCGCGCATGGCCGACGTCGAGAACGCCGCCGTCGACGTCGTCGTCGCCGAGCTCGGCGAGCCGGGCGCCTGACGTGCCTCCGCGCGTCGCCGGCCTGACGGGCGCCACGCTGGAGACGGCGCCCTCCGTCTGCCACGGGTGCGTCTGGTGGCAGTCGCGCGGCGCCCGCCGCGCGCACAAGGAGCGCTGGATCGACAAGGCCGAGGAGGAGTGGGGCGCGTGGGGGACCGTCTACTACGACGACGACGGCGCGGTGCTCGGCTCGATGCAGTACGGGCCCGCCGCGCTGTTCCCGCGCGCGGCCGAGTTGCCCGCGGGCCCGCCGTCCCCGGACGCGGTGCTCGTCACCTGCGCGTACCTCGTCGACCCGGGGACGCCGTGGGTGATGCAGTCGCTCTTCCTCGCCGCGATCGGCGAGTGCCGCGACAAGGGCGCGCGGGCGCTCGAGACGTTCGGGTACCGCTATCCCGAGGGCGAGACGGCGCACGAGCGCTTCCTCGTCCACCGCACGGTCTTCCCGCGCGACTTCCTCGCCGACTTCGGATTCTCGACGGTGCGCTCGGCGGGGCGCGTGGAGCTCGTCCGCCTCGAGCTCGGGGGGCTGCAGCCGGTGCTCCCGGGGAAGCGCGCGAAGGTGATCCGCGCCGTCAAGGAGGCATTCTCGCCGGCGCCGGTGCCGCAGCGGCCGTGAGCGAGACGTTCGACCTGGGGCCGACGCGCGTCCGCGTCGTCGTCGCGGGCGACGCGGCGACGCTGCTCGAGCTCGAGCTGCAGCCGGGCGCGGGCGCCGGGTGGCACACGCACACGCGCGAGGACGAGACGGTCGCCGTCCTCGAGGGGCGGCTGACGATCGACGACGGCGCGCGCCACGAGCTCGCGCCCGGGGAGGCGCACGTGCTCCCGCGCGGGACGCGGCACGCGTTCGCGAACGAGGGCGACACGCCCGTGCGCGCTCACGTCTTCTGCTCGCCGGGAGGGCTCGAGGCGTTCTTCCGCGCGGTCGCGGCAGCGACGTCCGACGCCGACGTGGCGGCGGCCGGCGAACGCGCGGGCCTCGTGTTCGGCTAGACCGGCCGCAGCCGGCCCGTCTCGACCTCGTAGACGAAGCCCGCGGCCTCGGCGGCGGGTGCGAGGAGCGGCGAGCTGCGGATGCGCGCGACGCCGTCGCGGACGCTCTGCTCGAGGTCCGCGAACGGGTGGAAGTCGACGTCGGCGGCGTCGGCGCCCTCCTCCGCGAACCGCGCGCGCAGCCCCTCGTTCGTGGCGCCCGCCATCCCGCAGTCGGTGTGGCCGACGACGGCGACCGCGCGCGTCCCGAGCAGGCGCGTCGAGATCGCGAGCGACCGGAGCACGTCGTCGGTGACGACGGCGCCGGCGTTCCGCAGGACGTGCGCGTCGCCGAGCTCGAGCCCGAACAGCCGCAGCGGGTCGACGCGCGCGTCCATGCACGTCACGACGACGAGCCGCCGCGCGGGCGGGCGCGGGAGCCCCGCGGCGTCGAACGACCCGGCGTACGCGGCCGCCGCATCGCGCAGCTCCGACCAGGCGTCGCTCACGCGGCGACGGCGCGCTCGCGCGAGAGCACCAGCTCCGCGATCTGGATCGCGTTCAGCGCCGCGCCCTTGCGCAGGTTGTCCGCGGCGAGGAAGAGCGCGAGGCCGTTCTCCGCGGCGGCGTCGCGGCGGACGCGGCCGACGAGGACGTCGTCCGTCCCGGCCGCGTCGCGCGGCGAGGGGAAGCCGGTGACGCGCACCCCCGGCGCCGCCGCGAGCAGCTCCTCCGCGCGCACCGGCTCGAGCGGCCGCTCGAGCTCGACCCAGACCGCCTCGGCGTGGCCGACCATCACCGGCACGCGCACGCACGTCGGGCTCACCGGCAGCTCCGGCAGCTCGAGGATCTTCCGCGTCTCGAGCCGCAGCTTCGTCTCCTCGTCGTACTCCACGCCGTCGAAGTCCCAGTCCGCACGGAGGTCGTGCTCCTCGTGCGGCTCGGCGCGGAGCTGCTCCATCCGCTGGGCGCCGGCGCCCGACACCGACTGGTAGGTCGCGACGCGGACGCGCACGAGCCCCGCCTCCTCGTGGAGCGGCTTCAGCACGGCGGTCAGCGGGATCGTGCAGCAGTTCGGGTTTGCCACCACGCCGTCGTGCTCGAGCGCGCGCTCGCCGTTCACCTCCGGGACGACGAGCGGGACGCCCTCCTGGAGCCGGTACGCCGACGACTTGTCGACGACGAGCGCGCCGCCGGCGACGGCGTGCGGCACGAGCTCGCGGCTCGCGGAGGTGCCGACGGAGAAGAGGCAGACGTCGAGGTCGCCGGCCGCGAGCGCTTCCGGCGTCGCCTCCTCGACCGTCAGCTCGCGCCCGCCGAAGCGGACGCGCGTCCCGGCGGAGCGCGCGGAGGCGAGGACGCGGACGCGCTCGTAGCCGCGCTCGGCCAGGAGATCGAGCGCGACGCGGCCGACCGCGCCCGTCGCGCCGACGACGCCGACGCGCGCGTCCTGCGGCCTAGACATGCGGCCGCTCCGCGCCCGCCGCCTCGAGCTCGAACGCGGCGTGCAGCGCGACGACGGCGCGCTCGACCTCGTCGCGGGCGACGTGGCAGGCGATCTTGATCGGCGAGGTGCTCACGACCTGCGGCTCGATCCCGACCTCGGCGAGCGTGGCGAACGTCTTCGCCGCGATCCCCGGATGGCTCTTCATCCCGGCGCCGACGACGCTGACCTTCCCGAGGTCGTCGCGCGCGCTCCACGAGACGCCGAGCCCGTCGAGCGCCGCGTGCACCTCGGCGCGGTCGCCGACCGGCGCGGAGAAGACGATCTCGGGCCCCGTCTGCACGATCGTGTCGACGTTGACGCCCGCCGCGGCCAGCTCCGAGAAGAGCTGCGCCGCGGGGACGCCGGAGACGCGGTACACGTCCTCCTCGGTCGTGTGCGTCACGCCCGAGATCATCGCCTTCTCCAGCATCCGGTCGTCCTCCTCGGTGATCCAGGTGCCGCCCGCCTCGGAGAACGTC
>Ga0247713_1000634_pt1 | contig 20171 bp, 20 predicted proteins | sample 21E_NmetaG_FD_189936 | JGI IMG/M metagenome (GOLD analysis project Ga0247713, IMG submission 189936) | Soil microbial communities from hillslope of Landscape Evolution Observatory, University of Arizona, Oracle, AZ, United States - 2-1-E_N | ecosystem: Engineered > Artificial ecosystem >... | reverse complement strand
GTCGACGATGCGGTTGACCGTCTCGACCACGTCCGTGGTGTGGAGGGTGGCGATGACGAGGTGACCGGTCTCGGCGGCCTGCAGCGCGGCCTGCACCGTCTCGGTGTCGCGGATCTCGCCGACGAAGATGACATCGGGGTCCTGACGCATCGCGGCTCTGAGCGCGAGCTGGAAGCTGGTGGTGTCCTGCCCGACTTCGCGCTGCGTGACGATCGCCAGCGCGTCCTCGTGCATGATCTCGATCGGATCCTCAATCGTCACGATGTGGCAGCGACGCGTGTGGTTGATGTGCTTGATGACTGCGCCGCAGGTGGTGGTCTTCCCCGACGACGTCGGCCCGGTCACGAGAAGGAGCCCGCGGTGCTCGCCGGCAAGCCTCTCCACAACGGAGGGAAGACGGAGGTCTCCGAAATTCGGCGCGTCGGGAAGGATGCGGCGCGCCGCGATCCCGAGGCTGCCGCGCTGGCGGTGGATGTTGACGCGGAAACGGCCCAACTCACGGGCGGAATAGGCAAAGTCGACCTCGCCCTTCGCGTCGAGCTCGACCCTCTCCTTGTCGCCCATCATCATGGAGGCGAGCTCGAACGTTTCCTCCGGCGCCAGCACGTGGTGGTCGAGCGGGTGGAGGTGCCCCGAGATGCGAATCGTCGGCGCGGCATCGGCCTTGATGTGGAGATCCGAAGCCTTCACCTCAACCGAGTAGCGGAGGAAGTCGTCGATGCCTAACGGCTCGCCGGCGCGCCGTGGCAGCGGGGGTAGATCGACGACATCCGGCTGATCGAGCACCTCCGGCACCGCTTCTGCGGCCGGCGGCGGAGCCGCGGCGACTTGCGCGGGCGGGGCGACGGACTCCGCGGGGAGAGTCGACCGCGCGGGCGGTGCCGGAGGCAGACCGGCATACGCTGCCGCGGGGCGCCGCTCGTCGATCGCCTCGTCGTTCCAAAGGTCGAAGTTGGTCATGGGATGAGACGTCGACCTTCTGCCGGAACACTTAAGCCTGGGGAGGAACCGCCCGATCCGGGCGAAGACGGTCCTTTGGCACCCATCTCGGTCGGAAGCCCGAGATTGAACGGTCGTATCGGGACCGGCTTCTTCTTACGCCACAGCCGCGGTTGGTGACATGACTCACAGCTACGGGCCATCGCTCTGCCGCACCATCGTCGGACGAACCGGTTCACGCGCGAGGAACACTCCATCAAGCTGTCCACCTTTCTTGTTGAGCGGTGGCTGCCGGCCGTGGCGCCGACGGTCCGATACAGCACGTTCACGAGCTATGAGAGCCACGTGAAGCGTCACGTCATTCCGGCGCTGGGGGACCTAGAACTCGACCAGATCCGTCCGCAACAGCTCAACGCGTTCTATGCAAGCAGGACGGCGGCGGGACTGAGCGCGGGCACTGTGCGCCGCATCCACGCGACCCTGAGGCGCGCCCTGCGAGACGCCGTGCGGTGGGGCGAGATCGGCGACAACCCGGCCGCCGGGAGCGACCCACCGCGCGTCGGCGAGATCGCCAAGTTCTCAACCTGGGAGCCGGAGCACGTGAGGGCATTTCTCGAGGCGGTCATTGGCGACGAGCTCGAGGCGCTCTGGGTCGTACTGGCGACGACCGGGCTGCGCCGCGGTGAGGCACTGGGACTGAAGTGGCGGGACGTCGACCTGGCCCGGGGAACCGTCGCGATCCGCCAGACCGTTATCGAGCTCGGAGGTCGCGCCACGACCTCCACTCCCAAAACCGCCCGCGGCCGTCGAGTGGTGGCAATCGACCCGTACACGATCGACAAGCTCCGCCGGCATACCGGGGGCTCACATTCCGACGGCTGGGTCTTCGGCAACAACGAAGGTGATGTGTTGCCGCCCGGCAGCATCTCTCGGCGATTCCAGGCGATCGTCGCCACCGCGGGTCTGCCCCGCATCCGGCTCCACGATCTGCGTCACACACACGGAACGCTGGCGCTTCGCGCCGGTGTGCATCCCAAGATCGTGTCGGAACGGCTCGGACACGCGACCGTCGCCTTCACGCTCGACGTCTACAGTCATTCGATCCCGCACCTCCAAGAGGAAGCAGCCGTGAAGGTTGCCGCTCTGGTGGTTCCCGCGGATCCCGCGAGCGGCAGTGATCGCTCGTCGTGACTCCGTCGCACCCGAAACCTAGGATGAGCTACTGAGGGAGGAGTTGCGGATGCGAACGATAGACGGATGCTGGGATTTCTCGACGACGTGACCAGTCCAGAGTGGCTAGATGTCATCGAGTCGGTCGCTCTCATCGTCGGCGGCTTCTGGGTCGCCTACACCTATTGGCGATCCCGGAAGGGGCAGGCAAGCGTAGGAATCGAACCCACAACCCGGCTTCACCGCGACCCCGGCTCCGGTGAGCACGTCCTCCTCGTCAAACTCAGGATCCGAAACAGCTCCAGCATCTTGTTTCGTTACGAGAAGGCAACCGCCACGCTTATGGACGCATCACACCGGTCCGAAGATGGTTTGTTGCTCTTGATCCCGTTCGCAGAAGAAGACCCGTTGATCCCTCTCTACTCGGACGTCTCTAAGGATCCCAACGAGGTGGAGCAGGGGCGATCGTTCATCCCCGGAGGGGGGCTCAGCCTCGAGCCCGGTGAATCAGCCGATACGGAACTGGCTTTCGTGCTCGACGAGGAGAGCCTGGGGCTCATGGCGATGCAGGTCATGATCGGGGGGAAGCAGGGCCGGATCGGCCGCAGGAGCTACTGGTGGTCCACCTTCTTCTACGTTGATCCCGCCGATTCGACAGATGTCGAGCCGGAGGAGGGCACGAGTTGAAGCTCTTACGTCCGAGTAGGATTCGACACATGAAACGCAGCAGTCACGCCGAACCTCGAGCGGACACAAAGGCGGATCTGCAGCGCCTCTGGTCGACGCTGCGCAAACGGCCGCCCGGCAAGATCGTGGGAGTCCGCAGCAAAGTCGCCGCCGAGCGCCAGCAGCCGCAGCGACCGCAGGCTCAATAGCCTCTGCACCTCCTCTGCATCGGATTGTCAATGAGGTGGGACGTGGGCGTTAAGGCGTCGGGTAGATGTTCCCCTGGTCGACCAGGAACTCGCGGGCCGGGCCCGGGCTCTCTTCCTTTTCGACGAGGGCCCAGAGTCGGTCGTATGCCGTGCGCATAACGATGTGGGTGTCGCTCACCTCGGTGGCATGGCCGGCCATGCCCGAAGTGGCGCCCGCATAGCTCGTGATCGTCGTGCCGGGCTCCGATTTCGCATCCGGACGAGCCACGCTGAAGAAGTCGGTCGGCACGCCCGCCGCGCGCATGGCGACCTGCAGCTGCCGACCCTGGTCGTAGGGAGCCATGCCGTCCTCGAGCGCGTTGACGAACACGGCGCCGTCGATGCCGGATGCAGCGATCTCCTGCGCGCGCGTTATGAGCGTGCGCTTCGCGAGCTCGGCGGGGTCGCCGCCGTTCGTCTCTTCCCGCATGTCCTCGCATGCGTTGCGCGCGAACGAGTTCCCGCTGTTGGCGAGCAAGCATGCTCCGTGATACTCCTCGACGAGGTTCGTCACGCCCTCGATCGCGAACCAGTAGTCGTACAGACCTTCCGAGTCGGCGAGGGCGATGCCGCCGGCACCGACGCCCATGCTGACGCTGAAGAGAACGGTGTTCTTGATCGTGGGGCACGTCTTCTTCGCCAGCTGCGTGACGGCGTTGGTGTCGGCCGCTCCGGCGGCGATCGCCCAACCCCGCGCCATGGGGCTGCCGTGGAAGCGAGTTCCCGGACGGTCGTGGTAGTCGGGCGTGCCGTCACCGGAGAAGTCTCCCGGTGAGACGGTGCCCCGGTAATCCATGGCGACCACGAGAACGCCGTGCTCGCGCGCCATGTCTTTCATGATCCATTGCCACGCATAGCTGTCGTAGCTGTAGCCGTGATTGATCACTACGAGCGTGGTGGGCTTCTTGAAGGGCGCTGAGTAGCGGCCGGTCGCCTTCTCCGCCTCGACCTGGATCGTCAGCGGGACGGCAGCATCCTGTGCATCGCGGCACTGAAGTGATGGTTTCGCTGCGTTCGCCGTCGTCGTCGCCGGTAGTATGGAGCCGAGGACGGCCACGAGCGCCGCGAGGAGCCCCAGCGCTGCTCGGATGTGGTTCTTCGAACGTCCCATGATCTTTCCCCTCGGCGGTCCCTGGACGGTCTGGGAAGGGTTCTACAGGTTCCGGGAGAGTCCTGCCGGAGGGCCCGACCTATGCCGAGGAGCGCCGGGAACCGACCTAACCGAGCGGGGTGAGGACGGCACGGAGACACGCCGCTGGGGACGACCATCGTGATTCCGTGGCGCTCCCTCGGGTACGGCATCGAAAACGGCTCTGCGCCGAACTCGCGGAGCCACCCGCAAAGCACTTCTCGGAAGGAGACGGATCATGACGCTGCGCAGCCTTGCCCTGAACTGTTCGCTCAAGGCATCGCCTTCTCCGTCCTCCACACAGGTACTGCTCGACCAGCTGAACGCGGAGCTCGCCCGGCATGGATGTGAAACACGCACGATCAGGATCGCCGATCTCAACATCAAGCCCGGGGTCACCTCGGACGAGGGCGACGGCGACGAATGGCCCCAGGTCCGTAAGGCGATCCTGGACTCGGACATCCTCGTGCTCGGCTCTCCCATCTGGCTCGGCCAGCCGTCGAGTCTTGTGAAGCGCGTGCTCGAGCGGATGGATGCGTTCCTGGGAGAGACGGATGACGAAGGGCGGTACGTCTCGTATGGGATGGTCGGCGTTGCCGCCGTGGTGGGGAACGAAGACGGTGCCCACCACGTGAGCGCGGAGCTGTTCCAGGCGATGAACGAGGTCGGCTTCACCATCCCTGCGAGCGCGGTCACCTACTGGGTGGGCGAGGCGATGCAGACGACGGATTACATCGACCTGGACGATGTGCCGGAGAAGACGGAGCGCGCGACTCAGATGGTGGCGCGTAATGCGGTCCATCTCGCGCGCCTCCTGAAGGACGAACAGTATCCAGGGGCGGGGCATCCCAAGGAGCAGTAGCTCCCTAGAGCGTCGGAACAACCTCCTTGATGAGGCAGAACTCGTTGCCGAACGGGTCGGCCACGACCGCCCACTCAAGCAGAGCCTTGTCTTCCTCGGGCCAGAGGCCAGGCTCTCGGACGACGCTGCCTCCAAGCTCGACAACCTCGGAAACCGCCCTAGCAACGTCCATCACCGTCACGTCAACATGCACCCGATTCTTCAGGTTGGTCTTGGTCTCTGGGACCAGCTGCAACAGCACGGATCCCGGTCCCTTCGCGCCTAGGCGAGAGAACGGCCACCCTTTCGAGGGCCACTGCACCTCCAAGCCAAGGACCGCGCACCAGAACCGTTCTCCGACAGCCAGATCGTTGACGTCGATCGTCACTGAGCGATAGGCACCCACAGCCATCGATACCGACTCCAATCTGTCAGACCACTTCTTCCGGCCGTTTCCGGCGAACCTTAAGCCGGGCGCCGCAGCAGACGAGTGCGTCGGCCATTCCATGCCTCCGAGTTGGTCATCCAACTTGCACGCGGCGCCACATGGCTTGCGGCGCTCTCGGTTGGGTACCTTCGCCTGGAACGCCGCCACAACCTACGGAGAGGAGCCGCTGGTGCCCAACGCGATCGAGCTACTCGAGGAAGACCACGAGAAGGTCAAGAAGCTCCTAGAACAAGGAGACGACACGACCGAAAGAGCGGTGAAGACCCGCACCGATCTGTTCGCCCGGATCAAGCGCGAGATGGAGATCCACGAAGCGATCGAGGAAGAGATCTTCTATCCCGCCCTGAAAGAGCACCCGAAGGCGAAGGAGATCGTGCTCGAAGGATACGAAGAGCACCATGTCGTCGACGAGATCATGGGCGAGCTCGGCGACACCGACGTCGAGGACGAGCGGTGGGTCGCCAAGTTCTCGGTCATGAAGGAGAACATCGAGCACCACATCGAAGAAGAGGAAGACGAGATGTTCAAGAAGGCTCGAGAGGTCTTCTCGAGCGACGAGCTAGAGGCGCTCGGCGAGCGGATGCAGGCGCGCAAGCGAGAGCTGGAGAGCTAAGAGCTACAAAGCGGTGCCGAGTAGGTCTGTCGCTACCTTCTTGTGCCGATTGCCAGCAGGTACTCCTTCTCGAAGCGCGCCTGGTCCTCGGTCCCGCGGTTCCACTCGTGACAGAAGTCCGCGAGCGCCTGATCCAGCTCTGCTTCTTGCCCATTCGCCGCAGCGTTCTTGTAGGTCGCGATGGTCGGGCCATAGAACGCCTTGAAGTGCTCGCGGTAGCCGAGAGGGTTCGCGAAGGCGGTGATCTCGAGGACGTCGCGCTCTAGTGTGGTTAACTCGACGCGATCGCCGAAGAGCGACTGAAGGTGGTCCTCCGACCCCCACAGAGGGGGAGGTTGCGCGCCGGGTGGAGGTGGAGGTGCGAACGGCTTCATCGTTCGGAAGAGAGCGCCGAGCATTCCCTCGGGCGTCCAGCTCAGGAGCCCGATCGTCCCGCCCGGCTTGCACACACGTACCAGTTCGTCGGCCACCTTTTGATGGTGCGGGGCGAACATCGCTCCGATCGACGACATGACGACATCGAAGTCCTCGTCGGGGAACGGAAGATTCTCTGCGTCCGCCTCGACCCACTCGAGCTTGAGACCCTGCGCCTCGGCGCGCTCGCGCCCCGCCTCCAGCAAGGTGGGTGTGAGGTCGCTGGCAACGACCTCGGCGCCCCGTTCGGCGGCGTGCAGAGACGCGTTGCCGGTGCCGGCCGCCACGTCGAGGACCCTCTGACCGGGACCGATGTTGCAGGCCTCGACCAAGCGAGGGCCTAACGGCAACAGAAAAGTCTCGACCATCGTGGGGTAATCACCCGACGCCCACATCACCTTGTGGCGCGCCTTCAGCTCCTGATCCGGGGACGTCGTCGCCATATCGCTCTTCCTTCCATGGCCTCAGGCGCGCTCTTCCCGCCCGGGGTCCCAATGGGAACTTGCGACCGGATTCTCCTCCTCCGCGGAGTGATAATCAAGGCGTGCTCCTCCCCGAGCCGCCGATTTGCCGCAGCAGATGCGCCCGCCATGCTGATGATGCTGAGGAAGCCGACGCAAGGAGGAAGCTTGAAAAGGAGTCGACTCGCTCTGCATCATATCGCTCTAACCGTCACCGATCTGGATGTCAGTGTCGACTGGTACCGAAAGGTGTTCGACATCGATGTGATTGCGGACATCCCGCACGAGGGCGGCCTCGGACGGCTCCTCGCAGACGAATCGCTCCAGCTCGGAATCGTCCTCCATCATCACGACGCGAACTCAGCGAGTCGATTCGACGAGGCGGTAACGGGACTCGACCACGTCGGGTTCGTCGTCCAGAGTAGGGATGAGCTGGTGGCATGGCAGGACCATCTCGAAGCAAACGGGGTGCAGAGGGCCGACGCCGCGGACCGACCTCTGACGCAGTCGCCTATCGCAGACGAGTGGTATGGATCAGTACTCGTGTTCCGCGACCCTGACAACATTCAGCTCGAGCTCTTCGCACCGTCCTCGGAAGTCGGCGGCTAACCCGGCACGGTCGCTTGTAGATACTCGCGGATCAACATGATCGCGGTTGAACCTTCTCCCACCGCGGCGGCGACGCGCTTGGCAGACCCGCGCCGGACGTCTCCTGTAGCAAACACGCCGGGAGTGCTCGTCTCGAACAGCAGCGGCTGGCGTTCGAGTGGCCACGCGTTCAGGTCGACGAGTTCGGATCCGGTGATCAGAAACCCATGGTCGTCGCAGGCCAACGATCCGGCAAGCCAGTCCGTCTTCGGCTCTGCCCCGATCATCACGTAGAGCGCCGCTGCGGGAACCTGTTCAACTTCTCCCGTGGAAGAGTCTCGTAGAACGAGGGCCTCTAGCCGTTGATCACCGACGACGCTATCGATCGTCGTGTTCAACCGGACGTTGATCCCGCCCTGAGGTCCGATCTCATCCACCAGGTAAGCCGACATCCGTTTCGCCAAAGAATGACCGCGGATCAGAATCGTGGTGCGAGCTCCCATCCGCGCCAGGTGGAGCGCAGCCTGACCTGCCGAGTTCCCTCCGCCCAGCACATACACGGGTACCCCGGACAACGACCGGACATCCGCGAAGCTCGCTCCGTAGAAGACGCCGGTCCCGACGAGAGCGGCAGCGCCCGGAACCTCGAGGCGTCGATACGCAACGCCGGTAGCCACGACGATGACGCGACTCCGTACCCTAGATCCATTGTCCAGAACGACGACGCGCTCGTTACCTCGAGTCTCGATGGACCGGGCGGGACGCGCGAGTACGAACTCAGCGCCGAACCCCGTCGCCTGTTGTTCGCCCCGCTCTGTCAGGTCGTGGCCGGCGATACCCCAAGGGAACCCGAAGTAGTTCCGGATCATCGAGCTCATGCTTGCCTGGCCACCCACGACACCCGGCTCGATCACGCACGTGTGCAGTCCCTCCGACGCGGCGTACACGGCGGCAGCGAGTCCCGCGGGACCAGCCCCGACGATCGCGACGTCGTAGAGGTCGTCCTTCGGCTCCGTTGTCGCACCCATCGCGCGGGCGACGTCAACCGGCTCGGGAGCGACCAGAACGCGCCCGTCGTAGAGGACGAGGACGGGGAAACGCTCCGCGCCCGGCGCGTGTTGTCCCAGGAGCTCTTCCCCGCGCGCCGATCCGAGGGGATAGAAGCCGGTAGCAACACCGTTGCGCTCGAGTATGTCGCGCATCTCATGTGACGCCCCGTGATCGGCTGGTGCGACGATCGCCGCCTTCTCGTACCGCGGGAGGTTCCTGAGCGCCCACGCGCGGAGCGCCTCTGCCGTGACCGGATACACCTCTTCCTCCGGAGACGCCCACGGCTTCCCGAAGTAATAATCGAGTTGGTTCAGCGTCAACGCCTTGACGATCGGGTCCCGTGCTGTGACGTCCCCGACATCGATCACGAGAAGGCGTTGAGCTTCGGGAACCAAGTCGTGCGCTTGTACCAAGAATGCCGTCCCCTCCATCTCCGACATCCATTGATCCGCTATGACGAGAGCAACCGACGCGCCCTTACCTCTGATGTCCTCCAGCGCGACGAGCGCTTGGCTGGCCGATGTCTCGCCCGCGACTTCGTAGTCGGCTCCGTACCTCCGCTTGAGGTCCTCCTTGAGACGCTTGAGGGCGGCCGCGTCATCGTCCACCAGGAAGAGGAAAGGCTTCATCGCTCTGCGTTTCTATCAATGATCGCGACCAATCACCTGCACGGAGCGACGTCGCCGCCCCGTCGAGTGCACGACGCAGATGCGGCTGAACCCGACGCGTACTCCATACGGCATTCTGAATCAGACTCAGACGTCGCGCCATACGTCGCGAGGTCCCACGATCCGCGGCTGCCCGCGGACCGTTAGCTGATCTCAGGAGGCCCGACGAGGTAGCTAATCGCCCGACAAAGCATGTTGAACTCCGGAGTTGGGTCAGGCGCGTTGTCGGGGGGATACGCACTGGCACCTCCAGACGACGCCGTCATGACGGGGCGAAGATGGAACTCCCAGTGCGTTCCGTCCACGACTTCGCCAGCATCGAAACGTTCCGGCCATTGCGGCGCACCAACACGGTAAACCTGTTCGTAGAAGCGGCGCCAACGATGAACGCTGGGGCGGGAGCGAATCGTTTCGACCTCCTGCCCTGTGGTCGCCCGATAAACGACCTCCTCTCCTTCAAGGTCAACGGAATGCTCGGTACTGCCATAGCCGCCGACGTAGAAATGGAGATCGTCCGGAACCAGCACATAGACAAGAGGAGATAGCTCGTCGCGGAGAACGACGCCTTCGCGAACCTCGTCCTCCGGCCACCAGATCCAGCCTTCGCTCATGGCAGCGGGATCGTCGGGCGGCGGCATATCGAGGATGTCCTCAACATGCTTGGACATGACGAGCGCCGAAACGCTCGCGTCGAAGGCATCCTCGGATGCACTCGCCAGAGCCATCATCGCCGGATCACCGAGCGGATAGCTGCCCTCGAGATACTCCCACCGGAGCGACGGATCAGCCTTCCGGATGGGGCCGGTAAGGAGGCGCGGATAGATCTCGACCACCATCGGTAGGCGAGCCTCATCGAAGGGCCAGATACTGAAACCGCCGTCCTGCAGCGCCGTGAGAAGCGGAATCCCGCGCAATGAAGCGGTGCCCACTGCTCCGGCGCCACCTATCTGAAAGAACGATTTGGGCCGGATACCTGCGATCGGAGGAGCGGCCTCTTCGGTCCTTCGGAGATGAGCGGGGATCGCCGGCCTCGTCTTTCCAGGCCTGCCCCAGAACGGCGGTTCACAATCCCGAAGCCATTGTTCTCCTCGATGGGCGACTATCTTCCAGAAGTCAGAGGCTTGAGTTACACCGAGGTGTTGGAGGAACCATGCCGGCGCAGAGAACGCGAAGTCGAAGCCGACGACAAGGGCCGAATCGTCCTCTTTCTTTTTCAGCAAATACTCGATCAGCTCCGGACGCGACATGCCGCTGCGCACCCACAGGAGCTCGCCGCCGAGCGCTTCCGCCACGACGGTGTGCTTTCCAGCCCCCTTAGCGCGTCCGGACCAGTCGACCGCAATTGCTAGCACTTCGTGGTTCACCAGCTCGCCTTCACCTTCACCATCAGAGTGGCCGGACGTCTCCAGTTAGGACCCCGTGCCCCGAGGCGGCGGGAACCGCCACTCCCTCCATCCTGTGTGGTGCGACCACCGACGCGATTGCTGACACGCGTCGACTCGGACCGGCGCAGACGCAACCGCTAGGGTTCCTCCCCTGTGACCACCAGCTCGCTGGTAGTGAGCGGACGACGTTCTAGCTCTGCTCGCTGCGTGTAACGCTGGAACTGCGTAAATGCGGTCCCGCTTCCCTTGTAATCGGTTAGGTCATTCTGAATGGGGTGCGGAAGAATGAGCGTCCGCTTGTCGTCAGCGGGCGACAGCAGCACGACTTTGAGCTCCGCTCGATACTCTCGCGCGCCTTGCCTGAGCAGCGTTTCGATGAGGTCGGCCACGCGGAGTTCGACGTCGGTTCCCATAGCCCTGAGGCGAGCGACCTCATCCGTCGTGAACAACACGACGTCGCGCTCATGCAGGATCTCTGGAATCTCAGGCTTGATCTCTTCGTCCGCATAAAACCCCATCCACCTAGGACTTCGCGCGAAGTTGCGATTAGGCTGACACACGTAGGCGGCATGCTGCAGATATTCCTTGTACGCGACGACTCCAGCAGCGACAATCACGACATCCGCATCCAGCTGCTGATTCACTCGCGGCTCGCGCTTGACCGGCTTCCTCGTTCGGTACTGGCCTCTGCAAATGCCGCACTGCTCTGCTGGTAGGCCGTGCCTGCAGTGCAGAGTGATACTCATAGTTGCCCCTCTCTGAATGCAGGTCGCTCGGCACCAGACTCTCCCACATGCGGGGCGTCGATCAGACTCACAATTTTCATCTAGAGACCCATGGTGTTGCTTCGCAAGGCTCACTTCGATTAGCCGGCTGGGTAGCGGCCTCCCCGCAGAAGGTCATTGCACCCCCACCTACGCCAGACGACGGACGTTGCGTCCCAAGACGAGCACCTCTAGACCTTGCTCTGCATTCCCAGATAGCCCAGTACTGCTCTCAGGTCCGCGCCCACCAACCTCTTCGGCCGGGCCGCAATCCATTCGGCCAGCCGACTCCCATGGACGAACACCGCTCCTTCATTTTCGTAAACGCCTTCATCGAAATCGTTCCAGAAGCAGATAATGCCCTGGACCCACGGCCGCAGTCCCGTCGTCGAGGAGATCTCGCGATGAAGGCCGTAGGCCTGCCCTCTGATGCGACGACCCAGCGGCTCCGAGTAGTTGTCCAGCATCTCGGTCCCTCTGATGACGTGAACTCGATCGCCATCGACTCCAACGGCGCCACCCAGAACCTTCGAATCGATCAAGAAGACGCCGCCAGGGCCAACAACGATGTGGTCCCAATTTCCCCTGCCGCGCTGGAGGTCGTGCCGGACCACATATCCGCGGCTGTGAAGGCTGGACAGTGCCTTGGCAGTCCGACGTTCCCCAAGCCCTCCGTGGAGGTACCGCTCGATCCATGCAGGCACGTCGTCGCGAACGAATACGTACAGTGACACTAGGGCGCCCATAATGAGCCCGAGGAGCCAAGTCGTGTAGTCGCGATCGGGGACTAGGAGGCACAACGCAGCAATAGCGCCCGCAATGGCCCACCGCACGGCTCGCGTCTCGCGTCTCCACGCTTTGCGCGCTCGCCGGTAGCGGTTGATCGCGCTTGCTCCGGGGCCCACCGCCTGTCTGACCATACGAAAACATCGGGAAGTTGAGGGTTCCCATTTAGCGCCGTTGCGCTCGACCAACGCCGGCCCGCAAGTTCAGTCGGAAACCGTACCCGCCCGAGAGGCGGATACTGCCACGCCTGGCTTGCGCCTCCTCGTCTGCCTTGCGGGGGGGTGGCTCCCGGTTTCACGGCCTTTTGGCGAGAACCGCACAGGGCTCTTGCCGTATCGGGCGCGCCGCGCCGATGATGGCCCTGCATGAGCGAACCAAGCAGAGATCAGACCCTCTCCCTTCTTTACCGCCTCGGACTCTTCTCCTACCGGCGGCGCTGGTGGGTCATCGTCGGGTGGATCGTCGCCGTCGTGGCGCTCTTTCCGCAGATCATGGCCCTCGGAGACCGCATGTCGTCGGGCGGCTTCGAGGTGCCGGGCTCGCAGTCCGACCGGCTCACGAAGGCCGTCGAGGAGGAGTTCGAGGGGCAGTTCCAGTTCTCCGACCTCGTCGTCCTCACCTCAGATGAGCTCCCCGCCGATGATCCCGAGTTCCGCGCCGTCTTCGAGGACGTCCGCACCTCGCTGCTGGCCGCGCCGGGCGTCGGTGCCGTGTCCGACCCCTACGCCTCGCCGGCGCAGTCCATCTCGCCCGACGGACGGACGATTTCGGCGCGCGTCGGCCTCACCGACGACCAGGACCAAGCCCTCGAGCACTCCGAGGAGCTCGAGGCGGCGGTGGAGGAGGCCGCCGAAAGCGCCCCGGTCGACGCGTATCTGACCGGCGCCGCTCCCTTCTATCGCGCCTTCCAGGACACGGCCCAGCACGACCTCGAGTCGGCCGAGAAGATCGGCCTGCCGATCAGCCTCCTGATCCTCATCGTCGCCTTCGGCTCGCTCGTCGCCGCCGGCATGCCGCTCGCGATGGCCGGCCTCGGACTCGCAGTCGCCTTCGGGTTCATCTCGCTCCTCGCCGAGGCCACGACCGTGAGCGTGTTCACGCAGAACACGGCATCGATGATCGGGATCGGTGTCGGCATCGACTTCTCGCTCTTCATCATCACGCGCTTCCGTGAGCGCCTGAAGGTCGGCCGCCCGGTCGACACCGCCCTCGCGGAGACGCTCGCCACGAGCGGCAAGGCGGTGTTCGTCTCGGGGATGACGACGGTCGTGGCGCTGTCGGGAACGCTGCTCGTGAACATGGCCGCGTTCCGCTCGATGGGGATGGGCGCCATGATTGCGGTGGCGGTGGCGGCCGCCGCTGCCCTGACACTTCTCCCCGCGCTTCTCGCGCTGATCGGGCCGCGCATCAACGCGCTGAGGACGCGTCGGACCGAGAAAGAGACGAGCGGGATGTGGCACCGGTGGGCGACGTTCATCATGCGCCGCCCGTGGCCCGCGATGGTCATCGGAGTCCTCATCATCGCGGTGCTAACCGCGCCGGCGCTCGATCTCCGGATGGCTTCCTCGGGCTACAACATCCTTCCCGAGGACTCACCGCCGCGGGTCGCCGCCGAGGTCGCGGCAGAGGCGTTCGGCGAGGGGCAGGTGGCACCGGCGCAGATCCTCATCCGGCACGACGAGCCGGTGACGGAAGGCGGCTTCGCCGACGTCTACGAGGTGGCGCAAGTGCTCGCGGCCGATCCCGAGGTGCTCCGGGTGGACTCGATCGCGACGCTCGTGCCCGGCGCGCCGCCCGAGATCGCGCAAGCCGCGGTCAACTCACCCGAGGCGGCGCCTTTCCTCGAGTCGATCGTGGGGCGCGACGGCCACACGACGATCCTCTCCGCGGTCACGCGCCACGGCGCGCAGGGGCGCGCCACAGGTGAGTTCGTCGAGCGCATGCGCGAGCGCCTGCCAGAAGTGCTGGGGGACGACGGAACGGTTCTGGTCGGCGGCGATCCGGGGCTCGAGGTCGACATCACCAACGAGCTGTCGAGCAAGCTCCCCTACGTCGTCGCTCTGGTGCTCGTGCTGTCGTTCTTCGTGCTGCTGTTGTTCCTCCGCAGCCTGCTGCTCCCGATCAAAGCCATATTCCTCAACCTGGCGTCGGTGACCGCGGCCTACGGCGTATTGGTCCTCGTGTTCCAGAAGGGTTACGGCGCGTCGCTCCTCGGCTTCGAGGCCGAGACCGGCGCCATCGATCCCTTCATCCCGCTGTTCCTCTTCTGCATCCTCTTCGGGCTCTCGATGGACTACGAGGTCTTCCTGCTGTCGCGCATCAAAGAGGAGTACGCGCGCACCGGCGACAACACCGCCGCGGTCGGGTGGGGGCTCGAGCACACCGCGCGCATCATCACGTCCGCCGCCCTCATCATGATCACGGTGTTCGGAGCGTTCGCCTTCACCACGCTGATCCCGATCAAGGCGATGGGCTTCGGACTGGCGGTGGCGGTGTTCGTCGACGCGAGCCTCATCCGGGTCGTGCTCGTCCCGGCGACGATGCGCCTCATGGGCGACTGGAACTGGTGGCTGCCGAAGTGGCTCGACCGCCTGCTGCCGAAGGTCTCGGTCGAGGAATCGCTCGAACCGCCTCCCGAGCCGGAGCCCGCTCCCGCCGGCTAGCCGATCCGGGTGGAGCCTCTGCGATACACCTGAGAAAGTAGCCAGCGATGGCTGGGCACCCGCGGGTACGGCGAGAGATCCGGGACCGAGAATCTGCAACCAGGGCGCGGCTCCGCCATGTGCTCATCCGCATAGCGGCTTTAACAGCAGGCATCGCCGTCTCTGCGTTGTTCTTTTACTCGTGGATAGGCAGCTCTGAAGCCGGTTGGGCGATAGCTGGCGCGGTCGTCGGCGCGATGGTCGTGCTTGTTCTTTACGAAATCCGGATCTCTGCCGGGACGATCTTCAGACGCGCCGGGCTCGACGCGCAGGACGCTGCGCACGATCTCCTGAATCGCATCTCAGGCGCTCGGGTGATCAGCCAAGTGAACTTCGAGAACTGGGACGTAGACCATGTCGTGGTGAGCCGCGACGGCGTCCTCGTCATCGAAACGAAGTGGACCGGAAAGTCGAACATCGAGAACGTACGAGACTTCCCCGACCTCGCAAAGGCGCTCGATCAAGCGCGGGAGTCGGCTAGAAAGATCCGCTTGCTTCTGAGCGATGCCGATTTTCGTCAGCCGATCGACGTAGAGCCGGCGGTTCTGCTGATGGGCATAGCGCTGCCTGAAGTTCCCGGTGGCGTCACCAGGATCGATGACGTCTTGATCTTGATCGGACACCAATCATGGCAGTGGGCCACACTGTTTCAGACCCGCCGACTCGACAGCTGGATGGTCCACGCGATTGCCGGAGGATTGGAAGAACGAAAACGCCTCATGGCGGCCTCGGCGAATGCAGCCGCCGAGCAGTAGATGCGCCAACAGCTCAGCAGTTGCGTTACCGCGGAGGCGGCCCTGCGTACCACCTGATGACTGCGCGTCGGGCGGAGGAGGTGCGGTGATGAAGAAGGCCCTTGTGCTCTCTCTCGGGCTCGTGCTGGCCCTGAGCCTGCTCGCTCCCGCCGGCGCCGCCAAGCGGCGTACCGCGGAAGAGCGCTACGAGTTCTCGCCTCTTGCCGGTCCCGGAGTGTCCGGCTGGTTCGACAGCACCTACGGCATCTTCTTCGGCGGCGCGGCCGAGTTTCCCACCCACAAGGGCGAACGCGCCGTGACCATCTCCGTGACGGATGACTCCGGGCGCGCCGTCGCGGCGGCCGTATGGCAAGAGGCGGGCGACCTAGAGGCCACCTTCTGCGGCACGTCGCCGCGCCTCCGCATCAAGGGCGGCGCGCCTCTACAGGTTCAGGTGTTCATGGAGGCCACGCCGGTGAACGCGCCCGTCTGCGGCGCGCCCGAGCTCCCCACGACGGGGACGATCACGGCGCGCTTCTAGAGCGATGCGCACCACCGGTCGGTCCGCCGCCGCGTCGATCGCGGCACTCCTGACCGTCTTGTCGTTCGCGCCCGCGGGAGCCAGACCGGCGCGCCTGCAGAAGCAATCGTTCACCGTGATCGCGGTGGTGGACTCGGGCATCAACCCGTACCACCTCGACTTCCGGCGCCCCGACCTCACCGCGCACCCCGCCACGTACGTGACGGGTTATCCGAACTCGACGCGCGCGCTCGATCTCCACCTCGGCGCGCGTGACCTCGCCAGCGCGCGGCAGGCGGACGCGGAGGAATGGGCGCGGCTCGCGGAAGGCGAGCTCCGGTGGATCCCCGGCACCAACATCATCGGGATCGTCGGCATCCAGAACATCGGCGAGTCGGCCGGCTTCGACGAGTTCGGCCACGGCACGGGCGTGGCGTCCGTCGCGGCCGGTATGCGGCACGGGCCGGGACGCGAGGACATCCTGCTCGTCTCCGTCGAAGGGACCGACCGCGGGCTCGCCTGGGCGGCCGAGCAGCCGTGGATCGACATCATCACGAACTCGTGGTCGGTGCTGACGCCTGTGCTCGACGAGACCGCGGAGGCGTCGCATCGCGCGGTTGAGAGCGGCAAGATCGTCTGCTTCGCATCCGGCAACCTGCACGCGCCGCTCATCTTCCTCGAGGGGCAAGGTCCCTCCTGGCATGTGAACGTAGGCGCGGCGTCGTCCAAGTCGCGCACCGAACGCTGGTACACCGGCTATCCGAACGACGTGCTCGGTCTGTCGGGATTCGACGCGGCAAGCAACACCTCGATCGACGGCACGCGCGAGTTCGGCGGGACGAGCGCGGCCGCCCCCTGGGTCTGCTCGCACATCGCCCAGACGCTCGCCACGGCGCGCCGCAACCTCGGCGACACGCGCGAGGGACCGCACGGAGGCGGTCTCGCCGCCGGGCGCAAAGGCCGCGGCTATCTAGACGACGGCGTCCTCGACCGCCTCGAGCTCGAGGACGCGGTTCAGTCGACCGCGGTGCCGGCCTCGTCGGAGCCGGATCCCGACGATCCCAACACCGTCCCTGCTCTGCCGGTCGCGCCGTACCTGCGTGGTGGCTACGGCATCGTCGACGGCGACACGATCCGCGACGGGCTGAAGGTCATCTTCGGAAAGATGCCGCGGCCCGAGCGCGAGATGGAGGGCGCCTGGATCGCCGCCACCGACGCGCTCCGCGACCGCATCTGGGGCGACCCGCCCTAACGAGGCGCGCCCGGGACCTTCAGCACCACCACGGCGATGTCGTCGCGCGGCAAACTCCCCTGGTACTCGACGACGTCCGCCACCAGTCGCTCCGCGATCTCGGTCGCGTCCGAGGAACGCGCTTCCGTCAGCACCCCGAGCAGACGCCCCTCGCCGTAGAGGTCTCCCCCGCGTCGGCCTTCGGTGACGCCGTCGGTATAGAAGGCGAGAAGCGCCTCCGGCTCGAGTACGACGGTGTCGTCGTGGAGGGGTGGATCGTCCAGAACCCCGATGATCGTGCCGGGTCGACCGGCAAACGCCGCGTCTCCCGCACCCGATACGTACACCGGCAGCGGGTGCCCTCCCGAGGAGAACGTCACCTCGAACGATCGCTCGTCGCGCGGCGCCACACGGGCGAACAACACCGTGCAGAAGGTGTCGCCGAGCTGGCGGATCATCGCCTGGTTGAGGAGGTCGAGGATCCCGTGCGGCTCCTTGGCCTGCATCGCCGCCGCCCGCAAGGTGTAGCGGGCGAGTGCCGTTACCGCAGCCGCCCCCGCTCCCTTGCCGCGCACGTCTCCGATCACCACCGCCCAGGCGCCATGCGCGATCTCGAAGACGTCGTAGAAGTCGCCGCCCACCTCGTCTCCTGCTCCCGCGGGCCGGAAGGCGGCGCCCACGTCGAGATGCGGGATCTGCGGAGGCGTCGGAGGGATGAGGCTTGCCTGCAGCGTCTGCGCCAGCGCACGTCCCCGCGCCTCGGACTCCTCGGCGCGCCGGCGCGCCCTCATCAGCTCCCGCTCGTACTCCCGCCGATCCTCCGCCGGGAACAGGGCGATCCGCACCACCTCGCCGTCGGAGTCCTCTCGCACCACCGCGTTCACGAGCGCCGGCAACCTTCGACCGTCTGCGGCCACGACGTCGACCGCGATCTCTCGCGCGAACCCCTGCATGCTGAGGAGAGGTGCGTAGTGGGTCTCGTGATAGATGCGCCCACCGGGCGTCAGGAGGTCGGAGAACCTCTTCTCCCCGACGACGTCGTTCGCGGCGTATCCCGTCCACTCCAGGAAGGCGCGGTTCACCCGCAGGATCAGGCCCTTCATCGTCGTCGAGATCTGCGCGCAGGCAGCGTTCTCGTAGAGGTCCTCGAAGTCGCTCTCGCGCAAGGTCTCGCCCCTAAAGGAACGACTTCATGGCTGCGACCGTCTGCTCCGGCGCGCTCAGGTTGGGACAGTGTCCCGTGGCGTCGAGGAGAGCGAACTCGCTGTCCGGCACGTGTTCGTGCACGTAGCGCCCGACCGAAACCGGGGCGATGGCGTCGTCGCTGCACTGGAGCACGAGCGTGCGGACCTTGACGTGCGGAAGGTCGGCGCGGTTGTCGGACGTGAACGTCACGTGGGCGAAGTGCCTCGCGATATCGGGATCGGTCCGGCAGAAGCTGTTGGTCAGCTCCTCCGCCAGCTGCGGGCGACCCGGATTGCCCATGATCACCGGCGCGATCGCGCTCGACCATCCGAGGTAGTTGCTGTCGAGCGACTCGAGGAGCTCCTCGATGTCGGACCGATTGAAGCCGCCGATGTAGTCGCCGTCGTTGATGAAGGAAGGCGACGGCGACACCATGATGAGGCTCGCGAAGCGGCTCGCATCCCGCTTCACAGCCAGCGCACCGATCATCGAGCTCACCGAATGCCCGACGAAGATCACGTCCCTCAGGTCGAGCTGCTCGCAGATCTCGAGCACGTCCTGCGCGTAACCGTCGAGGGACGAGTACTTCTCCCGGTCGTAGGCGGAGATGTCGGAGCCGCCGGCGCCGACGTGGTCGAACAGGACGATCCGGTAGTTGTCTTCAAACTCCGGATACACGAAACGCCACATGTTCTTGTCGCACCCGAAGCCGTGGGCGAACAGCATCGGCTGCCCGTCTTCCGGCCCGAGGAAAGAGATGTTGTTCCGTTCGATGACGTTCACGGCGGCAGCCTAAGCCCTGTGACCGCCGCTCGGCGGCGTGCCCGATTCAGACCGTCGTGTCGTCCTCGTCGCCCTCGTCGTCGTCTTCCTCGATCGACCATTTGAGCTGGAACTCGATCTCTTCCTCGCCCTCCTCGCGCTCGTGCTCGATCGAGAACTCGGCGCGCCGCGGCACCCTGATGCGCTCGCCGGCGATCTGGATCCGGAAGGGCCTCTCCCGCTCCAGGGCGTCGGCCAGGCGCCTCAGCTTGGCCACAACCTCCTGGGTCGAATAGACCTTCTCTACGTCGCGCTCTCCGGCCACGATCCGGCTCCTTCCACTCCGCCTTCCGAGAACGCGCGGAAGATACCCGACCTCCCTACGGCGCCGGCTCCGGGAGCTTGTGCTCCTCGACCCACTCGTCGATCTCCTCCCACCACGAATAGAGCCACTCGATCACTTCGTCCTCGGTGCGCGGCACCTCAGCGGCGGGGATGCGCCAGTAACGGCCGTCGATCGGATCGTCGAGCGGGATGCGCCGCCACAGCTGTTTGAACGAGCCGAGCTCCTCGAGGACGGAGTGCGCGACGAACACGACGTCGGCTTGAGGCGCGTTGGTGATCGCCGCCATCGGCCCGCGGTGTCGCGGCGGAAGCACATGCAGCATCCCCTCGGCGCGCTCCGCATGCCGATCGAAACCCTTCTTCCGCAGGTAATCGATCGCTTTCCGTCGCAGCCGCTGCGTGAAGTCGCGTCCCTCGGGAAAGAGGACGAACGCATCCTGATCCCCGAGGTTCTCGGCGAGATCGCCGATCGCCGCCACATAGCGGTCGCTCTTCGACTTCTCGTGCCGGATGAAGCGGTTC
>Ga0247713_1000633_pt1 | contig 20194 bp, 15 predicted proteins | sample 21E_NmetaG_FD_189936 | JGI IMG/M metagenome (GOLD analysis project Ga0247713, IMG submission 189936) | Soil microbial communities from hillslope of Landscape Evolution Observatory, University of Arizona, Oracle, AZ, United States - 2-1-E_N | ecosystem: Engineered > Artificial ecosystem >... | reverse complement strand
GGACATCGTCAGCCCAGTTTAGGGGCCCACCTGGTCAAGGCTTTACGGACGTCTCGATCCGGATGGGCTTGGCGATTTTCGCGATTAATCCGAAACCCTCTTGACTCTCGGTGGGCGGCGACCACAATACACGGACCGAGGGTATTGGGGGATTGTATGACCGAAGCTACGGCAATTGACTTTAGGCCGGACCTATTCAGGCACCACCGGCGCTACGAGTCGGCGCGTCGTCGCTCCCAGGTGAACCCTCGATGAGGAGGTTTCTGGTCCTCCTCGGAGCCCTCTTGGCGGTCTCGATGCCCATGCTCGCCATCTTCGCCGCGAGCGAAGCGGTTCCCGCCATGGTGCGAACTGTGGGGAGCGGCGTCATCGAGGCACGGTGGATCCACAACGCCTACCTGGTCGCCTTTACCGCACTGCTGCTTCTTGGGGGTGCCCTGGGGGACCGCTTCGGCCGCAAGAGCGTGCTCATCTGGGGCCTGGTCATTTTCGCCGCAAGCTCGGGCGCGGGCGGGTTGGCCGCGACATCCGAACAACTGGTTGCTGCGCGGGCGGCGATGGGCCTGGGCGCCGCCCTGGTCGTGCCGGCAACGCTGGCCGTCCTGGCCGCCGCCTTCTCGAACAAGGGTCGAGGGGTGGCTCTGGGTTTGTGGGCTGCAGTCTCCACCGGCGCCGTCGCCTACGGCCCGCTGACCGGGGCGTACCTCGTGCCCGAGCACTCTTGGCAGTGGCTCTTTTACGCCAACGTAGCCGTGGGATTGGTTGCTCTGGTGCTGGTGGCGGCGGGTAAAGAGTCCCGCGACCTCTCGCCCCGCCGCTTCGACCTGGCCGGGACCATGATCGGCACTCTCGGCCTGGGGGCCCTTGCCTTCGGCCTGGCGGAGGGCACCTTTCGCGGGTGGACCGACGAACTGGTCGCCGGCTCTTTGGTACTCAGTGCCGTGCTTCTGATCATCTTCCTGCTGGTCGAGACCCGCCGGTCACAGCCCATTGTTTCGCTCAGGCATGCGGGTCATGCCACCTTCTCGGCATCCAATGCGGTCGCCGCCGCGGTGTTCTTTTCGTTGTTCGGCATCGCGGTCTTCGTCACCGCGTATCTGCGCAACGTGGTGGGGCAGGACCCGCGGACGGCCGCCCTCCACCTGCTGCCGTTCGCCGGGGCGCTGCTGGTCGTATGTCCCATTGCCGGAGCGATCTCCGATCGCCTGGGCTCACGAAGCTTGATGACCTACGGATGCATCCTCGCTGCCGGGGGGTTGGGCTTGATCCTCCAGGCAGATCTGCAGCCGGCCTACGGCACGGTGGTCCTGCCGGCCCTCGTGCTCATCGGAGTCGGACTGTCCATGGCGGCGGGACCCATGACCACGGCGGTTACCGGGGTCGTCGATTCCGGCCAGCTGGCCGGCGCAGCAGGGGCCACCGGCACGGCGAGAAAGCTCGGGCTGCTGGCGGGGATTGCCCTGATGGGAACCGTAGTCAGCACCGCCTTCAAGAACAGCTTCTTGAACGGCCTGCTGGAGGCCGGCGTCGACCAGCCGGCGGCACAGGGGGTTGCCGAAAATCCCTCGATCCTGTCGGTCCTCACGGGCGCCGGCTTCGACGGCGTCCGCGGGCAGATGCCGCCCGGCAGTTCGCCCGAGCTGCTGGAAAGCGGCGTACGAGCGGCTCAGGAGGCCTTTATCGACGCTCTCCACACCGGCGCGCTGCTTTCCATCGGCTTTCTGCTGCTGGCGGCGATGATCTCGTTGATTTTTGTCAGGTCACACGTTATAAGCCTGTTCAGGGTTGAGGCAGAGCCCGGCACACGGGAGCGGGATGAGGTACAAGATTCGTCCGAGAAACCGGAGAAGGCATCGGCCGATCCTTCGCCGACGCCGCACATACCGGTGATGACTTCGGCCGAGAGCGGAGACACCCAGGGTCCCGAGGAAGCCCTTGCCGGCCGCGCGGATTCGGTGAACGACCCGGTGGGCCCGGACGAGCCGGAGTCGCTCGAGGAACAAGCCGAGCCCGCGGACGACGATCGGCCCGCCGAGGTGGTGCTCCTGTCGCATCCGGAACGAACGGCAGGACCGACCGACCTGACGACCGTCCTTTTCCAGTTCCCCTTCAAGGCGGGGACCGGCACGGTGGTAGACAACGTCACGGAGTTCATCCGAACCACTATGGATCTGCAAGAGACGTCGGAGTCACACCCCCCTCCCGCGGTAGCTCTCCCCGAATCGATTTCCGGCGGCCTGGATGCCACCGCAAGCGCCGACATCGCCACGCTGACCGGGTACCTGTTGCTCGAGCAGCGATTCGGGCGGATCAAGCCGGAGACAAGACCCGAGCTGGCGGCCACGGCACTCATGGGTGCGGCGAGATCGATAAAGATGTGGAACTTTTCCGATGACTCAAGCGCCGAGACCGGGGACTTTCTCGACGGACTGGTAAAGGTGGTCATGGACGGAATCGGGCCGGTCGAAGATCCCGGAGATGGCTCCCCGGCCAAGCAGTCGACGCTCAGCGCCTGAAACCAGAAGGGCTTTCGAAAGCGACCCTACCCTCCCTAAAGGCCGGGCTGGATTTCCTCGGGCTCCGGGGGCGGCGGGGGAGCCGGTGAGGCCGGGATGACCTTGCCCAGCTCCAGGTCCACCCCGAACACCGCTGCCAGGAGCCGGCCGGCCGACTCCTCCGGAAGCTGACCCTCCTGCCGCAACGACTGGATCTGGTTTCGCAGGAAGGCAAGCTGCTCGGACACCGCCAGCCGGTCCCCTACCTCGGCGGCACTCCGGATTTTCTGCGCCGCCTCCTGCAGTTCCGCCGCGGTGCCCGTCTCGACGATAGCGGTCTCGAGCTGAACCAGGGCGAGGTCGAAGGCCGGGTCGACCGGGACCCGGGGCGGTTCCTGAACTGGGGCGGCCGGCGAGGCGTCCGCCCTCTCGGGTACGGCCCTCTCGATGCTGATCAGGACATAGGCCGGCCAGGCTATAGCCAGCACCAGGATGAAGGCGCCGGCCAGACGGCCCCCGCTGCGGCTGCGGCCCTTCCTGCCGATGCGCAAGCCGGAGGTTTCGCTTCCGACGATCGAGCCGGTGGACTCCATCTCCGAGCGCGGGACCCAGGCCTCGAGAGCCTGCCGCATAGCGTCGGCGGTTGCATACCGGCGCCGGGGGTCCTTGGCCATCGCCCTCTCCACGATGAGGGCCAGCGTCGGGTCCACCCCGGGCCGCGCGCGGGACACCGGCTCGGGCTCCTCCTCCTGAATCGCTCGCACCATTGCCAGAGGGGTGTCGGCATCGAAGGGCTTGTTGCCGGTCAGCATCTCGTAGAGCACTACCCCGGCGGAGTAGACGTCGCTGGCCGGTCCGCCCGGATCGCCGGCAACCCGCTCGGGCGCAAGGTAGGCCGGTGTCCCGAGGGTCATTCCGGTGGTCGTAAGGTCCACTCCCTCGGTTGCCTTGGCGATGCCGAAGTCGGCCACCTTGGCGATGCCTTTGTCGGTCAATATGACATTTCCCGGCTTGAGGTCGCGGTGCAAGATGCCTTTCTCGTGCGATGCTTCGAGCGCGGCGAGGATCTCCAGCTCTATCCGGCGGGCCTCGGCCTCGGAAAGGGGGCCTTCGGCGATCCGGTCTGCCAGAGTGCCGGCCGACAGCCGCTCCATTACGATGAAGGGCACCCCCTCGTCCTCCCCCGAGTCGAAAACGCCGACTATGTTCGGATGACTGAGCTGAGCCGCCGCCTTCGCCTCAGAGTCGAAGCGGGCGCGCACCTCCGGGTCCGGGCCCAGATGAGGGCGGAGGAACTTGATGGCAACGGGCCGGTCCAGGGTCAGGTCACGGGCCGCTCGCACTTCCCCCATACCGCCCACCCCAATGACCGCGCCCAACTCGTAACGATCCATCAGAACCTTACGATCGGGCCGCACGCTCACTGTGGCATCATCCCACCTCCGCAACCGAATAAACCCGTCGCGGCCACAGAAAGTGAAAATTCCCGGCCCGGTTTCGAGTGTTCAGGCACACCGGAGCACATCCCGGTGCGCAGTGGTCAGGCTTGCCGGCCGTCTTCGCCCTTCCGCCCTTCCCACAGGGCTTTCATCCGCCGCCCGATCGCGGCTTCCGCTCCGTGCTCGGTGGGCTCGTAGTACCGGCGGCGAGGCATGCCCTGGGGAAGGTAGTCCTGCTCGACCCAGCCCTGCGGGTAGTCGTGCGGGTACTTGTACCCCGGGCGCTCGCCCTTCGGCCCCTTACGGGAGAAGTGGGAGCGGAGGTGCCCGGGGACCTCGGCGTTGACCGACTCCTTCACGTGCTGGGTAGCCTTGCCGAGAGCGGTGGTTACCGCGTTCGACTTGGGTGCCGCCGCGAGGTAGGTGACGGCTTGGGCAAGATTGAGCCCGGCCTCGGGCAGCCCGACGTGCTCCAACGCATGGGCGGCCGCCACCGCCACCACCAGGGCCATCGGGTCGGCGTTCCCGACGTCCTCCGACGCCAGGATGATGATTCGCCGGGCGATGAACCGGGGGTCCTCGCCTGCCTCCAGCATCCGGGCAAGCCAGAACAGCGACGCGTCCGGGTCCGACCCCCGCACCGACTTGATGAACGCCGAGACCACGTCGTAGTGCTGGTCGCCCTGCTTGTCGTAGCGCACCTGCCTCCGCTGGAGCGCCTGTTCGGCCATCGCCACGGTTACCGTGGTCTTCTCCTCGGCCCCGGCGGTCACCACACAGACCTCCAGCGCGTTGAGCGCCGAGCGGGCGTCGCCGCCGGCAGTGTTGATGATGTGCTCGAGCGCCGCCGGCTCCACCTGCACGCCCGACCTCCCAAGCCCGTGCTCGCCGTCGGTGAGCGCCCGCCGGAGGATGGTCATGATCTGCTCGGGCCCCAGCGACTCGAGCCGCACCAGCAGGCAACGGGAGAGCAGGGCCGAGATCAACTCGAAGTACGGATTCTCCGTGGTCGCCCCGATGAGGGTGATCCATCGGTTCTCCACGCTGGGCAGCAGCGCATCCTGCTGGCCCTTGTTGAACCGGTGGATCTCGTCGATGAACAGGATCGTCTTCCGGCCGCTTCCGGCCAGCACGTCGCGGGCTTCTTTGATGGTGCGGCGCACGTCGGCGACCGTAGCGTTCACCGCCGACAATTCCTGGTACCGGGCATTGGTGGCGGCCGCGACGATGTTGGCCAGCGAGGTCTTGCCCGTTCCCGGCGGACCCCACAGTATCAACGAAGTAAAGGCGTCCTTTTCGATGAGTGTGCGCAGCGGGCTCCCCGGTCCCAGCAGATGTTCCTGGCCGACGAAATCCTCGAGGGTCCTCGGCCGCATGCGCGCAGCCAGCGGGGCGAACTCGTCGAACCTGGTTTCGAGGCTCTCCGAGAACAGGTCGTCCGCCATGGGCCTCTACTCCGGGGGCGGGGCGACCACCTTGATGTGCAGGTCGTCCAGCAGGCTGTGGTCAACCACGTCGGGCGCTCCGGTCATCAGGTCGGTCATTGCTGAGCTCTTGGGGAACGCCATGACCTCCCGGATGCTCTCCTTGCCGGCGACCAGGGCCACCAGCCGGTCGATGCCCGCCGCGATCCCGCCGTGGGGCGGCGCACCGTAGTTGTAGGCGTCGACGAACCAGCCGAACATCCGCTCGGCCTTCTCCTGCTCAATGCCGATGAGCCCGAACACTTTGCGCTGTAACGCCGGATCGTGGATACGGATGCTTCCGCCGGCCACCTCCCAGCCGTTCAGCACCGCATCGTAGGAGCGCGAGCGAACAGCCCCGGGGTCGGTCTCGATGAGGTCGACGTCGGCATCGTGGGGGGCGGTGAACGGGTGGTGGGTAGGGTCCCAGCGGTTCTCCTTCGGGTTCCACTCCACCATCGGAGCGTCGATCACCCAAAGGAACTTCCACGCTTCGGGATTTGCCGGCTCCAGGTCCGGACGCAGCTTGAGCTTGTCCCCCAGCGCCAGGCGCACCTCCCCCAGGCTTCGCTGGGCCACCCGCAGGGCGTCGCAAACGATCAGGACGGAGTCCCCGGTCAGCGCTCCGGCGGTTTCCCTCACGCCGGCGACCTCCTCTTCGGCCAGCGCCTTGGCCAGCGGGCCGGTCGCGCCGTCCGGCCCGTAGCTGATCCACGCCATGCCCCCGGCGCCGAAGGTACGGGCCACCGCCACCAGCGCCTCGAATTCCTTGCGGCTGAAGGCGGCGCCACCGGGGACCCGGAGGCCCTTGACCACGCCGCCTTTGTCGAGCGCCCGCTGGAACATCTGGACGCCGGTGCCGGCGAAGACCTTGGTCAGGTCCACCATCGGAAGTCCGAAGCGCAGGTCGGGCTTGTCCGAGCCGAAGACGTCCATCGCCTCGGAGTAGCTCATCGCCGGGAACGGAGTGGCGATGTCCACTCCCAGGGTGCGGCTCATCACGGCAACGAACATCTGCTCGGAGATCCGGCGGACCTCGGCCTCGTCGGCAAACGAAACCTCCATGTCCAGCTGGGTGAAGTCCGGCTGGCGGTCGGCCCGGGGGTCCTCGTCCCTGAAGCAGCGCACTATCTGGTAGTAGCGGTCGAGGCCGGCCACCATCAGCAGCTGCTTGAACAACTGGGGAGACTGCTGGAGCGCGAAGAAGTTGCCGGGCTGCAGGCGGGAGGGCACCAGGTAGTCCCGGGCCCCCTCGGGAGTGCTCTTGTTCAGCATCGGGGTCTCGACCTCGATGAACTCCTCGGCGTCGAAGAAGTCGCGGATGGCCTTGATTATCTCGTGGCGCATCTTGAGGCCCCGCTGCATCTCCGGCCGGCGCAGGTCGATGTAACGGTACTTGAGCCGGGTTTCCTCTTTGACCTCTATACGGTCTTCGATTTGGAATGGGGGCGTTTGGGCGCGGGCGAAGATTTCGATCGAAGCGGCGGCGACCTCCACCTCGCCGGTCGGCAGGTTGGGGTTCTCTGCTCCCGCGATGCGGGCCCGCACGACGCCGGTGACCCCCAGCACGTACTCGCTGCGCACCGCCTCGGCGATGGCGTAGGCCTCGGGCTGCTCCTGGGGGTGCAGGACCACCTGGACCAGACCTTCCCGGTCGCGCAGGTCGAGGAAGATCACTCCGCCGTGATCCCGGCGACGGTGGACCCAGCCTGTGACGGTCACCTGTGAACCAATGTGCTGGGTCCTGAGCGCCCCGCACCAGTGGGTCCTCATGACCGCACCGCCAGGTATCCGACTATCCGGCTCGGGGGCAGCTCCTCCTCGTCCCCGGTGTGCATCTGCTTGACCGTGTACTTGCCCGATTCCAGCTCTTTCTCCCCGATCACTACCACCCAGTGCGCCCCCCGGCTGTTGGCGGCCTTGAACTGGCCCTTCATCGCCCGGCCGGCGTAGTCCAGGTCGGTGGTGAACCCGGCGTCCCGCAGCTTGGGCGCCAGCTTGAATGCCGCGGTCCGCGCCTGGTCACCGATGGCAACGATGAAGACATCCAACGTCGGACGGCGCTCGACGCCCTTGCTCTCCAGGGCGAGGGCGATGCGCTCTACCCCCAACCCGAACCCGATTCCGGGCAGGGGCGGTCCGCCGAGAGACTCGGCCAGGCCGTCGTAGCGGCCGCCGCCTCCGACCGCGTTCTGGGAACCGAGCCCGACTGCGGTGAACTCGAAAGCGGTTCGGGTGTAGTAGTCAAGGCCCCGCACGAGGCGGGGTTCCTCGGTGAAGCCGATCCCCCATTCGCCGAGGCGGTCCTTCACGCCTGCGTAATGGATCTCACACTCGGCACAGAGTTGGTCGACTATCAGGGGAGCGTCTTCCAGCAGCTTGCGATCGCTCTCCACCTTGCAGTCGAAGGTCCGCAGCGGGTTGGTCTCGATCTTGCGCCGGCAGTCCCCGCAAAGCTCGTCCTCGACCGACCGTAGGTAGGCCTGAAGCCTGGGTATGTAGTCTGCCCGGCATCCCGGGTGGCCGATGCTGTTCAGCGCCAGGTCGACGTCGAGGTCGACCCCCTTGTAGACGCCAACCGCGAGCTGGATGACCTCGGCGTCGATGTCCGGACCGGCCGAGCCCACCGCCTCCACCCCCACCTGGGTGAACTGACGCTGCCTGCCGGCTTGCGGCCGCTCCTGGCGGAAGATCGGCGCCACGTAGAAGAGTTTCACCGGAAGCCCCTGGCGGTCCATGCCGTGCTCGAGAATGGAGCGCACCACCGGCGCGGTCATGTCGGGCCTCAAGGTCAGGGACCGGCCGCCCCGGTCCTCAAAGGTGTACATCTGCTTGGTCACCAGGTCGCTGCCCGGCTCCAGGCCCTTCTCGAACAGCTGGGTGTGCTCGAAGACCGGGGTCTCGATGCGGTTGTAGCCGAACCGGCGGAACTGCACCACCGCCTGGCTGATGATCTCGTCGTGCATCAAGGAGCCGGGGGGGAACAGGTCGGGCGCGCCTTTGGGCCCGGAGATCTTGGAGGACATGAGGGCCAGTGTACCTGCGCGATCCCCGCGCCGAGCAACGGGGCGCCCGGCAGCGTTGTCCAAGTCCTTCGGTTTGCGTTGCAAACTAGTTGACGATTCGGCCACTCCCGTTTATAGTTTGTCGTACCAACTAGTTTGAAGGGAGACAAAATGGACCGGCAGAACCTCGAGAGGGCGGCGGCCCGCTACCCCTATATGCAGGGTTTGCTCTTCGTTCCGATCGGGGTGTGGTTCATGCTCGGGGGCCTGGCCCAACTCCTCGGTGATCCCGTGGCGCCCTGGCTCTACGTGTTCGGGGCCATCGCCGGCGTTGCGGCCTACCTACGCATAGGCCGCTACTACAAGCAGAACTACGGCCGGGTCACTCCCCCCAGGAGCCGCCGGATCCGGGACCTGGTCGCGACGCTGCTGGCCGTTCCTGTGATCATCGGTGGAGCCATCCTGGACTCCGCCCTCAACCTTCCCCTCAACGGCTACGTCGCCGGGTACGGCGTGGTGATGCTCCTCTACAGCGCCGGCGTCATCGGGTTGAAACGCCATCACCTGGTGATCTGGGGAGCGCTCGTGCTCGCCGGCCTGATGCCGGTCTGGGGGGCGACACAGCAAAACGACGTTCCGCTCGGACTGCAGGCGATGGGTCTGGCCACCATTGCGGCAGGCCTCTTCGACCACCGGCTCCTGGTGCGGACCTACGGGACAACCGGCGCTTTAAACCCACACAAAAGCAATGCCGGAGCCTAACGCGGACCTGATCGTCGACCGCCTGATCCACGAGCCCGGCAGGCTGGCGATCATGACCTTGCTCTCCTCGGTGAAGTCGGCGGACTTCGTGTTCCTTCAGCGCACCACGGGCCTGACCAAGGGAAACCTGTCGAGCCACCTGACCAAGCTCGAGGAGGCCGGCCTGGTGAAGATCACGAAGAAGTTCGTGCACAAAAGACCCAACACCAGCGCCGAGCTCACCGCTACCGGCCGGAAACGGATAGCCGACCACTGGGGCCGGCTCGAGCGCCTGAGAAGCCTCTCCGAGTCGGAGGGCACGTAGCGGTTTCGGCCTACGGCGCCGACGCAGTAATCGCAGCTGCCACGTGTTCGGCGACGGCCGACATCCCGGCGGCATTGGGGTGGATCGGAGCTCCACCGAGCGGTAGCACAACCGGCTCTGCCCACCGGTGAGTCAAAAGCTGGCAAGCGTCGTGTCCCAGGCTGGAGGTATAGGCGTCCACGTAAACCGCGCCGTTGGCGGCCGCGCTGTCCCGCAGCACGGTGTTCAGCTGAATCTGTTTGGCCAGTAGATAGGGCACGTCCTCGGGCGCGTAGGGCATGAACGGCCAGCACCCCTGCGATCCCTCGGGGAACAGGCTCTGGTAATTGACCAGGAATACCCGGGCACCGGGTGCCCTTCGCTTGATCTCGGCCAGGGCGCCGTCCAAGCTGCTTCGAGTGGCGTTGACGCGCTCCTGGATCTGGTCGACCCCGCCGGCCAGGTACCGGTCCTGGCACGGGGTCCCCAGCGGCAGCACGGCGACGCAATTTATCGCCAGCTCGCCGTAGCCGATGTCGTTTCCGCCGATCTGCAGGGTCACCAACTGGGTGCCCGGTCCCAGCGAGTCAAGCTGGGGAGGATTGACCCCGCCCTGGACCGTCTGCGGCTGATACATGTGCCTGATCGCCGCTCCGGAGCAGGTGGCGTCGACGAAGCTCGAGACCTGGTACCGGGAGGCCAGCAGGCTCGGATAGTTGGAAGAGGAGCGCTGGCACCCGGCCGACGCCGCGTCGGTGACCGGAATCAGCGGGCCCGCCGCAAACGAATCGCCCAGGGCCACGTAGGAACCAATGGTGGACGGGGCAGCGCCCGCCGGCTGTGCCAGGGACAACGCTGCTCCCGCCAGGACCGTCGCGACGAACAGCATCCGCCACGACGCGGATCGTCCGCCGGTTGCCTTGCGCAGCCAAATCTCCCGCACTTACATCCTTCGGTCTTTTGGCCATTATGCCCGCACCTGCGGGCGCACGCCGCGTCCGTCCGGCAAGGGTGCCAACCTCCGTTCGGCGCCCGGAAGGATTCACCTCCGACGGGGTCTGGCAGCCGCTTTCGGTATGCAAAGATCTGCGCTGAACCTGCAGGTCCAACGATTGGGTTGCCATGAAGATCCCCCGTCTATCCGCGAGCTCTCGACGCCTCATCCGGCGCCGGTTCGCCGCACTGATCGGGCGGCAGCGGACCAACTTCCGCCAGGGCTTCGCGGCGCTGATGGTGTCCTCCGCCGGCGACCTGGCAGCCGGACTGGCGCTCGGGTTCATGACCGGTACGTTGGAAAGGTTCCCCGGGCTTATCGTCCTGGTGCCGGCCGCCATCGGGATGAGGGGCAACATCTTCGGCGCTCTCGGGTCCCGTCTGGGGACCGCGATCCATACCGGCGAGTTCGAAGGCCGGGTGGAGAAGCGCAACGTCGCCGGCCAGAACGTCATGGCTTCCGCCGCTCTCACCCTCTATGTGTCGATTGCCCTCGCGGTACTGGCCAAAGAGGTGGCCCGCCTGTTCAACGTGGAGACAATTCCGCTGGCCCACTATGTGACCGTTTCCGTGATCGGGGGTCTGCTATCCAGCCTGGTGGTACTGGCCATCACCTTGTGGGTCGCCACCATGTCGGTCAGGCGCGAGTGGGACATGGACAACGTGGCGGCCCCGGTGGTCACCGCAGCCGGGGACCTTGTGACACTGCCCGCCCTGTGGCTGACCACCTTCCTGCTGCCCGTGGGCCGCCTGCCGGACCTGGTGTTCATACTCAGCGTCCTGGCGGCAGTCATCACCATGCTCTACCAGCTCCGCAGCAGAAATTATGCGGTCTCCCGCCGGGTGGTTCGAGCCAGCATCGCGGTGCTGATCATCGCCGGTCTGGTGGACGTGGTGGCCGGCCTCACCATTGAGAAGCGCCTGGAGAGCTTTTTGCTTTATCCCGGCCTGCTGGTGCTGATCCCGCCGTTCCTGGAGGATGCCGGGGCGCTCGGGGGGATCCTGTCGGCCCGGTTATCCTCCAAACTCCATCTGGGGTCGATTCCCGCTCAGGCGATTCCCAGCAGGCGAAGCTGGGAAGACATTTTCTTGACCTTTCTTCTGGGAGTTCCGGTGTTCTTACTTGTGGGTCTGAGCGGCACCCTCGTTTCGCAGGCGGTCGGCCTGGCTACTCCCGGTCTGGCACAGATGCTCGCCCTCACGATGATTGCCGGCGCCATCGCCACCACGGGGGCCGTGTTTGTGGCTTACTACACGGCAATGATCTCGTTCCGCCACGGACTCGACCCCGACAACTACGGCATCCCGGTGGTCACCAGCTCCATGGACCTCATCGGCGCCGGGGCGCTCATCTTGTCCATGGTGTGGTTGGGGATAGCCGGGTGAACGAGCAACCCCGCACGCTCAAGGCCATGCTGGCCCACGCGAAGGACACCTCGGAGCTGATGCTGGACCTGGCTTACGCCGGGTTGTTCTACGCCGACCGGGACCTGTCGGGTGAAGTGCTGGAGCTCGAGGAGGAGCTGAGCCGCCTGGTCCACCGGATGCGGGAGGTCTGCCTGATGGCATCCCGCAGCCCGCAGGACGCAGCCGGGCTGGCCTCGCTGATGCAGGTGATGTCGTCCATCGAGATGATCGGCAACCAGGCGGTCGACATAGCCAAGATTGTGCTGGACTCCCTCGGCATCCCCAAGGAGCTCCGAACCGACCTGTCGCAGGCGGACGAGGTGATCGACCGGATGCTGGTCGGCGAAGGCAGCGAGCTGCACGGGCGCAGCGTCGACGAGCTCGAGAGCGCAGTCGAGGAGGTCCGCCTGCTGGCCATTCGCCGGGGATCCCGGTGGCTGTTCGACCCGGCCGACGAGGGCTTTCTCCAGGGGTCGGACATTCTGGTGGTACGGGGGGACCCCGAGGGCATGCCGCAGCTGAGGCGTCTGGCCGGAATGGCGGCCAAGCCGGGTCCGAGCACCGACGAGCAGAGCTACTGGGAGCTGGACAAGGCGGTGGACGAAGTGGTCGACATGAAGGACCTGGCCGAGGCCGCCGTCGGGCTGGCGTACGCTGCGGTGCTATTCGACGACCGGGGCCTGGCGGCCGAGGTTGTAAGGATGGAGGACCGGCTGGACGGCATGCGCGAGAGCATCGAATCCTGGGTGCTGGATGCCGCGGCGGAGTCCCGCAACCGCCCGGCGCTGCGGGGTCTGCTTCACCTGGCGGTGGCTTCCGAGAACATCGGGGATGCCGCGCAGGCAATGGTTTGGCTGATCGAGCGGGACGAAGAGCTGCACCCGGTGATCGCCGAGGCGCTGGGAGCCGCCGAAGACGTAGTCCAGGGGGTCACCGTTCACGAGCTGGCGCCGGTGGAGAACAAGTCGCTGGGCGAGCTCGATCTGAGGGGCATGAACCCGCTGGCGTTCTCCCGCCGGGGCCGGTGGATCTACCGGCCGCGGGGACGGACGATCCTGCAGGCCGGCGACCGGCTGATCCTCATCGGGCCGTCGGACGCGGTCGAACATCTGGAGCACCTGTTCGGGGACGAGGGAGCAGAAGACTAGCCGGCCGTCCCCGGTTTGTTCTCACTCCTGCGGCGGCTCCGGGTCTTCCCGGCCGCTGTGCGGCCGCTCGTCGGCAAACAGGCCGAGAGCCGCTTCGATGGTTTCGCGCTGGCCCACCAGCATGACCTGATCCCCGTTCAGGAACCTGGTGGTCCCGGTGGGGATCATCGCCTGGTCACCCCTTCTGACCAGGGCGAGGATAAGGTCGGGGGGCAGTTCGAGATCGACGATGCGTTTTCCAATTGCCTGCGAGTTCTCCGCCAGCTTCACCTCCAGGACATCCTGGGCCGGCAGCAGGCGGACCTCGCTGGGCGGGACGTCGGTGGCCGGCGCCTCCAAACCGAGCCACCGGGCGACCCGGATAAGCGTGGTTCCCTGAGCCAGAGCCGACGTAAGGACGATGAAGAAGACGATGTTGAAGATGTAGTCCGCCTGGGTGATCCCCGCCAGCAGGGGGAAGGTGGCGAGGATGATGGGCACCGCTCCCCGCAGCCCGACCCACGAGATCAGCAGGCACTCCCTGACCGGAACCCTCATTGGCAACAAGGTGAGGAACACACCAACCGGTCGCGCCACCAGGATGAGAAACGCCGACACGGCAAGCCCCTCGTCAACCACCCCGCCCAACTCGGAGGGAAACACAAGCAGCCCCAGAGCAAGGAACATCGCTATCTGCATCAGCCACGCGATGCCGTCGTGAAAACGGGTCACGCTCTCCCGGTGGGCGGTCCGGGTGTTGCTCACAACGATGCCGGCGATGTACACCGCCAGGAAGCCGTTCCCCCCGGCGGCCGTGGTTCCGGCATAGGCGAGGAGCACCATGCTGAGGGTCATCACCGGGTAGAGGCCGTCGTGCTCCAGCCGCACCCGGTTCAAGAGGAACGCGGTGACCCGGCCGAAGGCAAAACCGGCCACCGCCCCGAATAGCATCTGCTGAACGAAGAACAAAAGCAGGATCCACGGTGACGCCTCGGGGAGCATGAGCAGCTGAATGGTGGCAAGCGTCAGGAACACCGCCATCGGGTCGTTGCTCCCCGACTCGAACTCCAGCAGGTAGGTGAGCCGGTCCCGCAGCTTGGTGCCAAGCGAGCGAAAGATGCTGAACACGGCGGCCGCGTCGGTGGAGGACACGATGCCCCCCAGCAAGATCCCCTCGACCAGCGTGAATCCGAGGATCAGGTGGGCGAAGCCTCCAACCAGGAGCGCGGTGACCAGCACCCCCACGGTCGACAGACCTATGCCTTCCTTCAGGACCGGCCGCACCTGTTTCCATTCGGTGTCCAAACCGCCCGAGAACAGGATGAACACCAGGGCGACCACGCCCAGCGACTGGGCCGCGCCGGCATCGTCGAAGTGGATGCCGCCCGGCCCCTCGGATCCCGCCAGCATTCCGACCACGAGGAAAAGCAACAGCGACGGGATGCCGAGTCGGCTCCACGCACCGCTGGCGATGACACTGAGGAGCAGCAGCCCGGCGGCCCCCAGGAGGATCAGCTCAATTGCCATAACGAGAGGCTTCCGAAGTAGGTTTGAGGTCCGGGACCCGAGAAGGGGTCGGTCCGGGTCTTACACCCTACCCACTCGAGAAGCCGGCACTAGACGTCCAGGATCAGCGTCACCGGGCCGTCGTTCACCAGCGACACCTGCATGTCGGACCCGAAGCGTCCCTGCTTGACCCGCAGGCCCAGGGCTTTCAACTGGTCGGCCATCTCCTGGATCAGCGGCTCGGCAACCTCACCCGGCGCCGACTTAACAAACGACGGCCTGCGGCCCTTGGACGTGTCGGCCAGCAGCGTGAACTGCGAGACCACCAGGATCTCGCCCCGGATATCCAGCGCCGACTGGTTCATCTTGCCCTCCAGGTCGGCGAAGATGCGCAGCTCGGCTATCTTGCGGGCGGCCCTGGCCGCGGACTCCGGCGTGTCGTCGTGGCCGGCGGCGGCAAGGACCAGGATGCCTCGCCGGATCTCTGCGATCGACTGGCCCCAAACGATCACCGACGCGGAGGAAACCCTCTGAAGGACCAGTCGCACGCGGGACCTAGGAGGGAACTGCTCTGGGGGTGACCCGGCGGGCTTCGTAGACTCCCTCGACCCGGTTGACCATGTTGATGATGGTGAGCAGCTGAGAGGGAGCGGTGACCTCGAAGATGAACCTGATGATCGCGTGCCCGGCGCTAACACTCATCGAGGCATTCAAGATGTTGGTTCCCGTGTCCGACACCGCTGCGGTCACGTCGCGCAGCAAACCCGGACGGTCCAACGACTCTATCTGGATCTCCACCGAAAACGACCCCGAGACCCGCGGGTTCCACTTCACCGGCACCAGCCGGGAGCCTCCCGTGCCCAGGGTGATGGCGTTGGGGCAGTCCGTCCGGTGAACGGACACTCCCCTGCCCCGGGTGACGAAGCCCATGATCGAATCCAGGGGCACCGGCATGCAGCACCGGGCCAGGTTGGTCCAGATGTCCGGGCTACCCTCCACCAGCACCGCCGACGTGGGCTTGGCCCGCATCTTGACCGGCGTCGGAGCAACCATCTCCGCCTCCGGCTGTATCTGGTGGAGCCTGAGATACCGGCGTACCACGGTGTTGCCCGAGATCCTTCCCTCCCCCACGGCCACGTAGAGCGCCTCCAGGCTGGGGTACTTCATCTCAATCGCCAGCGCTTCCAGCGATCCGTCGGCCACCATCTTTTGAACCGGCAGGCTGGCCTTGCGCAAGGACTTGGTCAGGTAGTCCTTTCCTTCGGCCAGCGCCTCCTCCCGGCGCTGGACCGTGAACCACTGCTTGATCTTCGTCCGGGCCCTCGGGGTGGCAACGATGTCCAGCCAGTCGCGGCTCGGCCCCCCGGTCTTGGAGGTGACCACCTCGATGGTTTCTCCCGACTGCAGCTGGTGGGACAGCGGCTGCAGCCGGCCGTCGACCCGGGCGCCGGTGCAGTGGTGACCCACCTCGGTGTGGATGGCGTAGGCGAAGTCGATCGAGGTGGCCCCCTTCGGCAGCTCGATCACCTCCCCCTTCGGGGTGAAGACAAAGACCTCGTCGGCGAACAGGTCCAGCCGCAGCGTGTCCAGAAACTCGACGTCGTCCTCTGTGTCCTGCAGCTCCAGCATCCGCTTCATCCACGCCGCCTGCCCCTCCGACCGCCGGCCGCCGGCGTCCTCCTTGTAGGCCCAGTGGGCGGCCACCCCCTTCTCGGCGGTGCGGTGCATGGCGTGGGTGCGGATCTGGATCTCCAGCGGCTTGCCCTGGGGCCCGACCACCGTGGTGTGCAGCGACTGGTACAGGTTGAACTTGGGCATCGCGATGTAGTCCTTGAACCGTCCCGGAATCGGCTTCCACAGCGAGTGGATGGCACCGACTGCCCCGTAGCAGTCCTTCAGGTCGTCCACCAACACCCGTACGCCTACCAGGTCGAAGATCTCATCGAACTCCCGGCCGCGGTTGGTCATCTTGTCGTAGATGGAATACAGGGTCTTGGGGCGGCCGCTTATATCTGCCCTGATGCGGACGTCACGCATCTTGTCGGTCACCTGGGCGATGACATCCTCCAGGTACTCCTCCCGGGCGGGGGCGCGCTTGGTGACCAGTGCGGCGATCTCGTCGTAGACCTTGGGCTGCAGCGTGGCGAACGCCAGGTCCTCCAGCTCGGTGCGCACCTCGGCCATGCCCAGGCGGTTGGCCAGCGGCGAATAGATCTCCAGGGTCTCGGTGGCCATGATCTCCCGGCGATCGGCGGCCAGCGGGGCGATGGTCCGCATGTTGTGAAGCCGGTCGGCCAGCTTGATAATCAGCACACGCATGTCCTTGGCCATCGCCACGATCATCTTGCGGAGGTTCTCGGCCCGCTCCTGCTCCTTGCTGCGGTACTTGATGCGGTCGATCTTGGTGAGGCCGTCGATGATATCTGCCACCTCGTCCCCGAAGATCGTACGCAGCTCCTGCAGTTCCAGCGAGGTGTCCTCCACCGAGTCGTGAAGGAAGGCGGCGATTATCGTAGTGGCGTCCATACCCTGCTCGGCCAGGATGCGGGCTACCCCGATGGGATGCTGGATGAAATCCTCTCCGGACTTGCGCAGCTGTCCCTCATGGACCAGGTGGGCGATCTCGTAGGCCCTGACCAGTCCCCGGGTGTCCGTCCTGGGGTGGTGCTCTTTCACCGTCCGTACGATGTCGAGGATCTCTTTGGGGACCGGAGCGGGTGAGGACTGGGGACGAAAGCGATAAAACACGCCTTTGACCCCCTGCGGTTTGGGATCCAGCACCTCGTCGGGGATGATCCTCGTAGCGCCGTTGGGCAGGGGGGCGGGCTTCGGCGATACCCTGGATGCGGTCCTTGCCGCCGTCTTGGCTGTGGTTCGCGGTTTGGCCGGTTTGCCGCTACTTACGCCGGCCGTGTTTTGGCCGTTGCGGTCCACAGCCCCTTCGGGGGCTTCTTCGGCAGCCCTGCCCTTCTCGGCCAGTAGAACCTCCTGAACCCGTCCGACGCGCCTTTAACAGGCTCACCCCATTAAAGCACCTGCGGATCAGTCGTCCCCCTTCGGCATTACCGGATCGACCGTTGACGTGGGACGAGGCTTTGGTAAGGTGGAGTCAAGCCGGTTATCACAATCGGCTTCTCTGCGATTTTCGTCGCCAACCTGATAGCACCAGTCCTGAGCGAATTTTCGCGCCGCAATAGTTGTTCAGATCATTAAGGAGCCCTCATGAGCGCCGACGACCTGACCACTAGGACGATACTGGTTGCCATCGCGTTGATGGTGGGCTCGATCTTTTTGGGATTCCTGATCCGCCATTTGCTGGTCCGCAGGCTCGCCAAGCGAAGCACCATGGAGGGCAGCCGGGCCGACGTCGTCCTGTCGGCGATGTCTAAGGGGATCCTCGCGTGGTTCGGGCTGGCAGGGATCTACGCTGCGGTAATAGTTCTTCCGTTCGAAACCGCTCTCGATCACATCGTAGGCAAGCTGCTCCTGGCGGTCGCGATCCTGGTCGGAACACTGGCCGCCGCCCGCGTGACAGGCGGGTGGGTGGGATTTTCCGCCTCCCGGCACGAGCGGCTGCCCGGCGCAACATCGATCTTCTCCAACATCGCCAAGGTTTTTGTCCTTGCCGTCGGGTTGCTGGTCATGCTTCAGACCCTCGGCGTGGCCGTGGGGCCCCTTCTTGCCGCCCTGGGAGTTGGAGGTCTTGCCGTGGCCCTGGCCCTCCAGGACACGCTGTCGAACCTGTTCGGCGGACTCCAGGTCATTGCATCCAAGAAAGTGCTGCCCGGCGACTACGTCCTGCTCGACTCGGGCGAAGAGGGTTATGTGGAGGACGTCAACTGGCGTAACACGTCGCTGCGCAACCTTCGCAACAACATCGTGGTGGTCCCCAACTCCCGGCTGGCATCCGCGATTCTCACCAATTACTACCAGCCTGCCGCCGAAATGTCGCTGCTGATTCCGGTCGGGGTCAGTTACGCCAGCAACCTTCATCTCGTGGAGGCGGTGACCAAGGATGTCGGGCGTGTGGTAATGACCGAGGTGTCAGGCGGCGTTCCCGATTTCGACCCGATCGTACGCTTTCACACCTTCGACGAGTTCAGCATCAACTTCAACGTCATCCTGCGAGTGAAGGAACACACCGACCAGTACCTGGTGCGCCACGAGTTTGTCAAGCGGCTCCACGACCGCTACCGTGACGTCGGCATAGAGATTCCGTTCCCCATCCGGACCGTGATCTCCCGCGATGGGTCGGATCCCAGGAACGACGGTACGGATCCTCGCCGCGACCTGGTCAAGGCCGGAGCCACCGACTAGGGCGTCGGCTCGCCCGAACCGAGACGGCGGGTTACCTGACCAGCAGCGCCAGGCAGGTAGGGCCGGCATCGGCCCGGATGAACTCCTGCAAGTCGGGGCGGTGCAGGGTAATCCCCTCCTTCTCCAGTTCGTCGTGAACCTCGTATTCCCCGGAAGCGATCACGTGGTCCCCGATAACCAGCACATTGCACGCCTCCAGCGGGCCTTCCCACACCGGCAGGGTGTTCACGGTGTCGAAAGCCTCGTGATCCAGGAGCTGAGGTAGTCCCATTACCAGATCGTCGTTGATCACCGACACCGCAGTCGAAAGGTGCAGCGCACCCTTGGGCACATCGACCGGCACCACCTGGTAGCCGAGCGGCTCGGCCCACTGCTGCAACGAGTCGATTCCCGCGGTGCTGGTGCGGCGAGAGCGCCCCACGAGCAGTCGCTTGCCCAGCACGACGATGTCGCCCCCCTCGAGCGTGCCGGGCGGGGGGACCGAGCTGATCGTCTCCACCATCGGCCTCAATGCCTTCGCGATGGATGTTGTCTCACCGCGGCGGGTCGGGATACCGGTCCGCGCAATAAGCGCATGGCCGTCAATAACCACCGCCGTGTCCTGGGTGAAGCAGGAGTCGGGGTAAAGCTCCTCCCGGGGGAGCTCAACCAGCTTGCCCACCAGGTCCTCCAGGACGTAGCGGTAGTTCTCGTGCTGCCGCCGGGCCTTGGCCGGGTCGATCTTGTCCCGGTCCTTGTGGTTGGAGACGGCCCGGAAGAACGAGTCGGCGGGCGGGCGCACGATAGCGTAGCGGGGCTTGTCCATAAGCAAAACTGTACCGCTGAAACGGGCTACTTACGCCCGTACAGGGCCCTTCGACGGCTGTACATACGCTGGGCCGCCAACGCCATCATGGTTGCCACCAGGCCTGCAGCAACCACCAGCCAGGCCGAGACGCCGTTATCGTCCTCCGCATCTCCTTCCACCGTGAACTGGCTGCTGGCCAGCACCCGGCCGTCCGGACCCAGGGAGACGAGGCTTACCGGAATGTCGCCCGAAACATCTTCCGGTATGTCCACCTCGACCCGTGACTGGTCGGCAACCTCTATGGGGTCGCTGGAAGGTTCGCCGTTTACCCGGATCTGAGCCTCCGATCCGGCGCAGTCGGTCACCGCCGACGGCGCCCAGTTGATCACCACCGATGCAGTGGTACCCGGCGCCCCGGCAGCCGGAGCTATCGACATCGATTCAACGGATAAGGGCTGCAGGCACGCTGCCTGGGACGGCGTCGGGGTTTCGGCGGGCACAGGCGACACGGTTGGAGTGGGCGAGGGCTCAGGGCTGGCAGCCGGGGTGGGACTTGCCGGCGCCGGCGCCGGCAAGTCCCACCCCGGCTGCCAGCCCTGAGCCCTCGCCC
>Ga0247713_1000632_pt1 | contig 20229 bp, 22 predicted proteins | sample 21E_NmetaG_FD_189936 | JGI IMG/M metagenome (GOLD analysis project Ga0247713, IMG submission 189936) | Soil microbial communities from hillslope of Landscape Evolution Observatory, University of Arizona, Oracle, AZ, United States - 2-1-E_N | ecosystem: Engineered > Artificial ecosystem >... | reverse complement strand
GCAACTATTCCCCCGGCCGTGTCTCGGCAGCGTTGACCACCGCCGCCTCGACCTCCAGCGACAAAAAGGCGTCCTTCTCGAATCACGGCACCTGCGTCGACTGGTATGCGCCGGGAGCGGCGATCACGTCTGCTGTCATGACCAGTGACACCTCCACCGGCACCTGGAACGGCACCTCCATGGCAGCGCCTCACAGTGCCGGCGTGGTGGCCCAGTACCTGCAGGGTAACCCCACGGCCAGCCCGGCCGCGGTGGACAAGGCACTTAAATCCATCGCCACCCAAAAGAAGATTAAAGAGGGCTCCAAGCTAAAGCCGCTGCTGCGAACCAGCTACTGAATGCCTCTGCGCCGCCGCCGGCACGTGTAGCTGAGATCGAAGGATCTTTGGCGTACCGAACAATTCCTCTCTTAACGCCTTATGGAAGTACTTGCAAGATCAAAGCGCAAAAAATCCCTACTCGTCCTACCCTTGTATTAGCGATCGAGGAGGATCAAATGGCATTTTCAGACAGAACAAAGAGCGCAATGAACCAACAGCTCATGCGCGAGATCGAGGCGTCCTACGCCTACCTGTCCATGGCGGAGTACTGCCATTCCAAGGGTCTGACGGGGTTCGGCAAGTGGCTTGAATCCCAGTCCCAGGAGGAGTGGGAGCACGCAATGAAGTTCCGCCACTTTATCCAGGACCGCGGCGAGGCTGTCCAGTTCGACGCAATCCGGGAACCCATGAGCGGCTTCGACTCGGTGCTGGACGTATTCGAGCGAGCTTTGGACCAGGAGCGGGCGGTCACCCAGAACATCAACGACCTGTACGCTCTGGCCACCGACGAGAAGGACTTCGCCAGCCAGTCGTTCCTGAATTGGTTCGTGGACGAGCAGGTTGAGGAAGAGAAGTCGGTCATGGGCATCATCGACTGGCTCAAGACCATGGCGGACTCGCCGCACGGTCTCTACCTGCTGGACCGGGAACTGGGCGGCTCGCTCGAGGCGGGCATAACCCCCGATGTCGGGGCACCCTCGGGCAGCGGGGATGGGACTGCTTAACAGACCACTAACAACGCATACGCGAGCTCGGGCTAGAGCCCGTCAAGCGCAGCGCATCAGAAACAAGGAGCCCCTGAGGGGCTCCTTGTGCGTTTGTGGGCCCGCGCCCGTCAGGTGGGATACAGCCAGCCACACGTACAACCGTGGAATCTCAGCGATCCCACGCCGTTCACGCCACGCTGCATGAAGGGCATGAGCATCTTCTTTCGCTCTGCACCGACGATCAGGGCACTTCAAATCTGAAAGTTGATTTTTTTCTGAAATTTGCTCACTTTCCTGCCGATAAGAGTCTGGAATGGCGGCGAGGGAGCGATGCATACAGAAGCGAATTCCATAGGATCGTTGCGGTCTTCGGGTAGCACGCAGCCCGCAACCGGAGCCGCCCGGACGAACCCGGAAGCCAAGGCGCCGTATCCGTTTGCCATCGGGGCGGCCGTGCTGGTAGTCGAGGACAACGAGGTCAATCAGCTGGTAGCGGTTTCGATGCTGACCAAGCTGGGTTATCGAAGCCATGTGGTCGCCAGTGGGGGAGAGGCCATTGAAGCCCTTTCCGAGGATGACTTCGCGGCTGTGCTGATGGATTGCCAGATGCCGGGCATGGACGGCTACGACGCCACTCGGGAGATCCGCCGCAGGGAAGGCAACCGCCGCCGCATCCCGGTGATCGCGATGACCGCCGGAGCGATGAACGGCGACCGGGAGCGATGCCTTAGCGCGGGGATGGACGATTACATCACCAAGCCGGTTCGCACCGAGGAGCTGGGCAAGGTGCTCCAAAGGTGGTCCGGCCGGCTGCCTGCCCGTTCGCGCCCGTGATTGGATCCGGGGCGGGAAGGAGATAACTACAAGAGGAAATCCACCGGGTGAAAGGACAGCGCATGGCTGAGGACCGCGAAGACCAGAGGTTCAGGGGCATTGGCGGGGCGGAGCGGGAGAAGACCGTGGCAGAGATGCCGGTCAGCAACCGCGAGATCGAAGAGATCCGTGCCAAAAGGCGAGAGGTGGAGGAAGACCTGGAAGAGATGAAGTCCGAAAACGAGCGTCCGCTCTAAATGAGCCCTGCTCAGTCGAAGTCGAAGATCACCGAAGGGCCGCGGTCCAGTTCCTCGATCTGTGCCGTTACCCTAACCAGGCCCGCCCGGACGTTCTGTCCGTAGGCATCCAAACCCAGCCCTGCACTTGATTCCATGCCCAGATCGGCGTGCCGGCGGGCGCTATCGAAATCCCCAAGCTTGCGGAAGCCGTCGGCCAGGTTGAGGTGCAGAGACGGATAAAAGGCGTGGAGCGCGGCCGCCGAGGGGCGGGTAGCGTCACCCTCGACGGTGGCGGACTCGGCGACCTCCAAGGCCCGCATGTCCCACCGCAAAGCCTCGTTCGGGTCCGATTGGGTGTCGGCCAGGTAATGGGCGGTGAGGCAGCGGAAGAAGGGGTCGCCGTCCGGATCCAGCTCGTCCCAAATTTCATGCAGCCTCCGCAGCCCTTCCAGGTGCTCCGACCGGCAGTGAAGCCGGAATGCCTCCCGAATCCGCTCCAGGGTGTCGTTCTGCGAATTCACAGGTACCTACTTTCGAGTGGTCCAGCAATAGGGCGGCGGATTCCCGCTGCCTATGCCTACCATAAAGCCGCTGGACAATTTATCTCACCGCACGAAGGAGCCGGAGAGCAAGCTGGCCGGCATGGGAAATATTTCGGGCAAGTGGGTAGTTAACAAAGTATGGAGTTCACGAACTGGATGTGCCCGGATTGCTACGTCGTCCTCGAGGCCTATAACGAGGGCCAGATGGAGGAGTGCCCCAAGTGCGGGGGCGAGATGCAGGAGGCCTTCCTTCAGGAGGAGACCTGAGGCACCGTTGACTCAGGGGTCCCTGGTCGAGCACAACTGAAGGTCTGTTAGAGCCGGTCGCCGGATGGCCGGTAAGCCCGAACGCTAGTACTCCCGTTCGATGTGTTTGGTGGCGGGTCCAAGCTCCTGGAGCAGTTTTTGGAGGGACATCACCTTCATGAGGTTGCCTTTGATCTTGATCCTGCCCTCCATGAAAGCCACCTGAGGGTTCAGTTCCCCCTTGTCCAGCTCCACCGCGGTCTCGTAGTCCTGGGTGATGGTCACGTCCGGGTCCTCCACTTCCCCCGATCCGACCAGCATTGCTCCTTTGTCGATCCTGATGAAGCTCTTCTTCTCTCCCACCTCGGGAAAGTCCCGGGTAATCACCTGCAGCACGACGTTATGGCCCTTGGCGGCTTTAGCGACATCCTCACTGCTCTGGAGGGCTTCGTTGGCCGCCTGAAAGTACTCCTCGGATTGAAACTTGACCGCCATCTAGGCTCCTCCTGTCCATTTGCGGGCTACCGCAAATCCGCCCCGGCCCCACCCTCCGGCCCTCGCCAGGATAGTCCATGATGACGCCTGAGAGGGTTCGCCGGGCTGGGATGCGCCCGTCCGCGGCGGCTCCCTTACAGTAGAGGAATGGCGCGCAAACACGAACTTGAGGACGAGGCGGTCGAATCGGGTCCCGGCAAAGTCGTGTTCCGGGTAGTTGCGGGCGTTGTGGGAATCGTTTTGGTAGCGGTCGTCGGAACTTTGTTCATCAGGGCCTTGGGCAACGTCACCGGGGGCTGGCGGATCGCCGTGGCCGTCCTCATGGGCCTGGCGATTGCCCGGCTGGGCATTGGCTATTTCCACCATCTGACCCATCCGCCACCGCCCGACCTTGCCCCCATGCAGGTAGACCCCCAGCTGCAGCTCAGCTACATCTGCGAGATGTGCGGCCTGGAGCTGGCGGTGGTCGCAGTGGCTAAGGAACGAGCCCCCCGCCATTGCGGGGAAGCGATGGTCCTGATCAGGCGCGAGGAGGGTTAGGTCCCGGCTAACGCCACTGTGTGGCGATTGCGAAAGCTATCGCCACCATCGCCAACCCGCCCCCCAGGTACCAGTTGCTGTCCAAAACCGGGAAGGTTGTGCTGAACAGGTAGCGCGCCATGATCATGGAAAACCCCACGGCGATCAGTGTGAAGAAGGCGTAGGGAATCCATTTGGGCGAGGGCTTGGGCTTGGGTGGCGGCGGCGGGACGTAACGGTTGCGCTTCGACTTTGACTTGGGCATGGCACTCCTCAACTGTTTTCTAGAAGGCATTCTACCGAGACCCGGCGGGCCACCGATCCTCGTGACTGTTGCGCCCCGGGAGAGTGCTACCCTTAGGACCTATGGCTCTTCGTGTGGTCGGCCGCGGCTTCATCGGCTTCGGCACCTTGATTCTGTTGTTCCTCGCCTATCAACTGGTGGGAACGAACATCGTCACCGGCCGCCAGCAACGCGCCCTCGCGTCCGAGATCGAGCAGCAGTGGCAGGTAAGCCCCGACGAGGCGCCCGAGCTGGGCAGCGGCATGGGAATCATCAAGATCCCCAAGATCGGGGTGGACTCGATAGTTGTCGAAGGCGTGGAGGTCGAGGACCTGAAGAAGGGTCCCGGACACTACCCGGACACCGCTCTGGCCGGACAGCTCGGAAACATGGTGATCTCCGGTCACCGAACCACCTACGGGGCGCCCTTCTACCGGTTGGATGAGCTGGAACCGGGCGACGACATAATTGTCTACGATGCCAAGGGCCCGTACACCTACAAGGTGACCGAGTCCAAAGTTGTTCTACCGACCGAGATCGGGGTGATCGCGCCCTCGTCCGACGCCCGCCTGACCCTGACCACCTGTCATCCCCGCTTCTCCGCAGCTAAACGTTTGATAATTGTGGCTCAGCTTCAGGGCACGCCCACCGGCCTGCAAACGACCGATCCCGGGGTCGGGCCCCTGCCGGACGCGTAAAACCGCCGGATCGCTCTGGAACAAGGAGAAGTAAATGGCAGAAGGCGGCAAAAAGGCTTTGGTGTGGCTGTTGGTCATCGTGCTGGGACTACCATTCCTGTTTTATCTTTTCGAGTACGTCGTCCCTCGCTTCCTCCCGGCCAACTTCTAGCCCCGAGCACCAATCCGCCGGTGCGCGCCCTGCTGATAGACAACTTCGACTCGTTCGTCTTCAACCTCGCGCAGTACCTGGGATCGCTCGGGGCCGAGCCGGTGGTCGTCCGCAACGACGCCGCAGTTGAGGATCTGATAGCGCTTAATCCCGATGTCGTGGTCATTTCTCCGGGGCCGGGCCACCCCCGGGACGCCGGCTGTTGTGTCGATGCGATCCACGCCTTCGCCGGCCGGGTGCCGCTGCTCGGGGTGTGCCTGGGGCACCAGGCAATAGGGCTGGCCTACGGCGGCGACGTCGTCCGGGCAGCGGCTTTGATGCACGGCAAGACATCTGCTATTCAGCACACCTCGCAGGGGGTTTTCGCCGGCTTGCCGAACCCGTTTCCGGCCACCCGTTACCATTCGCTGGTCATCCGTCCGGATTCGCTGCCCGAGTGCCTGGAAGCCACCGCCCACACTGAGGACACGGTGATCATGGGCGTGCGTCACCGGGAGCTTGCGGTGGAGGGGGTCCAGTTCCATCCCGAGTCGATAATGACGCCGGCCGGGATGACGTTGCTGAGCAACTTTTTGAGTGTCGGGGTTTCCTAGGTAATACGGATCCGGACGGTGCCCCCACTGCAGGCCCTTTCGCCGGCCTGCGGGGTTTGGGTGCTGACGGTGTCGAAGACGGGGACCGGAAGCGCGTTTTGTACCTCGACCCGGAACCCCGCTCGCTCCAGGGTGGCCCGGGCAGCATCGGTCTCCTGGCCGATGACATTGGGCACTGCCGCGAGCGTGTTGATGGTGAGTGTGACCTGCGTCCCGGCAGTGACCTGGGCATTGGGCGCGGGATCCTGAGCCGCAACCGTGCCTCCGGCCCGGTCGGTGTCACAGGCCTGCTGGGTCCGGACGGTGAGGCCGGCATCGGTCAGTACTGCCTGAGCCTCCCCGTCGGGCAGGTCGACAACCGCAGGAACTGAGATCAAATCCCTTCCCGTGCTCACCACGAAGTTGACCGGTTCGCCTATCTCCAACCGGCCGGTTGCCGGGGTTTGGCTGATCACTCTTCCTTCGGGGACGGTTTCACTGGCCTCGGCGCCGACTTCGCCTACCGCCAGGCCGGCATCGATCAAAAGCTGGTCAGCCTCCTCGCGGGTCAGCCCGACCACGGTGGGGACATCCACCTCCTCGGGTCCGGTTGAGATGACCAACGCGACGACGGCGCCTTCGGTCACCCTGCGGCCGTCCTCGGGGTCCTGCGAGATCACCGAGAAGGCCGGCACATCGGAGCTCGGCTGGCGACGCGCCACCCTGGTGGTGAGCCCGGCATCCGCCAGCACCTGCTCCGCTTCCTCCAGACTCATACCGGTGACCCTGGGAACCGTGATATCGGGCGCTGCGTTTTGCGAGAACATCCAAAAAGCCATCCCGGCGAGGCCGATCGCGACCAGCACCGCCACGGTGATCAGTGCCTTAGCGATCCCCCGGCCCGGCTTGGCCCGGCGGGGCACAGGTCCCCCCATCATCACGCCGGTGGGCTCCGGCCGGTCGTGATACTGCTGTTGCGCCCGGTCGTAGGCGACGGCCCCCATGGTTGCGGTCTCCTCCTGCGAAGACATCAACGGGGTGGCTTCCACCTGCTGCCCGCGCAGCGCACGCTCGAGGTCCTGGCTCATCTGCTGGGCGGTCTGGTACCGGTTGTCGGGGTTCTTGGCCAGAGCCTTCATCACCACCGCCTCCAGAGCCGGCGGTATGTCCTCCGCCAGGGCCCGGGGCGGAGTGGGGTCCTCGGTCACATGCTTGTAGGCCACCGCCACCGGGGACTCACCTTTGAAAGGCACCACCCCGGTCAGCATCTCGTAGAGCACCACACCTACCGAGTAGATGTCGGACCGGGCGTCCACCGCCTTGCCCTGCGCCTGCTCGGGGGAGAAGTAGCTGGCGGTTCCGATCACCATCCCGGTCTGGGTGACGGTCATCGCGCCGTCGTGGGCGGCCCGGGCGATTCCGAAGTCCATCACCTTTATCTGGCCCCCGACCGTGATGGCGATGTTGGCCGGCTTGACGTCGCGGTGGACGATGCCTTTCTGGTGGGCCAGGTGCAACCCTCCGAGCACGTCCACCGCGATCTTCACCGCCTTGGAGATCGGCAGGGGCCCGGAGGCGCCGATGATGTCGGCGAGGGTGTCGCCCTCGACGTACTCCATGACGATGAAGTAGGTGCCGGCGTCGGATCCCCAGTCGTAAATCGCGACCACCCGGGGGTCGTTAAGGCTTGCCGCGGCCTGGGCCTCCCGCCGGAACCGCTCGATGAAGGCAGAGTTGCGGGCGAACTCGGGATGCATGAGCTTTAGGGCCACCAGCCGGTCCAGCATGCCATCTCGGGCCAGGAACACCTCGGCCATGCCGCCGGAGGCGATCGAGCTTTTTACCTGGTACCGCCCCCCGTATTGTTTGCCCGGCATTGGACTGTCCGGGTGCGTCACCATCCGGCTACGGAGCGGTGAGCCTGAAGAACCTGGCGGACCATCGGCGAAGCCACCCGGCCGCCGGTTTCGTCACTGCCCGGCCCCGAGCCCTCCACCATCACTGCAATCGCAATGCGGGGGGAATCCGCCGGAGCGAAGGCGATGGTCCACGCGATGCTGTCGTCGCCGGTGGCCCCGGTCTGGGCGGTTCCGGTCTTGGCGGCAACCTGCACGCCCGGAAGGGCGGCGGCCCGGGCGGTGCCGTTGGCGGCCACGTCGACCATCATGTCCTTGATCGTCGATGCGGTGGAAGCCGAAACGGCCCTCTTCCAGATCTTGGGGCTGGTCTGCTGGACCACCGAGCCCCGGGCGTCCTCGATCTGCTTTACCAGCTTGGGCTCCGGCACGTTGCCCCCGTTGGCTATCCCGGCGGCGACCAGCGCCATCTGAAGTGGCGTGGCGGCGACGCTGTACTGCCCGATCGACGAGAGCGCACGGAAGGCGGGGGACCGCAGGTCGTCGTCATCCGGCATCCGGCTGGCCACCGCGCTGATGTCCAACGGAGGCGTCTCGGTAAAGCCGAATGCCGCCGCCGTCTCCTGAAGGATGCCGGCCGGCATCTCGGCCGCCAGGCGTGCGAAGTAGGTGTTGCAAGACACCCGCAGCGCATCCCTCATGTCGCCCCCGCAGGTGCCTCCGCCGAAGTTGCGGATCACCCGGTCGGTCTGCGGCGGCTGGTACCCGCTGGAGGCGGGAAAGCTGGTGTCGGGGCCTATCCCGTTTTCGAGCGCCGCGGCAACCGTAATCACCTTGAAGGTGGACCCCGGCGGATAGGTGGAGCGCGCGGCCCGGTGGACCAGCGGGCGGTTCTCCTCGTCCTCGTTGAGGGCAACCCAAATGTCCTGCTGGCCCTGGGCCGAATGCTGGGAGAGCCCGTTAGGGTCGAACGAGGGCTTGGAAACCATGGCGAGGATCTGTCCGCTCACCGGGTCCAGGGCGACGATGGCGCCCTTGCGCCCGCCCAGGGCATCGTCTGCCGCCTGCTGTACCGCGGTGTCGATGGACAGGACCAGGGTGTCGCCTTTTTTGCCCTTTCCGAGCAGGCGGTCGCCGAGGTCCTGCATGGTAACCACCCCGCCCTCCCCGGTCAGATGCCGGTTGTAGGACCGCTCGAGCCGCTCACGCCCGTAGCGGATGGAGTAGTAGCCGGTCAGGTGGGCGAACAGCTCGGCTTTGGGGTAGCGGCGAATGGACTTCAACTCGGAATCGGGGGTGGGCTCGCTGATGGCCAGAGTATCCCCGTTGACCGACCGGATGGCACCTCGCTCGAGGGCATACTCCTTAAGCAGAAGCCGGGTGTTGGAGGGGTGGTTCGCCAGGCTTTCGGCCCGAACCAGCTGCAGCCAGGACAGGTTCACGAACACCAGGCCGAACAGAGCAAGCATGGTGAAACCAACCACCCGAATCTGTTTGTTCAACGGCCGCCTCCGGCCGCCAGGTTCATCTCGGTCGGCGGGGCCTGGCCGCCCGCGCGGCTAACTTCATCGGAAATCCTAAGGAGCAGAGCGATCGCGATGAAGTTCGACAGCAGGCTGGAGCCGCCGTAACTCATAAAAGGCATGGTAACCCCGGTCAGGGGAATGAGGTTCGTGACCCCGCCGACGATGAGAATCGTCTGAAAGCTGATCGTGAAGATGAGTCCGGCGGCCAGCAGGCGGGAGAAGTCGTCGCGGCAGCGGGTGGCCAGACCGAATCCCCGGGCCGCCATCAGGGCGTAGGCGGTCAGAACAGCGGCCGCGCCCACCAGACCCAGCTCCTCGCCGACGCTGGAGAAGATGAAGTCGGTGTGCACGCTGAACCGGATGAGGTCGGGACGGCCGAGCCCGAGGCCCGTGCCCCAGGCCCCGCCGGTGGCGAAGGCAAACAAGGACTGGACCACCTGGTACCCGCGGTCGTTTATGTAGGCAAAGGGGTCCCGCCACACCAGGATCCGGGCCTGGACGTGGCTGAACATCTGGGACGCGATAAACGCACCGAGGGCGAACATCGCCACCCCGCTGATCAGGTAGATCGGCCGGCCGGTGGCCATCCACAGCATCGCAACGAAGATCGCGAAGAACAGCAGCGACGACCCGAGGTCCTTCTGGTTGATCATGACCAGAAGCGACACGGCCCAGGCGGCCGCCACCGGTCCGAAGTGCCGGAGCGCCGGGACGCCCAGGGGGCCGATCTTGCGCGTGGTTACGGCCAGCAGCTCCCTGCGCTCGGACAGATACCCGGCGAAAAACAGCACCAGGGCGATCTTGCCCAGCTCGGAAGGCTGGAAGCTCAAGGGACCCAGGCGTATCCACAAGCGGGCGCCGTTGATCTCCCGTCCGATGAACGGAAGCGTCGGCAGCAGGAGCAGGACCACCCCGGCAAAGGCGAAGGTATACCGGTAGCGGGCCAGCGCCCGTACGTCTTTCACCCACCACAGGACGCCGATGAAGGCGGCGATCGCCACCACCAGCCACTGGGTCTGCGCGGCCGCCAGGCCGACGTTTTCGGTGGGGATCTCCAGCCGGTAGATCACCACAAAGCCGACGGCGTTCAGCATCAGTGCGATCGGCAAAAGCAGCGAGTCGGCTTTTGGGGCGAGCTTGCGGACGGCCAGGTGGGCGGTGGCATAGATCGCGGCATAGACCACCCCGTACAGGGCAATGCCGGCCGGCACGGTTGGGCTGCGTGACAACGAGGCGAGCCAGTACCCCCCGATCGCGATGACCAGGCTGATCACCATCAAAGAGACCTCGGTGTTGCGCCGGGCCGTGCCGGTGATCACCGCAAGCTACTCCGGGTTGCCTGCCGGAAAGACACGAGCATCAGGCCGGCGGGTCCCCGGCTGGTTGGTTGCCCGATTGCGCTCCCGGAGACGACTCGGAGCCCCCCGGTTCCGCTGGTTCAGGGGACGGCGAGGCGGCCAGCTTTTCGAGGTCGGCGACTATGGCCCGGGCGTCGCTTCGGCTGCTGGCCCGGATGCCCTCCCGCAGACGGCCCTGATACAGCTCGGGGAGGGAATCGCTGCGCAGTTCGGTGCGGGCGTCCAGCTCACTCAGCTCGATTCCGGCCACCGAACCGGGGACTCCGTTGAACACGGCAACCGTGCCGTTGTCATCTCCGACGTACCAGGAGTTGGCTATCGACATCCGGGCGAGAAAGATGCCGCCTGCCACCAGCGCAGCAATTCCGACGAGCCACACCAGCAACCTGGCCTTTCCCCGCGACCGCTGGGAAGACGAGGTGGAGCTGGAACGGATGGGCGATTGCGAAGGCGCAGGCTGCGAAGGATCCGGCTGGGAGCGCGCCGGCTGGGAGCGCGCCGAGCGGGACGGGCTGAGAGTCTGGACCGTGCTTGTATCTGACGAGCCGAGCGGGCCGGTATCGGTGAGCCCGGTGGAGGCGGCTGCCGAAGTGGCGTAGGACCCCGTGTTGTCGGTGGGCGAGCTCTTGCGGGCCGCGGGGAAGTCGACCACTACGGTGGTGACATTGTCGTTGCCCCCGGCGTGGACCGCCTCCTCGCACAGGCGTTCGGCGGCTCGCTGCGGACTACGTTCCTGCTCGAGGATGTTTTGAATCAGCTCGTCGTCGATCATCCCGAATAGCCCGTCGCTGCACAGCAGGACCCGGTCGCCGGGGGCCATGTCCAGCATGTGCACGTCGACCTCGACCTCGGGGTCCACCCCGAGTGCTCGCTCCAGATAGGACCGCTGAGGGTGGCGGTCGGCATCCTCAGGCATGATTCGCCCCTGCTGCACCAGCCGGTTGACCACGGTGTGATCGGTGGTGAGCCGGGTGAGCTGACCGTCGCGCAGCAGGTAGGCCCGGGAATCGCCGACGTGGGCGATTTGAGCCGAGCCTTCCTCCGCCCACATCGCGGTAAGAGTGGTCCCCATGCCGGTCAGGTCCGGGTCCTTGGCCGCCCTTTGGAAGATCGCCCGGTTGGCATTGTGAACGGCGTCGGAGATCGAGTCGGACTTGCTCAGCGCCTCTTCGAAGACCTCGATGGCGATGGCGGAGGCTACGTCGCCGGAGGCGTGGCCCCCCATCCCGTCCGCCACCGCGAACAGGGGCGGTTGGGCGAGCTTGGAATCCTCGTTGACCTGGCGGACCAGGCCCACCTCGGTGCAGGAACCCCAGCGGAACTCGGTTGTCATCGTCGGAACTCCATCTCGGTCTTGCCTATGCGCGCGGTATCCCCCCGGTTGACCTGCAAGGGCGAGGTGACCTTCTTGCGGTTCAGGTAGGTGCCGTTGGTGGATCCCATGTCCTCAATGTAAACCGCATCCTGACGGCGAAAGACGCGGGCGTGGATCTGGCTGGCGTAAGAGTCGCTGATCACGACGTGGCATTTGTCGGCCCTTCCGATGATCAGCTCGTCGCCGATGTCAAACATCCGGGGCTTGCTGCCGGGAGCAGTAACCGCCATCTTTTCCGGGGCCCGCCCGGCGGGCCGGGCCGCCACACCGACTCCTGCGGGAGCCACCGGGCCGCCCCGAGAGGCGCGGGGTCCGGAGATCTCAAGAATCATGGCCTTCACCGCCCGGGCCAGGAAAAGAAGCAGAAGGAACAAAAAGAAGTACTTGAGGATATCGAGGACGGCTTCGGGCATGGCTAGGTTATCCCCGATGCCGCTTCGCGGTACTCAATCTCGGTCGCCCCGATCTTGATCCGGTCCCCGTGGTTCAAGCGCCTCTCCTTGATCATCGCGTCGTTTACGAGAGTCCCGTTGGTCGAGTCCAGGTCGGTGATCCACCACTCGTCGGCGCGCCGGGAGAGTTGGGCGTGGTTGCGGGAGGCGTTGGCGTCGTCGACCACTATCCCGTTGCTCGAGGAGCGCCCGAGGGTGATCTCGTCGGAATCCAGGTTCCAGCTCTGGTTCGTGCCCAGGTGGACGAGCACGTCGGGCTGGGCCGAGTACGGGTCCGACGGGTCGGCGGCCAGATGCATTCCCTCAACTTCGAATTTGCCCCCTTTCAGCGACTCGTCCTCCTCAAAACGCACGTTTATCGGCCCGGGCAGGCGCCACCGGCGCTGGCCGGCGTTGGTTTTGAGCAGCGTGCCGAATTCGGTCCGCAGGGTCGGAATCAGGCCTTCGAATCGGGCGAAGTCGTTCGGCGCCAGCCGGATGACGAAGTCGTTGGGCACGTAAACCGCACCCACGCTGACGCTCCTTCCCGCCTCCATCTCTCGCAGGAGCCGGCGCCCCAGCTCTGCCGGCTCGACGTCGGAGCGAAAAGCCTTGGAGAAGACGCCCTCGACCACCCGTTCGAGCCTATTCTCAAATTCGTCAACCAGGCCCACTTAGACGTCCTCTCGAGTCCCTACCGGCTGACAACCAATATAGTGGCGAGGTTAGTACAGCATGGCTGAAGGTTCCTCCAACCAGGGCCACGCTAAACTAATTGATAGGCAAGGGCGAATGGCGGAATGGTAGACGCGCTGGCTTCAGGTGCCAGTGAGCGCAAGCTCGTGGAGGTTCAAATCCTCTTTCGCCCACGGAAGCATCGCGGCTGAGCAGCCGGGTTACGGGATTGTCGGGCCGGATCGGCCCGACAATCCCGCTCGGTTCCCCCTCTCGACCGTATCCTTATAGGCCCGACCTAGGAGTCTTCTTGGATCAGCAGACCCTTATAGCGGTCGTCGCAGGCGCGGTGGCTTTGCTGGCGCTGGGCGTCGCCGCCGTGGCGAACAACCGGCTTACCCACCTGAGGCGTTCCATGGCCATTTTGCAGGGCAAAAACGACGCCAAGACCCTGCTGGAGGTCATTTCGGACAACGTACAAAGGGTGGAGGGCTTCGAGAAGGTGCTTCGCAGCCAGGCGAAGCGGCAGGAGGAGCTGTTCGCCCTGCTCGGCCGCTCCGCCCGCAACCTGGGAGTCGTGCGCTACGACGCGTTCGACGACATGGGCGGCAAGATGTCGTTCAGCGCGGCCCTGCTCGACGACCACGGCAACGGGCTGGTGATCACCTCGATCAACGCACGTGCCGAGTCCCGGGCCTACGCCAAGCCGATCAAAGGCGGCAGTTCGGAGCACAACCTGTCGGCCGAGGAGCAGCGGGCTATCGCCAACGCACTGGGAGCCCAGCAGAAGGTCAAGAGATAGCAATAGACCTGCGCCTGCTGCGCACAGATCCGGGCAGGATCGCCTCTTCCATGAGGCAGCGCGGGGCTGATATCGACCTGGATGCGCTGATCGGGCTGGACCGGGAGCATCGCCGGCTGGTAACCGTCGTCGATAACCTAAGGGCAGACCTCAACCGCGCCCAGAAGCAGATCGGCAAGCTCCCGCCCGAGCAGCGCGCCGGGGCCATTGCAGACAACAAGCAAAAGGGAGCCGACCTGAGGGCCCTGGAGGCGGACCTGGGCCGGGCCGCCGAGGAGCTGGACGCCGCGCTCCGACTGGTCCCGAACCTGGTGCATCCGGATTCGCCCCCCGGCCGGGAGGATGCCGAGCTCCGCCGGGTGGGGTCCCCCCGGCAGATGGACTTCGCGCCGGCCGACCACCTGACCCTGGGGGAGGGGCTGGGCATCATCGACGTCAAGCGGGCGGCCAAGGTATCGGGCTCGCGCTTTGCGATCCTGCGGGGTAAGGGTGCCCTGCTGGAGCTCGCCCTGGTGCGATTTGTGCTCGACAGGCTGATGGGCGAGGGCTTTGTGCCGGTGATCCCGCCGGTGCTGGTGCGGGAGGAGGCCATGTACGGGACCGGGTTCTTCCCCACCGACGAGGCCCAGGTCTACAAGACTGCCGACGACGACCTGTACCTGGCGGGGACCTCCGAGGTTCCCATCGCCGGCATGCACGCCGACGAGATCTTTGCCGCCAAGGAGCTGCCCGTCCGCTACGCCGGCATCTCTACCTGCTTCCGGCGGGAAGCGGGAACCTACGGCAAGGACACCCGGGGCATCATCCGGGTCCACCAGTTCGACAAGGTGGAGATGTTCTCGTTCTGCCATCCCGAGGAGTCCGACGAAGAGCACGGCCGGCTGCTGGCGCAGGAGGAGGGGTTCTTCCAGGCTTTGGAGATCCCCTACCGGGTGCTGGACATCGCCGCGGGAGAGCTGGCCGCACCGAACTACCGCAAGTTCGACATCGAAGCCTGGTTGCCCGGCGGCGACCGCTGGCTCGAGGTCACCTCCTGCTCCAACGACTGGGACTTCCAGGCCCGACGGCTGGGGGTCCGCATGAAGGCGGAGTCGGGGACCGAGCTCGTCCATACCCTGAACGGCACTGCCGTGGCGGTGGGCCGGGCGATAGTGGCCCTGCTGGAAAACCACCAGCAGGCCGACGGGTCGGTGACGATCCCGGAGGCGCTGCGGCCCTATACGGGGTTCGAGATAATCGCGCCCCCCGGCTAGCCGGACCCGGATGCCGGAGCGGTGGAGGTGGGATTCGAACCCACGGAGCCTCTCAGCTCACACGCTTTCAAGGCGCGCCCGTTCGGCCGCTTCGGTACTCCACCGCTCTCTATTATTCCGTTATGGAGGCACACCGGCCGGTGCGCCGGTCCCGGCCGGTCCAAGACTGTGGCAAAATCGGGGCGGAGGCATCGCCTAGTCCGGTCTATGGCGCGGGATTGCTAATCCCGTTGGGGGGCAACCCCCTCGCGAGTTCAAATCTCGCTGCCTCCGCGTTGCGCCCTTAGCTCAGTGGATTAGAGTGCGTCGCTACGGACGACGAGGTCGGGGGTTCGAATCCCTCAGGGCGCGCTTTCGTTCCTACCCGAGGACGGTTCGGGCGGTAGCCGTCAACCAACCGCGGCCCTTCCCGGGACGCTGGGTAGCGTGACCTCGGGTCTACCGGGCTCCGGTGGCTGCGAGAGGCTTGGGCTGCTTGGTGCTTCCCGGTCGCTTCATCTGCGGCTGCTTTGTTCCCAGCATCCCGAAACCGGCTGCGAAAGCCCCGGTCATCCACGCTGCTGGTGCCAGGAACACCAGCATCTGCACCAGCGGGGGGAACGAGCAGAAGCAGTCCGCGGAGCGAAGTGCGAACAGACCCGCCAGGCCGGCGGCGACCGGCGGGGTCATGGCAGCGATCACCCGGCGGTGAGACCGACCTTGCTCGGGGGCCTTGAATCCGAAGCGCATACTGCGGTAGGCGGCGGCAAACAGGAAGGCAAAGGCCCCGCCCAATGCCACGGCGGCCAGGATCTGAAGTCCCGCGGCTTCGCCCTCCCACATCCTCAAGACGAGTTGGCCGAAGATGGCAACCGCCCCGAGCCGCGAGTACCAGTAGAGCTTCCGGAGCTCCTTATGCCGTGCTAGATTCCGCTCTTCCTTCAGGTGCTGGGCCGCGATCGGGTCGGCCTCGACACCCACCTGGGCGTTGAAGGCCTCCTCGAGCGTCGTGAACTGCCCCGCACCCCAGCCGGTCAGCAGCCGTTGGGCCTGTTCGGGATCCCGAACCTGGAGGGCTACCCCGTCGACCAGGATTCCCTCACGCTCCTGCTTGCGGGTCACCTCCATGACCTGGTATGCAGAAAGTGTGAGGCGCGGCAGGCGCACCGGACGGCGAAACAACACGGTGATGTCGAATCTGCCTGAACCCTGACCGGAGGGCAGCGCGCGGAGTTCCGGTACCCGCTTCCAGACCGGCAGATTCTCCGGCTCGGCAAGGTCCGCCGAGGCTATCCAGCCAAGCACTTCGCCGCGGGAAACCCGAAGGGGAACCTTGAACAGGGTAGGGATGCGGACCTCGAGGTCCCCGGCCAGTTGGACTTGGGACTTTTTCCTCAACCCTCCGCGCAAAGGAATGACGAAGCTCAACCTGGCAACCCTCCACGACGGACGGGCCTTGCCGCCCGTGACCCCTTAAGATCGGCTCCTTGACCCAATAATTAACAAGCAATCTTGTAATTAACAAGCAATCTTGCGGCCGGGGTCGAGGCGGCGGACCGGTAAGCTAACCGGCGTGACCCCGGAGCCCGACGTCGATCAGGACATTCGCTTCATGCGCCTCGCCCTCGAGGAGGCGCGTCTGGCCTTAGCCCACGAGGATGTACCGGTCGGAGCCGTCGCCGTATCCGACGGGGATGTGGTTTACGCCGCTCACAACGAACGGGAGCTTCGGGGCGACCCGACCGCTCATGCCGAGGTCCTGTGTCTGAGAGGCGCCGCCAAAAGACTGGGGCGGTGGCGGCTAACCGAAGTCACGATCTACTCGACCGTTGAGCCCTGTCCGATGTGCGCCGGGGCGCTGGTCGCAGCTCGGGTCCGCCGGGTGGTTTACGGAGCGCCGGATGTTCTGGGAGGGGCCGCCTGGTCGATCTACAACATTGTGCAGGATCCCCGCCTGATGCATCAGTGCGAACTGACCTCCGGCGTGCTCCAAGATGAGTGTGCTGCGGTGATCCAGGGCTTCTTCGAGCAGAGAAGGGTCCCGGGCGTCCCGGGTAGCGCCTAATCCGTCTAGCGGCCGACGGCTGCCCCAGCCATTGTCCGGCCTTTCGTCCGGTGTCCCGGACCAGTTCCTATAATTGATTCCGGTGGAGTACCAAAGCGGCCGAACGGGCGCGCCTCGAAAGCGCGTGAGCTGAAAGGCTCCGTGGGTTCAAATCCCACCTCCACCGCCACGACGCCACAGAATCCATCAGCCACTACAATCAGAAGCGGAGGCGTCGCCTAGACCGGCCTATGGCGCCAGCTTGGAATGCTGGTTTGGGGGCAACCCCATCGCGAGTTCAAATCTCGCCGCCTCCGCTGCTGGGACGGATAACGTCTCACCGTCGGACCTCAAGCGAAAATTGACCCGGCCGGCTAGCGCGCCGGCCAGATCGAGATTTCTTCTATTGAACCGGACCCCGGGCCCACCCTAACGAACCGGGTCGCCGGCGGCGGATCCAGCACCAGAGCGCCCTGTTCGATGGTTCCTGCCGGAGACCACGCCGAGCCGTCTGCCGAAACCTCCACCGGGCATTCGCAGTGCCGGACGACCACCAGGTCAATCTGCAACAGCTCTTCCAGGTCGATGACTATCCAGGCCGGCCCGGCGTCGGGTGAACTTTCGGGCGCCTGCTCAGCCTGCATCCCGGTCTGGTGGTTGCCGTCGGTTACCGGGCACCCGGTGGGTGGTTGCTTCCGCTTCCCACCCTGGTCCAGCCAGCATGGCTTTCCCCGCGACAGGGGTGCTCCGGCCGGGCTCCGGTACGGGAGCACCGCAGCTTCGTACTCGATGCTCAGCCTGGTTCCGGGCGCCGGCACCTGCCGCGTGGCGCTCAGAAAGACTTTGCCTTCGGTGTCCTCCAGCACCCGCAGGTCCCCAAGGGACGCAGAATCCGTCTCGGCCGACCACACCCTGTGGTCGGAGCCGGCGGCCGAGCGGCGGCCGTCCACGACAAGGCTGTACCCCGAGCCGCCGCCGTACTCCGGGCCCAGCGGGCTCCAGGTGAGACCGGCCGAGTCCAGGGAGAGCCGGTCGTCCCACAGCCGCAGATCGATCGGCAGCTGTTCACGGTTGATGCGGAACGAAGTCGTGGTCCTGGATCCCCGCCCGCCACCCGGAGCCGGTTCGGTGGTCTCGGCCCTCAGGCGAAATATTCGGGCTCCTCCCCGGTTGCTGTAGTTCAGGTCGCGGCCTTTCAGCGCGAAGGAGTAGCGCCCCGCCGGGTCGGTGGTACTGGTGAGCGTGATGTCGGGGCTCGGAGGGAGGGTGAAGATGTACTCCCGGAAGCTCAGACGGACCTCGGTTCCGGGAACCGGGTGTCCGCCGGAGTCGTAGAGGACTCCGCTGACTGTGATGTCGGCGTCGGGGTCGGTCACCTGGCTGGGTCTGCAGGCCGCCAGCAGGATCAGCGCGAGCAGCGTGCCCAAGCGAAGGAGCCAGTTGGTTGAAAGGGGAATGATCCATCCTCCATGGGGATCCGGGCCTTAGCCGACGAGTCGGCGGCGTCAGACGTTACCGTCACCTACCGCCCTGGGCTACACTGGGTCTGTCGCGCTAGGTGGGCAGTCGGCGGTTGCCTGTAACTCCAAATCCGCCTTATGGGAGGCTGAATTCCCACCCTAGGCTTGAAAGCTCTCGGGGACGGTCCCGGCAAGCGGTGCTGACGGCTGGGTCCCGCGCGAGCGACCGGAGTGAACCAGGTCAGGTCGGGAACGAAGCAGCCTTAAGCTTCAAGGCGCTGCGCCGTGGGGTCACCTGGCCCGAGCTGGCTACCGCGGATACGCCCGGGGCCTAAAGTCGAAGGTGGGTGCGCGACACCTTAATTCCCCTCAGATTCCCTCTGAGGCGCGTCACCGCAGCACGGTATCCTGGGTTACCCCATGGCCCACCTCTCCCTATACCGCAAGTACCGCCCTCAAAGCTTTGCTGAAGTGGTGGGCCAGCAGCACGTCACCCAGACGCTGCTCACCGCCCTCAAGCAGGACCGCCTGGCGCATGCGTTGCTGTTCAGCGGCCCCCGGGGCACCGGCAAGACCTCCACCGCCCGCATCCTGGCCAAAGCTCTCAACTGCGAACGGGACGGCGACGAGCCCTGCGGTGAATGCTCCTCGTGCGTCCAGATCGTTTCGGGGTCCTCGCTGGACGTGGTGGAGATCGATGCCGCTTCCCATGGGTCGGTCGACGACGCCCGGGATCTGCGGGAGAAAGTCGCCTACTCCTCGGTGTCGGGCCGCTGGAAGGTGTACATCCTCGACGAGTGCCACATGCTCTCGCCGGCCGCCAACAACGCCCTCCTCAAAGTGCTGGAGGAGCCGCCCGAGCACGTGGTCTTCGTCTTCGCCACCACCGAGCCGCACAAGGTCCTGCAGACCGTTCTGGACCGCTGCCAGCGTTACGAGTTCCGCTCGATCAACAGCCTGGACACCGCCGGGCGACTGGCACAAATCTGCGAGATGGAGGGCATTACCGCCGACCCCGAGACCCTGACCCTCATCAGCAGCCGGGCCGGCGGGTCGATGCGGGATGCGCTCAGCCTGCTCGATCAACTCCGGGCCTTTGCCGGGGACACCATCGCAGTGGGGGACCTGGCACAACTGCTCGGAAGCATGCCCGACGACGTCCTGTTCGAGGCGGTGGACCTGATCTCGGAGCGCGACATCGGCGCCGTCTTCGTCTTTTCAGAGCGCCTGATCCGCACCGGCGTCGACATCCGGGAGTTCTCCCGCGCCCTGACCGATCATCTGAGGTCGCTGTTCCTGGTGCTGCACGCCCCGGCAGCACGCGAGATCCTCGAGGTCACCGATGACGGGCTGAGCCGGCTCCAGGAGCAGGCAAACCACCTGGGAAGCGCCGAATTGCTGCGGCTGATCGACCTCACCAACGAGATCGGCCTCCAGCTGCGGCAGGCGGTGGAAGGCCGGCTGGCCCTGGAAGTGGGGTTGGCGCGCATGACCCGGCCCGACCTGCACGCCACACCCGCCTCCCTGCTGGCGCGGCTCGACCGGTTGGAGAGGGCCCAGGGTTCCGAGCAGTCGTCTTTTCCGGCCCCGGGACTCGCCGCCTCTGACCGTGCGGTCGAGAGCCCGCGCCGGGCGGCAGACCCGGCCCCGAGAGCCCAACCTCCAGACGTGCCGCGGCCGCAGGCCGCACCCAAGCAGTCCTCCCCCAAGTGGAAGATGCCCCCGCCAAAGTCGTCAGCCCCTCCTGCGGCAGCACCCCCGCCCGCCGGCGCTTCCGCCCGGCCGCCGGCGCCCGAACCCGAGGTCGCCGGATGGGAGTGGTCCTCGGAGCCGGAACCCGACCAGCCGTCCGCCCCGTCCCCGGTCCCGCCTGCCCGGTCCCGCC
>Ga0247713_1000631_pt1 | contig 20239 bp, 20 predicted proteins | sample 21E_NmetaG_FD_189936 | JGI IMG/M metagenome (GOLD analysis project Ga0247713, IMG submission 189936) | Soil microbial communities from hillslope of Landscape Evolution Observatory, University of Arizona, Oracle, AZ, United States - 2-1-E_N | ecosystem: Engineered > Artificial ecosystem >... | reverse complement strand
GTCCCTGCGCGTCGCGCAGCTCGTCCGCGAGAACGCGGCGGTCGTCCGCAGCCGTGAGCGTTACGAGCAGGAGATGCGGGTCGCGCAGCTCGTCCAGCAGAACCTGCTGCCCAAGGAGCTCCCGGAGCTGTCCGGGTGGGACCTCGTCCCGTATTACCAACCGGCCCGCGAGGTGGGGGGCGACTTCTACGACTTCATCCCACTCCCGGACGGCCGGATGGGGTTCGTGGTGGGCGACGTGACCGACAAGGGGGTCCCGGCGGCGATCGTGATGGCGTCGACGCGCAAGGTGCTGCGGATAGCTGCCCAGCAGCTGATCGAGCCGGGCGCGGTCCTGGAGCAGACGAACAACGAGCTCTGCCCGGACATGCCGTCCAAGATGTTCGTGACGTGCCTCTACGGGATCCTCGAGCCGCGCACGGGCCGGTTCGTCTTCGCCAACGCGGGACACAACCTGCCCACCATCGGACGGGACAGCGGCGTCGAAGAGATCAGGGCGCGCGGGATGCCGCTCGGGCTCATGCCCGGCATGACCTACGAGGAGTCGGAGACGACGATCGGCCCGGGGGAGGTCATCCTCCTATACAGCGACGGACTGACCGAGGCCCACAGCCCGGAAGGCGAGATGTTCGGGTTCCCGAGCGTCAACAGGACCGTCTGCCGGGCCAACCGCGACCGGGTGATCGACGAGCTGCTCGACGAGCTGCACCGGTTCGTGACCGCGGTCTGGGAGCAGGAGGACGACATCACGCTCGTCTCCGTCCGGCGAACCGCCGCAGCGGCGATGATCGCCGACCGTCCGGACGTCGAGGTCGCGCCCATCAGGGGTGCGGGCGTGGGGTCGGCGGCCCCCGCGGACCCCTCCTCCACACCGGAGGGCGCGCTCGTCGCGTCGTTCGAGGTCCCCAGCTCGGAGGGGAACGAGCGGCTGGTGATACAGCAGCTCGAGGAGGAGGTCGGGAGCCTCGGTCTGCCCAAGGCGAAGGTCGATCGCATCAAGACGGCCGTCGGGGAGGCGGCCATGAACGCGATCGAGCACGGCAACCACAACCAGCCGGAGGTGCCGGTGAAGGTGGAAGCCTACGTCTCGCCGCGCGCGTTGACGGTCCGGATCACCGACCGGGGGCGGTACACCCCCATCGACCAGGACCCCGAGGTCCCCGATCTCGATGCCAAGCTGGCCGGCATGCAGACGCCGCGCGGGTGGGGGCTCTTCCTGATCCGCAACATGGTCGACGAGATGAACGTCTTCGGCGACGAGACCCACAACACGGTGGAGCTCGTCGTACACCTGAAGGAGAGCGTCGATGACTGATGATGGGTTCGAGGCTCGGGTGCGCACCGAGGGCCCGGGCACGGTGATCGACCTCCTCGGGTTGATCGACGGCCAGGCGGAGGCTGCCCTGAACAACGCGTATGCTCAGGCGGCCGCGGCCACCGATCTGGTCGTGCTGAACTTCGCGGACGTGGGTTACATCAACAGCACGGGGATCGCTCTGGTGGTGGGGCTGCTCGCCCAGGCACGGCGCTCGCGCAACACCGTACGCGCCTGCGGGCTCAGCGATCACTACCGTGAGATCTTCGAGATCACGAGGCTCGCGGACTTCATGCCGATCCACAGCGACGAGACGAGCGCGATGGCCGCCGGGGTCTGACCCCGCTGGCGAGGGAGGGACGAGATGACGCAGGAGACGGCACAGCTGGACGTCAGGCACGTCGACAGCACCACGAGCATCGTGGACATCACCGGCGAGATAACCGCGAACTCCGAGGGCCCGCTGATGGACGCGTACCAGCGCGCGACGGGAGATCACACGAGGTCGGTCATCCTGAACTTCTCCGACCTGGAGTACATGAACAGCGGCGGCATCGGGCTGCTCGTGACCCTCCTGGTCCGGGCGAACAGGCAGAAGCAGCGGCTCATGGCCTTCGGCCTCACCGACCACTACAAGCAGATCTTCGAGCTGACGCGCCTGGACGAGGCCGTCGGCATCTTCGACACCGAGCAGGACGCCGTCGCGGCCGCCGGGTGACGGCGGGACGCCCGAGAGGAGGCACCCCATGGCCACGGACCCCGAGAACGGCAGGACGCACCGCAGCGACGCGGAGTCGTGGGCCAAGCCGGTCTCTCGCCTCGAGGTGGGCGAGATGCCCGAGGGAGCCATCAACCTCAACGTGGCCGGGAAGCGCCTGTCCGGACCGGTGCAGGGCTTCGGCCGGCTGTGGCAGAAGGCGTACCGCATGCGGCTGCCGGCGTCGGTCGTGTCCGCGTCCGATCTGGTGGCGGAATGGAAGCGCAACTTCGGCAGCTTCTGGCCGACCGGCAACCGCTTCTACGGTCCGCTCACGTCGCTCGAACCCGGGGACGTCGCGGTCCTCAACGTGAAGGCGGGCGGCGGCATGACCCTCTCCACGGGGGTGATGGTCGTGTTCGCCGACGAGGAGGCGTTCACGTTCATGACCCCGCAGGGCCACATGTTCGCCGCGATGATCACGTTCTCGGCCCGTACGGAAGGCGATGACACGCTCGTCACCATCGAACCGCTCCTGCGCACGAACGACCCCATCTACGAGCTCGGGTGGCCGGTCATACGGCGCAAGGAGGACGCCTTCTGGGTGGAGACGATGCGCAACCTCGCCTCCCACTTCGGCGTCGAGGGAGCCGAGGTCGAGACGGTCGTGAACTGCGTCGACCGACGCCGGCAGTGGCGCAACGCCAGCAACATCTGGCACAACGCCGGTATCCGGTCCACGATCTACATGTTCGGGGCACCGGTCCGCTGGTTCGCCAAGCCCTTCCGCCGCGCCCCGCATGCCTGACGCCGTCGTCGTCGGGTCCGGGCCCAACGGGCTCGCCGCGGCGATCGCGATCGCGGAGGCCGGACGGTCCGTCCGCGTCTACGAGGGCGCAGCGACTCCGGGCGGAGGGATGCGGACGCAGGAGCTGACGCTGCCCGGGTTCCGCCACGACGTCTGCTCGGCGATCCATCCGCTCCTCCTAGCGTCTCCCTTCTTCAGACGGCTCCCGCTGGCTGCGCACGGCCTGCAGGTCGTGCAACCCGACGCGCCGTACGCCCACCCGCTCGACGACGGGTCCGCGGTCGTGGTGGAGCGGTCGGTGGAGGCGACCGCGTCGGAGCTCGGCTCCCAGGGAGCCGGGTGGCGGAAGGTCTTCGGCCCGCTGACGCGCGACGCGCACGTGCTGGCGTCGGAGCTCCTGGGGCCGTTCCGACCGCCGCGGCACCCGTTCAAGATGGCCCGCTTCGGGTTGCAGGCCATCCGCTCTGCCCGTGCCTTCGCGCGGTCGAGGCTGGACGGGGAGAGAGCCCAGGCCGCGTTCGCGGGCGTCGCCGCGCACTCCATGCTGCGCCTGGACGAACCCGTCACGGCGGGGGTCGGTCTGATGCTGGGGACCTTCGCCCACGCCGTCGGATGGCCGATGGTCGCCGGGGGGTCGGAGAAGATCGGTGAGGCGATGATCTCGTACCTCCGCTCGCTCGGCGGCGAGATCGAGTGCGGCCGCTGGGTGCGCAGCATCGACGAGCTGCCGGACGCGCGCGCCTACCTGTTCGACGTCACCCCCCGGCAGCTCGTCTCGATCGCCGGGGACCGGCTCCCGGACCGGTACCGCCGCGCGCTGCTGAGGTACCGGTACGGACCCGGCGTCTTCAAGGTGGACTGGGCCCTCGACGAGCCGATCCCGTGGAAGGCGAACGGGTGCCACCGGGCAGCCACCGTCCACCTGGGCGGGACCCTGGACGAGATCGCCCGCAGCGAGTCGGAGGTGGTGGCGGGCCGGGTGCCCGAACGTCCCTACACGCTCGTCGTCCAGCAGACGCTGTTCGACCCGTCCCGCGCTCCCGCGGGGAAGCACACCGCCTGGGCCTACTGCCACGTGCCGCACGGCTCGGACGTCGACATGACCGACGCGATCGAGTCACAGATCGAGCGGTTCGCTCCCGGGTTCCGCGACGTGGTGGCGGCGCGCAGCACGATGGACTCCCGCGCCATGGAGCAGCACAACCCCAACTACATAGGCGGGGACATCAACGGAGGCGTGCAGGACCTGCGCCAGCACTTCGCCCGTCCCCTCCCGCGCTGGACCCCCTACGCGACACCGGACCCCTCCATCTACCTCTGCTCGTCCTCGACCCCCCCGGGAGGAGGGGTCCACGGGATGTGCGGCCACCACGCCGCCCAAGCCGCCCTACGCCGCTCCCTCCGCTAGCCCTGGATCGGACCCGCGCCGACCCTGGCCGCCTGGACCCGGAACCTGCGGCCCCGGGCCCGAGGGAGCGGAGCGTCCCCCGCGACCCCCGACCTCGCACCCACCTCAGGACGTAGGCGGCGGCACGGGAGCCGAGATCTCCCCCGAGTCCTCGAGGTTGAACGGCTCCAGGTCCTCGGCCCGCTCCAATCGCTGCCGCAGCTGCTCCCGTCCCTTGTGGACGGTCTTGAGGGTCTTGTTCAGGAGGATCTCGAAGCGAGCGAGCTTCGCGTCGACGTAGTCGTCGGCCTTGCGGCGCAGGTCCTCGGCGTCCGCCTCGGCCCGGGAGACGATCCGGTGCGCCTCCGCGTTCGCGCCCTGTACGAGCTCGGTCTTGGAGAGGAGGCGGCTGCGCTCGGCCTTGCCCTGCTCGACGAGCTCCTGGGCCTCCTGACGCGCGGTCGCGAGCAGCGAGTCCCGCTCGGCGAGGACCTCCCGCGCGTGCTCGGTCTCCTTCGGGAGCGCTTCCCGGAGCTGGTCGACGAGGCTCAGCGCGTCGCTCTGGGGGATCACGACGGAGGAGGACAGGGGCACGGACTTGGCGTTGCGGATCATCTCGTCCAGCGCGTCCAACGCGGTCTTGAAGTTCTCGCTCATGTGTCTCCCTTCGGCCCGCCCAGCTTCGCCTCGAGCCTGCGGGCGACGGCCTCCGGGACGAGTCCATCGACGGACCCCCCGTAGCGGACGACCTCCTTCATGAGGCTCGCAGATAGGAACGAGTAGGCGGGGTTGGTGGCCATGAACGCGGTCTCCACTCCCATGCGGGCGTTCATCTGGGCCATCTGCTCTTCGAAGTCATAGTCGGACACGGTCCGCAGGCCCCGCACGATCACGGTGGCCCCGATCTGCTTGCAGAAGTCGACGGTCAGCCCGGAGAAGGACATCACCTTGACGTCGTCGGCGCCGCCCAGCACCTCGTTCAGGATCTCGACCCGCTCGTCGACGGTGAACAGGGCCTGCTTCGACGGGTTCTCGAGCACGGCCACGACGACCTCCGCGAACTGACGGCGCGCCCTGGAGATGATGTCCAGATGTCCGTTCGTGACCGGGTCGAACGACCCGGGGCAGCAGGCCTTCGTCATCTCAGCGGTTCCTCGCGGCTGTAGACCAGGACCCGAGTATCCCCGTATCTGCGGTCCGCTTCCAGGACGTATCCCCGGGGTTCGGGCGGCTCCCCTGGCCCCCATCGCGACTCGATGACGACCCGGCCCCCGCGACGGACCGCCTTCCCTAGGCCGTCCAGGACCGTCCGGGTCGCATCGGCGTCGGCGTACGGCGGGTCGACGAACGCGACATCGACCGGGTCGCGCCGTCGGGCGCGTTTCAGCAGGTACCCCAAGGCCTCCGATCTGACGAAGGTCGCGTGCTGCTCGAGGCCGGCGGCCTTCGCGTTCTCGCGAGCGGCTTGCAGGGCGGCCGGGTCCCGGTCGACGAAGGTCGCGTGACGCGCCCCCCGCGAGAGGGCCTCCAGGCCGTAGGCACCCGACCCGCAGTAAAGGTCCAGGACCGAGGCATCCACCACATGAGCGGCGAGCGAGGAGAACACCGCTTGGCGGACGCGCTCGCTGGCCGGCCGCGCCCCCGGGGGGACCCGAAGCCTGATGCCGCGGGCGTCCCCGCCGGAGATCCTCACGGGTTCAGTGTGACGGTCCGGGCGCCGGGAGGCACGGCGATCTCCGCGCAGACGTATCGGTGGTCCGAGCCGGGGATCCGCCCGGTCCAGGCGGTCAGAGGGGTGAGCCGCCGGTCGTGCAGCACGTGGTCGATCCGGATGACGGGGACCGGGTCCCGCCAGGTGAACCCGACGCCGCGACCCCCAGCGGCGAAGGCGTCGCCCAGGGGTTCGGTGAGACGCCGGTGGAACCGGTGGCGGTCGGAGATGTTGAAGTCGCCCACGGCGACGACGGGGTGGGGCGCCGCGCGGATCCGGTCCAGGATCTCGTCGAGCGCGCGCTCCTGCTTCGACGTGTCGAAGTCGGAGGGTCCGGTGCCGGGGGTGTCCGGATGGACGGACAGCAGGGACAGGTCGGCGTCCGGGAGGTGGATGTCCACCTCCTGGTAGGAGAGGTCCGGCCCGACCGCGTGTTCACGGGGGGTGAGGGGGTGCTTGCTGAACACCCCGTGCCCCCACGAGCCGGGTCCGGCGTGGGAGACGCGGTGGGGGTAGAGGTGGCCGATCCGGGCCACCAACCACTCCTCCATCCACGACTGCAGCTCGTGGAACGCGATCACGTCCGGTGCGAGAGCCTCGACCATCTCGGCCACGGCGTCCGGCTGGCGGTTGCGTAGCCAGAGGTTGGCCCCGGCCACCCGTAGGACCTCGGCTCCCGGCGGGGCCTGCGGCGCGGACCGTGGGATGTAGCGGTGCCCGTACTCGGCGGCGAAGGCCGCTGCGACGAGCGCGAGGGGAGCCACCGCTCGTCGGTCGCGCTTCACGGCGGCCGAGGTCGCGAGCAGGGGCAGCGGTAGGTAGAGCGCCCAACCGAACAGGTCGAGCAGCTCGAACGGGGGCCAGTTCTGCAGCCTCGTCCGGCGACCGGCGATCCAGCCGAGGACCCCGACCGAGTAGGCAGCCGCGAGGCGTCCCAACCTCAACGGCCCCTGCGCTGGGAGATAGCGGCCACCGCCGCGGGGAGGGTCTCCTTCGTCGCCTCGTGGCCGTTGGCGCACTTGGCCGTCCAGGCCTCGCGGTCCGAGGCGCGCCACGAGCCACCGGCGGCTGCGTACCGCGTTACCCGGTAGGCCTCGAGCATCGCGCTGCACACGGGGCAGCGGGTGGCTGCGGTGTCGGTGTCGTACGTCGCCTCGGACATGCCGACCAGCCTAACGGCGACCGGGCCAGGTCACCCCTTGAACAGCCAGTCGATCTCCCCGGCGAAACGGGCCGCGACCTCGTCGCGGAGGCGCCGGTGGTCGGCGGCCTGCAGCCGCGGGTCCGTGTCCACGAGGGCGAAGGCGGCTTCCCGCGCCTCCACCACCACCGGGAAGTCCTCGACCAGGCGCGCCACCTTCAGGTCGACCATCCCCGCCTGTCGGGTGCCGAAGATCGTGCCCTCCCCTCGGATCTTCAGGTCCTCCTCGGCGAGCACGAACCCGTCGGTGGACGCCTCGACCACCTCCAGCCGCCGGCGGGAGTCGGGGGTCGTGGCCTCCGACATCAGCAGGCACCATCCCCCCCATGCCCCTCGCCCGACCCGGCCCCGGAGCTGATGCAGCTGGGCGAGACCGAACCGCTCCGCGTTCTCGATCAGCATGACGGTGGCCTCGGGAACGTCCACGCCCACCTCGATGACGGTCGTGGAGATGAGCACGGAGATCTCCCCCCGGCGGAACCGGTCCATGACGCGGTCCTTCTCGGAGGGCCGCATCTGTCCGTGCAGGAGACCGACCTCGAGGTCGGGGAAGACCTCGGTGGCGAGACGCTCTGCCTCCGCGACCGCGGCCCTGGCCTGCAGGGAGTCCGACTCGTCCACCAGAGCGCACACGACGAAGGCTCGGCGTCCCTCCCCGACCTCTCGTCGGATCAGCTCGTAGGCCGCGTCGCGCTCCTGCTCCGTCTGGACGATCTTCGTGCGGATGGGCTGGCGTCCGGACGGGAGCTCGTCGAGGACGGAGACGTCCAGGTCACCGTAGAGGGTGAGGGCGAGCGTCCGGGGGATCGGGGTCGCGGTCATGATCAGGACGTCGGGGTCCTCGCCCTTCGCCCGAAGCTGGATCCGCTGTCCGAGCCCGAACCTGTGCTGCTCGTCGATCACGGCGATGCCAAGCCGGTCGAAACCGACGTCCTCACTGATCAGCGCATGCGTCCCGCAGACCACACCCACGTCACCCGACGCGATCCGCATGACGATGTTGGCGCGCTGCGCCTTCGGGACGGACGAAGTGAGCAGCGCCACCTCTATCCCGAGCGGCTCGAGCATCTCGCGGATCTTGCGGGCGTGCTGCTCGGCCAGCACCTCGGTGGGAGCCATGATCGCCGCCTGCGTCCCCGACCCGACGGCCACGAGGGCCGCGTACACCGCGACGAGCGTCTTCCCGGACCCGACCTCCCCCTGCAGGAGCCGGTGCATCGGCCTGGGACGCGCCATATCGGCGGCGATCTCACGCATCGCCCTCGTCTGGGCGGCGGTCGGACGGAACGGCAGGGTGTCCAGGAACCTCTCGGCCGGGCCCCCGTCGGGGTTCGCGTGCGAGATGCCCCGGACCTCCTGCTCGAGGTGCCGCTTGCGCAGCGCGAGCGCGACCTCGAGCACGAAGAGCTCGTCGAAGACGAGACGTCGTCGGGCGTCGGCGACCTGGTCCGGGTCGTCGGGGAAGTGCATCGACCGGAGGGCGAGACCGCGGGGCAGCAGGTTGTGCGCAGCCCTGATCCGCGCCGGGAGGGGGTCGGGCACCGGACCCAGACGCTCGAACGCGGCCGCGAGCAGCTTCAGCAGCAGCGGCGCGGACACCTGCTCGGAGGCCGGGTACACCGGGACGACGCGTCCCGTCTGGATGGCCTCGCCCTCGGCCGAGAGGAGGTCGTAGGCCGGGTTGGTCATCTGCAGCTTCCCGCCCCGGCGCTCCGCGACCCCCGAGAATGCCGCCTCCGTACCCTCGGTCAGCTGCCGCGCCCGCCAGTCCTGGTTCCACCAGACGCACTCCAGGTAGCCGGTCCCGTCGGACACCGACACGCGGAGCAGGCGTCGGCCGGAGCGGGTTCGGTCCACCGTTGACCGTTTCACGGTCGCGACGACCGTGGCCTGCTGTCCGACCCGGAGGTCGCGTACGGGCAGCGTCGTCCGCCGGTCGATGTACGACCTCGGCAGGTGCTCGAGGAGCTCACCGATCGTCCGCAGACCGAACGCGTGCAGCCTCGCCGCCACCTTCGGCCCGACCCCGGGGAGCACGTCCACAGGATCTTGGAGGCCCAGGCTCCCCTCCGCCTCGCCGCGAGGCTGGGAGCCGGGGAGGATCCCGGCCAACCTGACGCACACGTCCTCCCGATCGGACCGGTTCTTCAGCCGGTAGGAGGTGAGCGCAGCCATCGCCCAGGATCGGGAGTCGCGGGCGGTCGAGGGCTCGGCCTGCAGCTGCCGGAGCACGGAGGCCGAGAAGCCGCCCAGCAGGCCCCGATCCGGACACCCGAGTGCCTGCTCGGCCCACACGCCTTCCCGCATCCCGGAAGCCTATCGGTCGCCCCCGACGCGGGAGCCTGGAGGGCCGCAAGGGGGAGGGATCGGGAGGAGGAGGACGAATCAGGACGGGGAGGGCATCGACGAGACAGGCCCGTGACCCGAGGGGGGGGAACGATGGTGCGACTGAGGGTGAGTGCGATCCTGTTCGCGCTGGGCGTCGTCGTCTCGCTGGGCGGCGTCCCCGCGGGGGCCGAGACCGGCGCGCTGTCCTACGAGCGATGCCTCGAACACGCGACGCTCCTCCCCCGGCCGGCATCGCAGCTCGCGTCCGAGCTCCCAGAGGGGTTCACGCCCCTCACCCTCGACCCCGCCGGGACGACCGGTGCCGTCGTCCTGGCCGCCTGGACATGCGGGTCCGGCGGCACGCAGGTGCGCGAAGCGATCGAGGGGGTGCTCGTCGTCCCACCCGACGCCTACGCGGTCGAAGGCGCCCAGCACTTCCTCGTGCGACAGGGGTTCACCTCGAGTTCGGACTCCGCGGCCAGGTACGCGTCCTGGTGCTTCGGGGAGGTCTTCAAGGCGGCCGATGTCTCCCAGACCGAGACGCTCACCCCTGCTTTGCGGACCGGGCACGTCACGGCGACGGGCCCGCATGGGTCGCTCGACTTCCGGACGACCATACCCGGCACGAGGGACGGCTCGATGATCACGCCGGGCCTGATCAGGCTCTTCACGTCGGAGGGCGGCGCGGTCCGCCTCATGGACATCAACTACACGCAGGCGGCCAACTTCGTTCCGGGGACGGGGATGGCCTCGTCGGGGGGGTCTCCCCTTGGACCCGGGCTGGCCATCCACGTGGAGCCCCGGGACGGCACCGACGACAACTCGTTCGCCATCACCGCACCGCAGAGCTGCGGCTGAAACGGTCGGGGACGTCCTCCCAGCCACGGGGGCGGGGGTGCAGGCCGCCGCGGCTCGTAGACACACCGCGCGGCTGCTGCCAGCATTGCTCCGCCGATGAGCGAGAGCCGACCGATCCGTGACCAGAGAGACGCGGATCACCCGCAGACGCGCTACGCGAAGGCGGGTGACGACGTGTACATCGCGTACCAGGCCGTGGGCGACGGTCCGATCGACATCGTCTTCATGCCCAACTGGTTCAGCAACATCGAGGTCGTCTGGCAGTTCCCCCAGATAGGACGGTGGCTGCGAGCGATCTCGTCGTTCTCCCGGCTGATACTGCTCGACCAGCGGGGCAGCGGCCTGTCCGACCCCGTCGCCCTCACGAGCTTGATCCCACTGGAGGAGCGGGCGCGCGACCTGATCGCCGTTCTCGACTCGGTCGGGGTCGAGCGGGCGGTGATCCTCTCCGCCACGCTGACCGCGCCTCTGGCCTGTTTCTTCGCCGCCACCCACAGCGACCGGACGAGAGCGATCGTCCTGCTGGATGCCTTCGTCTCGCCTGAGTCCCCAGAGGAGGCCGCCGAGACCGACGCCTTCATCGAGAGCATCCCGGAGACGTGGGGAGCGCCCTGGACCGGGACCAGGGACTTCGAAAGCATGGACGATCGCGCGAACGCCTTCTTCGCGTACTACCGCCGGATGTCGATGGGTCCCGGCGCCGCCCAGGCGCTGTTCAGAGCGCTGCAGCACATGGACGTGCGCGATCTGCTCCCGGCCATCCGGGTGCCGACCCTGGTCCTGCACCACGGCGACATGAAGGGTCACACGGGCGAGGCGCACGCGGCGGCGGACGCACGCCTGCTGCAGGAGGCCATCCCTGATGCGCGCCGGGTCGAGCTGCGGACCCCTGGGTTCAGCTGGGGGCTGGGGGATGCCGATGAGATGGCGGAGGAGCTCCAGGAGTTCCTGACCGGTACGCGCGGACGAACGGCCTCCTCTCGTCGGCTCGCCACCGTGCTGTTCACCGACGTGGTGGCGTCCACCGCGAGGCTCGCCGCCATCGGGGACCGCGCGTGGACCGATGTCCTCGCCGACCACGAGCACGTGGTCCGGGAGCGGGTCTCCCGGTCCGAGGGCTCCCTCGTCGAGGTGAAGGGTGAGGAGTCACTGTCCGTCTTCGATGGACCGGGGCGCGCGATCCGGTGCGCAGCGGCTCTCCGGGACGACCTGTCCGGCATGGGCCTCGAGGTGAGGGCCGGGCTGCACACGGGCGAGGTCGAGTTCGACGGCGACCGGGTGGCCGGGATGGCCGTGCACATCGGCGCCCGGGTGGCCGCCCTGGCCGGGGCGGGCGAGGTCCTCGTGTCGAGCACGGTGAAGGACCTCGTCCTCGGCTCGGAGATCGAGTTCGAGGAGCGCGGGGAGCACGAGTTGAAGGGCGTCCCAGGCGCCTGGCGCGTATTCCGCGTCAGATGAAGACGGCTGTCTAGCGCGGACGCGACCCGTAATCGCCGAAGGGGTCGTCCCGCTCCCGGACCGCCTCCCGGAAGCCGATCTCCTGGGCCCGCTCGACGAACCCCAGGCCCTCCCGCGTGTGCCGGGCGATGCCGTCGAACAGGGTTCCCAGCGTGCGGGACGATGCGAACCCCATGTTCTCCACCGTCTGGTTGCACAAGAGCTTCAGCATCACGAGCTGAGAGACGGGCAGGCGGGCCATGCGCTCGGCCAGGCCGACCGCGCGGTCCAGCAACTCCCCGTCGGGGACCGCCTCGAGGATCAGGCCGATCTCGGCGGCCAGGGGAGCCGGGATCTCGTCTCCCGTGAGCAGGTAGCGCTTCGCCCGCTCGAGGCCCATCCGGTACACCCACATCGCCGTCGTCGGCGTCCCCCACACGCGGGCCGGGGGGTACCCGAAGACCGCGCCCTCCCCCGCCACGATGAGGTCGCAGCACAGGACCATGTCGGTGCCCCCGGCGATGCACCAGCCCTGCACGGCAGCGATCGTCGGCTTACGCGCGTACCAGAGCTTCATGTACGTCTGGACGAAGCTCCCGATCCCCTCCATGTCGCGGACCGAGTCCCACCCCTGCTCGTGGGACTGCGCCTCGGTCGACCAGTCCAGTCCGTAGCCGGCGCAGAAGGCGGGACCCTCGGCCCGGAGGAGGATGACGTGGACGGACGGGTCGCGGTCCGCCTCGTCGACGGCCGACGCGAGCTCGTCACGCAGGGCCGGGGTGATCGTGTTGTACTCGGCGGCCCGCGTCAGCACCACGTGCCTCACGCCGGACCGCGTCTCCGTCCTCAGCGTCTCCACGACGGCTCCCTATCGCTCGGGAGCAGAGCCTAGCCCAGGCCCCCGGACGTAGGAGAGCCGGGCCCTGGGGAGGCCCGGCTCCTACGCTGCTGAGGGGGTGCGCTCGACCAGTGAAACGCGCGGGAGCCTCATGGCCGTCGCACCTGTCAGGCGAGCGACTCCTCCCAGGCCCGCGAGAGCGCGGCCCAGCGGCCGGGTTCGAGGGCCAGGTCCTGAGGGGTCCCGTCCTCGACGATGCGCCCGTCCTCGACCACCAGCACCCGGTCCGCGACCTCCACGGTGGCCAGACGGTGGGCGATGATGAACGCGGTCCGGTCGCGCAGCACCACCTCGAGCGCGCGCTGGATCAGCCGCTCCGATGGCATGTCGATCGACGAGGTCGCCTCGTCGAAGATGATCACCTGCGGATCGGCGAGGAAGGCGCGGGCGAGCGCGACGAGCTGCTTCTGTCCGGCCGAGAGCCTCCCGCCCCTCTTGCGGACGTCCGTGTCGTACCCCTCCGGCATCAGATCGATGAACGTGTCGGCCCCCACGACCCGGGCGGCCTCCACGACCTGCTCTCGCGTGGCGTCCGGACGTCCGAACGCGATGTTCTCGGCCACGGTCCCGCCGAACAGGAACCCCTCCTGGGTGACGAGGACGACCGCCCGGCGCAGCTCGGCGATCGGGACGTCGCGCAGCGAGACCCCGTCGAGCGTCACCCGGCCCTGCTGGGGGTCGTAGAAGCGCGCGACCAGCTTCGCGATCGTGGACTTCCCGGCTCCCGTGGGCCCCACGAGCGCGACGGTCTGTCCGGCCGGGACCTCGATGGTGAGGTCGCGGAGGACGTCCACCTCGCGGTACCTGAACGTCACCCCCTCGAAGCCGACGCGGCCGGTCCAGGTCCGCGATACGGCGCGATCCGGCGCGGGATCGGGGACGTCCGGCTCCTCGTCGAGCACGCCGGACAGCTTCTCGAGCGCGGCCGCTGCGGCCTGGAAGATGTTGTAGACCTGCGAGAGCTCCTGGACGGGCTGGAAGAACTGGCGCACGTACAGAAGGAAAGCGACCAGGACGCCCACCTCCATCGCGCCTCCCAGGACGCGCCGTCCCCCGAAGAACAGGACGGCCGCGGTGGCGATGTCGCCGAGCAGCGATATCCCCGGCCCGAAGACCGAGGACGCTCGGACCGACTCCATCGAGGCGTCGCGGTATCGCCCGTTGACGTCGTCGAAGATCTCCTGGTTGCGCGGCTCCCGCCGGTAGGCGTGCACGGCGCGGATCCCGCCCAGCGACTCCACGAAGTGGATGATGACGAGGGCGATCGCCTCGCGGACCCGGCCGTAGATCCTCTCCGAGGTGTGCCGGAACCACCAGGTGAGCCCGACGACGAACGGGAAGACCGAGAGCGTGACGAGGGCGAGCGGCGGGTCGAGCGTGAAGAGCGCCACCCCGATCCCCACGAGCGAAAGGACCGCCGTCGGCATCGTCACGAGGCCGGTGTTGAGCAGCTCCGCCAGCGCGTCGACGTCGGAGGTGAGCCGGGACATGATCCGCCCCGTCGTGTACCGCTCGTGGAACCCGATGGAGAGCCTCTGGAAGTGGTCGAAGACGCGCCGGCGCAGATCGAACAGGATCAGCTCGCCGTTCCGCCCGGTGACGCGCAGGTACCCCCGCAGCGTGAGAGCCTCGAACGTCTGGATGACGGCGTAGACCACGACGACGGTCACGAGCACGCGCAGGGAGCGGGCCCGGAGCCCGTCGTCGATCGCGATCTTCACCAGGTACGGGCCCGACAGCAGCGCGGCGGCGTTCGTCACCACGAGCACGGCTCCCAGGACGATCTGCTTCAGGTGAGGTCGCAGCAGGGAGCCGAGCAGGGCACGGCTGCGCCGGCGCAGCAGACCGGACAGCCTCCCGGTGCGCTCCTCCTCGGAGACGGTCTCGGACGCCACCCCCCTCCAGCTCTGGACATCGGCGCTCATGCGTGCACCCCGCTCACATCTGCCGCCAGCACCTCTCTGTACAAGGGGACGTCGCGCAGCAGGTCGTGGTGCGTACCGGTCGCCACGATCCGTCCCTCGTGGAGGAGCGCCACTCGGTCGGCCAACAGCAGCGTCGACGGACGGTGCGCCACCAGGACGGCGGTCCGGCCCTGCAGGATCGAGCGCAGCGACGCCTCTATGGCCGCTTCCGTGTGCACGTCCACCGACGACATCGGGTTGTCCAGGACGAGCAGACGCGGACGCCCCACCACCGCCCTCGCCAGCGCGAGCCGCTGGCGCTGCCCGCCGGACAGCGAGTACCCCTGCTCACCGACGCGGGTGTCCAGACCCCAGGGCAGGTCGCGCACGAAGGCGGCAGCCTGGGCGAGCTCGAGCGCCTCCCACACCGTGGCGTCGTCGGCCTCCGGGTTCCCCATGAGCAGGTTCTCGCGCACGGACAGGGAGAACAGGATCGGATCCTCGAACGCCACCCCGACGTGTCCTCGCAGCGGGCGCACGGACAACTCCCGGAGGTCGATGCCGTCCAGCGTCACCCGGCCCGCCGTGGGGTCGTAGAAGCGCGCGATCAGCGAGGTGAGCGTCGACTTCCCGGACCCGGTCATCCCGACGACGGCCAGCGTCTCCCCCGGTGTGACCTCGAGCTCGAGCCGGGACAGCACCTCCCGCGAGGTGCCCGGGTAGGTGAACGACACGTCCTCGAAGCGCAGCCGTCCCTCCGTCGAGGTCAGCTCGACCGCCCCGGGGGCGTCCGCGATCTCGGGTTCGGTGTCCAGGATCTCCCAGATGCGCTCGGCGGCGGCGTGGGCCTCCTGCCCGCCCGCGATGATCCAGCCGATGTCGCGCACCGGCCACACGAGCATCCCCTGGTAGGTGATGAAGGCGACGAGGGCGCCCAGGCTCATCCCGCCGTCCATGACGCGCAGCCCGCCGACGAGCAGGATGACGACCACGTTGAGGCCGAGCAGCGCGTTGTCGAGCGACCAGAACCCCGCCCGCGAGTAGACCTGCTCGAGGTTGATGTCGACGAGCGTTCGCGCGTGCCGCTCGTACAGGGCCGACCGCTGGGCCTCCCGGCCGTACGACTTGATGACCCGCACGCCTCCCGCCGACTCCTCGACCACGTTGGTCAGGTCGCCGAGCTGATCCTGCGAGCGGCGCGAGACCTCACGGTACCGGCGGGCGAAACGGTGGCTGATGAAGATGACGGGCGTGCAGAAGCCCAGCGTGGCCAGGGCCAGCCACGCGTCGAGACGGAAGAGCCAGAACATCACCCACAGGAAGGTCTGGCCGAGGATGAACAACCAGAGGAGCCCGAAGCCGAGGAACCGCCGGATCCGGCCGATGTCGCTCACCGCGCGGGAGACGAGCTGTCCGGACTGCCACCCGTCGTGGAAGCCCACGTGCAGGCTCTGCAGGTGCGCGTACAGCCCGCTGCGCAGATCCCGCTCGACCCCGAGCGAGACGGTCCCGGTCGCGTTGCGGCGTAGGAACCCGCAAGCGGTGGCGATCGCGCCGAGAGCGAGGGCCGCTGCGGCGTAGCGTCCGACCAGATCCGCCCGCCCGGCCTCCACCACGTCGTTGACGAAGCGCTCGAACACCTTGGGTAGGAGGACCTGCGCGACGATCATCACCGACGAGACGGCGGCCGCGAAGAGCAGGTGACCGCGGTAGGGCCGGATGACGGGAGCGAGCCTGCGCAGGGGTCCGGCCGGGCGCGGCTCGCGCCCGGCGCGCGTTCGGTCCTCGACCAGCTCTCCGTCCATGGCCCCCTCCAGGCGCGCGGGCTCCCGCGGACGGGAGCCGAGACGAGCCGCCTATCCTACAGGGGCTGCCGGACCTGTCAAACGGCCCGGCGGAGCTGCTCGAACATCCAGTACATGAAGGCGACGTAGGTCAGCGCCCCCAGGAGGATGCCCGCCGCGACCGCCCGCAGCGACGGACGCCACACCCAAACGAAGAGGGCGAGACCGGCGGCCGCGGCGAGACCGAACTCCGGACGGGTGATCGCGTCCAGCACCCACGCGGCCACGAGCACGAGGGCGGTGAGCGAGTAGGCGACGCCGAACAGACCGACGCGTCGGACCCACGGCCACGCGCCGCTACTCGACGCCGATGAGGTAGGGGTAGTGCGGCTGCCCGCCACGGTGTACCTCCACCTCCCCCCCGAACGCATCGGCGACCCGCTTGCCGAGCTCGTGCGCCGACCACTCGTCGATGCCCTCCCCGTACACGAGCGTCACCAGTGAGCCGTCGCCCTGGACCATCTCCTCGAGCACCTGCATGACGGTCTGGGCCGGGTCGTCGCCGATCGTGACCACCTGTCCGTCGCGCATGCCCAGGCACTGGCCGCGCTCGACGTGTCCGACCGGGGTGTCCGCGGACCGGACCGCGTAAGCCACCTCCCCGTGGCGGGTCCGCTCGGTCTCGGCCGACATCGCTTCGACGACGGCGTCGAGATCTCCCTCCTGGTCGAACGAGAGCAGAGCCGTGAACGCCTGGAGCGGCGACTCGGTGGGGATCACCTCGACCCGCTTCGCGATCCCCTCCTCGACCGCGACCTGCGCGGCCGTGCGCGCGCTCGCGATCACGTTCTTGTTGTTGGGCAGCACGATGACCTGTTCGGCCCGGGCCGCGCGCACCGCGCGGATGATCTCCTCCGCCGAGGGGTTGAACGTCTGTCCGCCGGGGACGAGACCTCTCACACCTAGCGACCTGAAGACGGCCAGGATGCCATCGCCCGCCGCGACGGCCACCACCCCCAACGGGGTCAGGGGGCCCTCCTCCTCCGGCTCTCCCTCGCCCCGCATCCGGGCGAGCACGGCCTCCGTGTGCACCTCGGCCACCTGATCCTGCATGTAGGTGACCTCGATCTGGCGGGGCCGGCCGACCTCGAGCGCCTCCTCGATCACCGCGCCGACGTCGTCGGTGTGGACGTGAACGTTGAACACGCCGGACCCCCCGACGACCAGGACGCAGTCGCCCAGACGGTCGAGCGTCCGCCGGTAGGACTCCACTCCCGTGTCGTCGTCGGCGTACAGCAGCATCTGGACCTCGAACGGGTACTCCAGCGAACCGCCGTCGGCGGCCGCGGCTCCTGCCTCCGATCTCGGCAGGTCGACCCGTGGCTCGGGGAGCGGCGTCCCGTCGAGCGTGTTGAGGAGCGACTCGAGCAGGAGGACGAGCCCCCGCCCTCCCGCGTCGACCACCCCGGCCTGGGCCAGCACGGGCAGGAGCTCCGGGGTGCGGGCGAGCGCTTCTCGGGCGCGTTCGAGGGAGTGCCTCACCACCTCGACGGCGTCCGAGCCCGACACGGACCCCGCCGCGTCGGCCGCCTCGCGCGCCACCGTGAGGATCGTCCCCTCCTGGGGTCGGAGCACCGCGCCGTAGGCCCGGTCGGCCGCGGCGCGCAAGCCTTCGGCGATCGACCTACCGCTCATCTCATCCGCTTCGGCTATCCGCTCGCACAGGCCCCGCAGCACCTGGGACAGGATCACCCCGGAGTTCCCGCGCGCCCCCATCAACGATCCGCGCACTATCGCGGCCGGGACGTCGTCCGCCCCCTCGAGCTCCCTGCGGACCGCCTCGACCGTGAGCCTCATGTTCGTGCCCGTGTCGCCGTCGGGGACGGGGAACACGTTCAGCGCGTTGATCTCCTCCTGGAACGCGGTGAGCGCGTCGGCGTACACCTCGACGAGGCGGCGCAGCTCGGAGACGGGCAGGGTCGTGTCCGCACCCATGGGGAAGCCATGCTACCGTTGTTCGTCATGGCAGCGAAGTGCGACATCTGCGGCAAGGGCCCGTCGACCGGGTTCAACGTGAGCCACTCCAACCGCCACACGAAGCGTCGGTGGAAGCCGAACCTGCACTCGATGCGCGCGAGCATCAAGGGCAGCGTGCAGCGGGTGAAGGTGTGCTCGTCCTGCCTGTCCGCGGGCAAGGTAACCAAGGTCGTCTGAGCGCCTCCGGCGTCCCCACCATCCCGCTCCACCGGCGGGTCGCGCGCGCGTCCCTCGACCTTCCCCCTCGCCGAACCCCTGGCTATACTCACCGCGAGGGTTTTGCACCGGGCACCTGTACCCCATTGCAGTTCCCTCCCCGCCCCCCTGGGGCGGAGCACGTGTAGGCAGAGAGGAGGGGCGCGGGATGCCCGAAGGAACCGTGAAGTGGTTCAAGAACGAGAAGGGCTACGGCTTCATCACGGGTGAGGACGGCCAGGACGTGTTCGTCCACTACTCCGCGATCCAGTCGGAGGGTTACAAGTCGCTGCACGAGGGCCAGAAGGTGTCCTACGACGTCGTGCAGGGGCAGAAGGGGCCGCAGGCCTCCAACGTCGTCCCCCAGTAGCTCTAGCTGACCCACGACGCGGGCTCGCCCTCGGGCGGGCCCGCTTCACGTTCCGAGGTCGAACGCGGGGTTGACGGGTCCGATGCCGGACCCGATCTCCAGGTGAGCCTCGATCGCCCGGGTCACGAAGGCCTTCGCGGCGGCAGCGGCGTCCGGCACCGCCAGACCCTTCGCGAGGCCGGCGGCGAGCGCGGCGGAGAGCACGCACCCCGTCCCGTGCGTGTGCTTCGTAGGGAGCCGGGGGGCATCCAGCAGCGTCACCGTGCGCCCGTCGGTGAGCACGTCGGTCGCCGCCTCCGAACCCAGGTGTCCGCCCTTCAGAAGCACCCAGCGCGGTCCCAGCGCGACGAGCTCGCGAGCCGCGTCCACGTCCGGCTCCCGGTCGTCGACCGCCCGACCCAGCAGCCCCTCCGCCTCGGGCACGTTAGGGGTCAGGACGGTGGCGAGCGGCAGGATCTCTTCGCGCAGGGCGTCGACGGCCGACGACCTCAGCAGCGGATCCCCGTGCTTGGACACGAAGACGGGGTCGCAGACGAGGTTCGGGACGGCGTGCTCGCGGAAGGCCTCGGCCACGACCCTCACGATCTCCTCTGACGAGAGCATCCCGGTCTTGGCGGCGTCGCACCCGATATCGGTCACGATCGCCCGGATCTGCTCGGCCACGAACCCCGGCTCCACGTCGAGGACCCCGCTCACCCCGATCGTGTTCTGTGCGGTCAGGGCGGTGATCGCCGAGGTCCCGTGGACGCCCAGGGCAGTGAATGTCTTCAGGTCGGCCTGTATGCCGGCGCCCCCGCCGGAGTCCGACCCGGCGACGGTCATCGCGCGCGGCGTCATGCGTCCAGCCTATCGGCGGGGAGCGAAGTGGTCCCACCCTCCGGACGGGAGCGGCTCACGCTCCTCGCGCACCAGCCAGAGCCCCTCGTCCACCACGCGCCCGATGGGGTGCAGCCCGGACGGGAGCGGGCGGTCAGGACGCGCCGCCACCAGGAGCTCGAAGTCCTCACCGCCCCCCAACGCGAGCTCGAGCGGGTCCCACCCCCGGGTCGCGGCCGTTCGCGCGGCCGCCTCGGACACGGGCACCCGGGCGGCTTCCACCTCTAGCCCGACCCTCGATGCCTCGGCGAGCCGGCGCAGATCGGAGAGCAGGCCGTCGGACAGGTCCATCGCCGCGGTCACGCACCCGGACGCCCGGAGCGCGCGTCCGGCGTCCACCCGGGCCCTCGGACGTCTGTGAGCCGCCACGCACTCGTCCTCCTCGGGCGACCCGGCGCCGTCCGCCTGCAGGACCCGCACCCCGGCTCCCGCG
>Ga0247713_1000630_pt1 | contig 20265 bp, 13 predicted proteins | sample 21E_NmetaG_FD_189936 | JGI IMG/M metagenome (GOLD analysis project Ga0247713, IMG submission 189936) | Soil microbial communities from hillslope of Landscape Evolution Observatory, University of Arizona, Oracle, AZ, United States - 2-1-E_N | ecosystem: Engineered > Artificial ecosystem >... | reverse complement strand
CGAGGGACGAGAGTGATCATGCTCGTGGCCGGCCGTGACATCCGGGTGCTGTCGGAAGACGGAGAGCTGCTGCGGGAGCTGACGCTAGATCCGAGCAAGGACTATCAAGCTCGAGGACGGTCGTGAAGGTGTCCACTATGCTCCGCGACATCTGTCCACGATGTCCCGCGACATCACAGGCGTGGGTCGCCAGGGAATCGAACCCTGAACCTACGGATTAAGAGTCAGTCGAACGACGATTTCGTGACCTGCTGTTTTTCCCGAGAACCGCTGCTGACCTGGGAGTTTGCTACTCATCATCTTTCGTTGTTTCGCATCATTTTCCGTCGTCTCGCGGACTTTTTGCGGACCGGCCTCGTTGGATGCAACATCGCGAAGAACTTGATCGACGCGCGCGGACCCTCCGATTTCTCGCGTTTTTTCGGACCTACGGATTGCCTGTTCGTTCGAACGATTTCAAAATGCCGACGATGGCAGATCTCAACGTTCGGATCGACGCGGCCGATTTCTTGGGGTTCACCTGCACAAACGGCGCCCAGAGAAGGCCTCAGAAAGTCCGCACTTGACAAGGCGCCCGAAGGACTTCGCCGATCGCGAGGGCCAAAGTCCGCAGAAAGTCCGTCAGGTCACTCGCCGGCCTGATCCTCGAGCCAGGCCATGACGTCCGAGAGCCGAAAGCGGAGGTGCTTACCGACCCGGAAGGCCCGAGGGCCCGTGCCCTTGTAGCGCCAGCAGTAGAGCGTGGTAACGGGGACGACGAGGATCCGAGCAACCTCCTCGGTGGAGAGCAACCGAGACGAAATGTCGAACGATGACGTGAGTACGTTCTGCGTGGGGTCCGAATCGAGATCCTTCTTCGTCTTGGCCATCGCCGTCTCCTTCCAGTCGCCGTTGAGCGGCCGGAAGCAGGGCCATAGGGGCCGAGTGACAAGGGTGACCCCTGGGTCATCTCGCAGAGACGCGAGTACCGGAGGGAACCGAGGAACGGAGCGCCCTTGCGGTCGGCACCGGCTCTGCTAGAGAGCAGCGATCGGCGACGGGAGGCGGTGATCGGAGAAGAAGGAGCTTGTGGCTGAGAGCCCAGGGCGGCATGTCGACCCGCCACTGGTGTCGTTTGCGCCTACCGGCAATGTCTGGTTCGGTAAGGATGGACCGCTGAGCGGCGGGTTCACTGCACGCTGACGAGGCAAGGGGGAGGGCGGTTGGCGGACGTAGTCGTTATCGAGAATCCCATCCTCAACTCCCCGTACGAGGCGCCCAAGCGTCACTTCAAGTTCACCGACGAGGGCATCACCGATGAGGTCGTCGACGAGCGCCGCAAGAGCTCCTATTTCATCCCGATCCCGGCCTCAAAGCGACGCGGCAAACAGATGGTTATCGACACCGAGTGGACCGAGGATCGGATCGAGGAGAACACTTGGATCAACCGGGTCCGGTTCGAGGTGGACCGGTGGCGGATAGGCGGCCGGGCGGGCGTGACGCGGACGACAAGCCGACTGCTCGATTACTGGACCGACCCCGACCGTGAGAACAAGCTGTTCTTCTGTCAGATCGAAGCTGTCGAGACGGCGATCTATATCGCCGAGGTTGCCAAGAGGGCTGGCGACACCTGGATTGATAACGATCTCAAGCGGTTCAATGAGGACGCGAACCCTGGGCTCTTCCGCATCGCACAGAAGATGGCTACCGGCAGCGGCAAGACGGTCGTCATGGGGATGCTTATCGCGTGGCAGACACTGAACAAGATCGCCAATCCCCGAGATGCGCGGTTCTCGGACTCATTCCTCGTCGTCACGCCGGGTATCACGATCCGTGATCGCTTGCGTGTCCTGCTACCGAACGATCCCAATAACTACTACCGGGAGCGCGATTTGTTACCGCCCGACCTGATGGCGGAACTCCACAAAGCCAAGATCATCATCACGAACTTCCACACCTTTAAGCCTAGGGAGCACACGGTCGCCGGGAGGCTTACGAAGTCGATCCTTGGTGCGGACCAGACGAGCGCGTTCACCGAGACGGCAGATCAGATGGTGCGTCGTGTGTGTCGTGAGTTCGGCAACAAGAAGAACGTGATCGTCATCAACGATGAGGCGCATCACTGCTATCGGCGCAAGCCCGATGCCGAGGAAGAAAGGTTGTCAGCGGATCAGAAACAGGAAGTGAAGATTCGGGAGGAGGAGGCCCGGATCTGGATATCGGGACTCGAGGCGGTCAAGAAGAAGATCGGTATCAAGGTCATCTACGACCTCTCGGCTACGCCTTTCTTCCTGCGCGGCTCCGGCTATGAGGAGGGGACCCTTTTCCCGTGGGTTGTATCGGACTTCTCGCTCATCGACGCGATCGAGTCCGGAATCGTGAAAGTCCCCCGCGTGCCGGTCGCGGACGATGCGATGACCGGGAAGAGCCCGACGTATCGGGATCTGTGGCTTCGTATCCGCACGGAACTCCCAAAGCGAGGACGCAAGACTGATGCAGTATCGGGGACCCCAAAGCTTCCCGCCGCACTCGAAGGCGCGCTGCTCAGCCTTTACGGCAACTACGAGAAGTACTTCAAGCAATGGCACGAGGTCGAGATCGATGGTGCCACGCCGCCGGTTTTCATCGTTGTTTGCTCGAACACAAACGTCTCCAAGCTCGTCTTCGACTGGGTCGCTGGTTTCGATAAGGAGATGAAGGACGGTTCGACCGTCCCGGTTCCTGGCAGCCTCGACTTGTTTTCGAACGTCCAAGACGGCCGGTGGACTTTGCGACCGAACACAATCCTGGTCGACTCCGTCCAACTCGAATCAGGCGAGGCGTTCTCGTCGGACTTCAAGAAGATCGCCGCGACCGAGATCGAGGAGTTCAAACAGGAATACCGCGAACGCTTCCCCGGGCGCGACATCGACGATGTTTCGGACGAGGATCTGTTGCGCGAAGTCATGAATACGGTCGGCAAACCCGGCAAGCTTGGAGAGCACATCCGCTGTGTGATCTCAGTGGGGATGCTGACCGAAGGCTGGGATGCCACGACCGTTACGCATATCTTGGGCGTCAGAGCTTTCTCAACTCAACTCCTGTGCGAACAAGTCGTCGGTCGCGGACTTAGGCGCATGAGCTACAGCCCAAACGAGGAAGGGATGTTTGAGCCTGAGTACGCCGAGGTCTACGGCGTGCCCTTCTCATTCATCCCCGCTGCCGGCACGAATCCCAATCCCCCCAAACCCAAGGTCCTCACGCGAGTTCGGGCGCTTGAAGAGCGGGCCGAGCGTGCCATCACCTTCCCGCGCGTGATCGGCTATCGCTACGGAATGGCCGGGGACCGATTGGAGGCCAAGTTCACGGAGGAATCCAAACTGGCTCTTTCTACGCAGGATGTTCCGAGTGAAACGGAGTTGCAACCGATAGTAGGGGAATCGTCGCTCCACGACCTCGCCGCGCTGAAGAAGATGCGCGAGCAGCAGATCGCGTTCAAGATCGCGAAGCTGGTTCTCGAGCAGTACTTCTCCGACGACCACTCCGTAGCGGTTGTGGCGGGCAATGGTGATAAGCCGAAGGAATCAGAGCCGTGGCTATTCCCACAGCTTCTCGAAATCGCGACGCGGTGGCTAGATGAGTGCGTGGTCCTCAAGGACAACACGTTCAAGCAGATGCTTCTTATCCAGGAACGGGCCTATGACGCCGCCGACCGCATCCACAAAGCGATTTTCCGAGCCCAGGCAGAAGGAGCACGACTCTTGCCGATCCTTGCTCCGTACGATGTTGAGGGTTCGAGTTCGTCCGTCGATTTCGATACTGCCAAGGAGGTCTGGCCGACTCGCGTTGACAAGTCTCACGTGAGTCACGTTGCCTTGGACTCTGGCTGGGAAGCGAAGCTCGCCGACACGCTGGAGAAGATGGATGAGGTGTCTTCGTACGTAAAGAATCAAGGCCTCGGATTCCTGATTCCTTACGCGATTTCTGGACGTGAGCACTCCTACATTCCGGACTTCATCGTGCGCTATGACGATGGTGAGAAGTTGGCGTCGGGAGAACCCGATTACCTAAATGTCGTTATCGAGGTCTCCGGTCAGCGCGAGAAGAGGGACAAGAAAGCTAAGTCCGAGACGGCCCGGACTCTATGGGTTCCCGCAGTTAATAACCACGGTGCCTTCGGTCGCTGGATGTACATCGAAGACGCTGACCCTTGGGATGCTGCTAACACACTGAGGGCGGCGGTCGAGGCGTTCCGCAAAGAGGAGGAGCTGATTGGTGCCGGCTAAGCGGACGACAAAGAAACCGACGCCGGTAGAGGCGACGAAGCACAAGGACAAGCGCAGAAACATCCCCACTGAAGAATTGAGCGACTTCGTCAAGTCTGACGAGAGAGCTCCGACCAAGGTCCTCTATCCGCGCGACCCGTCACTAGACCCACAACTGGTCTGGAAGGGAAAGGACGAGCAGGACTCCGAGGAACTAGAGGTTCCTGCTGTTCCTATCTATATCCAGGAAAAGGTCCACCCCAAGGCCCTTGTCGAGAACTTACGCCGCACGGCCGAACAAGAGAGCGATGAGCCTGAACTAACTCTTTTCGACGACTTCAACGGCCTCGAATTCGAACAGGAGATCGACTTTTATCAGCACGAACACAACTGGTCTAACCGCATGATCCTCGGGGATTCCTTGATGGTTATGGCGTCACTCGCTGAGAAGGAGGGATTGAAGGGACAGGTCCAGATGATCTATGTGGACCCCCCGTACGGGATCAAATTCGGGTCGAATTGGCAGGTCTCCACGAGGAAGACAAGAGTCCGCGATGGCAAGGCGACCGAGCTCACGCGCCAGCCCGAGCAGGTAAAGGCTTTCCGCGACACGTGGGAGCTCGGTATTCACTCATATCTTGCGTACATGCGTGATCGGCTGGCAGCAGCCCAGGAGTTGCTAGCCGAAAGCGGCAGTGTCTTCGTCCAGATCGGAGATGAGAACGTCCACTTGGTGCGCAGCCTGCTCGATGAGGTTTTCGGAAGCGAGAACTTCATTTCACTGGTTGCCTTCAAGAAGACCTCAGCGGTAGGCAGTTTCGCCGGAGGAACTGTCGTCTTGCCCGGCACAACCGACTACGTCCTTTGGTACGCGAAGGACCGCGGGCAGGTGAAGTACCGACAGCTATACAGACAAAAGGAACTCGAGGGACCTGGTGGTGGTGCATACCGACTCGTTGAGGAACCCGACGGCACGCGGCGTCCCGCCACGAAGGAGGAACGTGAGTCGGGGATATCGACCGGACGGTTTCTTCGGCCCAGCCCAATGACTTCCGACATGGTGCGAGAGGCTCAGACGACAGTCTTTCCTGTCGAACTCCACGGAAGGACCTTCACTCCAGGGACGAAAGGTTGGAAGACGAACAAGATCGGCATGGAGCAATTGCGGCGTGCCGAGCGCTTGATGTCGACCGGCTCGTCGCTTGCCTATGTTCGCTATCTCGATGACTTTCCGGCTTTTCCTTTGACCAACCTATGGTCGGACACCCAGTCGGGTAGCGGTATGGAAAAGGTCTACGTGGTTCAAACGAATACGAAGGTTGTCGAGCGATGCCTGCTCATGGCGACCGATCCTGGCGACCTCGTCATCGACCCCACGTGTGGATCGGGGACGACGGCGTATGTTGCGGAGCAGTGGGGTAGACGGTGGATCACTGTCGATACCTCGCGCGTCGCGCTCGCACTCGCGCGGACTCGTCTAATGACCGGCCGCTTTCCCTACTACCTGCTCTCGGATTCCTCAGAGGGTCTGAAGAAGCAGATGGAGATTGACGGCAAAGTGCCGGATGAGATTCCCCAGACGAACGAGGACATCCGTAAGGGCTTCGTCTACAAGGCCATTCCCCACGTGACTCTGAAATCGATCGCTAATAATCAGGACATCAAAGAAGGCATGTCCCGCGGAGAGATTGACGCAGCGATTGCGCGTCATGCGGAGAAGGAAATCCTGTACGACCAGCCATACGAGGACGCGAGCCGCATCCGAGTTACGGGACCTTTCACAGTCGAGAGCTTGTCGCCACACCGCGTTCTTTCACCAGATGAGGAGCGCCCAGTGCGGGAATTCACGGAGGAGTACGACGCGGGTCAGTTCGCGCGCAGCATCATCGAGAATCTCAAGAAGGCAGGGATTCAAAACACGATCCGAGATGAGCGACTGGTATTCGACATGCTCGAGCCCTATGCCGGTCGGCACATCCAGGCTGCCGGTGACTTCACTGACAAGGATGGCAACGTTCTGCGCGTTGCAGTTTCTATCGGACCGGAACACGGAACGGTAGGAAAGGAACAACTTCGAGAGGCAGCGAAGGAGGCTCGCCGAGGCGAGGGCTTCGAGATGCTGATCGTATGTGGGTTCGCCTTCGATCCGGCCGTTCCAGAGGCGGCCAAGGAGTACGGGGAACTGATTGTCCTTCCCACCAGGATGAACCCCGACCTCGCTATGGGCGACGAGCTGCTGAAGAAGACCGGAACGGGGAACCTATTCATGGTCTTTGGTGAACCTGACCTTGACGTGGAGCAGGAGCATGGGCAAGTCACTGTCGAAATCCGAGGCCTCGACATCTACGACCCGACAACCGGCGAGATTCGATCCTCGTCGACCGATGACATCGCGTGCTGGTTCATCGACACCAATTACAACAGCGAGAGCTTCTTCGTCCGCCACGCCTACTTCACTGGCGACGACAAGCCGTATGAAAAGCTGAAACGCGCGTTGAAGGCGGAGATCGACGAGCCGGCTTGGGAATCGCTCTACTCCACAAAGAGCCGTCCGTTTCCCACGCCTGAATCAGGCCGCTTCGCGGTGAAGGTAATCAACCACTACGGCGACGAGGTGCTGAAGGTCTACGACCTTTAGGCAGGTCCGTGAGCATGGCACATTCCCAGAATGAGAAAGTGGAAGCGTGGCTACGGGAGCTCCATCCTTTCATCGAGTAACGACCTCCGTTCGTCCGGGTCGGTTCGCCGTTGCCATTCCGCCAGAACAGGATTGGCTGCCGGCTGCTGATCACATGCTTGAGAATTTCAGCCGCTTGTGGGGCGGAAGTGGGTCCGTGCTGTTTTGTTGTGAGCAGGACGGAGAAATCGCAGAGCCCTTCTGGAGAATCCTTGAGTACTTCGATCCCGATCGGTTGGGTTACTTCCTAGCGACGCTGCAGGGGCTGAGGCGATTCGCACCAGATCGTTTCGAGAGATGGCTTCATGGTGCCGCCGAACGCTGGGCGGCCCAGAGTGATTCCACTACTTATGACGAAGCTCGAGACCAGCTTCTTCGATCGGACCACATCCTCACCTCGCCTCTTAGAAACTGGGAACCTCCGGTTGAACTCAAGGAACTAGTGCGTCGCCGCCTGGCCCCGTTGGATGCCGAGAATCCATTCGATCGTGCCTGGAAAGAGGACGCCAGACCCGACAACGCAATGATGCAGGTGTCCACAATTCGGGAATTGGGTGAGGAACCGGTTTTTTCGTTGCGGGCGCGGGAGATTGACCCGCGCGTCGATCTGATGCTTGTGGATCGAATTGGCTCAGTATCCCCAGGCCATGAGGGGACATTGGCCGAAAGAGGTGTGGCGGTTGCTCATCGGGAAGCCGAGATGGCGCACCTCGGTCACGTCCTCGATATCTGCTGGTCCAAGGACGTCTCCAATCGCCTGGCCCTTGACGCTGCTTTCCGAGCTGCGTCAGGCGAACAGACCGGTCCGGCTTGGTCCGACTCTCACCTGAATCGAACACCGTTCGCGCTGGCGGAAACGGCTTGTGGTTGGTACACGCTCGGCGCGCACCGTCGCCGTCGGGACTCCCTGGTGGTTGTCGCGGGTGACACCGCGGCGGACTATTGCTTCGCGATGGGGCTCAACCGACTCTTTAAGCGGGCCCTGTGGATGCCGCTTGAGTTTCTGTCCAGTTCTGATGTTCTGCCCGGCGAGGTTAGATCTCACCTCGCGCACTTTCTCGACCAGGTAAGCGGTTATGGGTATGGCGGAGGAGACGTCGAGAGCATTGAAATGACGTCCCTATCGATTGATGTAGCCGGCCTCGAGCCGGCGATCCAGGAACTCTCCTCAATAGCCCTTGGAGACTCGCTCTCCTCAAGAATCAGTCTGATCGATCCGGACGCGGTGACGTTTCATCGGCCCATGCGACTCCTCAACAACGATCAACTCTTTCGTGATCGCTATGAGCCCTTTGTGGAGGGGCAGATGGCGGGTGTCCTCGATACACCCCGCCCGGAAGGTGTGACCGAAACGATTCCGATGGAGTTCACCTGGCACATGGATGCATTGATCGACCAGGTTCGTCTTCCTCCACGAAGTTGCCTCAATGAGGCGATGCATGTGGCTAGTGAGTTGACTCGGCGAAGTGTGCGCGCCAGCAGCGAAGGAATCTCGTACCACTCAAGGGAGGAATTCTTTTTTCCTGCCGGGGCCTCGGTTGAGCAGATGACATTTCACCCCCGCTTGCGACTCCCCGACGCCCAGGACCTCTTCCAGAGACTCTTTGCAGATGCCGGTCTTCGAGCAGCTATTTCTCAGGCAGGGAGGTATTCGACTGGAGCTATAGAGCTTTGGGGAGGTCTTGGGGATATTGCAGGAGATTTTCGGGATCCAGCTAGGAACGCCCTGCTACAAGCGTTCAGGAGCAAAGAGCGATCCGGCGTAGCGCCAGGTGTCTACCTAGACGTGAAGAGACGGTTTCTCTCAATTTGGGACGTTCGAAGGGTGACGAAGCTTTCGACCGAGGCTGCCCGCGATCTGATCGATTCATATGTGGCACGAGGAATCCTCGCCCGAGGTCTGTGTTTGAAGTGCTCGCGGTGCAGCTACGCAGGGTGGTACTCCTTGGACGAGATTGGGCAGACCTTCCGCTGCGGCCGCTGCCGGCACGAAGGCCCTATCTCGGGGCCGGTGTGGCGGAAACCGCAGGGTCAACCTCTTTTCTTTTACCAACTGGACGAGCTCGCATATCAGGCCATCGATCATGATGCCCGGGCTCCGTTACTGACTCTTGACCAGCTTCAGACCGAGAGCCGCGACGGCTTCCTGTTTGCTCCCGAGATGGAGATATTCGAGGACGATAAGCGTCTTGCCGAAATAGACATACTGGCGATTTACGGAGCGGCCATAGTGATCGGGGAAGCGAAGACGACCGACATGCTTCATCCAGATGCTCGAGAGGAGGAGCGAGCTCTAAAGAAGCTGGGGAAGGTGAGCAAACGGGTTGGCGCGCATGAAGTTGCTCTCGCTACGACGGAGCTGAACTGGAGCGAACGGACCGTGGAGGCCGCGAGGCGCATTCTTGACGAAGTCGGGATGCGACATAGGAGCCTCACCAACCTTGGATCCCCCAGATAGCTCCGAGTTTCTAGACTTGATCGGGAGGCCGCAAAGTGCCTCTGACGTTGCACAGACTTGCATTACATGCTAGTAATTCCAAGTATGTAACCTTTGCGGCGTTTGGGGCGATGCGGTGCTCAACATCGGCAAGCTGGCGAGAGGGCAGCAGGACTACTACCTGAACTCGGTCGCCCGCGGGGTCGAGGACTACTACGTCGGGGCCGGCGAGGCTCCCGGGTACTGGCTCGGCGGTGGCGCCGCCGATCTCGGGCTGGCTGGTCACGTTCGCGAACTGGAGCTGACGCCGGTCCTCGAGGGCCGGGACTCCTCCACCGGCGAGGCGATGAGTCACCGCCACCACAAGGCACGGATGCCGGGGTTCGACCTGACCTTCCGGGCTCCGAAATCGGTCTCGCTGGTCCACGCTCTTGGGCCCAAGGAGGCCTCGAATGAGGTCATCAACGCCCACGACTCCGCCGTCCTGCTCGCGCTCGATTACCTCGAACGCCATACCGCCGTTGGTCGCCGGGGGACAGACGGGGTCATCCCGATCGACTCGACCGGTTTCGTCGCGGCCGCTTTCCGCCATCGAACGTCCCGCGCCGGTGACCCTCTTCTACACACCCACGTTCTGGTCGCCAACCTGATCCATGGCGACGACGGCAAGTGGAGCGCCTTGGATGGCCGCCTCCTCTACAGCCACGCCAAGACCGCCGGCTACCTCTATCAGGCCCAGCTCCGCAAGGAGCTCACCCGTCGCCTCGGCGTCGAATGGACACAGGTCCGCAACGGCACGGCCGAGACCGAGGGCATCCCGCGCGCCGCGATCAACGAGTTCTCCCGCCGACGGGCCGAGATCGAGATCCGCATGGAACAGCGCGGCGAGCAGAGCGCTCGCGCCGCCCAGGTCGCGACGCTCGATACCCGCCGGGCCAAGGACCACGGCGTACGCCCCGAAGGATTGCAGCCGGAGTGGGAGCGAAGGGCCGCGGACGTTGGCCTGACGCGCAAGGATCTGAAAAGAACACTGGGACGTTCTCGGGCGAACTTTCGGACCCTTTCCTCCGACCTGGCCGACGAGTTGTTCGGTCCCGACGGTCTCACCCGCGACGCGAGCAGCTTCACGGTGAGAGAGGTGATCCAGGCGTTGTGCGAACGTCGTGGGTCGGGAGTATCGGCCGCCCAGATCGAGAAGGAAGCCAACGAGCTCCTCGAATCCGATCTCGTGATTCGACTGTCCGCCGCTAAGTCCGACTTCCTGCTTACCTCCACCTCACTGAGACTCGGAAACGGCCAGGTGGTGCCCTCCGTCAACGACGCTACCCGGTACTCGACCAAGGAGATGCTTCGTCTCGAAGAGCGCCTCATCCGTCGTGCGATCGACCGGCAAGGCGATTCGGTGGCCGTCGCAGACAAGACTGCTTTAAAGAGTGCCTTGACTCGTCGGCACTCGCTCTCTAGTGAGCAGCGTCGGATGGTGGAGAACCTGACCTGCAGCGGGCTTGGCGTCGAGGTCGTGGTCGGTAAGGCGGGCACCGGCAAGACGTTCGCTCTCGACGCGGCCCGAGGCGTGTGGGAGTCATCGGGAGTGAAGGTCATCGGTTGTGCCCTGTCGGCGCGCGCGGCGAAGGAGCTGGAAGCCGGGTCCGGCATCGAGAGCTCCACGATCGCAGCATTGATTAAGGACCTCGATGACTGGAACACGCCAGGGTTGGAGAGGGACTCGGTCGTCATCGTTGATGAGGCTGGGATGGTCGGTACCCGGCAGCTCGATGCGCTCCTGAGCCATGCGGAGGATGCCGGGGCCAAGGTCGTCCTCGTCGGTGATGACAAGCAGCTCCCGGAGATTGCCGCTGGGGGAGCATTCCGGGCGTTGAAAGAGCAGCTTCCTGCCATCGAGCTGTCCGAAGTGAGACGCCAGCGCAACTCCTGGGAGCGCGACGCTCTCGAGCTTCTTCGTGAAGGGCGCTCTGCTGAGGCCGTGGAGGTCTACGGTGAGCGCGACCGCCTCGTCGTCGGCAGGGATGCCGCCGAGACCCGCGCCGCCCTCGTCGCCGATTGGTGGCAGGCGGCGCAGGAAGGTCCTGCCGTGATGATCGCGGCGCGCAAGGCCGACGTCGCCGATCTCAACGACAAGGCTCGGACGATCCTCAAGGCAGAAGGTTTGCTGGATGACGAGGAACTGACCGTCCGTGGGAGATCCTTCAGCGTCGGCGACGAAGTGATGACGCTTCGCAACGACCGGGGGCTAGGCGTCATCAACGGCAGCCGAGGGGTGGTCGAGAACGTCGATCCCCGCGCTGGCGAGCTGGAGGTCCGATTCGGCGACGAGCGACTGGTCACTCTGCCAACCGAGTATCTCGAAGCCGGTCACGTCACCCACGCGTACGCAATCACCGGTCACAAGGCGCAGGGCATGACCACGGATCGAGCCTTCGTGCTGGGTGACGATTCCTTGTACCGGGAGTGGGGCTACGTCGCGATGTCTCGTGGCCGTGAGGAGAACCGTCTCTACGTCGTGATGGGCGATGGCTGCGGTCGGGACGAGGTTGGTGGCGCGATAGATCGGCCTTATGAGGTCGATCAACTCGTTGCCTCGCTGGAACGGAGCAGGGCGAAGTCGCTGGCGTTCGACCCGAACGGTGACGCCAGTGAGCTCGATACAGCTTCGCTCAGGACGGAGCAACAGCAGATCTACGAGCGACTCTCCGCAGGTCCGCGTGACAGGAGCCGGGAACTGACGCAACTCCGGGACGAAGCCAAGGAGATTCAAGATGCTCTGCGACGTGAGCGGCAGATCGCTGCTGACGCCGAGAGACAGCTCGCCTCGATGGGCGCGATCGCCAAGGCTCGGCGCAAGTGGGAGGTTGAGCAGCTTCGGAACCGCACCAAAGACGCCGGCAAAGTGGAGGAGCGACTATCACAGAAGCTTCGTGGGATGGCTGACGAGGAGAAGCAGCTGATGCGAGCCCAGAGCGAACGAGAGCAGTGGGTGAAGCAGCAGAGTTCCTTGGTCGAACGGGCGCAGGTGATCGAGAGAGAACTAGCCCACAGGAACAAGGCGCTCCTGCGCGACCGAGAGAACGACCTGCCCAAGTATCTGGAGAACGCCGTTGGGCGTGCTCCGGAACGACCTTCCGAGAAAACCGAATGGCGGCAGACCGTTCTTGCGATCGAGGATTACCGGGACAAGTACGACGTCAAGGATCGGAACCGAGCACTAGGCGGCGAGCCGCGCAACGCAGAGCAGCGTCACGAGAAGGAGCAGATCGAGAGAGGCCTCGATGACCGAAACGACCGCCGGCACGGCCGCTCGAAAGACGATGACATGGGCATTGAGCGCAGCCTCGAGCTGACTCTCTAGGAACGATGGATGCTGTGGTCGGTGTCGATGCCTACAAAGGCGGGTGGGTGGCAGTCGCCCTGCGTAATCGATGGGTTGAACGATGCGGCGTCTACGTCGGATTTCAGGAACCCCTCGATGATCATCTCGACGCTTCTGTCGTGGGAGTTGACATTCCGATCGGACTTCCTGTCTCGGCCGCGCGGGAAGCAGATGCACTCGCTCGGAAGTTCGTGGGGCCGCGGCGAAGCAGTGTCTTTCCAACCCCACCACGATCCGTGCTCGAAGCCGCGAGCTTTCAGGATGCGCTAGGCGTGACCCGTAACCTCGGGGTTGCCGGCATCTCCAAGCAAAGCTTTGGGCTAGCTCCCAAGATCCTGGAGGTAGACGAGATTGCGAAGAGTGACGAACGCGTCGTCGAGGTTCACCCGGAAGTCTCGTTTCGAGGGATGGCCGGTCACCCCCTGAAGTATTCGAAGAAGTCATGGAACGGAGCTTCACTGCGGCGAATGCTTCTCGCGGAGCACGACATCGTCCTCCCCGAACATCTGGGCGCAGCGGGACTGGCTCCGATCGACGATGTGCTGGACGCTGCCGCAGCCGCGTGGACTGCTGATCGGATAGCCAGAGGAAAAGCGGTCAGCCTTCCGAATCCTCCGGAGCAACTCGGAGACGGACGTCAGTCCGCTATCTGGTATTAGGAGCACATGAGAGTCAAGGGTTCTCTGCCCGAGCTGGTGAGGAAGGGCGCCGACCGCGATGTCGGTCGCTACTGCGAGGAACGCGTCCCTTCACACCTCCGGGACAGGATCAGGATGGAGTATGAGATCCGAGGCAACTCGGTGACGATCGTCGAGCGTCGACCGCCGTGGAGTCCTGAGCTGCCACCTGAATGGAGCACACTGCCTGTCGCTCAGCTTCGCTACGAGGATGACAAGTGGGCGATCTATTGGAGTGACCGCAATAGTCGGTGGCATCCCTATGATGAGTTCGAACCGACGCCAGAATTGTCAGCCGTGCTCGCCGAGATCGACGACGATCCAACTGCAATCTTCTGGGGGTGATGGATGTGGGCAATCCCGAAGCCGTGCAACAGCGAGAGGTCGACTTGGACACTGTGCGAGGCTGGATTGCGACGGGCCATATCAAGAGTGTTCGACTTCCGGCTGGTTTTCCAGACTGGCCTGAGGAAGAAAAAACGAGACTGCTGACGAGGATGTTTCAGGTTCCGGCTCACTTAGAGGAGGAGTCGATCGCGCCAGCTCCGCCGCGCCGCGGAGATGCCGTTCGACCTGAAGAGTGGGGTCCGGCCTTCTAAACGACCCGTCGTTTACCCGCCGGTATGAAGTCCCATCCTCCGGCTGACTAGGTCTGTGCCAACGTTAGGCCGCCTCTGGTTTTCGCAGCAGCCTTGCCATGGTCGCGATGTAGTTAGCGATGTGCTTGTCAGGGATAGGTACTTCGCCGGCGTCAACTAGCGCGCTATTGATGCTGGCGATCGTAGAACGAGTCTTCAGAAGTTCGTTCCAGACCGACTCCGCGCGGACGGTCGATGGGAGAGCATTGAGATCACTTGCCTCCTTGATTCTGCCGTAGAGGCTGTGCTCGCCTGCCCTACTCAAGACTTCGTCGAAGCGTCGGAATCGACAGCAGTGTAGGGAGCAAACCAAGAGCCCCTTGATATTCGGGAGCGAGGCAAACCTCGCCCAGTCACGACCAAAGACCGATCGCGCAATCTGGTGGACATACATCCGCGGACCCACAGGTCCTCGATTTGGTCCGCCGCCCGGCTTCGTCGGTGGCCGTATGGCGTTCGCGAAATTGAAGGTTTCTCCCGCGCCGAGTCCGGCGTCAACCGCTGAAATACCAACCCCCCGAAGGAGTTGCCCAATCGCACCTAAACGGCCACCGATTACGTCGAGACCTCGCTCCCTGCACGCGAGAAGGAACTCTGCGATAGCGACGAGTTTGCCCGGCGCGTCGGACGTTGGCGTTACCGGCGTGAATTGAACGTAGACAGCTTCAAGTGAGTAGGGGAGCTTCTCGAGAAGTCGGTATGCAGCATCGAAATCGCGCGTGTGGACACCGATGAAGCCGATCAAGGGCATGGGCTTGATCTCGCCGCCGACCGTTTTCAAGGCGGTATCGACGGCGGCGAGCGTCAGATCAACAGAATCATCGCCTCGCCGCCGCGGCACATAACCGGGAACGAGATAGGCGCCAGCTCCGAGGTTTGCCTGTGCGTCAAGGTCGCGTCGTACGAAGTCTTCGAATTCCTTCTCCGATAGGTCGGGCAATGGCGCTCGCGGCGCGTAAGGGGCTGTGGCGAACTTCTGAACGGCGAAAGTCTTCTCTTCTCGATACCGCCACGACTGAGTGTCCACAAGGAGCTGGGTTCCGTAGCTGCGCAGGTGCTCCAGTAGCGGTGGCCGGCGATTCGCCCACGGAGCCTCGACGAGAGCCCACGGAAGTTCAAGCACACTTCCGTCGAGTTTCGGAGGCTCCAGGCAACGATCAACGGGCCCTGCGTTCCCAGAATGGATCCGGGGCAGAAAGCCGTGGCCCCAGTACATTTACCCTCCTATCCGTGCGATATTTTCGCGACGTTCGATGTGCGATATCATAGTCCAAAGTAATGTCGAATCACAAACATGTAAGGAGGTCCCTCCTTGGCTGAGGTCGTAGCGGTGCTAGATCGGCTCCTTGAGGCGGAAATCCTGGACGGGGCCGACGTGGCCCGTGTCTTGGGGACGAGCCCTCGGAGCGTCACCCGCTGGCAGGCCTCTCGGAGCACTCCACGCCGAGACACCGAGGAGCGCCTTCTGGAACTGAACGCAGTGGTTGATTTGCTCCGACAAGTGCTACGGGACGAGCCGGCTCGACTGTGGCTTAGGAGTCCCAATCCGGATCTTGGATATGAAAAACCGCTGGACGTTGTGGCGAAGGGTGATTACCAGCGTGTGATCGGCGTCATCCTGGCCATGGCCGAGGGCGTTACGGCTTAGAGCGCGTGGCCCGGATTGACGCAGCGGCGATAGCCGCGCTTCCTGCGGCTTCGTACGAAGGTGCAGGTTATCGACAGCAGGCGCCTGAGTTTGACCCTTTGAGCGGAGAGGGAGCGCGTCGTAGAGGCGGTCGGTTCAACCCGCCCGACAGCTTCCCGGTTCTTTATCTTTGTTCAACTCGCGCTTGCGCCGTTGCAGAGTTCTATCGAGCCGGGAGTCGACTTGCGATCGGCGCCGAAGGACTTCTACCGCGTCAACTCTTCCGATACAGGATTGGTCTTAATCAGGTCCTTGACCTAACAGTGAGTGAAAATATGGAACTGCTAGGAGTCTCCGAGGAGGACTTGGTCGGAGAGGACCTCTCGATTGCTCGCGCGATTGGAGAGTCTGCAGAGGCTTTGGGAATGCAGGCGGTTCGGTCCTTCTCCGCGACGAGACAGGACCATGTCTTGGTCGTGTTTCTCCAAAACATCGGCGGCGGCGTCTTGGAGCCGAGCGCCGATGAAGTTTGGTCCTCATTGGCTGATGTCGGGAAGATCCCTCATGAGGGCTAGCGAGCAGGAGCAAACCGGTGGGGCTGGCACCCACGAAGTCATGGCTAAGTTTGAGCGTATCGGGTGGGCGCCGCACCAGACTGAGGCACTGCATGATTTGGGTACTGACCTAATCGTCGCGGTGCGCGACGAGAGGCGATTCGAACTAGGTCTCGGTATAGGAGCCCAGGTCAAGAGCGGCTCTACCTGCTTCAAGTCCGTAGCGAGGGATTCCAATGGTGAGGTAGTCGGTTGGTGGTTCTACGAGGATGAGCCTGACCACTTCGATTACTGGATCAACTCGTTCTTGCCGCATCTCCTCGTCCTCCACGACCTGGATGCAAATCGCTCTAATTGGGTCCACGTAACCGCTGAGAAGGTCGAGCGCGTGGGCAAGGGTTGCAAGATCTTGGTTCCAGCCGCTCAGGTGATCGATTCAGAGCATCTTGATGCGTTAATCGAGGTCGCCCTCCAGCGCCGAGTCTTGTCCGTGGAGGGCACGTCCTTTTCTGCGGCGGCCGGGAACATCTCCCCCGGACGGCGGCTTCGATTCGCTCTTATTGCGCCTCGGCTGGTGGCTCCGCACCGAAACCGCGGGCACTCGGATCCCGTCACACCGGAGGAAGCGGTCGCTCTAATTGCTCAGGGGAGATTCGGAGATCTGAAGCTCTTTTCGGAACAGCACAATGAAGTCCCCGATCCTTCCGTGGAGAGCGACTCCTCGGATTGGCGGTGGCAATTTGTGCACGCGCTATGGCGATGGGGAGTTCACGACGACATCCTGCCCCTCCAGGCGTCCCTTACTGCCGCGCCCGATGACCCCCCTTCATGTGCCGCGGCGACAGTAGTGCTTGCCTGCGCTCTCATGCGGGAGGAACGCTATGAGGAAGCGATAGCTCTCCTAGATGACGGAATTTCTAGGGATCAGCTATGGCCCGTAGATCACGCCTGGCTGTTGGTGCAAAGATCGCGAGTTCGTGCTGACCGCGGTGACACTGACGGGGCCAGAGATGACGCGGTTCAGGCTCAGCGCTCCTTGATGAGCGACCCTGACGACGTGACTGCTTCTGCGCTGGCCGCAGCGGCTAGTTGGCAATTGTTTAGCTCGGCGGGGGTTATTGGTGGTGATCTGAAGCAGGTGCTCACCGCCAACGACACAGTCGTGTCGTGGTGGAGGTCGCAAACGATCTCCTGGGCCCTGAACGAGGCGTCTATGCGCGTCTATCGAGAGTGGGCCGAGGATCAAACGCACAGGTGGTCATTCGAAGACTCGGAATCCGTGAATCTGTTTGCCGCAGAGCTGAATGCCGACCTAACTGGTGAGCATGGAACGTGGAAGTCGATTTCATCTCTAGCAGCGCGTCATCGGCTGATGACTACGCCTCCCGACGACGAGAGTGCTGTCGCCGATGGCTTGGATGCGTTAAGGAAGAGCGGGGCGACTGAATCACTCAAGCTCGCGGTTGGCCATTACCGTCAAGCGGGCCCAATTGAAGGAGTCGCCCAGGCCGTTAACCGAATTAGTGATGCCCCGTGGACCCGCACGACAGCGCTCACGAACTTCAAGTTTTGGCGGGCGGCGGGCGACCTGGTTGACCCCGCCGCGGCCACGACTGCCGCGATGTGGTGCATAGATCTGGTACGAAACCCCATGCTTCTCAACGAGCGACTTTCGCTCACCTTCTGGGTGGATTTAGAGGCTGCCGAGGCACTGGCAGCTCTGTTGTCCGCCGCTGAATGTGAAGCTCACGAAGCTGCCGCTCACTTGCTTACCGAACGGGATGCCGAGATTCCAGACGTGATGAAGCCCGTGTTCGCTCGGATGGTTTCGTTTCTGCAGCTGGAATGCTTGCCTGAAGCAATGGTGGACAAGTTATGGGCCTTCGCGTCCGCCAATGAGGATCTCGTTGCTGCCGAACTCCTTGGAAGCCTGGCGATTAGTGGTCACGAGGAGGCTAAGGAAGAACTGCTACGCCGTTCAACAGGGAGGGATCTGCACGCGCTAGCAGCTCTCGGCCCGATTACGTCTCTTGACGACGATGCTGCTCGGAATCTCGTGTTCGAATTCGAAGAGCGGGTGCGAGCGATTATCCGGAATGCCGAGAAGGGAAGCTACGGCTTCGGTGGATCTGATCCCGCGCATGGGCTCGCCATTTTCAATCATTGGTTCCCTCGCGTCGCGCGGTGGGACGTGCTGGTCGAGTTTCTCGCCAACCCCAATGTTGCCGGCGAGCATAAACATTCGACATGTCAGACACTGGTCGCGCTCGGAAGCCGCCTCTCGGCAGACGTTCGGGCATTGCTCAGTGGAGTCCTTGAGGGACTGAAGGCCACTCGCAACCGCGAATACTTGCCCGGCAAGAAGGCCGGTGCCCTCGCTGAAATGGTGGGGATAGCAATTGGTGCCATCAATGGGCCAGAGGCGGACGAGACCGTTGCTCGGCTCGCGTTGGGAACTCCCGCGGAGCGCCGCGAGATTGCTTACCTGTTGGGGAATGGATATTCGCAAATGATGCGCCCACTTCTCGCGTCGCTCGCGGTCGACCAACGATCCGATGTTCGGACGGCAGCGATCACCGCTGTTGGTCGGCTTGTGAGTAGCGCTCCGGACAGGATGTTGGTCGCTCTCGCTGAAAGGTTCGCAAGCGATTCAAGCGACGGAGTCCCAAGGGCGCTGTTGAACGGAATCCTTAGCGATGACGGACCTTTGCCGGCGGACGTACTCAGCCTCCTTGAGGGACTCGACGACCATCCGTCTGCGATCGTCCGCTCCGCAGTTCGCAGAGCGATGGCTCAATAGATGATCAAACTGCGCGAGAGTCGATTCTGGTCGCCAAATCGTCGAGGTCCTCATCGAAGAGGTGACCGTAGACAGTGAGAGTGAACGCTGCTGAGCGGTGGCCCATTATCGATTGGACTGCTTTCGGTGACGCGCCGGCGGAGATCATGCGAGCAGCGGCCGAGTGACGTAGCGCGTGCATACCGACAGTGGGCATCCCTAGGTTCTTGAGAACCGGTCGCCAGATGTCCATGTACGCGTAGCGGTAGCGAAGTGGTCCGCCCTTCTCGCCAGTGAACAAGAGCGTCTCAGGATTGGCATCGATCGTCTCGAGATGCTTCTCGAGTTCCGCTATGAGCGAGGGGGGTATCGGGAGCGCTCTTTCGGCGTGTGACTTCGTTGGGCCAAAAATCAACTGCCCACTCACCTCGGCGAGTGACTCCTCGACGCGCAGCCGGCGGCGGAGAAAGTCGACGTGGCGGCGACGCAGAGCGACCGCCTCGCCGTAGCGGAGGCCGAGGACGGCGAGGACGCGAAACAGCAACCTGTACTCCTCGGGCACGGCGCTCACGATCCGGTCGGCGACCTCTGGGTCGAAGTACTCCGCTTCCTTGTGAGGGATCTTGGGGAGCTTGATGCGGTCGGCGGGATTACGTGCGATGAGCCGGTCGTCGACAGCGGCGTCAAGCATCAGACGGAGGACGATGACGGCCTGACGAACACGACCAGCGGAGAGGCCCTCGGCGAGCATGGACGCGATCCACTCCTGGATGTCAGAGGGGCGGATCTGAGCGAGCCTGCGCTTCCCGAAGGTCGGGAGGATGCGGCTGCGGAGCAGGGACTCGTACCCGGCCTTCGTTTTGGGCTTCACGCTCAATCCGGCCGCCCACTTCTCGGCCCAGGTGTCCAGCGCGACCTTGCCCGCCCTTGGATCGACATAGTCGCCGCGGAGGATGTCGGTCTCGATGGAGGAGGCGAAGCTCTCGGCATCCGTCTTCTTGGTGAACGTCCGAGCGCGCTCGACGCGATCAGGGTCGCGGTAACGGACTTTCCATGCGTGCCGCTTCTTGCCGTCTTTGGTCGCACGCTCGACCTTGATCACGTGAGCCATTCGCCGCCTCCCAGAAAATGTCGCCGCCTGTGAAGGTTCACCACCCCTGTCCCACTTTGGCTTCGGTAGCTATGCGACACCATCACGGTTCCTCCTCGGTTTCCCGTTCGGCTGGGCAAGGGCTCCGAACTCCTTGGACTTGTCGTGACGAGCA
>Ga0247713_1000629_pt1 | contig 20266 bp, 23 predicted proteins | sample 21E_NmetaG_FD_189936 | JGI IMG/M metagenome (GOLD analysis project Ga0247713, IMG submission 189936) | Soil microbial communities from hillslope of Landscape Evolution Observatory, University of Arizona, Oracle, AZ, United States - 2-1-E_N | ecosystem: Engineered > Artificial ecosystem >... | reverse complement strand
GCCAGCGGCACGTGCCATGCGGTCTTCTCGTCGCGCCCGAGCTTGACGATCCCCATGACCCGGGTCAGCCCGCGATGGCGAGACCCGGACTCGAACCGGGGACACCACGATTTTCAGTCGTGTGCTCTACCAACTGAGCTATCTCGCCGCGCTGCGGAGGATATCGCCGCCGCGACCGCGCTCCGCTGCGCTGCGCTCGATCAACGCGCGTCAGCGCCACCGGGGGACGCGCTGCAGCAAACGCCTCGAGCGCGTTCATGGCTCGCGCGCGCGAGAGTGAGCGGCTCCGGTGGCGGCGGCGTTCGCCGGACGTCCGCGTCGCAATCCGGCTGCGTCGTCGCGAAGCTCTACGCTTCCGCGAGGTGACTGACGACGCAATCGCGGCGCATGCGCTCGACGTGACCGCCGACGTCTGGCGCCACGGCGGCAGCGGAGGCTGGCACTTCGTGACGCTGCCGCACGACGTCGCCGACGAGCTGCGCGCGCGCTACGCGGACACGCATGGGGCGTTCGGCATGCTTGCGGTCCGGGCCACGGTCGGATCGACGACCTGGGCGACGTCGCTGTTCAAGGACACCGGCAGCGGGTCGTACGTGCTGCCGCTCAAGGCCGACGTGCGCCGGCGCGAGCACATCGAGGACGGCATGACGGTGCGTGTGCGCATCGAGCTCGGCGCCGGCGCCTGACCACGCCTAGCACCCGCACCACGCTCGCAGCTCCGGCAGCGGGTCGATCGGTGCGCCGCCCGGCACCCGCCAGCCCACGGTCCAGATCTCGAAGTGCAGGTGCGACCCGCTCGACGCGCCTGTGCTGCCGACCTGGCACAGCCGCTGGCCGGCCGCCACGGACGCGCCCCGGGCGACCGCGGTAGAGCCGCGCACGCAGTGCGCGAAGAAGTAGTCGCGGCCGTCGACGGCGTCGAGCACGACGTACTCGCCCGCCCCGGCGGCCTGGTAGTCCGTCGAGCCCACGACGCCCGCGTACGGCGCGACGACGGGCGTCCCGGTCGCCGCCGTGATGTCCTGGCCCTGGTGGACGTGGCGCGTCCGCGGCGCGCCGAAGCGCGCGTCGGCGCCACCGAACGTGAACTCACCCGCGACCGGGAAGATGCCGCGACCGCCCGGCGACGGTGCGGGCGATGGCGACAGCGGCGCCGGCAGCCCGACCGCCGGCACGGGAGCGGGCGCCGGCCTGCGCGCCGGTGGCGGCGCCTTCCTCGGCGCGCGCACGACGATCCGCGCCCGCCCCGGCGCGCGCGCGCTGCGCGCCAGCGTCCGCCCGCGCCCGTCGACCGCGTGCACGCGCACGACGTAGCGCCCGCTGCGCAGGCGCACCCTCGAACGCCAGCGCACGGTCACGAGCCGGCCCGGCCTGATCCACCCGAGCACCACCCGGGCGACCGGCCGGTCGCCCGCCACGCGCGCCACCACGACCCGCGCCCGCACGCGCGTCACGCCGCGCTGGTGCACGCGAAAGCGCACCCTCGGCAGCCCCTGGCCCGCCACGAGCGCCCGCGGCGTGATGCTGATGCGCCGCACGACCGGGTTGGGATCGGGCCGCGGGATCGACGCGCCGTAGGCCACGCCGCCGCCGCGCGCCGGCGCCGGGCTGCCGCCAGTCGCGGCGGGCGCGGGCGGCGCGAGCGTCAGGGAGCCGCCCGCCACGGCCGCCGCCACCACGATCGCGTCCATGCGCATGCGGGCAGCGTCGGAGATCGCCCCCGGCCGCTCAAGTCCTGCAACGCGACGCTCAACACGGCGATACTGCGCCGGTGAGCGAGCAGCATCCCGTCGAGATCATCCTCGCGCGCGGGTTCATGTCGAACCTCATGACGGCCGCGTTCCTCGTCGACCCCGACGGGACGCTGATCTTCTTCAACGACGCCGCCGGCGAGCTGCTCGGCGTGCGCTTCGAGGAGGCCGGCCCGATGCCCGCCGCCGAGTGGGGGACGAGGTTCGTGCCGCGCGACGACTCCGGCGAGCCGATCCCCGTCGACGAGCTGCCGCTGACGGTCGCGCTGAGCCGCCGGCAGCCCGCGCACGGCCGCATGCGCGTGCGCTCGCCCGCCGGCGCCGAGCGCGCGATCGAGGTCCATGCCATGCCGATCGTCGGCAGCACCGGGATGAGCGGCGCGCTCGCGATCTTCTGGGAGACCGCCGGGGGGGACGGCTGATGCGCGTCAAGCTCTGGGGCACGCGCGGCTCGATCCCCTCTCCCGGACCGGCGACCGTCCGCTACGGCGGCAACACGTCGTGCGTGCAGGTGACGCTGTCCGACGGCACGCTGCTCGTGCTCGACGCCGGCAGCGGCATCCGCAACATGTCGCTCGGCGACCCCGCGCGCCCGATCCACATCCTGCTCACCCACCTGCACCTCGACCACATCCAGGGGCTGCTGTTCTTCTCGCCGCTGTTCGACTCGCAGATGCAGATCACGATCTGGGGGCCGGACGCGCCCGGCGGCTCGCTGCAGGACCGCATCGCGCGCTACCTGTCGGCGCCGCTGACGCCGGTCGAGGTGCGCGAGCTGCCGTGCCGACTGGACTTCCGCGACTGCCCGCCGAGCGAGTGGGAGATCGGCCCGGCGCACATCCGCGCGGAGGCCGTCAGCCACCGCGGTCCGACGCTCGGCTTCCGCATCGACGACGCCGGCGCGTCGCTGTGCTACCTGCCCGACCACGAGCCCGCCTTCGCCGGCCCGCTCGAGCAGCTCGAGCCGCCGTGGCTGTCCGGCCACGCGCTCGCGCACGAGACGGACCTCCTCATCCACGACTGCCAGTACACCGACGAGGAGTACCCGCGCCACTTCGGCTGGGGGCACTCCTCGCTGTCGGACGCGCTCACCTTCGCGCGCCGCGCCGGCGCGCGGCGCACGCTGCTCACCCACCACGACCCGCGCCACTCCGACGACGAGCTCGACGCGCTGCAGGCGCTCGCGCGCGAGCGCTGCCAGGCCGGCGGCGGCGATCCAGCGACGATCGAGATGGCTGCCGAGCTGGCGGAGCTGCAGCTCAGCGCTCGAGCATCCGCGCCATGACCTCCAGCGCGCCGGCCTTCGCGAGCGGCTCGTTGAGGTTGCCGCACTTCGGCGACTGCACGCATGACGGGCAGCCGGCCTCGCACGGGCACTCGGCGATCAGCCGGTGCGCGTCGTCGACGAGCGTCTCGAAGCGCAGGTAGCCCTGGCGCGCGATGCCCACCCCGCCCGGGTGGCCGTCGTAGACGAAGATCGTCGGCGCGCCGGTCTGCGGGTGGGCGTTCGTCGACAGGCCGCCGATGTCCCAGCGGTCGCACATCGCCAGCAGCGGCAGGACCGCGATCTGGGCGTGCTCGGCGGCGTGCAGCGACCCGAGGAGCACCTCGAGGGGAAAGTCGCGTGCGAGCAGGTCGTCGTCGAGCTCGAACCACAGCGCCTGCGTGGCGAACGTCGTCTCGGGCATGTCGAGCGTCTGCAGGTCGATGACCTCGTGGTCGGGCAGGCTCTTGCGCTGGTAGGCGAGCACCTGCTCGGTGACGCTCACGCGCCCGAACGACAGCTGCACGCCGAGCGTCGAGCGCCGGTCCAGCAGCGCCTCGATCTCGGTCATCGTCTCCTTCTTCGGCTGCGTGTAGAAGTCGCCCGTGAACGGCTCGACGAGCGCCCGCCGCGTGTCGAGCTCGAGCGCCCGGACGATGTACGAGCGCGCCTGGTGCAGGTACACCGCACCGTCGTGGACGGTCGTGTGCGCGCGCGCCGACTCCACCGTGCCGAGCAGCTCGCCGCTCGTGACGTCGACGATCGCGACGGCGTCCGGCGACGCCGAGCGCAGCGACACGCGCGCGGCCGGATAGTCCTCCGGATGGCGCAGGAGGTACTCGCCGCGGCGCTGCACGAGCTCGCCGGCCGCCACGAGCGTCTGCGCGTGCGCCTCCCAGCGCGGCCCCAGCATCTGCGCATCCGACGCGCTCAGCGGTCCCTCGTGCGCCGCGCACAGCAGGTGCGCGAGGTGGATCTGCTCGTTCTCGTACTCGAGGATCGCCGCCTCGACGGGCCGCTCGAGGAACTCGTCGGGATGGCGGCAGAAGAACTGGTCCAGCGCGTCCTCGCCCGCGACGTAGACCGCCAGGCCGCGGCCGCGGCGCCCCGCCCGCCCCCACATCTGGCGCAGTGAGGCGACCGTTCCGGGGAACGTCACGACGACCGCGGCGTCCAGCGCGCCGATGTCGATGCCGAGCTCGAGCGCGTCGGTCGTGACGACCGCCAGCAGCTCGCCGCGCGCCAGGCGTCCCTCGAGCTCGCGGCGCTGCTGCGGCGTGTAGCCGGCGCGGTAGGGCACGACGAGGTCGGCGAGCTCGGGGTCGGCGAGCGTGACCATCCGGGCGACGAGCTCGACCGCGCGCCGCGAGCGGATGAAGCAGATCGTCCGCGCGCCGCGGCGCGCGAGGTGGCCGACGATCTCGGCCGCCTCGGCGAGCGACGAGCGCCGCGTGCCGAGCGCCTCGTCGGTCAGCGGCGGGTTCCACATCGCGATCTCGCGCCGCGCCCCCGGGCCGCCGTCGCGGTCGACGAGCGCGATCTCCTCCAGGCCGGTCAGCCGCTCGGCGAGCTCGACGGGGTTGGCGATCGTGGCGCTCGCGAGCAGGAAGCGCGGCTCGGTGCCGTAGGCGTTCGCGATCCGCCGCAGCCGCCGCAGGACATTGGCGACGTGCGAGCCGAAGACGCCCCGGTAGACGTGCGCCTCGTCGACGACGACGACCGCGAGATTCGCGAAGAAGTCCGCCCAGCGGCGGTGGTGGGGCAGGATCCCCGTGTGCAGCATGTCCGGGTTCGTCAGCACGAGGTTCGAGCGCCGGCGGATCTGCAGGCGCTGCTCGCGCGGCGTGTCGCCGTCGTAGATCGCCGGGCGCACCTGCTTGGTCAGCCCGAGCGCGCCGATCGCGCGCGCCTGGTCCTGGGCGAGCGCCTTCGTCGGGTACAGGTACAGCGCCCGCGCCTTGGCGTCGCGGCACAGGACGTCGAGCGTGGGCAGGTTGAAGCACAGCGACTTGCCCGACGCGGTGCCGGTCGTGACGATCGTCGGGCCCGCCCACGCGCGCTGCAGCGCCTCGGCCTGATGTGACCACAGCGCCTCGAAGCCGGCGCCGCGCAGCGCGTCGAGCAGCGCGGGGTGCAGCGTGTCGGGCAGCGGCGCGGTCCGCGGCTCGCGCGCGCCCTCGAACGCCTCGCGCACCAGCCTCGCGTCGGCGCGGCCGGCGTCCAGCAGGGCGCTCCACGGCTGGGCTTCGGGGGCGACGGACACGCTGCTTGCCATAGTAGGAGCGCGTTGAGCGTGCGCAGCTTCCACCATGCCGAGTTTGCGGCCGAACGCCTGCGCGCGGCACGCGCTGAGACGATCTCCGTGTGCGTCCCGGCGCGCGACGAGGTGGCGACGATCGCCGGCGTCGTCGCGCCGCTCGTCGCGTTGCGCGACGCCGGCGTCGTCGACGAGGTGCTCGTCGCCGACGGCGACTCGCGCGACGGCACGGCCGCGATCGCCGCCGCGCTAGGCGCCGACGTCGTGCGCCCCTCCGAGCTGCTGACGTCGTTCGGCCCCGTGCTCGGCAAGGGCGACGCGATGTGGCGGGCGCTGAGCGTCCTCTCCGGCGACCTCGTGTGCTTCGTCGACGCCGACTCCGAGGACTTCGGCGCGCACTTCGCCAGCGGGCTGCTCGGCCCGCTCGTCTGCGAGCCCGGGGTGCAGTTCGTCAAGGGCTTCTACCGGCGGCCGTTCAAGCACGCCGACGGCCGCGTGCAGCCCAGCGGCGGCGGCCGCGTCACCGAGCTGACCGCGCGGCCGCTGCTGGCCGAGCTGTACCCCGCGCTGGCCGCCGTCCGCCAGCCGCTGGCGGGCGAGTTCGCGGCGCGCCGGGAGTTGCTCGAGCGGATGGCGTTCTGCACCGGCTACGCGGTCGAGATCGGCCTGCTGCTCGACGTGCACCGCGAGATCGGCGCGGGCGCCATCGCCCAGGTCGACCTCGACGTCCGCCAGAACCGCCACCAGCCGCTCGAGGTCCTGTCGGCGATGGCCGGCGCGGTGCTCGGCGCGGTCACCGCGCGCCTGCGGCGCGAGGGCCGGCTGCTCGACGGCGGCGACGCCGTCGGCGCCCCCGAGCGGCCGCCTCTGGCGCAGCTGCGCGAGCCCTGCGGCGGTGGCTAGCGGCCGTGCGGGCCGTCTACCTCGACCTCGACAGCACGCTGCTCGGTCCCGGCGGCGCGCTGCTGCGCGGCGGCGACGGCGCGTTCTCGCTGCACGGCGTCCGCGCGCTGCAGGCCTGCGACCGCGCGGACGCCGAGGTCGTGCTGATGTCCGGGCGTCGCCAGGCGCAGGTCATGGAGGACGCGCGGCTGATCGGCCAGAGCTCGTACATCTTCGAGGCCGGCTCGTGCCTCGTGCTCGACGGCGAGGAGCACTGGCTCACCGGGGAGCTCATGCCCGACGCCGAGGCCGGCACGATCCACGACCAGATCGAGGCCTCCGGCGCGCCGGCGCTGTTGCTCGAGCACTACGCCGGGCGGCTGGAGTACCACGACCCGTGGCACCGCAATCGCGAGGTGTCCCACCTCTTCCGCGGCCTCGTCGACGCCGCCGAGGCCGACGCGCTGCTGGCCTCAGCCGGCCACGGCGCGTTGCGGCTCGTCGACAACGGCGGCGTGCACCGCCGCTCGCCGCGGCTCGTCGCGCTCGACGAGGTGCGCGCCTACCACCTCGTTCCGCGCGGGGCGTCCAAGGCGGCCGCCGTCGCGCGCCACATGCGCGCGCGCGGGCTGCGCCCGCACGACGCGATCGCGGTCGGCGACTCGCGCGAGGACCTCGAGACGGCCGCGCACGTCGGGACGTTCTGGTTCGTCGCCAACGCGCTCGCGCGCGACCCGTCGCTGCGCGAGGCGGCGGCCGGGCGGCCGAACGTCCGCGTCGCGGAGGAGTCCTACGGCGCCGGCGTCCTGGAGGCCGTCGTCACGACGCTGGCGACGCGCCGTTGACGATCCGCGACCAGGCGCGCGACCAGAACCCCGGAGCGACCGGCCGGCGCCAGCGCGCCGGCGGCGGCACCGTCGTGCGCACGAGCGCGACCCAGTCGTCGAGCGGCAGCTCGCCGGCGATGAGCTTCGAGAGGCCCTGGGTGACCGGCGCGTCGAAACCGGCGTGGCCGAGCGCGCGCGCGAGCAGCGGAACGGTTTCGAGCGCCTCGACGGCCTGACCGACCCGCTTGGGGATCTGCGCCGTCGGCACGCCGGCGGCGAGCAGCTCGCCCGCGCGGCGGTTGCGGCTCTGCGGCGCGAGCACGGTCGCGACGAGATCGCCCGTGCCGGCGAGGCCGAGCAGCGACTCCGACCGCGCGCCCTGCAACTCGGCGAAGCGCCAGACCTCGGCGAAGATGTGGCCGGCGGCGGCGCCGGCGGCGTTGAGCCCCTGCGCCTCGGTCGCGCCGGCGGCCAGCGCGGCGGCGTTCTTCGCCGCCCCTGCGAGCTCGACGCCGATCGGGTCGTTGGACTGCTCGCAGACGACGCCGGCGCGGATGAAGACGCCCGCGAGCGCGCGGGCGAGCTCCTCGTTCGTCGAGGCCGCCACCAGGCCGGCGCCCTCGCTGACCATCTCGCGCGCGTGCGACGGCCCGCCGATGCAGGCGACGCGACTCTCGCCGAAGCGCTCGCGCAGCAGCACCGTCGGCGCCATGCCGTGCGGCGGCGAGAGCCCCTTGGCGAGCGAGATGACCGGGGTGCGGTTCGCCAGCCCGGTGCGCTCGAGCTTGCCGATCGTGTCGCCGATGCTGCCCGACGGCAGGGCCAGGAAGACGTAGTCGGCGCGGCCCAGCCCCGCGTCGATGCTCTCCACGCGCAGCTCGCGCGGCAGCTCGACGCCCGGCAGGTAGACGCGGTTCTCGCGGTCGGCCACGAGCCTCCGGCACTGCTCGGAGGTGCGGGTCTGCAGCGTCGTGCGAAATCCGCCGCGCGCCAGCAGGACCGCGACCGCGGTGCCGAACGAGCCCGCGCCGACGACGATCGCGCGCTTGGCCCCGGGCGTGGGCAGGCGTGGGCGTCCGTCGGGCATCGACGCGAGCGTACGGCCTCACGCCAGCGGACGACTGCGTGCGCCAGGCCGCGTCGGCGTGGGTAGTCGGCCCTCATGGCGGATTTCGGCGAGCGCACGTCGCGGACGCTGACCCTCACGACGGGCGGCATCACGCTGCTCGGCGTCCTGCTGAGCGTCGGCGTCACCGTCGGCGCTGCCGTGCAGGAGCGCTGGTGGGTGCGCGTGCTCGCCGGCGTCGCGACGACGGTCGTGCTGACGCTCGTCGTCAAGGTCGGAACGGGCGCCGGCCGCGGGCCGCTCGCGCGACTGGCGAACTGGGTGATCGGCGGTGGCGAGCGTGAGCGATGACGCCGGCGGCCGGCACGTGCGCCGAGGATCGCCGCCCGCCGTGAGCCGCTCGCTGTGGCCGGTCGCGCGGCTCGGCCTGAACGTCGTGCTCGCGGCCGCCGGGCTGGCGATCGTCGGCTACGTCGCCGTGCAGGTGCGGCTCGTCGTGCTGCCGCTGCTGCTGGCGCTGCTGCTCTCGACGCTGCTCGTCGGGCCGGCCGACGCCCTGCGCCGCCGCGGCGTCCCGAGCGCCGCGGCCGCGCTCGTCGTGATGCTGACCGGGCTCGGGCTCCTCGTCGGCGTGCTCGTCGGGATCATCCCGCTGATCGTCGCCGAGTTCGACGACGTCGGCCGCAGCGCCCGCCAGGGGCTCGACGAGGCGCTGCGCTGGCTGAGCCAGGGACCGCTCGGCGTCGACCGCGACGACGTCACGCGGGCCGTCGACCGCGCGATCGACACCGTCGCCGGGTCGGGCAACCTCGCCGGCAGCCTCGTCTCCGGCGCCACGCTCCTGATCGAGGTCGTCGCCGGGCTGCTGCTCATGCTCGTCATCCTGTTCTTCTTCGTCCACGACGGCCGGCGGATGTGGTCGTGGACGGTCGGCCTGCTGCCGGTCGTCCATCGCGACGCCGCGGACGCGATCGGCCGGCGGATGTGGCGGACGGTCTCCGGCTACGTCCGCGGCGTCGCGATCGTCGCGTTCGTCGACGCGGTGCTGATCGGCATCGCTCTGCTCATCATCGGCGTGCCGCTCGTCCTGCCGCTGGCGGTGCTCACGTTCCTGGGCGCGTTCGTGCCGCTCGCCGGCGCTGTGGTCGCGGGCGCGGTTGCCGCGCTCGTGGCGCTCGTCACCGAGGGCGTGGTCGCCGCGATCCTCGTCGTGATCGTGATCACGGTAATCCAGCAGCTCGAGGGAGATCTGCTGTACCCGGTCGTCGTCGGCCGCTCGATCGCGCTGCACCCGGTCGCGATCCTGCTCGCGCTGACGGCCGGGGCGGTGCTCGCCGGGCTCGTCGGCGCACTGCTCGCCGTCCCCGTCAGCGCGATGGCCTGGGACGTCTTCGACTACCTGCGCTCGCGCTCGCCCGCGTACGCGGCAGACGACTGGCCGCCCGACGAGCCGCCCGAGGAGCCGCCCGACGAGGCGTCGAGGCAGGTGCCCGACGGCGCCCGGGGCGATCCCGCCTCGCGCGCGTCGCGATAGCCGCCGTCGCGCCGCCGCGCCGGCGGGCGCACGGGCGGGTACAGCGGGTGCATGGAGCGGATCCGCCGCGCGACGCGCATCGGCACGGCACTCGCGCGGCGGGCCTTCGGCGAGTTCTTCGAGGACGGCTGCCCGCAGCGGGCGGCGGCGATCTCCTACTACGCGCTGCTGTCGCTGTTTCCGCTGGCGATCGTGCTCGTGGCGGGCTTCGGCCTCGTCGTCGACGACGAGGCCGCCCGGCGACGGGTCATCGAGTTCGTGCTCGACAACGTGCCGCTGCGCGAGGATCGCGGCGAGAGCGACCTCGAGGAGCTGCTGCGCTCGGTGACCGCGGCGGGCGGCGGCTTCGGCGTCGTCGGGATCGCGGGGCTGCTGTTCGCCGCCAGCGCGGTGATGGGCGCAGTCCGCCACGCGCTCAACGCGGCGTGGGAGGTCAGCGACCGCAGGCCGCCGCTGCAGGGCAAGCTCCTCGACCTGGCGCTCGTGTTCTCGACCGGGATCGTCATCGCGACGTCGCTGGCGATGACCGTCACGGTGCAGCTCGTCGCGTCGCTCGGCGAGCGGCTCGGCGGCCCGGGGGCGCTGGCGCACGACGCGATCCTGCTCGCCGGACGGCTCGTCCCGGCGCTGCTGACGCTCGTCGTCTGTGCGTTCGTCTTCGCGGTCGTGCCGGCGCGCCGCAGCCCGCTGCGCGACACGTGGCCGGGCGTGCTCGTCGTCGTCGCCGGGTTCGAGGCCGCCAAGGCCGGCTTCTCGCTGTACCTCGACAACGCCGCGAACTACGGTGCCGTCTACGCGTCGCTGGGCGGCGTGGTCGCCTTCATGGTCTTCGTGTTCGTGGCGGCCAACCTCTTCCTGCTCGGCGCCGAGGTCGCGTCGGAGTGGCCGGCGGTCCGCGATGGGCCGCCGCCCGAGCCCAGCGACGAGCCGCTGAAGCGCCGCCTGCGGCGCGGCCTGCGCGGGCTCGCCGTGCGAGCGCGCAGCGCGGACGCCGGCGGCCGCGCTCGCGCCGCGCGCACCGGCGAGCCGTGACGCGGCGTCACAGCGCCGCGAACTCGACGACGACCTTGACGTCGCCGTCGTCGTGGCGCAGCGCCTCGTCCCAGCGCTCCAGCGGCACGCGACGCGTGATCATGCCCTCCAGCCAGCCGCGATCGGCGCGCGCGAGCGCGGCCGCCGCGGCCTCGTAGTGCGCCCGGTTGGCGTTGACCGTGCCGAAGACGACGGTGTTGCGCAGCACGATCTCGGTGGCCAGCGCGCCGATGTCCACGTGCGGTCCCCGTCCGGCGGGCGACAGCCCCGTGAGGCAGACGACCGCGTTCGGCGACGCGGCGCGGATCGCGCCGGCGACGACGTCCGGCACGCCGGTCGCCTCGACGACGACGTCGGGCGCCGGGACGTCGGCGGGCGCGGCGCGGACGTGGTACGTCGCGCCGAGCGCGCGCACGAGGTCGGGCTTCGGGCCCTCCGTGGCGAGGTCGATGACGTGGACCTCGAGATTGCGCTGCGCGGCCAGCAGCGCGGCGAGCAGCCCGATCGGCCCGGCGCCGGTCACGAGCACGCGCCGGCCGCCGGCGCAGGCCCGGCCGGCGATCGCGTCGATGTGCTCCCAGGCCTTCGCGAGGACGCTGGCGGGCTCGAGCAGGACGCCCGCCCGGCCGAGCGACGGGTCCAGGCGCACGCAGAACTCCGGCTCCGCGCGCCAGCGCTCGGCCCCGTAGCCGTGCCGGCCCTTGATCCCGCGCTCGGTGTAGCGCCCGTTGACGCACATGTCCCATTCCCCGGCGGCGCAGCAGCGGCACGGAACCGGATCGGGCCGGCGGACGATCCCCGCGACGAGGTCGCCTGCGGCGACGGTCGCGCCGGCGGGCGCCTCGAGCACCCGGCCGAGCGACTCGTGCCCGAGCACCAGCCGGTCGCCGCCGTCGGGCGGCTCGCCGTAGGCGCCGGCGAGGATGTCGTCGTCGGTGCCGCAGACGCCCATCGCGAGCGCCTCGACGAGGACCGCGCCGTCCCGCTCGTCCGGCTCGGGCAGCCGCGAGAGCTCACCCGAGCCGCTGACGCCGGGACGGACGGTGATCGCTCTCACGAGCGCCCGTCGTACCCGCGGCGAGCCCCCGTCAACGGCGTCGTCTGCCGGCCGCGTGGGCGACTGCGATCGCGCCCCGGGGGTACGCTCGTCGGCATGGGCAAGCAGATGGAAGGCGACAACAAGCAGCGCCGCAAGGCCGCACGAGAGGCTCGCGACGCGGGCAGCAAGCCGAGCGAGTACGGGCTGACGACGGGCGGCTCGAAGGGGCCGAGCGACGCTCCGGCCAAGGCCGACCACGTCGAGAAGCTCGCCGAGACGCAGCGCGGCGAGGCCAAGCAGTCCGGCTCCGACGTCCCGCGCCCCCTGCGCGGAAAGGGTCGCCGCAAGGAGCCTCAGACCCCCCCGCGTCCGTAGCCCCGCGACAGCGCGGCGCTTCGCGCGGTAGGCCCGCTGTCGCGCCGGCTGCCGCCAGCCGGGTCCGCCGTCGCCGTCCTCGTCGGATCTCGCCGCCAGCCGTCCCCGAGCGGTCGACGCCGACGAGCCGGTGCCGGCCGCTCAGACGTAGCCCGCGAGCGCCTCGCCGGCGGCCTCGAGCTCCTCGACGGTCGTCGCCTCGACGATCGCCTGCAGGTCGAGGATGCGCGCGTCGAAGCGGTCGATCGCGGCGTGCGACGTCACGGCGTGGCACGGCACGCCGGACTGCCTCGCGCGGGTCGCGATGTCGCCCACGACATGGCCCCGCAGCGTCGACCGGTCCAGCCGCGGCTCGCCGGCGACGACCGCCTTCGCCGCGCGCATCCGAGCGTCGAAGCCGAGGGTCTCGAGGACGAACGGGATGCCCGCCACGAGGCGCCCGCCGCGCTCGTCGCGTAGCCGCAGCGCCAGCGCGCCCGGCGCGAGCACGTCGCAGAGCACGACGAGCGCCGCGCCGCGCAGGCCGCCGTGGTCGTCGAGCGCGCGCAGCAGCGCGGCGCACGGCCTCTCGCGTGCGGCGCCCGCCGCCGCCAGCATCACGACCGCGGGGCCCGCCGCCGCGGCCGCCGCCAGCTGCTCGCCGGCCGCCTCGGGCGCCCGCTCGTCGAGCTCGACGATCGCCGTCCCGCCGTCCTCGACGAGCGCGAAGCCGTCGGCGGTCGCGCCGCCGAGCGCCGGCAGCAGGACCTCGATCGTGCCGCGGCCGCCGGCGGCGACCGGGCACAGGTCGGGCGGCGGGCAGCCCGCGCGCTCGAGGCCGCGCGCGATCGCCGCCGCCACGACGGGCGCGCGCAGCGCGCCGCCGAAGCCCGCGGGCGCCACGAGGACTGGCATGCTCTGCGCCATGGCGAAGGAGTACACGACGCTCGACGCCGCCGGCCGGGAGGTCCGCCTGTCGAGCCCCTCGAAGGTGTACTTCCCCGCGCACGGCGGCCGCCCGCCGATCACGAAGCTCGAGCTCGCCGAGTACTACCTGCAGGTCGCCGACGCGACGGTCAACCACCTCCGCGAGCGGCCCACGACGCTCAAGCGCTTCAAGGACGGGATCACCGGCGAGTTCTTCTTCCAGAAGCGCGTCCCCGAGAAGCGCCCGGAGTGGCTGCAGACCGCGACGGTCTCGTTTCCGTCCGGCCGCAGCGCCACCGAGCTCGTGCCCAACGACGCCGCCCACCTCATCTGGGCGGTGAACCTCGGCAACATCGACTGGAACCCGTGGCCGGTGCGCCGCGCCGACCTCGACCATCCCGACGAGCTGCGCATCGACCTCGACCCGACGCCGGGCATCGCGTGGGACGACGTCCGCCGCGTCGCCGTGGCCGTGCAGGCGCTGCTCGGCGAGATGGAGCTGACCGGCTACCCGAAGACGTCGGGCTCGCGCGGCATCCACGTCAACGTCCGCATCGTGCCGGAGTGGTCGTTCACGGAGGTCCGCCGCGCGGCGCTCGCGCTCGCGCGCGAGATCGAGCGGCGCATGCCCGACCGCGCGACGAGCAAGTGGTGGAAGGAGGAGCGCCACGGCGTCTTCCTGGACTACAACCAGAACGCCCGCGACCGCACCGTCGCGAGCGCCTACTCCGTGCGACCGGTGCCCGACGCGCGCGTCTCGACGCCGCTGCGCTGGGAGGAGGTGCCCGACGTCGAGGCCGGTGACCTGCGCCTGGACACGGTGCCCGAGCGCGTCGCGACGCTCGGCGACCCGTCGGCCGACATCGACGAGCGCGCCGGCCGGCTCGACGGGCTGCTCGACCTCGCCCGTCGCGACGAGCAGGGCGGGCTCGGCGACGCTCCCTGGCCGCCGAACTTCGCCAAGCAGCCCGGCGAGCCGCGGCGCGTCCAGCCGTCGCGGAGCAAGCGCGCGCAGTGAGCGCCGCCGCCGCGCTCAAGCGGCTGCTCGGCTGGCCGCTGCGCCGCGCGCTGGACCCGCGCGTGCGGATGACCGTCGCCGAGATCGACGCCCGCCTCGGCAGCGAGGACCTCGCGCGGCCGACGATCCACGACCGCCTCGACGACCTCGACCGCATCGGCCGCGACATGCTCGCCGGCCTCGGCTGGCGAGACGTGCCCGAGCCGGGCTCGCGGCTCGCGCAGCTCGACGCGCCGCGCGCCGCCTACCTCAACTGGGCGAGCGGCCCGGACGGCTACGCCGCGCAGGCCGGGCTGTGGTTCAACCCGCCGGTCCCCGTCCACCACGCGCCGGGCGCGATGGAGGTCCTGCTCGTCAACGAGCGCATCGTCGAGCAGCCGTTCGTCTTCGGCGCGCTCGCGTCGCTCGCGGCGCCGGCGCGGATCCTCGACGTCGGCGGCAGCGAGAGCACGGTCGGCCTGTCGCTGGCGTCGCTCGGCCACGAGGTCACGGTCGTCGACCCGCGCCCGCACCCGCTGTGCCATCCGGGGCTCGTTCACGCGCGCTGTCGCCTCGACGCGCTGCCCGGCGGCCCGCCGTTCGACGCCGCGGTCGCCCTCTCGGCCGTCGAGCACTTCGGCCTTGAGCACTACGGGCGCCACGGGACCGACGAGCGCCTGGACCTCGCCGCGCTGGCGCAGCTGCGCCAGCGCGTGCGGCCCGGCGGCCTGCTCGTGCTCACGGTGCCGTTCGCGCCGCGCGCGTCGGTCGACGACTTCCAGCGCGTCTACGACGAGGACGGCCTGGCGGAGCTGCTGCGCGGCTGGCAGGTCGACGAGTCGCTGCGCGTCGGTCGCGTCGACCGGCTCACGTGGGAGCTCGGCGTGCCGTCGCGCGAGCGTCACGGGGTCGCGCTCGTGACCGCGAGACGGCCGTCATAGGGCCCCGCCCCCGGCGAGAGCGGCCGGCGGGCGGGGTGATCCCTATGAGGCGAAAGTCCGTGCTTCAGCCGTGAAGCGCCCGGTCACACAGGGGGATTGCGGGTGCGGTCCTTTGCGGTGCATATAGTCGCCCACCCGGCGCCGCCGCGCACTAGGGACCCACCCCAGTCTTGTCGGGGTCATTGCGTGAGCTGCTCCAGGCGACACTCGCGCGGCGGCTTGTCGTCGCGCCAGCGAACGACCTTCGTGCCGTGGCGGATGCGCCCGTCGCTGACGTGGTCGAACGTCACCTCGACGACGAGCTCGGGCCGCAGCGCGACCCACTCCAGGTCGCGGCCGTGCGTCCAGCGCGACGGCTCGCCGGTGCCGCGCTCGCCGGTCTCGTAGGGCGCGAGCTCGGCGACGAGCTCGCGCTTGCGCTTCGCGGTGAACCCGCTGCAGTGGCCGACCTCGCGCAGCCTGCCGTCGTCGTCGTAGAGCCCGAGGATGATCGCCCCGACGGTGCTCTCCTCCTTGCCCGGCCGCCAGCCCATGACGACCGCGTCGAGCGTGCGCACGCGCTTGACCTTGACCATGCCGCGCCGCTGACCCGGGCAGTACGGCGCGCCCGTCTCCTTGGCGATCACGCCCTCCTCCTCGCGCAGCCAGCGCTCGGCGTCGGCGGCCGTCCGGACGACCGGCGTGAGCTCGAGGCCGGCGATCGTCTCCAGCAGCGCGCGGCGCTCCTCGTACGGGCGCTCGAGGACGACGTCGTCGCCGAGCGCCAGCACGTCGAAGGCGACGAACCGCGCCGGCGTCTCGCGGGCGAGCCGCTCGATCCGCGAGATCGCCGGGTGGATGCGCTGCCCGAGCGTGTCGAAGGAGGCGGCGACGATCTCGCCGTCGACGACGTAGCGGCCGGGCGGGAAGCCGACCTCCGGGAAGTAGCGCGACAGCGGCTTGCCGTTGCGCGACTGCAGGTAGGTCTCGTCGCGGTCGACGAAGGCGATCGCGCGGAAGCCGTCCCACTTGGGCTCGTAGGCCCAGCCCGGGCCGTCAGGCAGCTTCGCGCGCGGGCGTGCGAGCTGGGGCGACAGCGGCGGCGTGATCGGGAGCGACACGCGGACGAACGCTAACGCCCCGCGACTGCAGCGCGACCACCGCCGCCAGCACGAGCGCGCCGCCGAGCACCTGCGCGGGCCCGAGCGCGTCGCCGAACAGGGCGACGGCCAGCGCGACCGTGACGACCGGCTCGACCGTCGAGACGATCGACGCCGTCGCGGGCCCGACGCGCTGCATGCCCAGCACGAACGTGACGATCGGCAGGACCGTCGACAGCAGCGCGATCGCGACGATCCAGGTCCAGCCGGCGCCGAGGTCCAGCGAGCCGCCCGCCGTCCCGGCGGCGAAGAACGTCACGGTCGCGCCGGTCGTCACGAGTGCCGCGAGCAGGAACGCGTCGACGCGCCCGGAGATGACGTCCGCGACGAGGATGTAGGTCGTGTAGGTCACGGCGGCGCCGAGCGCGAGCACGACGCCCGTCGCCTTCAGGCCCACGCCGCCGCCGCCGAGCAGCACGAGCGCCGCGCCGGCGCTCGCGAGCAGCAGCGCGCCGGCCTTCCACGGCGTCGGGCGCTCGCGGCCCAGCGCGACCGCGGCGAGGAACACGAGCGCGGGGTACGTGTAGAGCAGCAGCGAGCTCAGCGAGGCGTCGATGTGCTCGAGCGCGCTGAAGAACAGGCCGGCCTGCGCGCTGTAGCCGATCGCGCCGAGCGCCAGGCAGGCGACGACGATCCGGCGCGGCGGGCGCGCCACGCGGCGCACCGCGACGATCGCCCACAGGACAACCGCGGCCAGCGCGAAGCGCGCCGCCAGCAGCGACACGACGCCGAGGCCGTCGCGGTAGGCCTGCTTGGCGAAGATCGCCATGAGGCCGAACCCGCAAGCCGAGATCAGGCACAGCGCGACGCCGCGCCGTCGATCAGATGGCGCGTGCGGGGCCACGCTCGAGGCGCTCGTCGAAGAACGGGCGAGACTCGGCCCCGTAGCGGAAGGCGAGCAGCTCGAAGAGCGCGAAGGCGATGGCTGAGAGAAGAAGGAGCATGGGCACATGATCGACCCTTGTGCTCCACAGCGGTAGCCTATGTCGTCTTGACCAACTCAAGGAATCGCCTATGACGTTGCAGCAGCTGCACTACGTCCTCGCGGCATTTCAGCACGGCTCGTTCAGCGCCGCCGCCGAGGCGCTGCACCTCGCGCAGCCTTCGCTCTCCGAGCAGGTGCGCAGGCTGGAGGCCGAGCTCGGCGTGCGGCTCTTCGAGCGCGTCGGCCGCGGGCTCGTCGCGACCGAGGCCGGGCGCGCGCTGCGCCCCCACGCCGAGGCCGCGCTGGCGGCCGTCGAGGCCGCGCGCGCCTCGGTCGGCGCCGTGCGCGAGCTGCGCGGCGGCACGGCGTCGTTCGGGACGTTCGGCACCGCGCGCTCCTATCTCGGCACCGACCTCGTAGAGGACTTCCGGCGCAGCCATCCCGACGTGCGGGTGCGGATCGTCGGGCAGAACTCGTCGGAGACCGTCGACGCCATCCAGTCGGGCGCGCTCGAGGCGGGTCTCGTCGTGCTGCCGATCGACGACCGCGGCCTCACCGTGCGCCCGGCGATGCGCGACGAGATCCTCTACGTCTCCGCCGATGGAGAGCGCCTGCAGCGCGCGATGACCGTCGGGCGCCTGGCGGCGGCGCCGCTGATCCTGTCGGAGGCCAGCTGGGGCACGGAGGACCCGACGCGCCGCCAGCTGCGCGAGCTGGCCCAGCGCGCCGGCGTGACGATCGAGCCGCAGATCGACGTCGAGGACGTCGAGGTGGCGCTCGAGCTGACCGCGCGCGGGCTCGGCGACACGATCGCGCCGCGCGGCATGCTGCGCCGGCTCGCCACGCGCGAGCTGGGCTGGGCGCCGTTCGCCGAGCCGCTGTACGAGACGTTCGCCTTCACCTGGCGCCGCGGCGCGCAGCTGTCGCCGGCGACGCGCGAGTTCATGCGCTTCGCCGAGCGCCGCCTGGACGCGCTGGCGGACACGCTGCGCACCGAGCCGCCGCGGCGCCGGACGCCGGGGATCATCTAGTCGCGCCGCGGTGCGGCGGTCGCGCCGCGGAGCCGCCGCAGCACCGCGTCGGCGGCGGCCGGCGACAGGCCGTTGAGCATGCCCATGCCGCGCACGAGCCGCCGGAAGTGCACGTGCCGGCGGTCGCGCTCGACGCTGTCCACGACGCGCTCGGCCAGCGCCTCCGGGGTCGCCGCCTGCGATCCGCCGCGATGCCAGCCGGGCATCCGCGACGCCTCGTGGGCGTGCAGCGAGGTGCGGATCTCGCCGGGGTGCACGGTCGTCAGCGAGACGCCGCTGCCGGCGAGCTCGTGGCGCAGCGCATCGGCGAACAGCCGCTGCGCGGCCTTCGTCGCGCTGTACGCCGCCGCGCCGGGAAACGAGCGCAGCGCGGCGCCCGAGGACATCACGACGATGTGCCCGCGGCCCTGCTCGAGGAGCCGCGGCAGCGCCGCCTTGACCGTGTACACGGTGCCGAGCCAGTTGACCCGCGTCATCTCCTCGACGTGCTCGAGGCTCTGCGCGGCGACCGGCTCGTAGTACGCGATCCCGGCGTTGGCGACGACGAGCTCGAGGCCGCCCGCGGCCGCGACGAACCGCTCGACGGCGCCGGCGACCGACGCCGGCAGCGAGACGTCGCAGGTGAGCACGTGGTGTGAGCCCGGCAGCTCGGCGGCGGCCGCCACGAGGTCGGCGGTGGAGCGCGCGGCGAGCCCGACGGTCGCGCCGCGGGCCGCGAGCGCCGCGGCGACGGCCCGGCCGATGCCGCGCGACGCGCCGGTCACGAGCGCGCGGCTGCCGGGTCCGATGTCCACGCGCGGCAATGCTAGTGGCCCTCGCCGCGAGCCCGTCCGCGCCGGTAGCATCGGCGCTGCATGGCCACCGATCACGCGACCGTCGCCGAGCAGGAGTACCTGCAGACGCTTTTCTGGCTGCAGGAGGCCAAGCTGCCGATGACGGGCGCCAACGTCGCGCGCGCGATGCAGCTGTCGGCGCCGACCGTGCACGAGATGATCGGCCGCCTCGAACGCGACGGCTACATCACGCGCGGCGGCGACAAGGCGATCAGCTTCACGCCGAGCGGCCTGGCTCACGCGGAGGGCGTCGTGCGCCGCCACCGGCTCATCGAGCGCTTCCTCACCGACGTGCTCGGCATCCCCTGGGACGAGGTCCACGAGGAGGCCGAGCGTCTCGAGCACGCGATGAGCCCGGTCCTCGAGGCGCGGATGCTCGCGGCGATAGGCGACGCCAAGACGTGTCCGCACGGCCATCCGATCGTCGGCGGGGCGCGCATCGAGGGGGTGCCGCTGGCCGACGTGGACGAGGGCGCCAGCGTGACGATCCTGCGCCTCGAGAACGAGGCCGAGGATCTGCTGCACTACCTCAAGCAGGCCGGCATCGAGCCCGGCATGAAGGGCGTCCTCACCGCGCGCTCGGACGAGGAGATCACGGTCACCAACGAGGACGGCCGGCCGTGCACGGTCACGTTCTCGGTCGCCGAGACGGTGTCGGTCGTCGCCGACCCGTCGCCGCCCGCGCGGATCGCGCTGCCCGAGCAGCTCGTCCTCGCGCGCGAGCGCTACGGGCGCTGAAGCGCCGGGCGCGATGCCCGGCCCCGCTTCTCGGATAGATTCGATCTGCTTGGCAGAAAAGCAGAACATCGACGCCCGGATCCATCGCTGGCTGCGGCAGCACAGCATCGTGCTGCTGCGCCTGTCCCTCGGCATCGTCTTCCTCGGCTTCGGCGTGCTGAAGTACTTTCCGGGCGTCAGCCCCGCGGAGGAGCTCTCCAAGCAGACGATGGACGCCCTGACGCTGGGCCTCGTGCCGCCGGAGATCTCGATCGTGATCGTCGCGAGCGTGGAGTGCGCGATCGGGCTGCTGCTCATCGTCGGCCGCTGGCTGCGGCCGGTGGTCTACCTGCTCGCCGCCGAGCTCATCGGGATCCTCGCGCCGCTCGGACTGTTTCCGGGCAGGCTGTTCGCCGGTCCGCACGGCGCTCCGACGCTCGAGGGCCAGTACGTGCTGAAGGACATCATCCTCGTCGCCGCCGGGCTCGTCGTCGCCTCGACCGTGCCGGGGCTCGTGCCCGGCGCCGACCCCGACCGCTCGGCGCGGCAGGCCGAGGAGGAGAAGAAGTCCGAGGGCGCGCGGGGCGGCGATCGGACGACGCACCGGGAGGAGTGGACCGACTCCTCCGCCGTCCGCGCCGAGTCGAACAACGGCTAGCGGTCAGGCCACGTCGGCGGTGCCCGCGAGCGAGGCGTGCGCCTCGGCCAGGCGCCGGATGCCCTCGTCGATGCGATCCGCCGTGACGCCCG
>Ga0247713_1000628_pt1 | contig 20268 bp, 13 predicted proteins | sample 21E_NmetaG_FD_189936 | JGI IMG/M metagenome (GOLD analysis project Ga0247713, IMG submission 189936) | Soil microbial communities from hillslope of Landscape Evolution Observatory, University of Arizona, Oracle, AZ, United States - 2-1-E_N | ecosystem: Engineered > Artificial ecosystem >... | reverse complement strand
GCCCGCGGCGAAAGCCGACGGCCTCGTCAACCGCGAGATCGGCCAGCGCCTCTTCCTCTCGGAGGAGACGGTGAAGTCGCACGTCCGCCACCTGCTCGCAAAGCTCCAGGCGCGCTCACGCGCGCACGCGGTCGCCGTCGGCTTTCGCCGCGGGCTGATCGCGTAGACAAGCTCCGGTTCGCAGCGAAAGCTCGACCGGGCCGCGCCGTGGCCTAGACCCCTGCGGCGCGGACCGGCGGAGCGAACTCGTGCTCGCCGGCGGTTGTCCACCCTTTCCACAGTCTGTGGAGAACCCCCCGTACGAGGGATGTCCCGCTCACCGTGGAAAAGCAGGATTCGACGGCTTTACCAGGATTTATTGCTGCCGAGGCACGTTGCGAGCACAGCCAGCGTGCTCAACACGCTGAAGAACCTGACCTGTAGGCGAGACAAGAGGTGTGACCTCCTGATGGGGGGACTGACGGCAAGCGGATCGTATACCCCTTCTGGGGGAGGACGCAAGGTCGCGAAGAAAGTCGCCATTGCCGCTCGCGACAACGCGCGCACGATCGCGTGGGCCGCCCTCTTGATGGGTGCGACGGCAGCGACCGGTTTCGTCCTTGCACGCGAAGGCGGCGCTCTTCCTGCCTGGTGGCTGGTCGCCGCGGTCGGCATCACCGCGGGTCTCGCCGAACGTCATGGTGTTCCACTGCTCGGCGATCGTCAGAAGGGGATCGAAAGCGCTGTTTCATTCGTTCCGTACGTCTTCGCGGCCGTCGCCTTCGGCCCACTAGCTGCGCTCTTGGTCGGATTCATCGGCGGAGCCACCGACTTCCGGCGCCCATACTTGCGGTGGCTCGTCTATACGCCCGCACGAGCACTCGCTGCAGGCGTTGCAGGTGTGGCGGCGGCAAAAATCGCTGGCGCCGGCGAAGAGTTCGGTGCGACTGTTGTCGCCGCCACAGCAGCCGCTCTTGCGTACTTCGCCGCGGACGCTGCGTTCAATATGGGCACACTTGCGGTGCGCGGCTCAGCGTCGCCACTAACGTTCCCGCGTGCTCTTGCGCCTCTCGTCGCGCTCGCGATCACGCTGTACGTGCCGATAGTCGCCTTCCTTGTCTACGGCTACCACCAGTACTCGTTCATCGTGGTGGCGACGTTTCTCATTCCGCTGCTAGCGCTACAACGCGTAGTGCACCTCTACCAAGAGCAGCGCGCGGCGGCTCGTGAACTGGCGAGCGTCAACGAGATGCTTGAGCGCGCGAACCTTTCGTTCGCGACGGCGCTCGTGGCAACACTCGACGCGCGGGATCGCTACACGGCTGGCCATTCCGCCGCTGTTGCGGTCTATTCGCGCGACATCGCGCGACAGCTCGCTTTGTCGGACGCGGAGCAGGCACTCGCCTATCGGTGCGGCCTCGTGCACGACATCGGGAAAATTGGCTTGCCAGCTGCGCTCTTGGAGAAAGTGGGTCCGCTGACCTTGGAGGAGCGCCGACTGATGCAGCAGCACTCTGTCATCGGCGAGAGGATCCTCGCGATGGTCGACGACTACGAGGAGATTGCGCGGATCGTCCGCCACCACCACGAGCGCGTTGACGGAAACGGGTATCCAGACGGTCTCACTAAGGGGGAGACGCCGCTCCTGTCCCGCATCATCTCGGTCGCTGACGCCTATAACGCGATGACCTCAGACCGCCCGTATCGCGATGCAATGCCAAGCCGCGTCGCACGTTTGCGGCTCGCGCAGGCCGTAGAGACGCAATTCGACATCGCCGTAGTTGCCGCATTCGAAGCAGTGCTCGCGAGCGCCTCGGAGGAGTACCGACTCGCAACGTCTGATGACTTCGCGTTCGCTGCGAGTTCGCGCGGACCCTCGGCGGATGAGTCATTGACGAACGTCGCTTGACGGCGGTACGGCGGCCGCTACGCGGAGTGCAGCCTCGGTTCGACTGGATACACCGAGCTTGTCGAGGATGTGCTGTACATGGAGCTTCGCGGTGGCTGGCGAAATGACTAGTTTGGCCGCAATCTCCTTGTTTGTTAGTCCACGGGCGACAAGCAGCGCTACCTCACGTTCGCGAGCCGTCAGCGCCGCGAGCGCCGTCCGATGGCTCGGTTGAACGCGACCTAGCACGTCGATCAGCTCGACGTCGTTTCCCTTACGAAGTACACGCCTGAGGATGTCTGTTGCGGCTGGCGGAGCGAGAGTCAGCAGGTGAGGCGCCCCGCGATAGATCATGACTAGACCGTCGAGATTTCCAGAGTCGACCGCCGTGTCTACCAACTCAGCCACGTAGACCTCTGCGGTCACGGGGTCAGCAGCAACCGCCGCGAGGCAACGAGCGCCTGCGGCGATCACACGTGCTTCGACTGTTCGAGAGTGAGACAACGCGGCGTCGGCACACACCAAGGCTTCCTCGTGGCGCCCAAGACCAGCAAGTGCGACAGCTCGGCACGCGATTACCTCCGAAATCATCGACGGCAGCGCGCTGCTGGCCTCGTTCGGCAGACTCTCGAGCGCAGCCGCATAGTCGCCAAGACTGAACAGGATGCGCGAACGCACAGCCGCTGCGTTGAGGACGGAATGCGTGTCAGCCTGCCTCCTCGCAACGCTACTTGCGCGGTCGATGGCCTCTAGAGCACGATCGGTATCGCGTAGGCCGGCGAAGCACATCGCGTCGGTCAAGAGCGCGTGCGGCGTCACAAAGTCGAGACGGTGGCTCTGAACTTCAAGGCGAAGATCGTGGTTCGCCTCAAGCGCCTCCTCGTACTCAGCCGCGACAGCGAGTCCGTATGCCAGACCATTTAGGAAGGAGGTGCGGAGCATCGGGTCGGATGTGCGCGAAAGAAGGTGCCGCGCTTCGCGCACCACGTCGAGGGATCGGATGCGCCCAACTCGCGCCTCGTACATGAGGCGCTTGTTCGCGAAGCTAAGCCGCCCAACGACATCCTTTGCAGTGGCCTCTGCGGCACGCAACATCTGCTCGGCCTCAGGAAGCTCGAGGTCAACGGCAGCACCAACCTCACCCCATACGGCTTCGTCGACCTCCGACTTCGTCGACGCGAGTGCACGCGCCTCCCCATACGCGTTCAGCGCTTCGCGCTGTAGGGAGGCGAGGTGCGCCGCGCGACCCGCAATGAGCAGCGCGCGCACGCGCAGCTTGTCACTCTGCGCGATCTCTCGGAGTAGCGCGGACGCGGCAGCGTAAGCCTCACGGAAGAGTCCTTCGCGCAACGACAGCTCCGCCCGCGCGACAGCGGTCGCGTCTCCGGCAGTGCCGTGGGACTCCGCAGCCGCCACGATCTGCTCAACGGTGTGAATACGTGCACGAGCTACGAGGTCAGGCAGCGCCTGCGCCACAACTTCATCGAGCATGTTTGGCGTCACACGATCGGCTATTGAGAACGCACCGTCCCACTCCCCTTCGCGCAACAGAAGTCGGACAAGCTGCTCAACGCGATCATGAGGCAGCTCAGCCACCTTCGCGACGAGGAATTCGCGGACGAGAGGGTGCATGTGGACGCGCTCCGGATCCCGCTCCAGGAGTCCTGATTCCGCAGCCTCATCCAGGGCTGCAGCCAGCCCGAGTGCTTCAGCGGCTCTTTGAGCAACACTGGCATCCAGAGAACCTGCCAGCGCCAGCGCGACGGTCAGTCGACGAGCGTCTACTGAGAGGCCGCTGAGCACTTCCTCAGCGAGGAAGTCATGGACAGACGCTCGTGCGCCCGCAGCTCGCGTTCCGGCGAGCAGCTGAAGTTGAACCAGCGCTGGTGGAACGCCGGGAACGGAGGACGCGTCGACTGCAGGCTCATGTCCAAGCACGGACGCGGCTTCTGAAGTGTTCATCGCGAGATCCGCTCGCGTCACCCGAACGATCTCGCCGTAGGCCAGCCGGCGTGCGGTCGCCCATGTCGGAGCGCGGCGGCCGCAGATCACCAGCTGGACCGGTGTCGCCGCGCTGAGGGCGCCCATCAGCAGCTCCGACGCAGTGGATCCCGCGATCAGGTGGTAGTCGTCGAGGACGAGCCAGAGCGCGTCGGGCCACTGAAGCGCTTCCTCCGCGAGAAGTTCGGCGAGCACGTCGACCTCGCGCGCGGGGTGCTGCGTCGCGCGAACGCGGCGCGCGACCGCGCCGCCCCACTCGAAGCCTGCCTTCTGCACCGAAGCGACGACGTCCTCGACGAGCGCGGCGACATCCGCGGACGACTCGCGGCACGTCACCCACGCGTGCGGCCGGCCGCCGCCCTCCAGCCACTGGTGGGCGAGCGTCGTCTTGCCGTACCCGGCCGGCGCGATCAGCATCTTGATGCGGGCCGGCGACTCGTCGAGGAGGCGTGTCAGGCGCGGGCGCTCGATGATCCGGCGCCGGTTCCTCGGCTGCTGCGGCTGCGGCTGTGTCACTGCGCCCTCTCCCATGCGTCTCCCGAGGTCGGCCGCAACGCCCTCGTGACGAACCGTACATCCCGATGCAGCTCCTGCACAGCATCGGGGACCGGCGCGCCCGCGACCCCGCCCAGGGCCGCGGGCGCGCTGCCGTCAGTCCCCCGGCTCGGCCGAAGCGGAGCCGAGGCCCGGTGCCAGCGGGTCGTCGCCGGTGAGGCTGCGATAGGCGCTCGGGATCTGCCGCCTGCGGGCGACGCCGAGCTTCTGGCGGAGCACGTCGCAGTGCGCCTTCGCCGTGCGGGGCGAGATGCCGAGCCGCTGCCCCACCTCGTCGTTCGAGCAGCCGGCGGCGATCAGCGTCACGACCTCCCGCTGGCGGTCGGTGATGACGAGCTGTCGTGGAGCCATCGCGTTCATGGGCGCCACGCTAGGACGCCGCCCGCGAAGCGCCAATTCGCCGGAGGGTGTATCCGCAGGCGTAAGCCCTGCGGCGCCCCTAGAAGCCGCCGGCGTACCCGTCGCCGCGGCCGTCGGAGCCGCCGACGAGCGACTCGCCGTCGACGAGGATGCACTGCCCCACGCCGAAGCCGTGCTCGGACTCGTCGAGGTGCACCTCGTGCCCGAGCGCGCGGAGCTCCGGCGCCTCCACCCACAGGCCGGGCTCGAGCGAGACGCTCCAGTCCTCCTCCACCCGGAACCGCGGTTCGTCGAGCGCGCGCTGCGGGTCGAGGCCGCCGTCGACGAGATGCGTCGCGACCTGGAGGTGCCCCTGCGCCTGCATCGCGCCGCCCATGACGCCGAACGGGCCCCAGAGCGCGCCGTCGCGCAGCAGCATCCCGGGGATGATCGTGTGGAAGGGGCGCTTGCGCGGCTCGAGCCGGTTCGGGTGCCCGTCGGTCTCGACGAAGCCGGCCCCGCGGTTCTGGAGCACGATCCCGGTGTCACCCGCGAGAACGCCCGAGCCGAAGTGCTCGTACGTCGACTGGATCAGCGAGATCGCGTTGCGCTCGCCGTCGACGGCGCAGAGGTAGGTCGTCCCGCCGCGCGGCAGCTCCGAGGGCCTCGGATCGACGACACCGTCCTCGCGCACGAGCGCGCGCCGGTCCGCGAGGTGCTGCGGGTCGAGCAGCCGCTCCGGGAACGGGGCATCCGCGAACCACCCGTACGCGTCGGCGAGCGCGAGCTTCATCGCCTCGATCCGCGAGTGGTGCGTGCCGGGCAGACCGTCGGCGAGGCCGAGCGCGATCAGCGCCGCCGCACCCTGGCCGTTCGGCGGCAGCTCGCACACCTCGGCGCCGCGGTAGGCGAGCCGCAGCGGCTCCACCCACTCCCCCTCGTGCGCCGCGAGGTCGTCCTCCGAGAGCCAGCACGAAGCCGCGATCCGCTCCGCGATGCGGCCGCGGTAGAACGCGTCGGCGCCGCCCTCGGCGATCGCGCGCAGCGACGCCGCGAGCTCCGGGAGCACGTAGACCTCGCCCTGCTGCGGCGCCGGCCACGGCGCGCGGTCGGTGCGGTTCCAGCCGATCGCGACGCGCTCGGTCGCGGCGATGCCGCGCTCGCCCGCGTCGATCGCGTCGGCGAGGCAGGCGTCGAGGCCGAGGCGGCCGAAGCGCTCGGCGAGGTCGGCCCACGCCCGCACCGAACCGGGGACGGTGACCGAGCGCGGCCCGTAGCGGTCGACGGTCGTGCCGTCGAGCTCGGCCGGCGAGCGGCCGGAGCCGTTCAGCCCGTGCAGCTCTTCCTCGAACCAGACCTGCGCGAACGCGTCGCCGCCGATCCCGGTGAAGCCGCACTCGGCGACGCACAGCATCGCCGCGGCGGCGAGCGCCGCGTCGACGGCGTTGCCGCCGCGCTCGAGCGCGCGCACCCCCGCCCGCGTCGCGAGCGGGTGGCTCGTCGCCACCATCGCCTCGCGCACGATCGTCGGCCGCCGCATCGGCGCGAGGGTACAGAACGAGGCGCTCCGGCCGATCACGGGGTGAGTGCCGCCCGCGAGACCGCATCCCGACCGCATCCTCGTCCTCGACGACGAGGCCCCCATCCGCACGCTGCTCGCGCGGATCCTGGGCCTGCACGGGTACGAGTGCGACACCGCCGCGAGCGTCGGCGAGGCGCGGCGGCTGCTCGAGACCGGCGAGTACGCGCTGCTCCTCAGCGACGTGCGCCTGCCGGGCGAGTCGGGGTTCGCGCTCGCGAGCGAGGTCGCGCGCGACCATCCCGACACGGCGGTCGTGATGGTGACGGGCGTCGACGACCGCGACGCCGCCGAGTCGGCGCTCGAGCACGGCGCGTACGGCTACGTGCTGAAGCCGTTCCGCGCGAACGAGCTCGTGATCAACGTCGTGAACGCGCTCCGCCGACGCGCGCTCGAGCTCGAGAGCCGCGACCGGCGCGAGCGGCTCGAGGAGACGGTGCTCCAGCGGACGGCGACGCTGCGCGAGACGATCGCACGGCTCGAGCGCTCGGAGGCGGAGGCGCGGCGGCTGCGCGAGGAGACCGTGCGCCGCCTGGCTTGGGCGGCCGAGTTCCGGAACCACGAGACGGGCGCGCACATCGTCCGCATGAGCCTCTACTGCGCGTTGCTCGCGCGCCTCGCGGGCCTCGACGCCGAGCGCGCCGAGCTCCTGCGGATCGCGAGCCCGATGCACGACGTCGGCAAGATCGGCATCCCCGACAGGATCCTGCTCAAGCCGGGGCCGCTGACGAGCGAGGAGCGCCGGGTGATGGAGGCGCACACCGAGATCGGCTTTCGCATGCTCGACGGCTCGCACGTGGAGCTGCTCGACCTGGCGGCCCGGCTCGCGCTCACCCACCACGAGCGGATCGACGGCACCGGCTACCCCCGCGGCCTCGCCGGCGAGGCGATTCCGCTCGAGGGCCGCATCGCCGCGATCGCCGACGTCTTCGACGCGCTCACCTCCGACCGCGCCTACCGCCACGCGTTCCAGCCCGAGGAGGCGCGCGAGATGATGCTCGAGGGGCGCGGCGCGCAGTTCGACGCCGACCTGCTCGACCGCTTCTTCGCCGCGTGGGACGAGGTGCTCGCGATCCGCCGCGCGAGCGAGAGCGGCGCCGAGGTCGCGCTGCTGTCGCTGCCGAGCTTCGGCGACTAGCGGAGCGGCGCCGCGGCCGTCTCGCGCCGCTCGAGCACCTCGCGCACCTTCGTCACGAGCGCGTGCGGGGAGAACGGCTTGCCGATGAAGTTGACGTCCGGCGCGCCGAAGACGTCCTCCGGCTGGTTCGTGTACCCGCTCATGAAGAGCACCCGCAGCGACGGCCGCTCGGCGAGCGCCGCCTTGGCGAGCGCCGGGCCGCTCATCCCGGGCATGACGACGTCGGTGAGCAGCAGGTCCACGCGCTCCTGGCGGCGCAGGAGCTCGAGCGCCGGCTCGCCCGCGGGCGCGTCGAGCACCGTGTAGCCGTTGCGCGTCAGGACGTCGCGGACGAGACGGCGGATCATGTCTTCGTCCTCGGCGATCAGGATCGTCTCGGCGCCCGCCGACGCCGGCGCCGCGACGGGCGCTTGTGGCTCCGGCCGCTGGGCGTTCGTGAGCGGGAGGCGGATCGTGAAGGTCGTGCCGATGCCCGGCTCCGACTCGACGCCGACGCGGCCGCCGGACTGCGCGACGACGCCGTAGACGGTCGCAAGGCCGAGTCCCGTCCCCTTTCCCTTCTCCTTCGTCGTGAAGAACGGCTCGAACGCGCGCTCGATCGTCTCGGCGTCCATGCCCTCCCCCGTATCGGTCACCGTCAGCTCGACCTCCGGTCCGTCCTCCCCCGCGGCGCGCCGCGTCTCGATCGCGAGCGTCCCGCCGCCGGGCATCGCGTCGCGGGCGTTCACCGCGAGGTTCGTGATCACCTGCTCGAGCTGCCCCCGGTCGACGTGCGCGAGGCACCCCGGCTCCGCCGCCGTGCAGAGCTCCACGTCGGCGCCGAGGAGCCGCGCGAGCATGCCCTGGAGCTCCTCGACGACCTCGCCCACGTCCAGCACCTCCGGCTGGAGCACCTGGCGACGGCTGAAGGCGAGGAGCTGCGAGGTCAGCGTGATCGCGCGCTCGGTCGCGCGCTTGATCTCGATCACGTCCGCGCGGCGCGGGTCGGCGTCCTCGATCGACCCGAGCAGGAACTCGGTGTAGCCGCCGATCGCGGTGAGCAGGTTGTTGAAGTCGTGCGCGACGCCGCCGGCGAGGCGCCCGACCGCCTCGAGCTTCTGGGCGTGGAGGAGCTGCTCCTCGAGCTCCTTGCGCTCCGTGATGTCGCGGCTGTTGACGACGACCACGGGGCGGCCGCGCTCGTCCTCGCGCACCTGCGCCGTCGACTCGATCCTGGCCCAGCCGCCGTCGCCGCGGCGGAACCGGTAGTCCGAGATCACGTCCCATGTCCCCGCGCCGCCCGCGACACCGTCGGAGAAGCGTTTCGCCACGAGCTCGAGGTCGTCCGGATGAATGTGCTCGAACGCGTTCTCGCCCACGAGCTGCTCCGGGCGCCAGCCGAAGATGCGCTCGACGGAAGGGCTCTCGTAGAGGATCGTGCCGTCGAGCGCGAGCAGCGTGATCACGTCGGACGAGTTCTCGATCAGCCCACGGAAGTGCTCCTCGCGACGCCGCAGCTGCTCCTCGGCCGTGTGCGCCTCGGTGACGTCGCGGAAGATCCACACGCGCCCCACGATCTCCTCGCCCACCCGCTGCGGCGCAGAGCGCCGCTCGATCACGCGGCCGTCGCTCAGCTCGAGCACGTCCTCGGTCTCCGCGGTCGGGTCGGCGAGGATCGCGTCGACCGTGGCGCGCAGCCGGTCGAAGTCCGGGAAGAGCTGCCGGACGCGGTCGCCGAGGCGCCGGCGGTCGCCGAGCATCTCGTGGCGCTCGAAGCCCCACATCGAGGCGCCGCGGCCGTTGACGCTCACGATCGCGCCGTCGCGATCCGTGACGATGATGCCGTCCGCCGTGGAGTCGAGCGTCGCCTCGAGCAGTGACGCCGCCTGCGCGCGCTCCTCGAGCGCCGTGCGCAGCTCCGTGACGTCCATCGTCACGGCACGAACGCGCCGCTGCGCAGGGTGCGGCGCGCCGTTCGTGCGCAGCCAACGCGTCGCGCCGTCCGCGTGGACGAAGCGGTAGTCGGTCGTGTAGCTCTCGCCCTGCTCGATCGCCAGGCGCCGCAGCTCGCCGATGCGCGCCCGGTCCTCCGGCGGCACGCAACGGTTCCAGAGCTCCGGATCGTCGAGATAGGCGCGCGCCTCGTAGCCGGTGACCGCGCGAACCGCGCCCGTCAGGAACGTCAGGCGCGCCGTCGTCAGGTCGTACTCCGACACGACCGCTCCGGTCGTGTCGAGCAGCTCCTCGAGCCGCGCCTGCGACGACTCCGCGCGCTCGACGAGCCGCTCGCGGTCGCGTGCGAGGTTCCACGCGCGCGCGAGCGCGAGCAGCGCGATCAGCGTCGTGCCGGTGACGAGCACGCTCCGATCGATCGTGCTGTCGCTCTGCCGGTGGGCGAGGAGCAGGTTCGCGCCGACGATCGAGACGGTCAGGAGGCCCACCCGCAGCACGGACATGCGCGGCCGGATGGCCGGAAGCGCCCGCAACGACGCACCCGCGGGATAGAGCGCGGCCGTCCCCCACAGGACGTAGGACGCGATCCAGAAGCCGTCCATGAACGCGCCGTCGACGTAGCCCTCGTCGAAGATGGCGGTCGCGTAGAGCAGGTCTCCGACGATGAGCGATCCGAGCGCTGCGACGATCACGAGCAGGCGCGGCTCGACGTGGCGGCCGGAGAAGACGAGCTGCACGAGCACGGCGAGGATGAAGATGTCCCCGAGCGGATACGCGAACGCGGTCGCGGTCTCGGCCCAGGAGCTGTCGGCGCTCATGACGCCCTCGCGCAGCACGAACGCCCACGCGAGCAGGAAGACGCCGATCCCGACGATCGCCGACTCGAACGCGACACCCTTCGAGCGGCGGCCGGCGAGCGCGAGCACGGCGACGACCACGAGGACGTACGCGGCCAGGTAGAAGAGGTCGACCTCCGACGGGACGGGCACCTCGCCGGCGATGCGGTCGCGCACGTGGTAGGCGATGTCGCCCGCCGCGAGGAGCGCGAGCGCGGCCGCGAAGAGCGTCCAGCCGCGCCGCTCCTCGGAGCGCTCGCGTGCCGCCCAGGCCGCGGCCGCCGCGGCCGAGAGCCCGAAGAGCGGGTAGACGAGCGCCCGGCCGGTGCCGCCGAGGGTGAAGTAGGCGCCGGCGAGCGCCGTGCAGCCGGCCAGGTAGAGGAGCCACAGTCGCGCGAGCACGTCCCGTGTATCGGCCGGAACGGCGCGAACTTTTGCGGGTAAATCCGCGGTCGCGCCGGCCGATGACCCGGCCATGAGCAGCCCAGGCACGCACCACGGTCTTCCGGAGGCGCCGCCGCCGGAGGCGCTCGCGGAGCTCGACGCCGCAGCAGCGATTCTCGCCGGCCTCGCGCGGAGCGGGATCGAGCTCGCGCTCGCGCCGACCCCGGAGGGCGTCGCCGTCGAGCTGCGCGAGGGCGACGAGACGCGCGTCCTCACGCCGCGCGCGCTCCTCGACCTGCTCGCCCCGCTCGGCTAGCCGCCGGCCCCGGGGCGGGCGGTAGGCTCCGCGCGCGTGCACGCGTTCGACGTCGACTCGGTGAAGGCGCGACTCGTCGCCGCCGGCGGCGGCTACGAGGTCGTCCACGAGTCGCCGGGGCTCGAGATCGGCGTCTACGTGCTCGTCGCGCCGGAGCCGGATCGGCAGCAGCCGCACGAGGACGACGAGGTGTACATCGTGCTCGAGGGCCGCGGGACGCTCGAGGTCGAAGGGGTCGCGACGCCGCTCGAGGAAGGCGGCGGGATCTTCGTCCCGGCCGGCGCCGACCACCGCTTCACCGGCTACGAGCAGCTCTCGGCGCTCGTGATCTTCGACCGCCCGAAGTAGTGGCGGACGTCGAGGTCGCAGTCGTCGGCGCGGGCGTCGCCGGGGCGGCGGCCGCGCACGCGCTCGCGCGCGAGGGGCGCGCGGTGCTCCTGCTCGAGCGCTTCGCCGTCGGCCACGACCGCGGCTCGAGCCACGGCAGCTCGCGGATCTTCCGGCTGAGCTACCCGGAGACCGGGTGGGTGCGGCTCGCGCAGGAGGCGCTGCCGCTCTGGCGGGAGCTCGAGGCGGAGAGCGGCGAGACGCTGCTCGAGCAGTCGGGCACGCTCGATCTCGGCGACTGGCGCGCGAACCGCGACGCGCTCGCGGCGGCGGGAGCGCGCCACGAGGTGCTCGACGCGGCGGAGGTCGGGCGCCGCTGGCCGCTGCGGCTCTCGGCCGGCGAGCGTGCGCTCTTCCAGCCCGACGGCGGGATCTCGCACGCCGAGCGCTCCGTGCGCGCGTTCGTCGCCGCGGCGCAGGCGCGCGGCGCCGAGCTGCGCGAGGGCGTGCGCGTCGAGCGACTCGAGCCGGGTGCCGACACGGTGCGGGTCGTCACCGCTGCGGGCGAGGTCGCCGCCCGCAGCGTCGTCGTGGCCGCGGGCTCGTGGGCGCGCGCACTGGTCGCGCCGCTCGGCCTCGACCTGCCCGTGACGCCGACGCGCGAGACGGTGTCGTACTTCCGGCTCGGGGCCGACGGCCCGCTCCCGTCCGTGATCGAGCTCGCCGACGCCGAGCACCCCGGCTACGCGCTGACGGCCCCGGGGGTCGGGCTGAAGGCCGGCCTGCACCAGACCGGGGTCGAGGCGGATCCCGAGCAGCACGGAGCGCCGGACGCGCGGACCGCCGAGCGGACGGAGGCGTGGGTCGCGCGCCGCTTCCGCGTCGCCGAGCCGCTCGGCCGGCGCGAGACGTGCCTCTACACGACGACGAGCGACGACCGCTTCGTGCTCCAGCACGTCGGTCGCGTCGTCGTCGGCTCGGCCTGCAGCGGCCACGGCTTCAAGTTCGCCCCGGTGACGGGCCGGCGCCTCGCCGAGCTCGTGGCGCGCGTCGTCTAGGCGTCGGGCGCGAGCCAGACGGTCCCGAGCGGCGGCAGCGTGACGAGCGCGGACTGCGGCTGGCCGTTCCACTCGAGCTCCTCCGTCTCGAGGCCGAATCCGTTGCCGACGTCGCCCCCACCGTAGAAGCGGGAGTCCGTGTTCAGCACCTCCCGCCAGCGGCCGACGCGCGGCAGCCCGACGCGGAAGCCCTCGCGCACGACCGGGGAGAGGTTCGACACGCACACGAGCACGCGCTCGCCCTCGTCCGAGAGCCGCGCGAACGCGAGCACGTTCTCGTTCGCCGCGTTCGGCTCGATCCAGAGGAAGCCCTCGTGCGAGAAGTCGACCTCCCAGAGCGCCGGCTCGTCCACGTAGGCGCGGTTGAGGTCGCGCACGAGCGCCTGCACGCCCGCGTGGTCGGGATCCTCGAGCACGTGCCAGTCGAGCGACCCGGCGGGCTCGCTCCACTCGCGCTCCTGCGCGAGCTCGCCGCCCATGAAGAGGAGCTGCTTGCCCGGGTGCGCCCACATGTAGCCGTAGAGGGCGCGCAGGTTCGCGAGCCGCTGCCACTTGTCCCCCGGCATCCGGCCGAGGAGCGAGCGCTTCCCGTGCACGACCTCGTCGTGCGAGAGCGGCAGCACGAAGTTCTCGTTCCAGGCGTACACGAGCGAGAAGGTGAGCGAGTGGTGGTGGAAGCGGCGGTGGATCGGCTCCTTCGAGAAGTAGTCGAGGGTGTCGTGCATCCAGCCCATGTTCCACTTGAAGCCGAAGCCGAGGCCGCCGAGGTAGGTCGGCCGGGACACGCCCGGCCACGCCGTCGACTCCTCGGCGACGGAGACGACGCCCGGCACGCGGTCGTGCACGACCTCGTTCAGCTCCTTCAGGAACGCGACCGCCTCGAGGTCCTCCCTGCCGCCGAAGGCGTTCGGGATCCACTCGCCCTCCTTGCGGGAGTAGTCGAGGTACAGCATCGACGCGACGGCGTCGACGCGCAGCCCGTCGGCGTGGAACTCGCGCAGCCAGTAGAGCGCGTTCGCGAGCAGGAAGTTGCGCACCTCGTTGCGCCCGAGGTTGAAGACGAGCGTCCCCCAGTCGGGGTGCGCGCCGCGGCGCGGGTCCTCGTGCTCGTAGAGCGCGGTGCCGTCGAAGCGGACGAGCGCGAACTCGTCGCGCGGGAAGTGCGCCGGCACCCAGTCGAGGATGACGCCGATCCCGGCCTGGTGCATCCGGTCGACGAAGGCGCGGAACTCGTCGGGCGTGCCCATCGTCGAGACGGGGGCGTAGAACCCGGTCACCTGGTAGCCCCACGAGCCGGAGAACGGGTGGTGCATCACGGGCAGCAGCTCGACGTGCGTGAAGCCGAGGTCCCGGCAGTAGGCGACGAGCTCGTCCGCGAGCTCGGGCCAGCGGAGGCCGAGCTTCCACGACTGCGCGTGCACCTCGTAGATCGAGAGCGGCCGCCGCAGCACGTCGTGGTCGCCGCGCGTCGCCATCCACTCGTCGTCGCCCCACGTGTACGTGGAGCGGAAGATCACGGACGCGGTCTGCGGCGGCACCTCGGCGGCGAACGCGACGGGATCGGCCTTCACCCGCAGGAACCCGTCCGCGCCCTTCACCTCGTACTTGTACTTGTGGCCCTCCTCCGCCTCGGGCACGACCGCGTGCCAGATCCCGGAGGAGCCCGTCGGCGCGAGCGGGTGCGCGCGACCGTCCCACCCGTTCCAGTCGCCGACGACGGCGACCTCCCGCGCGTTCGGCGCCCACACGGCGAAGCTCGTCCCCTCGTCCGTGACGTGCGCGCCGAGCTGCTCGTAGAGGCGCTCGTGCCGGCCTTCGCCGACCAGGTGGAGGTCGAGCTCCCCCAACCTCTGGACGCGCTGCCGCTCGGTGCGGCTCGTCACAGGTCGCTCTCCAGCATGCGGTGGACGCCGGCGACGGGGATGCCGACCCAGTCCGGGCGGTTGCCGAGCTCGTAGCGGAGCTCGTAGACCGCCTTCTCGAGCTCGAACACCGTGAGCAGCCGCTCGATCGACTGCTCGCCGGCGGGGAGGAGCGACGGCTCGACCGTCGCGAGGTAGCCGTCGAGGAAGGCGCGGCGGCTCCGCTCCTCCCAGTCGGCGGGCGGCTCGACCCCGCGCTGGAGCTGCGCGGCCGAGGCGGCGTAGGCGAACGAGCGCAGCATCCCCGCCACGTCGCGCAGCGGCGAGCGCTTGCGCCGCCGCTCGGGCACCGAGCGCGCCGGCTCGCCCTCGAAGTCGAGGATCAGCCAGTCCTCGTCGTCCGTCCAGAGCGCCTGCGCGAGGTGGTAGTCGCCGTGGTGGCGGATCACCTTGCCGACGTTTCCCATCTGCGTCAGCGCGCGCAGGCGGTCGCGCACCTCCTCGCCGCGGCCCGCGATCGCGGCGAAGCGGTCGTCGTCCGGCAGCGACGTGAAGACCTGCTCGATCTCCTCGTCGATCTGCGCCGCGAGGAGCGCGAGCGCCTCGCTCGTGGGCTCCTCGGGGGCGAAGTGCGAGTCGCTCGCGTCCGATGCGAGCGCGTTGTGGAGGAGGGCCGAGACCTCGCCGAGACGCACGGCGTGCTCGGGGAGCCAGTCGGCGTTCCCCTGCTCGAGCGTGTCGAGCGCGAGCTTCCAGCCGTCGCCGTGCGACGGGACGAACCGCTGCAGGATCGCGAGCGTCGCCTCGAGCGGCCGCCCTTCGTAGGCGGCGTAGCCCTCGAGCGCCGCGATGTGCTCGAACCCGCGCTCGGTGAGGAAGCGCAGGAGCTCGAGCTCGGGGTTCACGCCCGGCTCGATGCGGCGGTAGAGCTTGAGCGCGAGCGACTCGTCGATCACGACGGAGCTGTTCGACTGCTCCGCGCCCATCGGCCTGATCGCGCCGAGCTCGCCCACCCGGTCGGCGAGCTTCTCCGCGCCCCAGAAGGAGAGCTGCGCGTCCTCGAGCCGGATCGTCTGCCCGGCGCGCATCAGCCCGACGAGCTCGCGCACGAGCGAGTCGTCGGCGATCGCGTCGTAGACGGTCCAGCTCTCGATCTCCGCGATCACCGAGCGGTCCCAGCCGTCGTCGGCCGGCCGGAACCCGAGCGGGAGGTGGTAGAGGTCGTGGCTCTGGAGGCCGTACCGGACCTCGACGATGCCGAACGCGAGGATCGGCGGCCCGCCGGGCGCGACACCCGCGTCGAGCACGCGCGCGTCGAGCACGTCGCGCGACTTGCCGCCGAACCAGCGCTGCGACGCGATCGTCCCCAGCAGCACGAGCCCGTCGAGGAAGTCGAGCTCGCCCGCCTCGATCCGCGTGCGGAGCTCGCTACTCATCGGCGGGGTCCTTCAGCTGGAACCAGAAGAAGCCGCGCGGCCCGAGCGTGAGCAGATAGGGGAGCTCGCCGATCATCGGGAATCTCGTGTTCCCCAGCATCTCGACGGGGACACGTCCCTCGAACGGGGAGAGGTCGAGCTCGACCGCCTGCGCCGAGCGCGCGAGGTTGTGCACGCAGAGCACGATCTCCTCGGAGAACGAGCGGATGTGCGCGAAGATCTTCGGGTTGTCGGGGCGCAGCACGTGGTAGTCGCCGAGCCCGAAGACCGGATGCTGCTTGCGCAGCTCGATGAAGCGGCGCAGCCAGCGCAGGAGCGAGGTCGGCGTCCGCAGCTGCGCCTCCACGTTCACGGCGGCGAAGCCGTAGACCGGGTCCATCAGCGGCGGCAGGTAGAGCTGCGCGAAGTCGGCGCGCGAGAAGCCGCCGTTGCGGTCGCTCGTCCACTGCATCGGCGTGCGCACGCCGTCGCGGTCGCCGAGGTAGACGTTGTCGCCCATCGCGATCTCGTCGCCGTAGTAGAGGACGGGCGACCCCGGCAGCGAGAAGAGGATCGCGTGCATCAGCTCGATCTCGTCGCGGCCGTTGTCGAGGAGCGGCGCGAGCCGCCGGCGGATGCCGAGGTTGAGCTTCATCCGCGGGTCCTTCGCGTACTCCGAGTACATGTAGTCGCGCTCCTCGTCGGTGACCATCTCGAGCGTCAGCTCGTCGTGGTTGCGCAGGAAGAGGCCCCACTGCGCGTTCCGCGGGATCGGCGGCGTGCGGTCGAGGATCTCGATGATCGGCAGCGCCTCCTCGCGGCGGAGCGCCATGAACATGCGCGGCATGACGGGGAAGTGGAAGGCCATGTGGCACTCGTCGCCGTCGCCGTCGCCGAAGTACTGGACGACGTCCTCGGGCCACTGGTTCGCCTCCGCGAGCAGCACGGTGTCCGGGAAGCGCGCGTCCACCTCGGCGCGGACCCGCTTCAGGTACTCGTGCGTGCGCGGCAGGTTCTCGCAGTTCGTCCCCTCCTCCTCGAACAGGTACGGGACGGCGTCGAGGCGGAACCCGTCGAGCCCGAGATCCAGCCAGAAGCGGAGCACCTCGAGCATCGCCTCCTGCACCTCCGGGTTCTCGTAGTTGAGATCCGGCTGGTGGCTGAAGAAGCGGTGCCAGTAGTACTGCCCGCGCACCGGGTCGAGCGTCCAGTTCGACACCTCCGTGTCGATGAAGATGATCCTGGCGTCCTGGTACCGGGTCGGGTCGTCCGTCCAGACGTACCAGTCGCCCTTCGGCCCGTCGGGGTTCGAGCGCGACTCCTGGAACCACGGGTGGTCGGACGAGGTGTGGTTCATGACGAGGTCGACGATCACGCGGATGCCGCGCTCGTGCGCCGCCTCGACGAAGAGCCGGAAGTCCTCGACGGTGCCGTAGTCGGGATTGATCCCGTAGAAGTCGGCGATGTCGTAGCCGCCGTCGCGGAGCGGCGAGGGGTAGAACGGCAGCAGCCAGATGCAGTCGATCCCGAGCCACTGGAGGTAGTCGAGCTTCTGCTGGAGGCCGCGGAAGTCGCCCGAGCCGTCGTCGTTGCCGTCGAAGAACGCGCGCGTGTGGATCTCGTAGAAGACCGCCGTCTTGAACCAGAGCGGGTTCTGCTCGAACCACTGGCCGGGCTCACTCACGTCACACTCTCCTCGACGGCAACGGCTTGCTGATGCGGGAGACCGGCCACGCCCCGTCCTTCGAGCACGGGAGCTGCCCAGCGGGGACGTGGCGGGTCATGCGCCGAGTTCCGCCTTCATCAGGTGCGCACCGCCGGGAGGCAGCCCGACGTAGTTGCGGCCGATCCGCCAGCGGTAGCGCTCACCCGTGAGCAGGTCCTCGACCGGGAACTCCGGCGGCAGTCCGAGATCGGGCGGCACGATGCAGAGCCCTTCCTGCGCGCGCGCGGGGTCGAGGTTGACGACGGAGAAGAGGTCGGTGCCCTTCGCGTAGCCGAGCAGGTGCTCGGAGTGGGTCTCGAGCCAGCGCAGGTTCTCGAACCGCTGCAGCGCGGGCTCGGCGCGGCGGATCTCGTTGAGGCGCCGCACGAGCGGGAGCAGCGGCCCGTCGAGCCGGCGCTCCTTCACCTCGTACTTCTCCGAGTCGAGGTACTCCTCGCTCCCCTCCCGCACCGGCACGTTCTCGAAGTGCTCGTAGCCGGAGTAGATCCCGTAGGAGGGAGAGAGCGTCCCCGCGAGCACGAGCCGCGCCTCGAACGCCGGCGCGCCGCCGGTCTGGAGGTACTCGTGGAGGATGTCCGGCGTGTTCGCGAAGAAGTTCGGCCGGTAGTACTCCGACCACTCGCGCACGAGCTCGACGAACTCGACGAGCTCCGCCTTCGTGTTCTTCCAGGTGAAGTACGTGTAGCTCTGGCCGAAGCCGATCTTCGCGAGCGTCGTCATCATCGCGGGGCGCGTGAACGCCTCGGCGAAGAAGAGCGTCTCCGGGAAGTCCGCCCGCACCTCGCGGATCAGCCACTCCCAGAACGGCACCGACTTCGTGTGCGGGTTGTCCACCCGGAACGCCCGCACGCCTTGGCGGCACCAGTGGAGGACGACGTCGCGGAGCGCGTGCCAGAGCCCCTCCCAGTCCTCCGAGTCGAAGTTGACGTTGTAGATGTCCTGGTACTTCTTGGGCGGGTTCTCGGCGTACTTGAGCGTCCCGTCCGGGCGCCGGTTGAACCACTCCGGGTGCTCCTCGAGCCACGGGTGGTCGGGCGAGCACTGGATCGCGAAGTCGAGCGCGATCTCGATGCCGTGCCTGCGGCCGGCCTCCACGAGCGAGCGGAACTCCTCGAGCGTCCCGAGGTCCGGGTGGATCGCGTCGTGCCCGCCCTCCGGGCCGCCGATCGCCCACGGCGAGCCCACGTCGCCGCTCTCGGCGACGAGCGCGTTGTTGCGGCCCTTGCGGTTCGTCGTCCCGATCGGGTGGATCGGCGGCAGGTAGAGCACGTCGAAGCCGAGCTCGGCGAGCTCCGGGACGATGGCCTCGACGCCCTTGAAGCCGCCCCACGACCGCGGGAAGAGCTCGTACCACGAGCCGAAGCGCGCCCGCTCGCGCTCGACGTCGACCTCGAGCGGCCGGTCGAGGCAGGTGCGGCCGTAGCGGTCGGTCTCGCCGAGCTCCGGCGCGCGGGCGCGCCAGTCCTCCAGGGTGCCGCGGCCGAAGAGCGCCTCCGCCTCGGAGGTCTCCCCCGTGAGATCGACCTGCTCGGCGGCGAGCTTGCGGTCGAGCTCGTCGAGCAGCGTCGCGTAGCGATCGACCCATGCCTCGACGACGTACTGCCAGCGCCCGAGCTCCGACACCTCGAACGAGCCGGCCCACGCGTCGTTGCCGAGCGGCCGGAGCGGCTGCTCGAGCCACTTCCGCGCTCCCGCGCGGCGGTACTTGACGACCGCGCGCAGGATGTCGTGGCCGTCCTTGAAGATCGTCGCGGTGACGTCGACGCGGTCGCCGACCGTGCGCTTCACCGGATAGCGGCCGCAGTCGACCTGCGGGCGCACGTTCTGGATCTGGATGCGGGCGGGGGGTTGCTTCGGAGAGGGTGTGGGCACGCTTCCGTGACTTTCAGCGACAGCAGAACGGTAAACAGCCGGACCACATGAAGCTTTCTCGATCGAGCGGCATCGTGCTGCACCCGACCTCGCTCCCGAGCGGCAGGCTCGGCGAGGACGCGTTCGCGTTCGTGCGCTGGCTCGAGGCGGCGGGTCAGAGCTGGTGGCAGATGCTGCCGCTCGGGCCGCCCGACGAGTTCGGGTCGCCGTACGCGTCGACGTCCGCGTTCGCCGCGTGGGACGGGCTGCTCGCGGAGCCCGACGCGCGCGTCTCGGCCCGCGAGCTCGACGCGTTCCGCCGGCGCCACGCCTACTGGGCGGCGGACTGGGAGGAGGCAGGCGGCGACCTCGCCGACCAGGTGCGCTTCGAGCGCGAGTGGAGCGCGCTCCGCGAGTACGCGCACGCGCACGGCGTCCGGCTGATCGGCGACGTCCCCATCTACCCCGCAGAGGGCAGCGTCGACCACCGTGCGCATCCGGAGCTCTTCCAGGAGGACCACGTCGCGGGCGCGCCGCCGGACGACCTCGGCCCGGAGGGGCAGCTCTGGGGGAACCCGCTCTTCCGCTGGGACGTGCTCGCCGAGCAGGGCTACCGCTGGTGGATCGAGCGGCTCCGCCGCACGTTCGAGCTCTTCGACCTCACGCGCATCGACCACTTCCGCGGCTTCGCGTCGTACTGGGCGATCCCGAAAGACGCCGAGACGGCGAAGGAGGGCCACTGGGAGAAGGGGCCGGGCGCGGCCGTCTTCCGCGCCGCCGAGCGCGAGCTCGGCGCGCTGCCGGTGATCGCCGAGGACCTCGGGCTGATCACGCCCGACGTCGAGGAGCTGCGGGACGAGCTCGGCTTCCCCGGGATGGTCGTCCTCCTCTGGGCGTTCTCGGGCCCGAAGGACAACCCGCACCGGCTCCCGAACCACCGCGAGCAGGCGGTCGTGTACACCTCGACGCACGACACGGACACGCTGGCGGGGCAGTTCCCCGACCGCGACACGTGGGAGCTCCTGGAGACGGCGCTCTCCTCCCGCGCCGCGCTCGCGATGGTCCCCGCGCAGGACGTCCTC